>Ga0310811_10009643_pt1 | contig 12475 bp, 8 predicted proteins | sample YCmetagenome_FD_207642 | JGI IMG/M metagenome (GOLD analysis project Ga0310811, IMG submission 207642) | Soil microbial communities from experimental microcosm in Duke University, North Carolina, United States - YC | ecosystem: Engineered > Artificial ecosystem > Soil microcosm > Unclassified ... | reverse complement strand
CGGCGCCGCCCCCAATCGCTGGCCCACTGCCCATGCGCGCAAGCGTAATAGCGCTTATCCATCCGGTTTTCACGAATCTGCTCGTGCAAGCCGACGAGCGCCACACGCTTTTTCGCGAGCATGAGCACGCCCGACGTCTCACGATCGAGCCTGTGCACCAGTTCGAGAAACTTGCCGTGCGGCCGCGCTTCGCGCATCTGCTCGATGACGCCGAATGCAATCCCGCTGCCGCCGTGCACGGCGACGCCTGCGGGCTTGTTGATTACGAGCAGGTATTCGTCCTCGAACAGCACCTCAAATCGAGCAGGAGGTGCTACGGCGACGGGCGCATGATCGACGTGCGCGGCCATCCGCACGGGTGGCACGCGCACCACATCGCCCAATACAAGCCGGTATTTGGCATCGACGCGGCCCTTGTTGACCCTGACTTCCCCGCTACGCAAAATCCGGTAGATATGGCTTTTGGGTACACCCTTACAGACACGCAACAAAAAATTATCGATCCGCTGACCGGCAGCACCGTCGTCTACCTGTATCATCGTGACTTGGTCGCCTGCGACCTGTTTCTGGGAAACTTTGCCTAACTCATTCATTCTGAATATAATTTGCCCAGCAGCCTGCGGTTGCCGGCGGTTTTGCCGGAAGTCTGGCGGGTTGTGCGGAAATACTGCCAGAAAGCGTCATTTTACTTGCTTGGCAGTACCCACGGGCTGGTTGCTCGCCCTGGCATCGAGTAGCAACGAGTTGCACGCACGGCATTCGTCGCGGCAAGGACGGCGCCCACAGGCGCGTTCGGTCGTGGCCGATGCTGACGGTAACGGAACTTTGGTAAAAAAGAATTCGTCAGGAGCGCGTCGCCTTCGCGCGTTGTGTGGCCGATGCGAGAAGCTCCTGATCGCGAAAATCACGGCGAGCGCCATGAACGTTGCGCACTATGCGGCGTTTCGGCGACGTCAAAACTGGCGAGACACCCGCGCGGCTGTCGAGCGCCCCGGGCTTTGTGCCGCCTTGTCGAACGCGGCTTCGTCCTGGGCCTTGAGACGTGCAGCGCACGATGAGCTCCGCGGCACGGCCGCGCGGCAGCGAAAAGCGCGCCCTGGGCAACGCCGTTATTTGAAGCCGTGTTCGCATGCGCCCGGCGGCTCGCGGTCCTATTTCATCCGCGGCGAGCCCCTAGAAGGCAATTCTCCCCGCCATTTTTTCCGCTCCAGCGTGCTTGTCATAACAAAGACGCGGCGCGCCGCCGCGAGCACCGTTTCGGCCCGGATGGCCATCGGCGCTCTCAGGCGAAGCCGCTCTGGAGCCGTTCAATGAAACGCATGTTGTTCAATGCTACGCAGCAGGAAGAACTGCGCGTAGCCATCGTCGATGGGCAAAAACTCATCGACATCGATATCGAAACTGCCGGACGCGAGCAGCGTAAGGGCAATATCTACAAGGGCATCGTTACCCGCATCGAGCCCTCGCTCGAGGCCTGCTTCGTCAATTACGGCGAAGACCGCCACGGCTTCTTGCCATTCAAGGAAGTCGCCCGCCAGTACTTCCGCGACGGCGTCGACATGCGCTCGGCGCGCATCCAGGACGCGCTGCGCGAAGGGCAGGAACTCATCGTGCAGGTGGAAAAGGAGGAGCGCGGCAACAAGGGGGCCGCCCTCACGACCTTCATCTCGCTCGCAGGCCGCTACCTCGTTCTGATGCCGAACAACCCGCGCGGCGGTGGTGTTTCGCGCCGTATCGAGGGTGATGATCGCCAGGAGCTGCGCGAGACGATGGCGCAGCTGCAACTGCCCGAGGGCATGAGCATCATCGCGCGCACGGCAGGGATCGGCCGCAGCGCCGAGGAGCTGCAGTGGGATCTCAACTACCTCATGCAGCTGTGGCGTGCGATCGAAGCAGCCTCGCAAAGCGGCCAGCCCGGTCAGCCGATGCTGATCTACCTCGAATCGAGTCTCGTCATCCGGGCGATTCGCGACTACTTCCAGCCCGACATCGGTGAAATCCTCATCGATACGACCGAAATCTATGAGCAGGCGCGCGCCTTCATGGATATCGTCATGCCGGACAACGTCGGCAAGGTGAAGCGTTACCACGACGATGTGCCGCTTTTCTCGCGGTTCCAGATCGAGCACCAGATCGAGACGGCCTACTCGCGCACCGTGCCCCTGCCATCGGGCGGCGCGATCGTCATCGACCACACCGAAGCGCTCGTGGCGATTGACGTCAACTCGGCGCGCGCCACCAAGGGTGCCGACATCGAGGAAACGGCAACGCGCACCAATCTGGAAGCGGCCGACGAAGTCGCCCGCCAACTGCGACTGCGCGACCTCGGCGGTCTCATCGTCATCGATTTCATTGACATGGAATCGTCGAAAAGCCAGCGCGAGGTGGAGCAGCGCCTGAAGGATGCGCTCAAGCATGACCGCGCCCGCGTGCAGATGGGCAAGATCTCGCGCTTTGGCCTCATGGAGCTTTCGCGCCAGCGGCTGCGCCCGGCCCTCTCCGAAGGCAGCCACGTCACCTGCCCGCGCTGCAACGGCACAGGCCACATCCGCGATACCGAATCGTCCGCACTGCAAGTGCTGCGGATCATTCAGGAAGAAGCGATGAAGGAGAACACGGCGGCCATCCACTGCCAGGTGCCCGTCGAAGTCACCGCGTTCCTGCTCAACGAAAAGCGCCAGGAGATCAATAAGATCGAATCGCGCTTCAAAGTCAACGTCGTCCTTATTCCGAACAAGCATCTCGATACGCCGCATTACAAGCTCGAGCGCCTGCGCCACGACGACGCGCGCCTCGACGATCCGCGCGCATCGTGGAAGATGGCCGAGGAAGCCGCACGCGAGCTCGAATCGGAAACCGGCTACAGCAAGCGTGCCGAGGACACCAAGCCGAAGCAGGAAGCAGCCGTGAAGGGCATTACGCCCGAAAAACCGGCCCCGACCGCCCCGGCGCGTGCGCCGGCGGCTCAGACGGCGGGCTCCGCAGCAGCCGGCACGCCGGCTCGCGCGGGCGGTGGCTTTATCGGCTGGCTGAAGAACCTCTTCGGTGTACAGCCGGCCGCTGCGCCCGAGGTGGCCCCCGAGCCGCCCACGCCAGCCCGGCCCGCCCGCGAAGGCACGCCGCGCAGCGCGGAGCGCAACGGCGAGCGCAACAACCGCAACCGGCGCGGCGGCGCAACGCGGGAAGCCGCAGCGCGTGGTGACGGCGTCGCCGGATTGCGTCAGGCACAACAGCAGCCTTCCCAACGACGCGAAGAGCAGCAACCGCGCGAAGGCCGCGGCACGCGTGAGCAACGCGAAGGCCGAGAAGCGCGCGACGGTCGTGCAGAGCGTGCACAGGAGCGTGCGGAACGCGCTGAGCGCCCGGATCGTGGCGAACGAGCGGAACGTGCGGAGCGGACCGAACGCGTCGAACGGGCGGAACGGGCGGAACGGGCCGAGAGTTCGGAGCGGGCCGACCGGTCGCAAGCGGCCGAAATGGCACCGCGCGGTGAGCGCCAGGAGCGCGGCGACCGTGCGGAGCGTCGTGATCGCAACGAGCGCCCCGAGCGCCGCAAATCGTTCACCGAAGTCGCCGATGTGGCGACGCGGCCAGACGCTGAGGCAGAGGCCCCGGCAACGACGAACAGCGGCAGCGCGGGTCAAGAAATGGCGGTGCCCGAACAGGACACCGTCGGGCATGACGGTGAAGAGCGCCGCCGCCGTCGCCGCGGACGCCGTGGCGGTCGGCGCGAGCGCGACGAGGAAGTGACCAATGTCACGCATGCCGCTGATGTCGCCGAAGCGGAAGGTACCGTCGCCTCGGTGCCCGCTGTCGCTGCCGCACCCGTGCCTGCAGCGGCTGCCGCGTCGGAGCTGAAGCAGCCCGTCGAGGCCGCGTTGCAAGACGGTGTCCAAGCAGCGGCGCCGCGTGCCGCCGAGGAACGCGTGGTGGTAACGCCCGTCGAGACTCAGTCGCCAGTCGCAACGGCGTTGCCGGAGACCGCAGCTGAAGCAACGCAGGAAACACACCCCGCGCCCGTCGCGGAAATCGGTGCGGTAGCCAGCGCGCCGAGCGCTGACGCCCAGCAGGCAGAACCAGCTGTAGCGACTGAACGAGCCTTGCCGGCCGAACCGGTCTCGACGGCTGCTGCCACCGAAGCTGTGCAGCCTGAAGCACCCGCCGCTCATGTCGAGTCACAGCCGCTTTCGGCCACGGCAACCGCTGCGCCGGCAGAAGCTGCGCCGACGCCCGCATCGGAGCCTGCTCCGGCGCCCGTGTCGGAAAGCGTAACGGCCGTGCAAGCGGCGCCAGTGCTCCCCCTGACGCCGGCCACCGCGCCTGCGCCCGAGGAAACGCCGGCTGAGCAAGTCATGACACAAATCGAAACGACGGAGCCTGCAGGTCGCCCGCGCGCAACTGCCGAAGCCACACCGGCTACGCACGCGAATGGTCTGTCGAGTGGCCGTTCGTCGGTCGACCTCCAATCGATGCTCGACTCCGTCGGCCTCGTCTGGGTCAAGACCGATGCGGATAAGCTGCATGCAGCTCAAGAAGCCGCGGCGCATAGTGCGACACCGACGCGCGCGCAACGTGAGCGCAAGTCGCCGCCTGCGCTCGATGCGACGCCGATGCAGCAAATCGAGACACGCAAAGCCGAGTAATTCGCTCGGCACCGCGCCGGTGTAAAAGGCGCCGCGACTGCACCCCAAGAGTTGGACGCGACTCCAACCTTGGGGTTTTTTCATGGACGCACGGACGGTCGAAGCTTTAGCCAGCTTTCAGTATGCGAGCCGGCTTGCGCGCGTTCCGCTAGAATAGGCGTCTAGTTCCTTTTACAGTTGATCATGTCCCGCCGCATCATTCCGGTCGCCGATATCAGCGCAGCTCCCGATGTCGCCGGCACGCCGTTCGCACCGCGTGGGATCGTGACCGATACGCTTGCGAGACCAATGCGCGATCTGCGCATATCGGTCACCGACCGCTGCAATTTCCGCTGCGTTTATTGCATGCCGCGCGCCGTTTTTGGCAAAGACTATCCATTTTTGCCGCATGACGCGCTGCTGACGTTCGAGGAGATCGAGCGCCTCGCTCGCCTCTTCGTTGCGCACGGCGTCGAAAAAATCCGATTAACGGGCGGAGAGCCACTGCTTCGCAAGAACATCGAGGGGCTGATCGAGCGCCTCGCGCTGCTCACAACGCCCGAAGGTCGCCCGCTCGACATCACGTTGACGACGAATGGCTCAATTCTCGCCCGCAAAGCGCGCTCCCTTAAGGACGCGGGCTTGACGCGCGTCACAGTCAGTCTCGACGCGCTCGACGACGCGCTTTTCAAGCGCATGAACGACGCTGACTTTGCGGCCTCGAGCGTGCTCGAGGGCATCGAGGCGGCGCTTGAGGTGGGACTCGCGCCCATCAAGGTCAATATGGTCGTCAAGCGCGGCACGAACGACAGCGAGATTGTCCCGATGGCGCGTCGCTTCAAGGGCTCCGGCGTCGTACTGCGTTTCATCGAGTATATGGACGTCGGCACGTCGAACGGCTGGAACATGACCGAAGTGCTTCCTTCCGCCGACGTCGTCAGCCGCATCTCAGCGCAGTTCCCGCTTGTGCCACTCGAGCCCCATACGCAGGCAGAAACCGCGCAGCGTTGGGGCTATGCCGACGGCAGCGGGGAAATCGGCGTCATCTCGAGTGTGACGCGCGCGTTTTGCACCAGCTGCACGCGTGCGCGCTTGTCGACGGAGGGCAAGCTTTACTTATGCCTGTTCGCGTCGTCGGGGCATGATCTGCGCGCGCTCGTGCGCAGCGGTGCCTCCGATGCCGAGATTGGGACGGCCATCGCTCGCATTTGGCAGGTGCGCGACGACCGTTATTCTTTGTTGAGAGGAAGCGCGACGGCCGCTGGGCAACAGGCTGCCGGCTCACGCATCGAAATGTCGTACATCGGCGGATGAGCGGTATCACTACCACACAACCCGTCTCGCCTACGCGCATATCGGGGCTGATTCTCGCCGGCGGGCGCGGCACGCGCATGGGCGGCGTCGACAAAGGGCTTCAGCCCCTCAACGGCGAACCGCTCGCGCTGCACGTCGCAAAACGCATCGCGCCGCAAGTCAATGGCCTGTTCATCAGCGCCAACCGCAATCTCGACGCATACTCAGCACTCGGTGCACCGTTCGGCGCACGCGTCGTATCCGACGAATCGGGCGACTTCCCAGGCCCGCTCGCCGGCATCCTGGCGGGCTTGCGGGCGACCGACGCCGAACTGATGCTCTGTGTGCCTTGCGACGCGCCTAATTTGCCGATCGATCTGGCATCGCAGCTCGTTCGCGCGCTCGAGGGAGCGCGCGCCGATATCGCGACTGTCGTCACGCGGGGTCCGTTAGGACACTCCTCGCTGCACCCCGTTTTCGCGCTACTGCGCACCGCGCTCGCGGCCGACCTCGCCGATACCCTGGCCCGCGGCGAGCATAAGGTTCGCGCGTGGTACGCGCGCCACATGAGTGTGGAAGTGACCTTTGCGGATGAGCACGCGTTTTACAATGCCAATTCTTTGCAGGAACTCGCCGAGCTCGAGCGTGCAGAGCCTCTAAGGCGCGAGCCGTAAGCGAAAGGCTATGCCGAATGAGGCATGTCTTTCCAGAGAGGGTCGCCACTCGCGGCACTGTCTTGTCAATATCCCGGCGAAGCGCTGCATTCGATCACCGATGACAACGTCCGACAACATTTCCAGCTGTATTTCCGAACACGAGGCACAGGCCCTGTCTGTCGGGGCTGCGCAGGCCATCTTACGACGCTGGGCACAACCGGTAACAACGGTTGAGCGTTTGGCGCTGCGAAGCTGCCTCGATCGCGTCCTCGCCGAGGACGTGGTATCACCCATCGACGTACCGGCACACGACAATGCCGCGATGGATGGCTACGCATTCGCCGGGGCCGTATTGGCCGAAACAACGGCCGGTACCCAGGGCCCAGGCGATGCTACTCAGCTCGCCCTCGATGTGGCGGGTCGGGCGCTCGCCGGTCATCCGTTCACAGGCGCACTTGCGGCGCGGCAATGCGTGCGCATCATGACGGGCGCGCCGATGCCAGCGGGGTGCGATACCGTCGTCCCGCAAGAGCTTGTGACGCGCAGCGGCGAGCGCATCGTGTTCGACGCCCGCGGCCTCGAGCGCGGCGCAAATCGCCGGCGCGCTGGAGAAGACTTGGCCCGCGGATGCTTGGCGCTGCACGCGGGACGCATCATGCGTGCATCCGACATCGGCCTTCTCGCTTCGCTCGGCATCGCAGAAGTGGCCGTACGTCGCCGACTGCGCGTGGCTTTCTTCTCGACCGGTGACGAACTGCGCTCGATCGGCGAACCGCTCGATACGGGTTGTGTGTATGACAGCAATCGCTACACGCTCTGGGCGATGCTGACGCGCCTCAATGTCGAAGTGCTCGATCTCGGGGTCGTCCGCGATGATCCGGCCGCACTCGTTACGGCCTTCCGATCTGCGGCGCAATGCGCCGACGCCGTGTTGAGCTCGGGCGGCGTATCCGTTGGCGAAGCGGACTTCACTCGCCGCACGCTGGAAACGCTGGGTGACGTTGCGTTCTGGCAGCTCGCCATGCGCCCTGGCCGGCCGTTCGCGTTTGGCCGGGTTTGGCCGGATGGTCAGCAAGGCCGCGAGCGCGACGAACGCGCCGCTCTCTATTTCGGGTTGCCGGGCAATCCCGTTGCGGTGATGGCGACGTTCTACCAGATCGTGCGCGGGGCACTGCTCTCGATGTCGGGTGCAGATGCGCCCGCGCCACTGCAGCTCGCGGCGAGCGCAACCGCCCCGATCAAAAAGCGCCCGGGCCGAACCGAGTACCTGCGCGGCATCGCGTCCCGGGAGCACGACGGATCGTGGCGCGTCACGCCGACGCGCTCGCAAAGCTCTGGCGTCTTGAGTTCGATGAGCGAAGCCAACTGCTTTATCATCCTCGCGCACCAGCAAGGCGACATCGTCGCGGGTGACAGCGTCGACATCATGCCCTTTGAAGGGCTCATTTGATCAACGAACAGAGGTCAATCGGTCTCTTGGGAGCTCCCCTGCACATGAAGAAACAAATTGCGTCGATCGCCCCAGGCCAGACGGCCAAAGCGCTGATCCTCGTCTACTTGACATTCAGCGTGCCCATCGTCCTGCTCGGGATGCTGGTCGCATTTATCAAATACGGCTCGGTTGAGCTGAGCACCATCTTCAGCGCACTTTTGCTGAATGCGATTCTCGGCTTCATCCTGCTTTGGATTGCCTGCCACGCCTACAACTGGGTCGCCTCGCGTTTCGGCGGCATCGAAATCGTCCTTTCAGACGCGCCGGAGGAGGCGTGAAGCACAGCATGACGAACACAACAAACACAACGATCCGCGCTGCCATACCGGCCGACATCGGCGCCATGCTGGCACTGATGCACGAGTTGGCCGAATTCGAAAAACTCACGCATCTTTTCGAGGCAACCGAGGGCAACCTGCACGATGCACTGTTCGGTGCCCGCCCAAGTGCCGAAGCGCTCGTGGCCGAGCACGATGGGCACCTCGTCGGCTATGCAGTGTTCTTTCATAATTTTTCGACCTTCCTCAGCCGGCGTGGGTTGTATCTGGAAGATCTCTATGTTCAACCCGCCCTGCGCGGCAGCGGGCTTGGGACAGCGTTCTTGCGGCGCTTGGCAGCCATCGCTGTCGAGCGTCGCTGCGGCAGGTTCGAATGGTCGGTACTCGACTGGAATCAGCGCGCGATCGACTTTTATACGAAGATGGGAGCGACCGTCCTACCCGACTGGCGGATCGTCCGCGTGGCCGATGACGCGCTCCTGAAACTCGCCGATGGCGCGTAGCTGAGCGCGCCACCAGGTACCCGCGCACGCATCACCCTTCGGTTCAGAGGAAGTCCCTTTTCGGCTTCGCCTATGGCGAGGCCTGCCGGCTTCCTCTACGCGGCCATGCCCGGCCCAGGTCAGGGCAAACGCTTCGACCGGGATTGGGTCCGCTTGGGATTTGGCCTGATTGGGATTCGGCGAGCGAACCACCGAGCGAAGCCGCCCCTCCCACACGCTGGGGCGACTTCCACGTCAAGCTTCCTGCTCAGGAAGGCTCAACTGCGCTTCGCCTAGTAGCGCCTCCATCTGATCGCCCGGCAAGGCTTCCACTTCGCGCAGCTTGCTGCTCATCACCCGCGTCCGGCGCTCCGCAGCTTCGATTGAACGAGCAACCGTTTCGAGTTGCGACTTCGTCTTCGCCAGCACGTCGCCGAACTTGCCGAACTCAGTCTTCACCGCCCCCAAGACCTGCCACACTTCGCTAGAACGCTTTTCGATGGCAAGCGTGCGAAAGCCCATCTGCAGACTGTTGAGCAGTGCCGTGAGTGTCGTAGGTCCCGCGATGGTCACCCGGTAGTCGCGCTGAAGCTGGTCCGTGAGACCCGGCCGGCGCAGCACTTCGGCGTACAGGCCCTCCGTCGGCAGAAAGAGTAGCGCGAAGTCAGTCGTATGAGGCGGCGCCACGTATTTTTCCGCAATCGTGCGAGCCTCATTGCGCACGCGGGCCTCGAGCGCACGTGATGCCTCCTCCACAGCCGCGGGATCGGCGCGCTCTTGTGCATCGATAAGCCGTTCGTAATCCTCGCGAGGAAACTTTGCGTCGATCGGCAGCCAGACCGGTAGAGCGGTTCGGCCGCCCTCGCCGCCTGCGCTTGCAGCGCGCCCCGGCAGCTTGATCGCGAACTCGACGCGCTCGCTGCTTTTCGGAATAGTCGCAACGTTCTTGGCGTATTGCTCGGGCGTCAGGATCTGCTCGAGCAGCGCCTCGAGTTGCACCTCGCCCCAGGTGCCGCGCGTCTTCACGTTCGTCAGCACCTTCTTCAAGTCGCCGACACCAGCCGCGAGCGTCTGCATTTCTCCGAGCCCACGATGGACCTGCTCGAGGCGATCAGAGACTAGCTTGAACGACTCGCCAAGACGCTGCTCCAGTGTCGCGTGCAGCTTCTCGTCCACCGTGCGGCGCATTTCCTCGAGCTTCGTGGCATTGTTGGCCTCGATGTCTTTAAGGCGCTGCTCGAGCGTCGCACGAACCTCCGAAAAGCGGCGGTCGTTCGCTTCAGTCAGCTGAGCGAGCTGCTGTGCCAGCGTGTCCCCGAAACGCTTGAGCGTGGCGCCCTGCTCCTCGCGTGCCTCGAGCGCCTGTCGCTGCAGACTTTCCCTCATCGCGTCGAGCTGCTTCGCGTTCGTATCGATGAGTTGAGCAAGACGCGCGGCAAAGGTATTGATCTGCTGGTTCTGAACCGTGGCCACGCTCGTCAGCTGCGCCGCGAGCGTTTGCTGGAATTGCGCGAATCCGCCGCCCAGCTCCACCCGAGATAGCCGTGAAGTCTCGGCGATCTCACCGCGCAGTTCGCGCTCGAGCCGCTCATAAGCGCGCGCTTGTGTCTGCCCTGCCGTCTCAATGCACTCGCCCAGTTCGTCGAGCGCGGCGCGATCGTTCGCCCGAGCAAGACCGCGCAGCGCCACCGCCAGTACAACCGCAAGCACGATGACGGCAATGGCAAGCGCAATCGTCAACGTCATCATGCGCGTGCTTTCCCGATCACTTCCGGGTTGATGGGATTCGGCGGCCGTCCGGCGCGCGGCCCGACCCCAAGCGCTGCCATCAGGTTATCGGCGGCAAGGTTCGCCATGGCGCGGCGCGTTGCCGTGCTGGCGCTCGCGATATGCGGTGTGAGCACGACATTCGGAACCTCGAGCAAGGCGTGATGCACACTTGGCTCGCCTTCGAAGACGTCGAGGCCCGCGGCAGCAATCCGCTTCTCGCGTAGCGCCTCGGCGAGCGCCGCGTCGTCGACGATGCCGCCTCGCGCGATGTTCGTCAGGGTGGCCGTCGGCTTCATCAGCGCAAGCTCGGCCGCTCCGATCGTGTGATGACTCGCTGGAGAATACGGCAGCACGAGCACAACATGGTCAGCCTGCCGCAGCAGGTCTTCCTTCGACAGGTACTCGGCATTGAGTTCCGCCTCGACTTCGGGCGCCACACGCGAACGGTTATGGTAGACCACACGCATCGCGAAGCCGCGCGCACGGCGCGCAATCGCCTGGCCGATGCGTCCCATGCCGACAACGCCAAGCGTCGAGCCATGAACGTCAGCGCCCAGAAAACCGTCGTAACGCCACCCATGCCATTCGCCGGCGCGCAGCCACCGTTCGCTTTCCGCCATGCGCCGCGCGGCGGCCATCATCAACGCCCAGCCGAAATCGGCCGTCGATTCGTTCAGCACATCGGGCGTGTTCGTCGCCAGCACGTTGGCCGCGTTGAACGCAGGGATATCGAAGTTGTTGTAGCCAACCGCCATGTTCGCCACCACGCGCAGCCGTGGTGCTGCGGCGAACGTTGCGGCGCCCACCGGGTCACCGGCTGTCAGCGCACCGTCCTTGTCGGCGAGCCTGCGCGCAAGTTCGTCGGGGCTCAGTGGGGGGCCGTCATTCCAATCGACCTCGAAATGCTGCTTTAGCCTTTCGATGACTTCGGGAAAGATCGGACGCGCGACAAAAACCTTCTGCATTACTTCTCTCCGGAAAAAAACAGCCAAGTCGTCATGAGGAAAATGGGTACGAGAATCGCCCCAGCCCATAGAAGATACGCGAAGAAGCTCGGCATGCGCACGCCGCGCGCTTGCGCCATCGACTTCACCATAAAATTCGGGGCATTGCCGATATAGCTATTCGCCCCCATGAAGACGGCGCCGGCCGAAATCGCAGCAAGGGTCGTCGCCCCCGAGGTCATGAGCGTCTGCGCGTCGCCACCGGCCAGATTGAAAAACACGAGGTAGGTGGGCGCATTGTCGAGAAACGATGAAAGCAGCCCGGTGGCCCAGAAATACATACCGTCGATGGGCCTGCCCTCGGTATCGGTGACGAGGCGGGCAACCTGCGCAAAGGCGCCGTCGCTGCCTGCGCGCAGCATCATGATGACAGGCGCAATTGTCACGAAGATGCCGGCAAACAGCTTCGCAACCTCTTCGATCGGTGCCCAGTTGAACGCATTGCCGGCGCGCGCGGCGCGCGGCGTCACTGCGAGCGACAACCCCGTCAAGCCGATCAGAGCAACGTCGCGCACGGCGTTTTGCAGCTCGATGGGCGCGCCCAGCACAGTGAACTCGATGCCGGGCTTCCATAAACCGCTCATGAGGACGAGGCCGACGACGAGCGCAAGCAGCACGAAGTTCACCTTCCCCTCGATGAAAATCCCGTGGCTATCAGGTGTCGGATCGAGGAACGCGGCACGCTCTTCTCGATCGGCCCCACGACAGTGATAAAGGTACGAATCGAGCGCGTAGAAGAGCACTAACAGCGAAGTACAAACGAAGAGCATCGGCAATGCGAGATGCCGAGTCGTCCAGAAGAAGTCCACACCGTTCAGAAAGCCGAGGAAAAGCGGAGGATCGCCCAGCGGGGACAGGGAGCCGCCCGCGTTCGCAAC
>Ga0310811_10009642_pt1 | contig 12476 bp, 10 predicted proteins | sample YCmetagenome_FD_207642 | JGI IMG/M metagenome (GOLD analysis project Ga0310811, IMG submission 207642) | Soil microbial communities from experimental microcosm in Duke University, North Carolina, United States - YC | ecosystem: Engineered > Artificial ecosystem > Soil microcosm > Unclassified ... | reverse complement strand
GCTTTCGCGTGGCGGCCCTCACCGCCTTCGCGAACACGGAGCTCCTCGAGCAGCAGGTGTCCCGGTTCCAGCCATCGTTCGTCGGACTGGTCAGGAACGGGACCGAGCACAATTCGCGGTGGCGGACTGGGGAGCGCTGTCTCGTCGACGCCGCAACGCGAGATGACGTCGACATTGTGCTCAATGCGGTCGTAGGCGCCGCCGGACTCGACGCCACGTTGGCCGCACTCGAAGCCGGCAAGCGCGTGGCGCTGGCGAACAAGGAAACGCTCGTGATGGCGGGAGATCTCGCCACGGCTGCCGCAAAACGTGGCGGGGGCGAGATCGTCCCTGTGGATAGCGAGCACTCCGCGATCCTTCAGTGCGTAACGGGCCGGCCGGCTGGGGACGTCCGTCGGGTCATTCTCACCGCTTCAGGTGGGCCGTTCCGTTCCTGGCCATCGGACCGGCTCGCGCGTGCCACCGTCGAAGACGCGTTGCACCATCCAACCTGGTCCATGGGTCGGAAGATCACGGTGGATAGCGCAACGCTTGCAAACAAGGCGCTCGAGGTCATCGAGGCACACTATCTGTTCGACCTTCCGTACGATCGTATCGAGGTCGTGGTCCATCCGCAGAGCGTAGTGCATTCGCTCGTCGAGTTCGTGGACGGCTCCGTGCTGGCGCAGTTGAGCGCGCCCACCATGGAGTTGCCGGTTCTGTACGCCCTGACGCATCCTGAACGGGTCCCTGATGACGGGGTACGACCATTCGACCCTGTGGCGTGCTCACCCTTGACCTTCGAACCGGTGCGGTACGACCAGTTTCCGGCACTTCGGCTGGGCGTGCAGGCTGGACGGGCCGGCGGTGCGGCCCCGGCCGTATTCAACGCGGCCAATGAGCAGGCGGTGGCACTGTTCCTCGAAGGACGCATCACGTTCGTCGATATCGCGAGCGCAATCGATTCCGCGCTCGAGACGTTAGGCGACACGGCCAGCGGTAGCCGCGAGGCGCTGCTCGCCGTCGACGCCGAGGCGCGGCGACATGTTCGCAGGTTGTTCTCATGCTGATCTGGCTCGCACCACTCCTCGTCTTCGGGCTCGTGGTCTTCGTCCACGAGCTGGGACATTTCCTCGCGGCAAAGGCGCTCGGCGTCTACGCGCCGCGCTTCTCCATCGGATTCGGGCCGGCCCTGTGGCGGCGCCGATGGGGTGAAACGGAATACGTGCTCGCGCTGCTGCCGCTGGGCGGGTATGTGCGGATGGCGTCGCGGCAGGATCAGACGACGGCGTTCCTCGAGGGCGGGAATGAGGATCGTGAGGTCCCGGAGGTCGGCGGCAATGCGGGGCCGCCAACGGTCCCCGGCGCCGAACGCGAGCGGGACTGGGACCCTAACGCGATGAAGCCGTTCGGGCCGAAGCCGATCCCGGACCATCGCTGGTTCGAGTCGAAGCCGCTCATCGGTCGGCTGTTCATTCTCGTGGCCGGCGTGACGATGAACGTGATTCTCGCGCTCGTCATCAACGTCGGCTCGGTCAGCCATTACGGGCGCATCTTCACGCCTCCCGTTGTCGACACCGTGCTCGAGGGCCGGCCTGCGGCACTCGCCGGACTCCAGCGCGGCGACAGCATCGTCGCCATCGACGGTTCGCCCGTCACGGAGTGGCAGCAACTCATCGATCGGGTGAGCGCGTCTCCGGGTCGCACCATCGCGCTGGAGGTCGTTCACGATGGGGTTCGTCGGATCGTGTCCGTTCGGCCCGAGGAGCGCGAAGTACAGAACGAGATGACCGGACGCCGCGCTCGGGCCGGCCGTATCGGCGCCGGGCCGGTGAGGCGTTTCGAGCGCGAGCGACTCGCGTTCGGCGATGCCATCGTGGTCGGGTCGGACTCGACGTGGAAGCAGGGGACCGCCATCGTGGACCTCGTGCGCGGCCTCTTCGCCGGCGAGGTATCTACCTCGCAGCTGGGCGGACCGATCGCGATCGCGCAGGTCTCCGTTCAGGCGGCGCGATACGGGCTCGAGACGCTGTTCGGGTTGATCGCACTCCTCAGCATCAACGTCGCCGTACTGAACATGCTGCCGGTACCGATCCTCGACGGCGGGCAGATCCTGCTCAACGTGCTCGAGGCAGCGAAGGGGAGCGCGTTCAGCGAGCGAACGCGTGAGTACATCCTCCGCGCCGGCCTCGTCGCCATCGCGCTGCTGTTCGTGCTCGTGATGTTCAACGACCTCAAGGGAATCGTGCAGCGCATCCTGTGATGAGGCTTTTCCTGGTGCTGCTCACGGCGGTGGTCATGGTGGCGCTGCCGAGGGCCGCGCGCGCACAGGATCGCGATGTCCGCTTTTCCATCACGCACGTCGGCGACACGACCGTCACCTTTCAGGCCGGGAAGATGACGTGGATCGTGCGGTCGCCGCGGGCGATCGTCGTCGATCCGCGTCGGCGTGACGCGCTCGTGGCGCAACTCAAGGTTCTCTCGGTCGGAGCGAATGGCGAAGCGACCGCGCTCGTCACCGCCCAGGCCGGCCGCATCACCACCGAGCACGTCGTCATCGGGACCGAACCGCGGTCGCGATGGTACAAGAGTCCGCTGATGTGGATGGGGACTGCGTTCGGCCTGATCGTCGGCTTTGGGCTGGGAAAGATGTGACCTAACGAGGCGGCTCGGGAGGACGTCGCCTAACGAGGCCTCAGGCTACCGGCAGAGGAGCGTACGCCTCGGGAGCCTTTCCTGTATGCCCACGTGCACGGTGTCGGCATAGTCCGCACACTTTTCGTAGCTGATGACACGCGAATAGTCGCCGACCGGAAGCAGTAACCGTTCGACCGGCGCTGTACCGCGACGCGGTGGCAGCGTGTCCCCGGGTGTCAGCGACGTCAGCACGTACCGCGAGCCCTTGGGAGCGGCGTCGAACGACAGCAGTGCGCAGCCGCGCGGCGCCAGCTTGACGTGAGCCACCTTCGACGACACTCGCACGACCACGGACTGGTTCGCGGTCGACGTCGGACATCCCGAGGGAGATGGGACGGACGCCGAGACCTCGTATGTCCCGGGCTTGAGGCTGTCGGATCGCCACCCATTCCCGATCGCCTGGTCGCGGCCATCGATCGATATCGTCGCATTTTCCGGCGCCTCGACGACGAGCGAGCCGACGGTTCGAACCGGGCGTACGGCGGAGTCTTTCGTCGGCGGTGTTGCGGTTGGCGGGCGTGCCACTGGTGGGAGCACCGGTGGCGCCGGTGACGCCGCGCCGGAATCGGCCGGCTTCACCGTTGCGCCCGCCGACTGCGAATCGCGCGACCTGCTGAACATCGCCGCAGCGACTGTCAGGCCCGCGACCAACAGGGCACCCGCAACCCAGGGCGCGCTCGATCGTTCGGGGGCCGTGCCGTTGGCGACCGCAGCAGGATACCCATCGGACCGCACGACCACGGTAGGCTCGGAGCCGGTGATCCGAGTCCGGTACGCCGAGGTCTCGAGTGTTGCCGGCAACAGTGCCACGAGCTCCTGCGCCAGCAGCTCGCCCGTCGCGGGACGATCGTCCGCCGATTTCTGCATACAATGCAGAATGGCCGCCTCGAAGCCGGGCGAGATATCCGGGTTGATGCTGCGCGGTGTCGGCGGCGGCTCCTCGACGTGCTGGCGGGCGATCTCGTACCAGTCGTCCCCCTCGAAGGGAAGACGGCCAGTTGCCGCGCGGTAGAGCGTAACTCCGAGCGAGTAGATGTCTGCGCGACCGTCGAGCGGCTTGGCGCGAGCCTGCTCGGGCGCGAAGTACTGGGGGGTGCCGACGACCATGTTGGTGCCGGTTTGCCCGCTATAACCGCTCAGTGCCCGAGCAATCCCGAAGTCAGCGACGACCGCGTTCCCGTGGGCGTCGAAGAGAATATTGTCGACCTTGATGTCGCGATGGATCACGCCCTCGCGATGCGCGTAGCCAAGCGCCTGGGCGACATCGACGCCGACGCGGACGACGAACTCCTCGGGCAGGACATTCGACACCTCCAGGCGCTCGGCCAGCCCGGACGGGTAGTAGTCCATGGCGAAATAGACGGCGTCGCCATCACGGCCAACCGAGTAGATCTTGATGATGTTCGGGTGGCGGAGCTTGGCTGCCGTGGCCGCTTCGCGGCGAAAGCGATGCTCGAAGGTCTCGTCGCCGGCGAACTGTGGCTTGAGCACCTTCAGCGCTACGTGGATCTCGAGCTCGGGGTCGAACGCCTTGTAGACCCACGCAAATCCGCCGGAGCCGATCAGCTCATCGATGCGGTACTTGCCCAGGGTTTGTCCGATATGGCGTTCAGACACTACACGGAGCCTTTACAGGGGTGGGCAGGTCCAGTAAAATACTGTGCTCCAACCAATTGAGCGCTCAAGCGTAGCTGGACGCGCGGGGAATATACACCATGGCTTTTGAAAAAGCACCGACGGTCGCCAAGTACAAGACGCACGAAACCGACACCGGATCGACACGCGTCCAGGTGGCGTTGCTGACGGAGCGGATCAACAATTTGAACGACCAACATTTTCGTTCGCACTCCAAGGATCATCACAGCCGCCGCGGGCTGCTGAAGATGGTCGGCAAGCGAAAGCGCCTCCTGAATTACATGCGACGTACGAACGTCGAGGGTTATCGGCAGCTCATTCAGGAACTTGGAATCCGCTACTAACCGCTGAGTCGTCACCAGCCGCGCGGGTCGCAAACATGCGCCCGCGCGTTTTGTGTTCCACCGAGGCCAGAAAATAAATGATGCAATCCGTTGAACGGACCTTCGCGGGTCGTCGTCTCCGAATCGAGACGGGACGCATGGCGAAGCAGGCCGCAGGCGCGGCTGTTGTCCAGTTCGGAGACACGATGGTGCTTGCCACCGTCACCGTCAGCGACCAGCAGAGCCCTCTGCCGTTTTTCCCGCTCACGGTCGAGTACAAGGAAAAGACCTACGCTGCCGGGAAGATCCCGGGCGGCTTCATCAAGCGCGAAGGTCGGCCACAGGACGCCGAGATTCTCTCAGCGCGAATCATCGATCGCTCGATTCGGCCGCTCTTTCCCGAGGGCTTCAAGAACGAAGTCCAGGTCTTCGTCTACGTCATCTCCGCGGACCAGGTGAATGACGCCGACGTTCTCGCACTTGTTGCCACGTCCTACGCGCTGAACGCATCGAAGATCCCGTTCGCGGGGCCGATTGCCGGCGCGCGTGTCGGTCGCGTGGATGGCAAGTGGGTGCTCAATCCGACCTTCCAAGCGCTCGGCCTGAGCGACCTCGAGCTCGTCGTCTCGGCTTCGAACGACTCCATCGTTATGGTGGAGGGCGGAGCACTCGAGGTCAGTGAGACCGACGTGCTCGATGCGCTGACGGTCGCGCAGAAAGGCATCCGCGAGCTGATCGCGGCGCAGGAAGAGCTGCTCGACAAAGCGGGCCGCACGCCCAAGATGGAGTGGGTGAAGGCCGAGGCGCCCGAGGGACTCGTCGCCAAGGTGAAGGAGCTCGCCCAGGGCCGCATTGCCGAAGCGCTGAATCAGAAAGACAAGCACACGCGCATCGAGGCTGTGGAGCGCGCCAAGAAGGAGCTGGTGGAGCAGCTGCTCGCCGACTTCCCGGACGGCGCCAAGGACGTCCACACGCTGCTCGGCGACGTCGAGTATCACAGCCTGCGATCGCAGGTGCTCGACTCGGGTCACCGCGTCGATGGACGGACGCCCAAGGAAGTGCGTCCGATCTCGATCGACACGGGTCTCCTCCCGCGCGCGCACGGGTCCGCGCTGTTCACGCGCGGCCAGACACAGGCGCTGGTCGTGGCAACGTTAGGCACCGCCGAAGACGTGCAGCGCCTCGACACGATCGATGATCCGGGCGAGACGACGAAGTCGTTCATGCTGCACTACAACTTCCCGCCGTTCTCGACCGGTGAAGTGCGACCGGTTCGGACGACGAGCCGGCGCGAGATCGGCCACGGCAATCTCGCCGAGCGAGCGCTCCAAGGCGTGCTGCCGGCGTTCGAGGAATTTCCGTACACGATTCGCATCGTGTCCGACGTTCTCGAGTCGAACGGTTCCTCGTCGATGGCGTCGGTGTGCGGCGGATCGCTGGCGCTGTTCGATGCCGGCGTGCCCACCCGCGCCCCGGTTGCCGGTGTCGCGATGGGGTTGATCAAGGAAGGCGACCGTTATGCGATCCTCACCGACATCCTTGGCACCGAGGATCACCTCGGGGACATGGATTTCAAGGTCGCGGGGACGGAGAACGGCATCACCTCGATTCAGATGGACATCAAGATCGAGGGCCTCGACTTGCAGATCATGCGCGAGGCACTCGATCAGGCTCGCGAGGGGCGAATGCATATCCTCGGCGAGATGAACAAAGCGCTGGGCGCGCCGCGCCCCGAGCTGTCGCCGTATGCGCCGCGCATTGTCACGGTGCAGATCAACCCCGAGAAGATCGGCGATCTCATCGGACCGAAGGGCAAGACGATCCGCGGGATTCAGGACGAGACGGGCGCCGAGATCTCCGTCGACGACTCCGGCACGGTCACTATCGCGGCCGTCGGCGGCGACGCGATGGAGCGAGCCCGCCAGATGGTGCAGGCGATCACGCAGGAGCCCATCGTCGGCGAGGTGTACGAGGGTCTCGTGAAGAGCACGACGGCATTCGGCGCGTTCGTCGAGATTCTCCCGGGTACGGAAGCCTTGCTCCACATCTCCGAGATGCGCCACGGGCGCACCGAGAAGACCGAGGATGTGGTGAAGAAGGGCGATCGCGTGAAGGTGAAGTTGATCGATCGCGACGAGCGCGGCCGACTGCGCCTGTCGATGAAGGCATTGCAGCCCAAGCCCGAAGGAACCGAGGCCGCCGGCAACGGCTCGGAGCCCCGTCGGGATCGTGGCGATCGCGGCGACCGTGGGTCGCGCGAACCCGTTGGCGCCGGAGGGGGCGAAGGCAGTGAGCCGTCCTTCTCCGCTCAGAGTGGCGGCGAGGGCGAAGGCGAAGGCGAGGAGTCGAGCACCGGTGGTGAGCGGGGAGAGCGCGGTGACCGTCCACGTCGTCCACGCGGGCGCGGCGGGCGAGGTGGCCGCGGAGGTCGCGACCGCGAGTGACCACGCGCGTCGATACGCGCCTAGCCCCGGCGCTGCGGCGCTCTACGCTACCGAATGGACTGACCGTGCTCTCGGAGACCATGCCGGGGGTGCGGTCGGTCGCATTTGGGGCGTGGGTGCGCTCGGCCTCGATTCACGAGGCGCGCGAGCGGATGGGCGTGTCGCACATGCTCGAGCACATGGTGTTCAAGGGCACGCGCAACCGGACGGCGAGAGACATCGCGCTCGCCCTCGAGGTGCTTGGTGGCTCGCTCGATGCGTACACCGCGCGAGAACACACCTCGTTCCAGGCTCGCGTTCTCGATGAGCACCTGCCACAGGCCGCGGACGTCGTCGCCGATCTGATGTTTCGGCCGATGCTGCGCGCGGCTGACCTGTCCCTCGAACGCAAGGTCGTGCTCGAGGAGATCAGCATGGTGGACGACACGCCCGACGACCTCGTGTTCGAGCTGCATAACGAGGCGTTGTGGGGCGGGCATCCGTACGGCTACTCGATCCTCGGCACGCGGGACACGGTGTCATCGCTCAGCGTGCGCGACCTTCGCGACCTGCACGAGCGCGCGTACCACCCGGAGCACATAGTGGTGTCGGTGTCGGGGAACGTGGACCACGATCGGTTGCTGGATACGCTCCAGCAGACCGGTTGGGAGGACGTGCCTCGCGGCGATACACCCGCGGCGGCCACGCAGACTCCGGTGGCGCGTCCGCCAGAGACGGTTCACGTGGAGCGCGACACGACGCAGACGCATCTCGTGTTCGGTGCCCCCGCGGTGTCGCACAGCGACCCGCGTCGGTATGCGATGTCGCTCGTGAGCATGTTGTTAGGCGGCGGAATGAGCTCGCGCCTGTTCCAGCGGGTCCGCGAGGAGCTCGGGCTCGCGTACTCGGTCTATACGTATCAATCGTTTCACGCGGACGCCGGGGTGCATGGCGTCTACGTGGGAACGGCGCCCGCCACCGCGGCCGCGGCCGCGGACGCCATTCGCGCCGAGCTTCGCCTCCTGTCGGAGCAGGGCATTCCCGAGGATGAGCTGGCGGCGGGCAAGAGCCAGCTCAAGGGACAGATCACCCTGTCGCTCGAGAGCGTGTCGTCGCGGATGTATCGCGCGGCGGCGGTCGAGCTCTACAACGAGCCGTACAAGGCGCTGGACGAATTGTTAGGCGAGATCGATCGCATCGACGGTGATTCGGTCGCGACGATCTGTCGCGAATTTTTCGCGCCCGAGCAGCACACGGTCTTGAGTCTCGGACCGGCCGATTCGGCGCGCTGACCACGACCCCCTACTTCACGGCACGAACATGCGCATTGGAGTTCCGAAAGAGATCAAGACCAACGAGAACCGGATCGCTCTCGTCCCCGCTGGCGCCGAAACCCTGGTCGCTGCCGGCCACACGGTGATGGTCGAGCGCGGCGCGGGCGAGGGAAGCGGCTTCCCCGACTCGGCGTTCACCGACGTCGGTGCCAAGATCGGTCCGGATGCGGCGGCGGTGTGGCGCGAGGCGGACATGATCATGAAGGTCAAGGAGCCGATCGAGCCCGAGTGGAAGAACATGAAGCGTGACCAGGTGATCTTCACCTACTTCCACTTCGCTGCCGACGAGCGCCTAACGCGGGCGCACATGGACTCCGGTGCGATCTGCATCGCGTACGAGACGGTGGAGCTGCCGTCGCGCGAGCTGCCGCTGCTGACGCCGATGTCGGAGGTGGCGGGGCGTATGGCCGTGCAGGAGGGCGCCAAGTACCTCGAGAAGCTGTACGGCGGCCGTGGCGTGCTGCTTGGCGGCGTGCCGGGTGTCGCCCCGGCAAAGGTCGTGATTCTGGGCGGCGGTGTGGTTGGCATCAACGCCGCGAAGATGGCGGCGGGCATGGGCGCGAAGGTGGTCGTGCTCGACGTCTCGCTCGAGCGGCTCCGCTACCTGTCCGACGTCATGCCGGCAAACGTGCAGCTCATTCACTCGAACCGGCACAACATCCTCGAACAGATCTCGTCCGCTGACCTGGTCGTTGGCGGTGTGCTGATTCCGGGCGCCAAGGCGCCGAAGCTCGTGCGCCGCGATGACCTCAAGCGCATGCAGCCGGGCTCCGTCATCGTCGACGTCGCGATCGACCAGGGCGGCTGCGTCGAGACGATCCACGCGACGACCCACGAGAATCCGACGTACGTCGTCGATGGCGTCATCCACTACGGCGTGGCCAACATGCCTGGCGGCGTACCGCGGACGTCGACGCTCGCGCTCACCAACGCGACGTTCCCGTACGCGCTCAGGCTGGCGAACAAGGGCTGGAAGCAGGCGCTCCGCGACAGCCAGCCGCTGCTCAAGGGCCTCAACATTGTGGCGGGCAAGGTCACGTATCCGGGCGTGGCAGAGGCGTTCGGCCTCGAATACTGCGACCCGGCTGCGTTCGTGTCGTGAGTCGCGTCCGCGTTCTCCGATTGCCCACGAATCTCGACCTGCCGCTTCCTTCGCGGCAGACCACCGGCTCCGCGGGGTTCGATCTGGCCTCCGCGGAGCCGGATTTCGTTCTGGCGCCGGGAGAGCGTCGGTTGGTCGCTACCGGGTTGGCGGTGGAAATCCCGCCGGGGATCGAGGGTCAGGTGCGACCGCGGTCGGGGCTCGCGTTACGGCACGGGATCACGATGCCTAACGCTCCCGGCACGATCGACTCCGACTACCGAGGCGAGGTGCGGGTCATCCTCCAGAACCTGGGGGCCGAGCCGGTGACGATCGTGCGTGGCGATCGGATCGCGCAGTTGGTGTTCGCGCGGTACGAGATCCCGGAGCTCATCGACGCAACGGAGCTCGAGCAGAGCACGCGGGGGGCAGGCGGTTTCGGCAGCACCGGCGTCTGAATGATGGATAAGGGGTCAGACTCCTTGCGGACCATTCTGCCGCACCAGCGGCAGAATGGTCCGCAAGGAGTCTGACCCCAAACGCATCGTTTCACGGCGCGCGGCTTGCTCGAAATACCGTCGTGATCCCGCCCGTCCTCTGCTATCACAAGGTCGAACCGCGTCGAGAGCTTGGCGTCACGCGCGTCGCCCCGCATCGGTTCGCGGCGCAGATGCACGCCTTGGCCGCTGCCGGCTGGCGAGGCATCTCGCTCCTCGAGCTCGAGGCGTGCATCCGCGGCGATCGGCAAGCAGGCGATCGCGAGCTGTTCATCACGTTCGACGACGCCTACCGTGGTCTTCGTGACTATGCGTTCCCCGTGTTACGGAACGTGGGGTTCTCGGCGGCGTGCTTCGTGATCACGGATTTCGCCGGCCGGTTGAATCGGTGGGACGTCGCCTACGGAGGCCGACGGTTCGCGCACCTCGCCTGGCGCGACATCGAACGATGGAGCGCGCACGGTATCGCGTTCGAGTCGCATACCGCGACGCATCCGCGACTCTCGTGGGTCGACGGCGGACGGCTGGTCGATGAGCTCGAGCGGTCGCGATGTGCGCTCACCTCGGCGTTAGGTGCCGCGCCACGAGCCGTCTCGTATCCGTTCGGTGCTGTCGACTCGCGTGTCGGCGCAGCCGCCCGGGAGTGTGGCTACTCGATGGGCTTCGCGCTCGGTGGCCGCTGGCGGGGCGACGCGCTTCGCGTCCCGCGCCACGCGGTTCACTGTTGGTCCCCGGAGCTGCCAGTGGTCGGCCGACTTGGACAACTGGAGCGTGTGCTGTCCGCGATCGCGTCGCGGTGCTCGGTTGGAACATCCCTCTGGCAAGGATTTGCTTCGTAAGGGGAGGATTTGCTAGGTGAAGTATTTCGCGACGACAGGCAGCAGGGCGGGGTGCCTGACGAGTGCCTCGCCGAAGATCCGGCGCAGCGTTCGCCGGGGCTCGGGGGTCCGGTTCACTGTGCGCGCGAGCTTATCGAAGAACGCGTCGTCAAAGCGTGCGAGCGCTTCCTTCACGCGGTAAAACCGGACGTGATCGTCGCCGAGGAGACGCATCCATCGCGCGTGATACGATTCGAGCGCGCTCGCGCTCGTGTTGCCGGATCGGAGCGCCGCAACGGTCGTCTCCGCCGCCAGGCGACCCGACTTCATCGCGTTCACGATCCCACCGCCCGACAGCGGGTTGATCATGTGGGCCGCGTCACCACAGAGCACGAGGCCATCGGCGAACGTGCGCGCCATGGTGGCGGACACGATCACGCCACCAACGGTGCGGCTCGACACGCTCGCGTTAGGGAAGTGCCGCGCCACGTAGTCGTCCAACCACGCCACCGCTGATCGTCCACCGGCACGCAGCCCGAGAATACCCAGCCCGACGTTGGCCGAGCGCGTCCCTTTCGGAAACACCCATGCGTAGCCGCCGGGTGCAACGCGGTCGCCGAAGTGGAGAACGATCGCGTCGGCGTCGATCGTGGGATCATCCACGACGTACTGCGCGCAGCTCTCCATATCCCGGGCGCGCACGCGGGTATCGAGACCAGCCCATCGTCCCACGGCGCTTTCGACTCCGTCGGCACCGATCACGATGCGCGCGCTGATCTCCCCGCGCCCACCACTCTCATCGACCGCGACGGTCCACCGCTCACCGTCGCGTCTCATCGTGATCGCTTCCGCGCTGGTGCGCACGTCGGCGCCGGCGTCCAGCGCCTGAGCGGCGAGTGCCGGTTCGAACCGCGTGCGATCGAGGATGTAACCAACATCACCTTCGGCGACGCGCACTTCGTCGCCGTTGGGCGCGCGAAACACGACACGACGAATGCGACGCGAGATCCACGGCGCGAGACTATTCGGAGGTCCGGGATCGAGAAACTCGGACAATCCCGCAGAGCCGACGCCCTCGCCACAACGAACTGGTGTACCCACGGCGGGGTCGCGTTCGAGCACGACAATCGAGAGCGCCCGGTCTCTTCGCGCCGCGTCGCGTGCGGCGACCAGCCCGGCCGGTCCGCCGCCAATGATGAGAAGATCGCAATGTGCGACGTGCACGCGACGCTACGAGGTGCTTGTGGCAGCGCGATCGACCATCGAGAGCGCGAACACGGGGCAGGGCGCGATGCACTTTTGACACCCTGTGCACACTGGCGCGTCTATATGCAGTCCGGTCCGTCGCAAGTCGATTGCGCCCGGCGGACAGAGCGGCACACAGAGGCCGCACTCATCGCACCGGTCACGGGCAACGACAGCAACACGCAGGGAGGTAGCTCGCACCATCGCGCGCGACGTTACGAAGATGCCTAGGTTGTGTCAAGCCAATGCCTTGCTCGCTATTACCCGCTCTACTACCTTACGCCCCGATGCACCGTTTCACGATCCCTCCGTGCCTTCGGCACGCCTCGAGCCCCTGCTAGATGCGCTGGCCTTTTTTGAAAGCGGGAAGATCGTTCTTCCCGGCGAACGCGATTGCCGTTGATCTCGGTACGGCAAACACGCTGATCTACGTCAAGGGCGAAG
>Ga0310811_10009641_pt1 | contig 12477 bp, 5 predicted proteins | sample YCmetagenome_FD_207642 | JGI IMG/M metagenome (GOLD analysis project Ga0310811, IMG submission 207642) | Soil microbial communities from experimental microcosm in Duke University, North Carolina, United States - YC | ecosystem: Engineered > Artificial ecosystem > Soil microcosm > Unclassified ... | reverse complement strand
GCCTGCGGCTCCAAGGCCGATCTGGTCATCCAGGGCGGCTCGGTCTGGACCGGCTTGTCCACCGGGCGCGGCCGTCCCGGCGCCGTGGCGATCGGCGGCGGCAAGATTCTCGCGGTCGGCGATTCGGCCGAAATCGCCCGCTATGTCGGCAAGAACACCGAGGTGCTGCACGCCGCCGGCGGGCTGGTGATTCCCGGCCTCTCCGACGGGCATACGCATTTCGTCGACGGCGGCTTCCAGCTGGTGTCGGTCGACCTCCGTAATGCCGCCACGCCGCAAGAGTTCGTCCGCCGGATCAAGGAATACGCCGGCCGGTTGAAGCCGGGCGAGTGGATTCTCGGCGGCGACTGGGATCACACGCTCTGGCCCGGCGCGCCGTTGCCGCGCCACGAGTGGATCGACTCGGTGACGCCGAACAATCCCGTGTTCATCAACCGGCTCGACGGTCATGAAGCGCTCGCGAACGCCGCCGCCATGCGCGCGGCGAAGATCACGAAGGACTCGAAGGTGCCGTTCGGCGGCGAGATGCTGCGCGATGCGCGGGGCGAGCCGACCGGGATCTTCAAGGACAACGCGCAAGACTTGATCGGCGCCGCGATCCCGGCACCGTCGGCCGAGCAGCAAGACTCGGCCGTGGCACGCGCGCTGGCGTACGCGGCCTCACTCGGCGTCACGGCGACGGCGAACATGTCGGCGTCGTGGGCGAATCTCGCGGCGTACAAGCGCATGGAGCGGGCGGGCCGCATGACCGCGCGCGTGTCGCTCTATCTGCCGATCGAAGACTGGCGCGCCGTCGCCGACAGCGCGGCGCACGACCGGGGCGACGACTGGGTCAAGATCGGCGGCGTGAAGGGCTACATGGACGGCTCGGCCGGCTCACGTACCGCGTACTTCTTCGAGCCGTTCTCCGACTCGGCAGGTTACAGCGGCCTGATGCATCAACCCGAGCCCGACATGCGGGCCTGGGTCGGCGCCGCCGATTCCGCGGGGCTGCAGATCGCCGTGCACGCGATCGGCGACCGCGCGAACGCGATCATCCTCGCGATCTATGACAGCGTCGCGCGCGCGCACGGCGCACGCGACCGGCGTTTCCGCGTCGAGCACGCGCAGCATCTCAGGCCGCAGGAGATTCCGCTGTTCGGGCAGCGGCGCGTGGTGCCGTCCATGCAGCCCTACCACGCGATCGACGACGGCCGCTGGGTGGAGAAACGCATCGGCCCCGAGCGGATCAAGACGACGTACGCGTTCCGCCGTTTGCTCGATACCGAAGCCCCGCTCGCGTTCGGCTCCGACTGGACGGTCGCGCCGCTCGACCCGATGCTCGGCGTCTACGCCGCTGTGACGCGCCGGACACTGGACGGGAAGAACCCCAATGGGTGGGTGCCCGAGCAGAAGATTTCCGTGGGCGAGGCGCTGCGCGCGTATACCTACGGCAACGCGTGGGCGACGTTCAACGAGCAGAAATGGGGTACGCTGGCGGCCGGCCGGTTCGCCGACGTCGTCGTGCTCGATCGCGATCCGTTCGTCGTGCCGCCGGACTCCCTCGGCACGATCAAGCCGCGGTTCACGATTGTGGGTGGGAAGGTGGTCTACCGGCGGGCGTCACCCTGAGTATTTGAAGCCGGCGTCCTTGAGCGTCAGCGGCTCACCGTCGTGCTCGACGCCCGCGTTGACGATTTCGCCGAGCACGAGGGTGTGATCGCCGGCGGGTAGCGTCGCGACCACGCGGCACTCGACCCATCCCAGCGCATCGACGAGGATCGGCGCTCCCGAGAGGGGCGCCGGTTTCGTTTTTATCCCCTTCAGCTTCTGCGGCGCCTGCTCGGCGCTGCGGCCGAGCTTGCCCGCGAGATCGCGTTGGCTGCTGAGGAGTAGGTTGATCGCGAAGTGGTGCGCGTTGCGGATCATGCCGATGGTCTTCGATGCGTTCTCGACGGCGACCACCAGCATGGGCGGTTCGAACGCCGCTTGCGTCAGCCAGTTCGCGGTCATGGCGTGCTCGTCGCCCCCCCCGGCCGTCGTGACGGTGACGACGTACAGGCCATAAGGGAAATGGCGCAGGACGGTCTTCTTGGCGGCTTCGTCCATGACTCAAGTTACTTCTATTTACCGGACCGAGTTGCCAGATTAACCGTGTCTCCGTCTCCAGGGTCGCCGTCCCATGCTCCTGCTCTACGCTGCGCTCGCCGTGGTTTCCGCCGATACTGGATCGTCCATCGCCTACTTTGATCGCTACCGGGACATCACCGAGCTCGCACCCCTGTCCAACCGGGTCGCCACGGTGACGAACTTCGTGTTGCGTCGCGACGCCGCGGAGATCTCCCTCGTCCAGGGGACGCTCTATCTGCTGTCTCCCGTCGGCGGCCGCACCGTCGGTGCGGTGTTCCGCGGGAACGGACGCATCCGCCTCACCCCGCCGCATCCCGCCGAACAAGAGGCGTTGCGGCATGCCGTCGGAGCGCCTGCGCTGGACGACAGCGTCGGCGAATTCATTTTGATCTTCTCGGATTCGACGAAGGATCAGTTGCAACGATTGTCGTTTGGGCCCGGCGCGGTCCCCGATGATCTGGCGGGGGATGTGCGCGACTTCATCGGTAGCCTCAAGGGACAGAAGGAGAACACGTTCAACGAGAGCGTGATGTCGTCGCTCTTGAATGACGAGCCGGACGGCTTCTTCCTCGCCAACATTCATCGCGAGCACGGATCGCCGCTGGTGTTCATGTACGACCCCGCCGTCGTGGAATCCGTCCGGCTGCTGCGTCCGGCGAGTCAGATGCATTATCGCGCGAATTGGTGGGTGGTCACCGAATTTGCGCCCGCCCAGCCGTTGCCGGGGAGCGCCGGCATGTGGCACTATCGCCAACGACTCGACGCGCCACACTATGCGCTCGAGGTGTGGCTCAAACCCACTCCCGGCGCCGATCTCGACTATGCCGCCGCGGCGCGGGTGTCGATCGCGGCACGCGAGGCCACGGGTCCGTGGCTCCATTTCGCGCTCCATGAGAAGTTGCAGATCGATTCGGCTCGATGGAACGACGGCACCCCGGCTGCTACGTTCAAGGCCAAGGATGACGAGGACCTGTGGGTGCGCGCGCCGCATCGCCTCGCGGCGGGTGACACCGCGTCGCTACTGGTGTTCTACCACGGTAATCTGATCGATCGCTACGTAAACTGGTTCTTCATCGATCCCGGCGCCGCGTGGTATCCGCGGAATCAACAGGGCAGCGACGCCGCATCGTTCGACATGGTCTTCCACAGTCCGAGCTGGTATCCGCTCGCGAGCATCGGCACGCGCACCGACTCGTCGTTGGACGGAAAGGTGATGACGACGCATTGGGTGACGTCGCGACCGACTCCCTTCGCCACGTTCAACCTCGGGTTGTTCGACACCTATCACACTGAGGCGGAAGGCGTGGCGCCCCTCGACATCATGATGTCCGAGGAAGCGCATCGGGCGCTGGGGCGGAGCATCGCGTCCGGAGGCTACATGATGGCCAGTCAGAAGAACATGTCTCAGGTTGTTGCCGCCGACGTGTCGAACAGTCTCAAGTGGTTCACGCACGCCTTCGGCCCGCCCCTCTTCGATCACTTTTACGTCACCGAGATTCCGTACGCCGAGGGTGTGTCGTTCCCGGGCATGATCGACCTGTCGTGGGCAACATTCCAGAACACGGCGCTCGACGGGTTCGACCAGTTCTTCCGTGCCCACGAAGTCGCGCATCAATGGTGGGGCAACGGCGTGCGTCCCGCGTCCTATCGTGACGCCTGGCTGAGCGAAGGCGTGGCGTCCTTCTGCGGGCTGTGGTACCTGCAGAGCGTCCGCAAAGGCAACAAGGAGTACTTCCGATTCCTGGATACCTACCAGCAGAACATCAAGGACAACCGCGACGCCGGCGCGACGTGGCTCGGGTACCGCGATGCGTCCAATGAGCGGCGCTACGGTTACCAAGCCATGATCTACGAGAAGGGCGCGTGGATCACGCACATGCTGCGCATCCTGATGCTCGACCTCAACACGGGAAAGGACGATCGCTTCAGCGCCCTGATGCGCGATTTCCACGAGCGCTTCGCGGGGAAGAGTGCGACGACCGCCGACTTTCAGCGCGTCGCCGAAGACCATATCGGGATCCCGATGGATTGGTTCTTCGATCAATGGGTGAAAGGCGTCGCACTTCCGACCTACCACGTCGCCTGGACGAGTGAGACGACGCCGGAGGGACGGCAGCGAGTCCGTCTGCGTGTGACACAGGAGGGCGTGCCCTCCGATTTCCAGGCCTGGGTGTTGGTGTCGGCCGATCTCGGCGAGAATCGATTTGCAAACTTCCGCATCAAGGTCACCGGGTCCCAGACGGAGTATACGAGTCCGCTGCTTCCCGTCGCCCCGCGCGCTGTGACGTTCAATGAGCTGCACAGCGTCTTGGCGGACGTGAAGACCGAGCGCTGGTAGGCTATTTTCCAGACATGCCGCCGCGTCCCCGTACCGCGCCCAAGTCGGCCTCAACGGCGCTGAAGCAGAGCCGAACGAGCAGCGCCTTATCCAAGGCCGAGCTGCTGGACATCTATCGCCTGATGTTCCTGTCGCGCCGCATCGACGACAAGGAGATCCAGCTCAAACGGCAGAACAAGATCTTCTTCCAGATCTCCGGAGCGGGACACGAGGCGGTGCTGGTGGCCGCCGGTAAGGCGCTCCGTCCCAGCTACGATTGGTTCTACCCCTACTATCGCGACCGCGCGCTGTGTCTCACGCTCGGCATGACGCCGACCGAGATGCTGCTCGCTGCGGTCGGCGCCGCCGACGACCCCAATTCGGGCGGCCGGCAGATGCCGTCGCACTGGGGCCATAAGCAGCTCAACATCGTCAGCCAGTCGAGCCCGACCGGCACGCAGTTCCTCCAGGCGGTCGGTTGCGCCGAAGCCTGGCTTCGCTACAAACGGATCGACGAGATCAAGGACAAGCCGAGCCACAACGACGAGGTCGTCTACTGCTCTGCCGGTGACGGCACGACGAGCGAAGGCGAATGGTGGGAAGCGCTCAACAGCGCGAGCAACCTCAAGCTGCCGGTGCTGTTCCTCATCGAGGACAACAAATACGCCATCTCCGTGCCGATCGAGGTACAGACCGCGGGCGGCTCGGTCTCCAAGCTCGTGAGCAATTTCCCAAATCTCCTTGTGGTAGAGGTCGACGGCTGCGACCCGATCGCGTCCTATGAAGCGTTAACCCGTGCCGTCGAGTGGTGCCGGCAACGCAAAGGGCCGGCGCTGGTCCATGCGCACGTCACACGCCCGTACTCGCATTCGCTTTCCGACGACGAGATTCTCTACAAGCCGTTGCGCGAGCGCGATGAGGAGGCCAAGCGGGACTGCCTGATCACGTTCCCGAAACGGCTGATCGAGGAGGGCGTCGCCACGGAGGCGGACATCGAGGCCATCCGGGCGCAGGTCGAGGAAGAAGTGCAGGTCGCCGCCGACATGGCGCTCGCGTCGCCGCAGCCGAAGCCCGAGTCCGCGCTGCTCTGGGTGTACTCACCGGACGTCGATCCCACATCGGAGCAGTTCGACACTGAAGAGGATCCGCATTTCACGGGAGAGCCCACCACCATGGTGGACCTCCTGAACGCGTGCATGAAAGACGAAATGGCGCGCGATCCCCGGATCGTCGTGTTCGGCGAAGACGTGGCCGACGTGAGCCGCGACCAATACCTGAAGGAAGTGAAGGGCAAGGGTGGCGTCTTCAAGGTCACCTGGGGGTTGCAGCGCCAGTTCGGGAGCGACCGCGTCTACAACTCGCCGCTCGCCGAGGCCAACATCGTGGGCCGGGCGATCGGGCTCGCGACCCGCGGACTCAAGCCGGTCGTCGAAATCCAGTTCTTCGACTACATCTGGCCCGCCTATCACCAGCTCCGCAATGAATTGGCGACGTTACGCTGGCGCTCGAACAACGCATTCACAGCGCCCGCGGTCGTCCGTGTGACCTACGGCGGCTACCTGAAGGGCGGCTCCGTCTACCATTCGCAGACCGGCGCCGTGGTGTTCACGTCCGTGCCGGGGCTGCGCGTGATTTGTCCGGCGACCGCACTGGACGCGAACGGACTGCTGCGCACCGCCATTCGCTGCGATGATCCCGTTGTCTTCCTCGAGCACAAACACCTCTACCGCCAGACCTACAACAAAGCCCCGAACCCCGGTCCCAACTTCATGATTCCGTTCGGGAAGGCGAAGGTGGTGCGGGAGGGGACCGGCGTCACCGTTGTCGCGTACGGCGCGGTCGTGCAACGGGCGCTCGTGGCGGCCAAAGAAGTCGAGGAGCAGCACGGCCTCAGCACCGAAGTCATCGATCTCCGCTCGCTCTCGCCCGTCGACTGGGAGACGATCGAGGCGTCGATTCAGAAGACGAACAAGGTGATCGTGGCATACGAGGACGCGCAGTCGTGGGGCTACGGCGCCGAGCTGGCCGCGCACATCGCGGATCAGTGCTTCCCGTGGCTCGATGCGCCGGTAAAGCGCGTTGCCTCGACCGACACGTTCGTCGCGTATGCCCCCGACCTCGAAGACTTCATCTTGCCCCAGGTGGAGGATCTCGCGCAGGCCATTCGCGAGCTGCATGCGTTCTAAGCCCGCGATCCTCTATAGCGCTCTCTTCTTCTTCTCTGGCGTCACCGGACTGATCTACGAGCTGCTGTGGGTCCGGGTCCTGTATCAATCGTTCGGCTCGACGATCCAATCCGTCACCACCGTCGTCGCCGCCTACATGGGGGGCCTGGGCCTGGGGGCGTGGGCCTTGGGAAAGGTCGCGGATCGTTCGAGCCGTCCAGCCCGATTGTACGGATGGCTCGAAATTGCGATCGGTGTTTTCGGAATCGTCTCGCCGCTCGTGCTCGGCGTCGCGCATTGGATCTATGTCGGAACGGCGGGCGCCCTCGCGCTCGGCGGCACCGCGAGCGTGGCGCTCCGGTTTGGACTTGCGGCACTCGTCCTTCTCGTTCCCACGACGCTCATGGGCGGGACGCTGCCGGTCCTGACGCGAGCCCTCATGGGCGAGGATCGGGGCATGCTCAAGCCCTCACTCGGTCGGCTGTACGGCTTGAACACGCTCGGCGCGATGGTCGGAACGGCGCTCGCGGGATTCTTTCTGATCGAGCTCGTGGGTGTGCGCGCGTCCCTGTGGGCGACGGCGCTGCTCAATTTCGCGATCGGCGTCACGGCGATCCGGCTCGGTCGCGAGACGAATCTGTCGGCGGCGACCTCCGACCCCCAACCCCTGGGACCCCGCGACCCCCTTCACACCCTCGCGCTCGCGCTTCTTGGCGCCACGGCCTTCGCGTCGCTGCTCGATGAGATCGCCTGGACGCGCGTGCTGATCATGATCGTCGGCGGCTCGACGTACGCGTTCACGCTCGTGTTGCTCGTCTTCCTGCTCGGCATCGGGATCGGGAGTGTGATCGTCGCGCGGCGGAGCACGCCCCGGCCGGACACCGCGGCGAGCGCGGCACTCGCGCAAGGGATCACCGGCGTCGGCGCCGCGGGGTTGTTCGTGTTCTTCGGCCTGTTGCCGATGTATATCATCGCGGTCTTCCAGATCGAAAACCTCGGCGCTCCCGGTCGCCTGCTGCTGATGGGCGTCGCGGTCGGCGCGGTCGTGCTCATTCCCGCGATCGGGATGGGTATGACGTTCCCGCTGCTCACCGATCTCGTGGCGCACCGGCGCGAGGCGCGCGGCGCGGACGTGGGGGCGGCCTACGCACTGAACACGATCGGAAGCATCCTGGGCGCGGTGCTCACCGGGTTCGTGTTGATCGCGGCGCTCGGCACCCAGACGACGCTGCGCGTCGGGCTCGCCATCACCGGTCTCGCTGCCCTCGGTCTCGCCATTCTGATCTCACGCGGCATCGTCGAAAAGTCCGAGCTCGACCGGCGGATCCGCGTGCGCGTGCTCGCCGCAGGTGCGCTGGGGACCGCGACGCTGGTCGCTGCCTTCGCCGCGCCGGGCTGGAGCACACGCCTCATCGACTTGGGCCCCACGATCTATGCGCGCGAGCCCATGGACCATGCGGCGCGCGAGCGCTTTCTCGCGCACCGCGGCGTTCGCCAGCTCGCCTTCCGTGAAGGCGCGAATGCCACCGTGAGCGTGTGGGAAGGCGAAGCCGGCCGCTCGCTCCGCGTGAACGGCAAAGTCGACGGTTCCGATCGCGGCGACATGGACACCCAGCTGATGCTCGGGATTGCGCCTGTCCTCGCGCGCGCCGGCGCGTCCTCCGCGCTCGTGATCGGTTTTGGCACCGGCGTGACCGCGCGCGCCATCGCTGACGTGCCGGGCATGACGCGGGTCAAGGTTCTCGAAATCGAGCCGGCCGTCATCGCGATGGACAGTCTGTTTTACGGCGTCAACGACTCGGTGCTGCGGCGCCCGGCGGTGCACTTCGTCACTGACGACGCGCGCAGCGGCCTGCAGCTCGATCGCAGCCGGTATGACGTCATCGTGTCGGAGCCGTCGAATCCCTGGATCGCGGGCATCGCGACGCTCTATACGCCGGAATTCTTCCGGATCGCGCGCAGCCGCCTCTCCGACAGCGGCGTGTTCTGCCAGTGGATCCAGCTCTACCAGCTGCCGCTCCCCGTCGTTGCGGGGATCGTCCGGAGCCTCCACGAAGTCTTTCCCCATGTGAACGTGTGGTTCGGCGGGACGTCCGATTTGATCGTGTTGGCGTCACCGCGTCCGCTCGCCTATGACCGCGCCTGGCTCGCGCGCTTGTTCGGTCCCGGCGGTACGCTGGCGACGCTCGGCCGGGAGTGGCTCAATGTGGATGCGCCGGAGCAGCTCTTCGGCCGCTATCTGCTCGGCGACTCCGGCACCGCGAACCTCATCGCCCGCGCGACGTTCGAACACAGCGACAACCGGCCGCGGCTCGAGTTCGTCGCCGCGCGCCGCTTCCTCGATCCGGACGACGACACCTACGACGTATTCGACTCGCTGATGCACATCGGCTCGCGCGTCGACGGCACGTCGCCGCTCGCGATGCTGCACGTGCTGGCGGCCCGGCGGAGCGACAGTGACCTGCTGCCGTATCTCGACGCCGCACGGCGCGCGCAGCCGGAAGTGGAGGAATGGACGGTCCGGACCGCCGGCATCCAGTTGGCGGAGGGCGACACGACGGGCGCGGATTCGCTGCTCCGAGTCGCGCTCGAGCGCGGACCGCGCGCCGATGCGCTATTGATGCGCGCGCTGCTCGCAGCCGCGCGCAATCGGCCGTTCGCGATCGCGGCGCTGCGGGAGGCGCTGGCCGCCGGCGCGGACACCGGGCAGGCGCAAGCGGCGCTTGCCTGGTTACTGGTCCGCGGTTCGCGCTGGGACGATGCAGCGAAGCAAGCGCGCGGCGCACTCCGGGCTGCGCGGGGGACGTTCCGCCACCCCTTCCCCGGCGAGTTTCTCACCCAGGCGCTCAGCCAGATCGCATTGAACGCGCCTCCAGCGCTGGCCGACAGTGTGATGAGCGAGGCGGTCGCCCGGCGACCCGGGTCCGCCCGCTACCGCGAGCTTGCGGCGGTCACGGCGCTGCGCGCGGGGCGCTGCCAGGCCGCGGCGGATCGATTCGTCGAGCTGCTCGAGTTCGCCGTCGAACGTGAAAACGGCCCAGCGTTGGTGCGCGATTGCTGGGCCGGGAAAAAACCTACGACGGGGAGTGGAAACGAGATCCGGGGGGCGGCGGCGGAGTCAGGGGCGGTGCGGCATTGAGCACGTCGCGAATTTCTCCGGCGGCCGCGATCGCGTGATCGACGTCGCGTGACAATGCGCGCGCTTGCTGCGTCGCGTTCGTCAAATCGCTGAGGACCGCCGCCACGCCCGCCGAGCGTAGCCGCAGCAAGTCGAATCGCACGTTCTGCATCGCCAACACACACGACTCGATCTGTTCCTCGACCCGCTTGCGGCGGGTGAGCAGGTCGCTCAGCGCTTGCCGCTGCCGCTCGAGCAGGCTGAGCTGGCGCTCGCGCTCCGTGCCTTCTTCGTGCTGCCTCACCGCTTCGATCCGGATCTCGATCCGCGCGAGCGCGCCGTCGTCGACGTCGGCGCTCATTCCGTGAAGCATCCGTGCCAGGTCTTCCGCACGCTTGAGCAGCCCGTCGATCGTAACGACCACGTCCGGCAGCAGCTTCTGCTCGGATGCCGGTACGCGATCCATGATTTTCAGAATCGCCTCGCGGTCGTTGCGTGCCTGGCGAACGGTCTCCGTGTGCTTGCCGAACTCATCGGCGTCCGGCGCGGGGAGTGGCCGGCGTGACCCCGCCGCGAGTGATCCCAGCTGTGCGTCCGGCGCCGCAGGACGATTCAGCACGTCGCGCCACGAGTAGCCGTTCTGCCACAGCTTCATGTAGCTGGGCAGCAATCCGAAGGCCGCCCACGGCACCGTGAAAAACAGCGACCAGCCGAGTCCCCCGCCCGTGATCAGATCGATGACGGTCAAGCCGCCGCACACCGACGCCCAGGAGACGAACGAGTCGCGGAACTTCGCCACCATGCGCGGCTCGCCACTCGGCGTGAGGTCGCTCTTAGGATCCTTCTTGAGCGGGCGCGTCGAGCGGCGCCGCTCCGCCCGCCCGCCGCCCGTCATGCGAGCGGGAGAGCCGCCCCCGCCGCCCCCGCCGCCTCCGAGACGCGTTTCGGGTCGCGCGAGGCCACTGCCGATGCCGCTCCCGATCCCACCGCTCGTGCGGCGCGACGGACGATAGGGCGGCGCACTGCGCGACTCGAGCGCGCGGCGCAGCGCATCGGCCGTCGGCCAGCGCGCCTCCGGCTCCTTTTCCAGCGAACGCATGACGCAGGAGGCGAGATCGTCGGGACACGTCGGCGTGCGATCCTTGAGGTTGGGCGCTTGCTCCGTGATCTGCTTGAGCAGAATGCCGGGCACGGTCGGCGCTGAGAACGGCAACTCGCCCGACAGCATCTGGTAGCCCACGACGCCCAGGCTGTAGATGTCCGAGCGCCCGTCGATCTCACGATCGCCGGCCGCCTGCTCGGGACTCATGTAATGCGGCGTGCCGATGGCGACGCCGGTCGCCGTCAACGTGCCCGGCCCCGTCGTGGACGTCAGCGCCTTCGCGATGCCGAAATCCGTCAGCACGGTTCGGCCGCGGCTGCCCTCGAGCAGAATGTTGTCCGGCTTGACGTCGCGATGGATGATGCCGAGCGCATGGCCGGCGCCGAGGGCGTCGGCGGTTTCCATCATGATGCGGCGGGCTTCTTCGGCTGGCAGGCGCTCGCGGCGCTTGAGACGCGCCGCGAGCGATTCACCGTCCACGTAAGCCATGACGAAATAGACGAGGCCGTCCGGTCCCTCACCGACCGAGTGGATCGGTACGATGTGCGGATGGGAGAGACGCGCGGCGGTTTCGGCTTCGCGCAGAAACCGAATGCGGATTTCTTCCCGAAACGCCAGCTCGGGGGGCAGCACCTTCACCGCGACGCGACGTTTCAGCCGCTCGTCGCGCGCATGATACACGACCCCCATGCCCCCTCGCCCGATTTCCCCCTCGAGTGTGAAGGAGGACCCGAGGGCCTGACTCAGGCGTTGTGCCAGCGAATCGATCATGCTGATTCGGAATCCATTAGCGGACTAAGATTTAGCCGCAAGCTTGCGACGTTGCAACCGCTTTTGGCGCGTCGAGTTGGCAGGGCCGCGCCTGTTTGGCGGCGTTGTGTGGAACGGCCCTGCCGCGAGCGCCGTTTTTTTGTGGCATAGACGGTGCATTCAGGTGCCCGTATGCGGTCCACAAATCCTACAATTGGAGATGGTATGTCCGATCGGATGAGTCTGCCCGTGCTGCCGTTGCGCGACGCCGTGCTGTTCCCCGGTGTGGCGACGCCCATCGGTGCCGGCCGTCCCGCGACATTGCGTGCCATAGAAGCCGCCCTCAAGCAGTCCGACCACAGAGTCTTCGCGGTCGCCCAGAGAGAAAACGTCGATCAAGTCTCACCGGGCGTGCTCTACACCACCGGCACCATTGCCCGGATCAGCCAGGTCCAGCGAAATCTCGGCGGCGTCCAGCTCGTCCTGCACGGCGAAGCCCGAGGAACCGCGGTCCATTATACCGAGACGAACGGGTACCTCGAGGCGACCGTGAGGGAAACACTCGACCTCGCCCCCCTGAATGAGAAGGATCCGGCGTTCGTTGCGTTGCATCGCGAGGTCCGCGAGCGCGCCGGGGAGTTGGGCCAGAAATCGGGCCTGCCCACGGACGTCGTCCAACAGGTGCTGCAGGGCGTGAGCGACCCGGGCGCGCTTGCCGATCTGGTCGCCGGCCATCTCGACATTCAGTCCGCCGAGCGCCAGCAGCTGCTCGAGACGCTGGCCGTGGAAGACCGGCTGCGCCGTATCCTCGTGCACGTACAACGGCAAATCGCCGTGCTCGACGCGCAGGAAGACATCAAGTCGCAGGTGCAAGAAGAGCTGGGCGAGCGCCAGCGCGAGATGTTGCTCCGCGAGC
>Ga0310811_10009640_pt1 | contig 12477 bp, 12 predicted proteins | sample YCmetagenome_FD_207642 | JGI IMG/M metagenome (GOLD analysis project Ga0310811, IMG submission 207642) | Soil microbial communities from experimental microcosm in Duke University, North Carolina, United States - YC | ecosystem: Engineered > Artificial ecosystem > Soil microcosm > Unclassified ... | reverse complement strand
CTCCCCTTTCAGGGGAAGGATGTTTTTTAAAGCTGCTTCAGAACGTGCTCGGCGCTCGAGACTTCGAAGGCGCCGGGCTCTTCGACGTTGAGCTCCTTGATCACCCCGTTGTCGACGATCATGGCGTAACGCTGGCTGCGCTTGCCCATGCCGAAGCGCGAGCCGTCCATCTCTAGGCCCATGGCGCGGGTGAAGTCGCCATTGCCGTCGGCGAGCATGCGGACCTTGTCGCCGGCCTTCTGGTCCTTGCCCCAGGCGCCCATCACGAAGGCGTCGTTGACGCTGACGCAGGCGATCTCGTCGATGCCCTTGGCCTTGAGCGCGTCGAAATTCTGGACGAAGCCCGGGACATGCTTGGCCGAGCAGGTCGGCGTGAAGGCGCCCGGAAGCGCGAAGACCACGACCTTTTTGCCGGCGAAGAGATCGTCGGTCTTGACCGGCTTGGGGCCGCCCTCCTGCATCTCCATGAGCGTGGCCGAAGGAACCTTATCGCCGACATGAGCGGTCATCGAAATCTCCCGAAAGTTGTGAAGCTGAGCCGGTTTTAACCCAGTGCCGGGCCGGTCGCAAAGCTTTCCGGTTGGATGTAACCTTGGCGCATGTCTTTCGACGGGCAACCCTATTCCGACAAGGGATTTCTCTTCGGCAAGCTCCTGATCGCCATGCCGGGGATGGCCGATCCGCGCTTCGAGAAGAGCGTGATCCTGATGTGCTCGCATTCCGACCGCGGGGCGCTGGGGCTGATCGTGAACAAGCCGATCCCGGCCCTGCCCTTCCGCGAGTTGATGGTCAACATGGACATCGATGTCGGCGAGAAGGCCGCCAATGCGCGGGTGATGTACGGCGGGCCGGTCGACACCGATCACGGCTATATTCTGCATGCCAATGAACGCGCCAACCGCTCGGCGACGCTGAGCATCACTTCGGAGATCGCGCTGACCCCGACGCTCGATATCCTGAAGGCGATTGCGGGCGGGCGCGGGCCGGAGCGCTGGCTGCTGGCGCTCGGCTATGCCGGTTGGGGACCGGGCCAGATCGAGAGCGAGATCGCGGCCAATGGCTGGATCCACTGCGATGCCGACAGCGATATCGTGTTCGACAGCACGATGGAAACGAAATGGGCGCGGGCGTTCGGGAAGCTCGGCGCCGGGCTGTCAGGCCTGTCCGCCGACGTCGGGCGTGCCTGAGGCAAAGCGCAGGGCGATGAACTTCAGCGCCTCGCCCGAGGTCAGCGGCTTGGCGAACAGGAAGCCCTGACCGAATTCGCAGCCGAGATTGCGCAGCGCGACGGCATCCTCTTCGCGCTCGATGCCTTCGACGACGACGGCACGTTTGAGATCGTGCGCCAGCGCGATGATCGAGCGCAGCACAGTCTCGCCGTCGGCAGCCTGGTTCGCATCGGTGTGCCGGGCGAGGAAGCTCTGGTCGATCTTGATGGTGTCGAAGGGCAGCGATTTGAGCTGGCTGAGGCTCGATACGCCGGTGCCGAAATCGTCGATCGAGATGCCGGCTCCGAGGGCGCGGCAGCGGGCGAGCGCGGCCTGGACATCCTGGTTGGACGCGACGGTGCTTTCGGTCACTTCGAGCTTGAGCGTGCCGGGCGCCATCGTCTCGCTTTTGATGAGGGCGCCGAGGAAGACGTCCAGATCGCTGTCGCGGAGCTGGCGGCGCGAGACGTTGACGCTGACAAAGAGCGGCGGATCGACCGGGAAGAAGCGCTGCCATTGCGCGACCTCATGCGCGGCGCGCTCGAGCGCGAAGCGGCCGAGGGCGACGATGGTGCCAGTCTCTTCGGAATGGGGGATGAAGTCGGAGGGCGAAAGAAGGCCGCGGGTCGGATGGTTCCAGCGCAGCAGGGCTTCGAAGCCGGCGACGCTGCCATCGGCGAGGCGGATGATGGGCTGGTAGAAGACATCGAGCTGTTTCTCGACGATGGCCTGGCGCAGATCGGTCTCGAGCGCGACGGCGTCGCCGGGGGCGAGGAGCTCGAGATCCTGCGAATAGACGCGGGCGCAGGCACCGCCGAGGCGCTTGGCCTGCAGCAGCGCAAGCTCGGCATTCTTGAGGAGGTCGAGCGGATCGCGGGCCGAGTGGCCGGAGGCGACACCGATGCTGGCGGGGGCGAAGACGTTGCGGCCCGACTGGCTGTAGGGCGCGGCGCAGGCTTCGATCACCTCGTTGCCGATGGCTTCGGGCAGGCCGCGCGCGCGGGCGAAGAGCACGGCGAAGGCATCGCCGCCGACACGGAAAACCTCGGCAACGCCCTTGAAGCGTTTGGTCAGGCGCTCCGCGATCTGGGTGAGCAGCGTGTCGGCGCCGCGGTCGCCGAGGCTGGCATGGATCGACTTGAAGCGGTCGACATCGAGGAGCGCGAAGGTGGCATCGGCAAGCCCGGTCCCCAGCTGTTCCAGCTCTTCCATCAGCGCGACGCGGTTCCCGAGATTGGTGAGCGGATCGCGCAGCGTGCGTTCGAGGAGCGCGGATTCGGTCTCCTTGCGCGCGGTGATGTCGGCCATCAGTCCGATGCAGCGGGCCGCCGGCGCGCGGTCGCCGATCATCGTCGCGCGAAGCTCGAACCAGGGAAAGCGGCCGCTCTCGCTGCGCAGGCGGAACTCGATGCGGAAGGCTATGCCGGGATGGCTGCGGTAATCGTCGAGCGCCTGGACATAGGTGTCGCGGTCGTCGGGATGGATGCGAGTAATCCAGTTGCCGTGGTGGAGGCGCGCGCCGGGCGCGGAAATGCCGAGCATCAGCGCGGCGTCGCGCGAGAGCAGCACCAGCTCCTGGTCGAACTCGAGCTCGAAGACGCCCTGATGCGAGGCGGTGATCGCCTGCGCCGCGATCTCGCCATGGCTGTCGAGGATTGGCGCTTCGTCGGCGGGGCCGGATTCGGGAATCGCGAGGGACTGGAACGGGAGGACGGCGATGCCCTCGCCCGCCGCGATGGCGAGGGCAAGGAGAAGCGAGCCGGCCGCTGCAAAGCCGCCGGCAGCCGAGGTGGCCCAGGACTCGCCGACATTGTTCCAAGTGGCGATGGCCGAGGCGAAGGCGACGAGCGCGAAGACGAGCGTGGCGGGCGATGCGACGCGCGCGGCCTGGTCGCCGAGACGGCCGCGATAGATGAGATAGGCGGCGAGCGCGAAAGCGCCGAGAACGACGACGCTATCGGTCAGCACCGCAGCAGCGGGGACACCGAGATAGGCGAGAATGGAGAGGGCGCAAAGCCCCCAGAGCGAAAGGCGGAACCAGCGCAGCAGGAGCGGCCAGACCTCGCGGAAGGGCACGATAGCGTCGGCGAGCATCATCCCCGCCGCCAGCGAAAGGCCGGCGAAGGCCGCCATCAATCCGTAAGGCCCACCGACGGCGGTGGCGAGGCTGCCGTCGAACAATCCGGTCTCGGCAAGGCGTTCGAGCAGGACAAGCGAGAGTGTGACCGCGGCCCAGCGCGCCGGCGCGTGGCCGAGCGTGACGGCGAGACCTGCGGCGAGCAGCGCGGCGGCAGCGATCACCGCCCAGACAGCGGTCGAGAAGATCGCGAAGTTGCGGTTGTGCGCGGCGAGCGACGCCTCGGTCCAGGCGAGCACGGCGGGCGGGTCGGCGGCATTGGCCAGCTGGATCGCGATGGCGACGGAGGTCGCGGGCGGAACGACGACGCGGAAGGTGCGGCGTCCGTAGGCGGCGTTCATCCGGTCGACGGCGACAAGCGAATCCGCGCTGGCGATGCCGAGGATGGCGGGGCGCGTCGAGCTCGGCAGGATGCGGAAGGAGACGCTCTGCGGCTGGGCGGCGACGAAGACGCGCGCGGCGGGGCGGATCGCGGAATTGGTCGCGGTGAAGATGTACCAATGCGCCGCGCTCTCCGGCACCGAGGTGGCGGCAGGGCCGTGATAGGGCTTCAGCGCCGAGGACAGCTCGATCACGCCGTCGGGGCTCGCGAAGTCGATCGCAGGCGCCTGCGGCGGCGCGGCGTGAACCGCGAAGACGGCAACGAGGCTGAGCGCCAGAGCGAGGACGAATCGATTCATCGGATGTTCTTATACGATCCTATGGAATGACGATCTTGCCGCGCGCCGTCACGCGGGTTTCGCCTCGTCCGCGAGCTGCGCGAACAAAAGGTGGTCGCGCCACTCGCCGTTGATCTGCAAATAGCGCAGCGCCACGCCCTCCTGCCGGAAGCCCGCCTTCAACAACAGATTGCGCGACGGTTCGTTGCTCGGCAGGCAAGCGGCTTCGACGCGATGCAGGCCGAGCGTCGAGAAGATGAACGGCAGCAGGGCGCGGACCGCATCGTACATATAGCCTTGGCGCGCGAAACGCTCGCCGACCCAGTAGCCGAGCGAACAACATTGCGTGACGCCGCGGCGGACATTGGAGAGCGTGCAGCCGCCCATCAGCGCGTCGTCCTCGTAACGGAACACGAAGAAGGCGTAGGCGCCATCGAGCCTGGCTTCCTTCTGGTAGCGCTTGATGCGGCGCCGGAACGCGCCCTTGGTCAGTTCGTCGCTCGCCCAGACGGGTTCCCAGGGTTCGAGGAAGGCGCGGGATTCGCCGCGCAGACGAGCCCAGGCGGGATAGTCGATCATGCGCGGATAACGCAGATAGACCGCGCCGGCCTTGATGACCGGTTGCTGTCCGCCGGGGAAAGTCAGGCCCCGCATGAATGCCATGGGGCCTGTATTCATTATTCGGCAGCCCGGAGTGTGCGCGCGGAGCCGAAGCGGCGAGCGAAGGTTTCGTAGTCCTCAAGACGTCCGATGGGACCGACGGCGGCAATGGCCGGAACCGCGGTTTCGAGCAGGCGCGCGCCGAAGCCGCGCACGGCAGAGGCATCGACGGCGTCGAGCCTGGCCGTCATCTCCTCAATGGAGAGCACGCGGCCATAGGCGAAAAGATGCGAGGCGATCTGCTCGGCACGCTGGCCGGGGCGTTCCAGCCCCATCAACAGGCTCGACTTCATCTGCGCCTTGGCGCGGGCGACCTCGGCCTCGGTCGCGCCGGCGGCAAGCTTCTCCATCTCGCCGGCGATGACGGCCGAAATCTCGGCCGCTTCGGTCTCGCCCGTGCCGGTATAGATGCCGATCATGCCCGCATCGCGCGAGGACTGCGTGAAGGCGGAAATCGCGTAGCACAGGCCGCGGCGCTCGCGCGCTTCCTGGAACAGGCGCGAGGACATGCCGCCACCGAGCGCCGTGACGAAAACCTGCGCGATGTAGAAATCGGGATGGCTGCTCGAGATGCCGGGAAGCGCGTAGGTGATGTGCGCCTGCTCGAGATCGTCATCGTGGCGGAAATCGCCGCCGACGAAGCGCGCGGGCAGCGGCGCGGGCGTCGTGCCTGTGCGGAGCCTGGCGAACTTCTCGGCGACGAGCTTCACCATCGCATCGTGCGAGACGGCACCCGATGCGACGAAGGTCATGGTGCCGGCGCGGTAGTTCGCGTTGGCGTAGGTGCGGAGATCTTCCTGCTTGAAGCTCGTCACGGTCTCGACCGAGCCGAGGATCGGCCAGCCGATGGGCTGGTTCGGATAGCAGACCGACTGGAGATGATCGAAGACGATGTCGTCCGGCGTGTCGATGGCCTGACCAAGCTCCTGGAGGACGACCTGGCGCTCGCGCTCCAGTTCGCTCTGTTCGAAGGTCGGATGGATAAGGATGTCGGCGAGGAGATCGACGGCAAGCGGAACATCGGCCTTCAGCACACGGGCGTGGAAAGCTGTCTGCTCGCGGCTCGTATAGGCGTTGAGATAGCCGCCGACGGCTTCGATCTCTTCGGCGAGGTCGCGGGCGCTGCGTGTTTCGGTGCCCTTGAACGCCATATGCTCGAGCATGTGGCTGACGCCCATGATCTCGGGCGTCTCGTTGCGCGAGCCGGTGTCGACCCAGATCGGTGACTACGGTCAAGCCATTGGAAAGTCTTGTGATTTCAGGGTTCATAGGCCCAGCTTAGCCTCGATATGGGCGCGGACCAAGGCCTTGTCATTCGGGAGGGCTTCGCAGCGTTCTGGGCGCTCATAGAGGCCGGAAAGGCGGGCCGGAAGCGCCGGCGGGAGGCCGGTGGCCTTGGCAACTGCATCGGGGAATTTGGCCGGGTGGGCGGTGGAGAGGACCACGACCGGGCCGGCGCGGCGCCCCATCCCGTACGCGGCGTGAAGGGCGACGGCGGTATGCGGATCGATCAGCCGGCCGGTCTCGCGGTGGGCGCGGGCGATGGTTTCGAGGGTCTCAGCATCGGTGCAGCGGGCCGCGGCGTAGCGGGCGCGGAGGTCTTCGAGTACGCGCGGCGGGAGGGCGAGGCAGCGCTCCCTGGCGAAACTATCCATCGCCGAGCGGAGCCAGGCCGCGTCGCGGCCCGAAGCCTCGAACAGGGCGCGCTCGAAATTGCTCGCGACCTGGATGTCCATCGAGGGGCTGAGCGAGGGATGCACCGCACCGGGGGCGTAGGCGCCAGTCGTCAGTGCACGGAACATTATGTCGTTGGCATTGGTCGCGACGACGAGCTTTTCGACCGGAAGTCCCATACGCATCGCAGCTTCGCCGGCGAAAACGTCGCCGAAATTGCCGGTGGGGACGACGAAGGCGGCGGCGCGGCCGAGCCGCGCGGTGGCGGTAAAGTAATAGACGCTCTGCGCCGCGATGCGGGCGAAGTTGATCGAGTTGACGGCGGTGAGATGCGCGGCGCTCGCGAAGGGCAGGTCGGCAAAGAGCTGCTTCACGATCGCCTGGGCGTCGTCGAAGCTGCCTTCGAGGGCGATGTTGTGGACGTTGGCATGCTCCGAAGTCGTCATCTGGCGGCGCTGGACATCGCTCACCCGGCCCTTCGGATGAAGGACGAAGACATCGATGTTTGGGAGGCCGCCGAGCGCGGCGATGGCGGCGGAGCCGGTGTCGCCCGAGGTCGCGGCGACGACGGTGGCGCGGCCGCCGCGCCTGGCAAGGGCGCGCGCGAACATGCGGCCGAGGAGCTGGAGCGCGATGTCTTTAAAGGCGAGCGTGGGGCCGTGGAAGAGCTCGAGCAGATAGAGATCGGGTGCAATCTCGACCAGTGGGGCGATGGCCGCGTCTTCGAAGCTGGCATAGGCGGCCGCGATGTCGTCCCCGAGATCTGCCGGCGGGACATCGGTGAAACGGGAAAGAATGTGCCGGGCAACCTGGGCGTAGGGCGCGCCGGCGAAGCCGTCACGCGCGATCTGGGGCCAGGCGGCGGGGAGATAGAGGCCGCCATCGGGGGCGAGGCCGGCCAGCAAGATGTCGGAGAAGCCGGAGGCGGGAGCTTGGCCACGGGTGCTGGCGTAGGACAGGTGTTCAGCAGAAACAGGCACTTAGGCAACCTTCGGCAACATAATTGTTTTGCACGTCTCGCGAGGACCTGCTCCGCGTCTTGCGCCAGAGGACCAATATAGGAACCAAATTCCTCCTCGGAATCGCCCGCGCAAGAGCCGATAGGCCTCATCTGCATCGTCAGCGCAAGTCATGCGAACTCCTCGGGCGAGACGTCGAGCACGTCCTAGCCGATGCCGGCCGAGGCGATGAACGCCGGGGCGAGCATCGGATTGGCGCCACCACCGATATCGGCGATGCGGGACGGATTTTCCCGACCTGCGGCGCCGGGCATGCGGCGGGCTATGACGAGGAGCGGTGTCCGAAGACAAGCCGGCCGCGCGAGACGTGATAGGCGATGTAGACCCCCAGCAGCGCCGCCGCCATCAGGAACCAGGTGATGGCGTATTGCAGATGCTCGTTGCGGAACGTCACGACGGTCTGCCCGCCCCGCGGCCAGCCGCCGGGATTGGGCGTTGCGTCGGCTTCGATAACGGCAGGCGCGGCGAGCACGATCCCATCGGCGCGGGCGATGCCGGGGACATCGCGATAGAACCAGACACGCTTCTTGAGATCGGGCGGATTGGTGAAGAAGCCGGCAGCTTCCTGCCAACGCCAGAAGCCGGTGATGCGGGTCATGTGATTGTCGATACCGTCGGGGCGCGTGGCAGGGTTCTGCAGGTCGCGCGGAACGATGCCGCGATCGACGAGCAGCGTGCGGCCATTCTTCAGCACGAACGGCACGACGACGTGGTAGACCGGCGCGCCTTCGGGGCCGATGCCGAAGATATAGGCCTCCTTGCCATTGTCGAAGCGGCCGGTGGCGGTGACATGGGTGTATTCGGTGTCGGCGCCATGCAGGGGCCAGTGCCCGGCGTCGAGATCGAGCGGCGCGGCGTGCATGTTGCGCTCGACCCGGTCGATGAGCGCGAGCTTCCATTCCAGACGCTGAAGCTGCCAGACGCCGAGGAAGACGAGAAAACCAAGCAGGATCGCGGTCGCGACAGTGACGCCGGGAAGCGGGCGGAAATACACGCTCAAGACTCGACCCTGCCCTCGCCCGCCTTGTGCTTGTACTGGAGGACCAGGAGCGCCGATTTCGTCCAGCGCAGGAAGGCGACGGTGAGGAGCGCAATGACCGGTGCCCAGAGCACGGCGTGGAGCCAGAGCGGGGGCTGGAAGGTGAACTCGGTCCAAAGGGCGAGGCCGCAGACGATGGCACCGACGACGAGGATGACGAGCGCCGCAGCACCGTCACCGACGTCGAAGGCACGGAAGTCCTGACCGCAGACGGCGCATTGCGGCGCGATGGCGAGATAGCCGGCGAACAGCGCACCCTGCCCGCATCTGGGGCAGCGGCCCAGCAAGCTCGCGTGCAGCGTGCTGGGCGCCGTCATTTATCCAGCGACGACCGGGCCTGCGCCCCAGACGTAGATGCAGGCGAAGAGGAAGAGCCACACCACGTCGACGAAGTGCCAGTACCAGGCCGCCGCCTCGAAGCCGAAGTGGCGCGTCGGGGTGAACTGGCCGGCGATGGCGCGGAACAGGCACACAGCCAGGAAGATCGTGCCGACGATGACATGGAAGCCGTGGAAGCCGGTCGCCATGAAGAACGTCGAGCCGTAGATCGCCTGGAGATTGCCGATACCGGTCAGCGAGGCATGCGCCGCGTCGGTGAAGGGCGCGAGGGCGAGGTTGTTGAAGCCGAAGGTGAACGGCGCATGGGCGTACTCATAGGCCTGCACGCAGGTGAAGGAGGCGCCGAGGATCACGGTCAGGATCAGGCCCTGCACCGCGCCCTTCTTGTCGCCATGCTGGAGCGCGTGATGCGCCCATGTCACCGTCGTGCCGGAGGTGAGCAGGATCAGCGTGTTGAGCAGCGGGAAGTGCCAGGGATCGAGCGTGACGATGCCGGACGGCGGCCAGGAGCCGATCGAGACGTCGTTGAAGAAGATCGCCGAGTTGAAATAGGCCCAGAACCACGCCACGAAGAACATCACTTCCGAGGCGATGAACAGCAGCATGCCGTAGCGCAGATGGAGTTTCACCACCGGCGTATGGTTGTGGCGCACAACGGATTCGGAGACGACGTCGCGCCACCAGCCGGCCATGGTGAAGAGGACGAGCGCGAAGCCGACCGCGAAGATCCAGGGCTGGCCGTTGACCGGCAGGCCCCAGAAGCCCGTGTAGTCCTTGTTCATCCAGAAGACGGCGCCGATCAGCATCACGAAGGCGCCGACAGAGCCGACCACGGGCCACGGGCTGGGGTCTACCAGGTGGTAGTCGTGCTTGACCTCGGAATTGGCCATGATCCTCTCCTACGGGTGAACCCGCACCATCGACATGATGTAGAACAAAACAACCAGAGCGCCCAGCGCCAGCGCGATCGCCACATTGCGGCGGCGGCGCGCCTTCTCGGGATCGAGCTTGTCGTCCGCCATCGTGGTCACAGCCATGACGCGACCGGCGCGAGATGGAGGAGACGCTCGGCGATGAGCGCGGCGAAAAGCGCGAACATGTAGACCAGCGAGACGCGGAAGAGCCGCTTGGCCGCGGGCTCCTTCACCTCGTCGCGCTCGCGGAACACGGCAACGGCTTCGACGGCGAACCAGAAGCCGATCAGCGACGCGCAGGCGAGATAGAGCGGGCCGCCGAGGCCGATGACCGCCGGCACGAGGCCGAGCGGGATGAGCGCGGCGGTGTAGGCGAGGATCTGGCGGCGGGTCGCGGGCTTGCCGGCGACGACGGGCAGCATGGGCACGCCGGCGCGGGCGTAATCATCCGAGCGCCAGAGCGAGAGCGCCCAGAAATGCGGCGGGGTCCAGAGGAAAATGATCGCGACGAGCACGACGGGCGCAAGCGAGAGATCGCCGGTCACCGCGGCCCAGCCGATGGCCGGGGGCAGAGCGCCCGAGAGCCCGCCGATGACGATGTTCTGCGGCGTGCGGCGCTTCAGCCAGAGCGTGTAGACGCCGACATAGAAGAAGATCGTGAAGGCAAGCAGCGCAGCCGCGAGAAGGTTCACGAACAAGCCCATCAGCGCGACCGACGCGACCGAGAGCGTCCAGCCGAAACCGAGCGCTTCGCCCGGCGCGATGGCGCCCTGCGGGATCGGACGGCCCTTGGTGCGCGACATGAGCCGGTCGATATCGGCGTCATAGGCCATGTTCAATGCGCCAGACGCGCCGGCTCCCACGGCGATGCAGAGCAGTGCCGAGAAGGCGACCATCGGATGGATGTCGCCCGGCGCAGCGACGATGCCGGCGAGGCCGGTGAAGATCACAAGCGACATCACGCGCGGCTTCAGGAGGGCGAAGTAATCGCCCACCGTCGCTGCGCGCGTGTCGCCATATGATGCCGCTACCGCCATTACTGGATCTTCGGCAGTTCGTTGAACTGATGGAAGGGCGGGGGCGAGGGCAGCGTCCATTCCAGCGTGGTCGCGTAGGGACCCCACGGATTGTCACCCGCCTTGCGCTTCATCGCGAAGGCCTCGATCAGCATGACGAGGAAGATGATCACGCCGAAGCCGCCGATGAAGGCGCCGATCGACGAGACGTAGTTCCAGCCGGCATAGGCATCCGGATAGTCGGCGACGCGGCGCGGCATGTCGGCGAGGCCGAGGAAGTGCATCGGGAAGAACGCGATGTTCACGCCGATGAACGTGACCCAGAAGTGCAGCTTGCCCAGGAACTCGTTGTACATGTAGCCGGTGAACTTCGGGAACCAGAAGTAGAAACCCGCGAAGATCGTGAACACGGCGCCGAGCGAGAGCACGTAGTGGAAATGCGCCACCACGTAATAGGTCTCCTGCAGCACGACGTCGACGCCGGCATTGGCCAGCACCACGCCGGTCACGCCGCCGACGGTGAAGAGAAACACGAAGCCGAAGGCCCACAGCATCGGCGTCTTGAACTCGAGTGAGCCGCCCCACATCGTCGCGATCCAGGAGAAGATCTTGATGCCGGTGGGCACCGCGATGACCATGGTCGCGAAGACGAAGTAGGCTTTGGTGTCGACGCTGAGGCCGACCACGTACATGTGGTGCGCCCAGACAAGGAAGCCGATGAATCCGATCGCCACCATCGCGTAGGCCATGCCGAGATAGCCGAACACCGGCTTCTTGGAGAAGGTCGAGATGATGTGGCTGACCATGCCGAAGCCCGGAAGGATCAGGATGTAGACCTCGGGATGGCCGAAGAACCAGAACAGATGCTGGTAGAGGATCGGGTCGCCGCCGCCCTTCGGATCGAAGAACGAGGTGCCGAAGTGGCGGTCGGTCAGCAGCATGGTGATCGCGCCGGCGAGGACCGGGAGCGAGAGCAGCAGCAGGAACACGGTCACCAGGATCGACCAGACGAAGAGCGGCATCTTGTGCAACGTCATGCCCGGTGCACGCATATTGAAGATCGTGGTGATGAAGTTGATCGCGCCCAGGATCGAGGAGGCGCCCGCGATATGCAGCGAGAAGATCGCCAGGTCCATCGCCGGGCCCGGCGAGCCATAGGTCGAAAGCGGGGCGTAGATCGTCCAGCCGCCGCCGACGCCGTGGCCGCCGCTGTCGCCCTCGACGAACATCGAGAGGATGAGGAGCGCGAAGGAGAAGGGCAGCAGCCAGAACGAGATGTTGTTCATGCGCGGGAAGGCCATGTCCGGCGCGCCGATCATCAGCGGCACCAGCCAGTTGCCGAAGCCGCCGATCATCGCCGGCATGATCATGAAGAACACCATGATCAGGCCGTGGCCCGTGACCAGCACGTTGAAGGTGTGCGGATCGGTGAAATACTGCAGGCCCGGCTGCATCAGCTCGAGGCGCATCAGCATCGAGAGCAGCCCGCCGACGATGCCGGCGCAGACCGCGAAGATGAGATACATCGTGCCGATGTCTTTGTGGTTCGTCGAATAGACGTAACGGCGCCAGCCAGTCGGGTGGTGCGCGTGGTCGTCGGCGTGGGCGAGATCTGCCATGGCGTCGTCCTTATCCATTCGCGCCCGGAGGCGCGGGGTATTACTGCGCGGCAAACCGCGTATTGGTTTCGATCTGCGCGAACTTCTTCTTCGCCCCATCGAGCCAGGCGGCGTATTCGGCGTCGGTCACGACCTTCAACTCGATCGGCATGAAGGCATGACGGGCGCCGCAGAGCTCGGAGCACTGACCATC
>Ga0310811_10009639_pt1 | contig 12478 bp, 2 predicted proteins | sample YCmetagenome_FD_207642 | JGI IMG/M metagenome (GOLD analysis project Ga0310811, IMG submission 207642) | Soil microbial communities from experimental microcosm in Duke University, North Carolina, United States - YC | ecosystem: Engineered > Artificial ecosystem > Soil microcosm > Unclassified ... | reverse complement strand
CGAACCCGGACTGTTCGCACAGCCCGGCCCTCAGGCGCCCACCGCCCCCGCCGACCAGCGGCCCTAATCCACACCAGAGCGCAAAACGGTAGAAGACTCGCTTATCGCCCTCTCCAGAGCCACTGGCCCCCAAATGACCCCCCAAGGGCCCGAAGCTGAGCCAGGCTCATAACAACGCCTGATGAATCACGAAGGCCGGTTGACCTGGGAACTCACCCAGATCGACCGGCCTTCTTTTCCGTCGGACTGACAGGATTTGAACCTGCGACCCCTTGACCCCCAGCAGGGTTCTGCAACTCTCCCTGCACGTCAGGCACGATATGCGTACTCGAACGCGAGAGCGCGACGTCCTCTCCCCCGCAGGTCGTTCGCCACCGCGCACAGCGTCTGGCCCCCACGTGGCCCCCGACGGCGCGTGCGTCAAACACCAGAACGTGCCTTGCTCGAGAGCCGCTCTGAGCTCACGCCGATACAGCTCCCAGGCGTGTCGCACACCGTCCTGACCATGATTCCAGCATCGGCTATCTCAGCTGCGCCCGCACGCGGACTTGCCCGCACGAGTACCTGCGAGCGGTACGACTTTGTGTAGGGGGACTGTATGCGGTCGGATCCGTGGTCACCTAAAACGGCGGCTCGTCGCTCCAGGCACCGGCACCTTCGCCTACAGGGGCGGGTTCGACTCGTCGAAGCCTCCTGGTGTCGTATCCCCAAGCATTGAAGCTGTCGAGGGCTCTGGCGCGGTGGTAGCGGTTTGAGCTGGTTGCCAGGATGTCCTCAACGAGAGGGGCGTATTCGGCTTGACGGCTTCGGCGCTCCTCGTGGGTGTCGAGAAGGAGCAGCGTAGCGGTCACAGCGGCGTGCCGGATATCAGCGTCGTGGTCACCGGTGAACGCTGAGGCCGCGCGCAGGAGTATCGGGCGTGCAGCGCCCAGTGCCGCTTCCTCGGCGGTGATGGAGAAACCGATGCGCCTGGCTGCCGCAATGACTCTTCACCCACGTCAAAGGCCATCTCTCCAAGCCAGTCAAGCAACACGGCCCGCAGCAGTCGGGCGCACTCGTTCCGATCGAGTACACCGATCTGTTCACTGCGCGGATCGCTGAGCAGGGCAGCGATATACAGTGCCACGGGCCTCGTGGACGGGTAGATCGTGTTTGCGTGGTGCACCGCCGAATCAAGATCTTGGAGTGCCCGGGTGCGGGTTGCAGGGTCGTCGTGCAGGAGCAGGACGAGCGTGCCGGCCAGGTCGAACTCGAACGGATTCGCGTGACCCAAAACAGCCCAGTCCGTGCTGGCGTGAAGCTGCGAAGCAGCTGCCAGCGGGCCGCAGGCATCGAGCGAGCCGGCCCTCTGAGCCTGTGTCGTCATACGCGTCAGGGTACGGCTCGCGCTGCCCCAGACAGCAGACCGTGATCCCTGTAGATCTCTCGGCGAGGGTGGCATTCGATGCCGGGTCGTCGAGCGCAAGCAAGCGCAGCGGCGTCACGTCTCGGGCTGCCCAGCGAGACGCCCTGGCACCGCTCGACCGGCAGTGACGAGCCGCCGATGCGGGCCACTGGGGACCACGCCACATCGCTCAACTCCATCGCCTCACAGCGGGGCTTAGATCACTCTCACTGGCTGCCCCAAGAAATCGCCAGCCACAGGTCCTCCAGCGCCCTGTCGTCGAAGAACAAGTCGATCTCTCCGGTGGGCTTTGGCGGGAGCGCGATGTTCGTGAGTTGGCCGGCCAGCAGGCCGCCGAAGTTGAAGTCTCGGACCATGGTGTCCTTCTTCGCGGTGCGGTCGGCGTGGCCGGCCTTGTCGAAGATGTCCCGTGTCGGTGCGGCCGGGGTTTTGCTGCTGCGGGCCAGAACGGCCACGTGGGCGACCTTCGTCAGTCGACCTCGGCTCCAGAAGGGGTAGTGCTCGTCCCGGAGTGTGAGTGCCAGGCCGAAGCGCTGGTCGGGGGTCGCGGTCTGGCCTTGGAATCGCGCCCACTCGGTCGGGAACTCTTCGCGGATGGAGAACAACCGCGTCGCTCCGGGGCCCTGGGACGTGCTAATCAGGGAGCTGATGTCGTCCAGTGCGGCGCGCCGGAGTTGGTCGCCGCCGTCGCGGGCTGTGTAGCGCAGGTGCAGGACGACGTCGCTGATGGTGTCGTAGTCGAATTGGCAGGGGTCGAGGCGGCTTGGGTCGGCGGGGAGGGTCAACTGCCATTCGCTGACTGCTCCGGAGTGTTCGAAGGGGAGGTAGCGCTCGTCTCGGAGGATCGTCTCGAACATGCCGCTGTCGTTCTGGGCGGTGCTGGTGACGATGGACTGGAGGCTGCCGAAGTAGTCGTGGAAGCGGGGGTCGTCGGCGTCTTGGCGGGCGTAGCCGTCGCCGACGGTCGCGGCGGTACGGGTGCTGCTCTTGAGCAGGGTCAGGGTGCAGTTGACGCTGGCGTACGGTCCGACGACGCACGGGATGCTCACCGCCACCGACTTGATGCGCCGGAAGTACTGGCCGGGGGTGTCGAGGTCGAACAGCGCCTCCGGGAGGTGGACGGTGCATCGGCCGGTGGTTCGCAGCTGGACCAGCGCCAGAGGGTCGACCTGCAGGAGGCTGACATGCTTGGTCATCTCCAGCTCGCGCCGGTTGAGGTCGTGGTAGGCCATTTCCATGCGCTTGACGTCTAGGTGCAGCTTCTCCCCGGCCAGCAGGCCCTCCTTGCCGGCCAGGTAGCCGAAGTCCACGTAGGCCAGGTCGGGGTCGCCGAGCTCGTGCTGCAGGGCCCGCTCGGCCTTCTTGGCGGTGTCGAAGGCGAGTTGGAAGCATTGCGAGTACAGGCCCTTGATCTCGCGCCTGGTCCAGGCGTACAGCGCTTTGTTGGTCGCCTTGACGTCGGTCGAGCGCAGGGCGCCCTCGGCGTTCAAGAAGCGCTCGATCTGGGCGGCGTTCTCGATCTGCTGCTGATGGCTGTCCAGCTCGGCCTGGGCGACGGCGATCCGCAGTTGTGCGGCCCGCAGTTGCTTGAAGATCTGGGTGATCTCGGCGGCGGCCTGACCGCTGTGGAAGGCCCGCTCGCTCTCCCGGTTGTTGAGCGTGGCCATCTTCCCGGAGTGGGACGCGTTGTATGTGTCCTGTGCGCCGAGGTTCTGCTGGTAGCGGGCCAACGCGGCGACGGCCGCGCCGACGCTCTCGCCGCCGAACTTGATGGTGCCGCCCAGCCCCCAGAAGTGGAAGTCGGCGCTGAAGCTCGGCACATAGTGAGACAGACTGGCCATGATCTCGGTAGTGCCGGCCCGCACCTGCCAGTCGCGGGCCGAATGCGAAGACGCCAGCTCCGCCAACTCCTCCTTCGACAGGTGGATTCCCTCCTCGGTGCTGACGGTCAGGTCGAGCGGGCGCACCGCCACCTCGGGCTCGTGCATGTCGAACTTCATGTCCGCCAGCGTCTGCTGGTCCAGTTCGTCGAGCTGAGGGAGCGCCTTAGTGATCTCGTCGGGGGACTTGCCAAGCAACCGTTCCTGGTAGGTGTATCGTTGGACGGCGAGCGCCAGCGACTTCAGCAGGCCCTCGTAGGACTTCTTAGCCTCCTGCACCTGGCCGTAGCGGGCGTGTTTGACCAGGTCCAGGACGGTCCGCTCGTGCTGGGTGCGCAGCAGCGTCAGCGCCTCGCCGTCCTCCTTCTCCATGGCGGACAGCAGGCCTGCGCCGAAGGATCTCACCTCCTGGCAGAGCTCTGCGGCCTTCTGGATCAGCAACTGGCAGCGCACCAGCGGCAGCGGCTGGTTGACGCCGTTGACGACCGCGGCCACATCCAGCCCGGCCGCGGCGGCACGGGCCAGCAGCCCGGGGTCGATGGGCGGTTCGAACAGCGCGAGCTGCCGGAAGGCCCCCTGGAAGTTGAGACTGTTCCGGATCTTGAACAGCCGATCGGCGACGGTGTCCCAGTATCCGAGCAGTTTGTCGTTGCGCGGGATACCGAAGTACAGCGCCTTGCCCAGGCTGCGCACGGTCGTCAACTGGTCGCCGGCCACGGTGCCGGCGGCCGGCAGGGGCATCAGGTCGAAGGGGACGTCGGCCTCGACCTCGCGCATGGCGTTGCCGAACACGTCGAGGTCGTTGCGCAGGTTCGCATAGGTCCGCGGACGCACCTTCCCCTTCTTGGGTACGGCGAGCGGACGGGGGCCGAGGATGTCGGCCGCCATCACGTACAGCATCAGGGCCTCGTCGATCGCCTCGCCGGTGTCCTGGCGGAAGAGGGAGTCGCCCCAGGCGATGAGGTTGTCCAGGTAGGCCATGACGGTCTTGTACATGTAGGCCTGCGGCCGGTAGCGGGCCACGACGTGCGGCCGGAACGGCGCGTCCTTCCAGGCCTCGGTGCTGCGGACCGTTTCGTCCCGCAGCACCGGGTCGTCGCCGGTCGAGAGGTTCGCCATGATCTTCTCGATGCCGGTGGTGACGGTCGACTGGAACGGCCGCACCCGCCAGAATCGCTGCGGAGTCGCGTCCTGACTCACGTCGTGCGGGTCGAAGATGTAGTGGAACCAGCGCTGGGCGTCGGCGAACTGGTGGTTCTTGCTCAGGCCCATGGCGATCAGCAGGGGAGCGTGGAAGAACATCTCCCAGTTGTAGACGGCGTAGGCGCCGTTCGAGCTGAAGTCGAGGTCCTTCGCCGGATACGGGCGCGCCACCAGCGCCGACGGATCGTAGGCGGCCGGGCCGAATATGTCCGCGTAGAGCGTCGGCCGGCGCTTGCTGTGCAGCAGCGTGACCTGGGTTCCGTTGGAGATGGTGAGTTGTGCGCCCCGGAGTAGGAGCAGTTTGGTGCCGGCCGGAGCGGTGGCCAGGCCGCCGTCGTGCAAGGTGAGCTGGGCCGCGGCGGGCAGCGTGACGTTCGTGTCGCGGTACAGGTCCGCGCCCTGGTCGCCGGCGACTGCGTAGACGGAGTTTTCCGGCGGCGTGCCGATCATGCCGGCGAACAAGACCGCCGTGAGCCCGTCGGGGGCGGTGGCGGGCGTGGCGGCGGCCAGCTCGAAATGCATCCCGGAGGACAACAGGAGTTGGGTGCCGTCCGGCAGGGTGGCCTGGAGGTCGGCGAGGAGAGACACCGTTGAGCCGGCCGTCACGGTCGCCGAGCCGTTCGCGGCCAGCGCCACCTCAAGGCTGTCCGGGAGCGACGCGCCGTCCGGCGCATAGTCCGTGTCCGCCGCCTGGAGGCCGTTGATCGAGTCGCGCAGGAGCCGCTGCATCAGCTGGCCGACGTAGGGATGGAAGTGCGGGGTGAGCCTGTAACTCAGTGTCCTTTCCTGCACGATCAGGTGTCTGACGGTGTGCGTCTCGTCCACGTCGCCGGGCTGGGCCGGGGCTGTCTCGGATTCGAGGAAGTTGTGGAAGCTCGCCGCGGCGCCGGCGGTGAGGGCGATGTTCCGGTTCATCGTTAGCCACCGATCCCCACGAGGTGTCGGGCGGCGGCGCCGATGCCCGCGCCGCCGACGACGGTCAGTCCGGCGGTGGACGGGGCCAGCTCTGCCTCGGTGAGCGCGCCGCCGTGCGCGGCCAGCAGCACGGCGCCGGAGGGCAGGCCGCTGCCGGTGCCCACGTTCACGGTCACCGCTATGGCGTCCGGGCCCGCGGCAACCATGGCCGCCGTGGCCGCGGAGGTGACCGAAAGCTGGGCCGCCCGGCCGGCCGGGGCGATTACCTGGTCCCCGAACAGCACAGCAGTCCCGGGGTTGACCAGCCAGTCGTTGCCTGGGGCCACCGAGAACGCGGCCGCCGGGTCGACGTCGACATGCCACAGCGGGTCGTGCGGGTCGACCGGGACCGGCCGGTAGGGCCGGGGCACTTGGGGCTTCACGTGGACGTCCCCCCATGGGTGCGGTTCGGTCCAGCCCGGGTCGGGCCGCGGGGTCCGCGTCACCCACTCCTGCCAGTCCTCGATCGTCTGCTCGCTGACGCTGGGCTCGACGAAGAAGGTGGCGCCGGAGTCCTGATAGAAGACCGGTTTCGCCAGCGTCGCGATCTCGGCGCCGCCCTGCCCGAGGGTGATGTCGTTGTCGCAGGGCAACAGCGTGTACGCGCCGCCGTTGCCCAGGATGGCCGGCGTTTCGACGGCGTCCACCGGTGCCCCGCCGTCGGTCGTGGCGATCCGGCGCTTGAACTCCACAGTCAGCGGGCCCGCGCCGTGGTAGCGGGTGCCGCTCGCGCGGATCGCGTTGTAAGGGTTCTGTGGTTGGGGGCCCTCAGTCCCGTACGGCACCGATTCCGGCAGGCTGTTGCGGCCGGCCAGGTAGAACGAGCGGTTGATCGGGCCGCTCAGGTGGACGTAGACGCCGCGTTCCTGGCCGTCGTCGGTGGGCTCCTTGGACACGTGCACGAAGACGTCCGCGGGATCGAAACCGGTCACTCCTGACACCGTCATAGTGCCGGCGTTCTTGTCGACGCCCCCGGACTCGCGAGCGGTCCAGACACCCTGCACGTATTCGGTCCAGTGCAGCTGTACCGTGATCGTCTGCGAGGCGGTCGTCCCGGTCACCGCGTCGTGGATGTCGCCGAGCGTCATGTCGGTGACCTTGGGGCTCGCCCGCACAATCTTGTCGTTGCCGGCGATCATCTGCCCGAACGGGCGGGCCGCTTGGTATCCCATTTCTCCTGCTGCACCTTCCTGGGGTCGAGTGTCGGCGTCCGGCGTCAGGCCGCTGGGGCGGGCTTCTCGGGGGCGGGCATGAAGGTCGCCCAGAAAAGGTAGAGCCGGTCCCGCCACACCACCGGCGCCAGGTGGTCGCCCTCGATCTCGGCGGTCACCGGCTCCCACGGCGTCCACATGTCGTGGGCGTAGCGGCGGTGGAAGTACTTGTGGGGGTGGCTGTGGGTGCGGCCGATGACGTGCAGCACGTTGAGGGCCGGGTCGCCCCGGTCCTCCAGGTGCATCGCCGCGATGTCGAGGCGCGCCAGCGCCTCCAGCTTCTTCAGGTAGGCCAGGAAGGCGTCCTCGACCAGGTCGTTGGTGATCTGGCCTTGGAGCAGGGCGCCTTCCATCTCGGTGAACAGGTGCGTCTTGTCATCGCGGAACTCCGGCTCCAGCCAGTTTTCCGGGCGCAGGAACAGCAGGAGGTTCGCGGCCCGCACCTGGAAGCTCTTCATCACCTCCCACTGCTTGGCGTCGATCGCTCCGGGCGGGACGTCCTTCTCCAGACCGAGCAGGCAGCGCTGGACGAACAGCTGCACCGAGGCGATGGCCAGCCGGATCCGCGAGGTCTGCACGGCTGGCTCCATGCCGGGATCGATGAGGAAGTACTCGTACAGTTGGTCGGCGTTCGCGAACCGGGACTGATGCATGACGTAGCCGACGAGGGCATCGCGCTGCTGTCGGCGCAGCACGTCGAAGATCGGCTGGGCCACCCGTGGCCAGGTCTCCAGGTCGAAGCGCGCCTTGACCGCGTCTTTGAGGTCGCGGGCCAGTGCGAACCGCTGCTCAGGCGTCGCGGTCGACGTCACGATCCCGGTCCAAGCCACCACCGAGCCGACCGGCGCGCCGAACCGTTCGACGACCTGCAGCGCGCGCCACAGCCGCGCCACGGTTTGCTCGTCGTGGAACACGGGCGCAGCGGTCAGCGCCTCGGCAGTTTCCTGCACCGTCGCGGCGTCGCTGCGGACCATCGCGGCAATCAGCGGGTAGGCCGCGGCAGGCGTCGGCGCCTCGAACACCCCGATGAGGGCGTCGGTGCCGCCGGCCAGGTCCTGCTTGAGCCGCGCGTAGCCGGCCAGGCGCAGGAACTGCGCGAACAGTGCCACGGCCCCGGCGGGGGTGTCGTCGGCGGGCCGTGTCGGCAGGGCGCTGAGAGACAGGCCGCCGAAGTCGGTGGGATGGGTCAGCAGGTGGCGGACCTCGCGCGCGGTCAGGCCGAGCCGGTCGGCGATCCGCAGTACCTTGGTCATCAGGAGCAGGGCCCGCTCGGCGCGTCCGACGCCGGACAGCGGGGCCAGGACCAGCTGCGCAAGGCCGTCCCTCGGCAGCGACTCGCTCTGGACCAGGGCCCTGGCATCGCCGCCGGACAGCCGGGTCAGGATCAGCGAGAATCGGTGGGGAACGTTCGCCTCCAGCTCCAGATAACCGCTGACCTCGGCGCTGTCGGCCTCCGCCGCCCCCTGGAGGAAGGCCGGATCGGGCAGGTGCGGGAAGCGCAGCTCGGCGGTGGCGCCCGCCTTGCCGAGGATGACGGTGAACCGGTGGGCCCCGGCCGTGGGGACCTCCAGGTAGCCCTCGAAGCGCACGCTCTCGGCCCCGGCCGGTCTCGCCGGAGCGCCGTCGATGGTCAGGCCGGTGTCCGCGTCGGCGAGCATGGCCGTGCTCTGCGCCGGCCCCGAGGCATCGGCCGTCGGGTAGAACGCGGCGGTGACCCCGCGCACGGCGCACGCGGTGAGCGCGGGCAGAAGCGGCTGCGGGTTCGCGGTTGTGCCGGGTTCGGCCAGCAGCCGCGCGTCGGTGAGCAGAGCGTTCACCAGAGTCGGGTCGGCGGCGGCGCGCGCCGTCAGGGTCTGCGCGACGAACTGGCGGATCAGGCGCTGCTGGAGGAACGGCAGGAACGCCTTCGCGACGAGCAGTCTTCGGGCTGCCAGCAGGTTGTGGTTCGCCTCATCGGTCGCCTGGTTCTGCGCCCGCTTGGCGGCCACCTGCGCGTCGGTGTCGCCCGGTCCGATCACGACCGGCGCCGCGAGCGGCTCGAACAGGACTTGGTACTGGGCGTCGTCCAGGAATCCGGCCTCGTCGTCGACCCGCAGCCGCTGCTTGCGCAGGGTGTCGTCGAAGAAGGACCGGGCCTGCCTCTGGGCGTCGTCGAGGAGGTCGGCGAACAGCGGGGAGCGGACATGCGGCCCCGCCGGGGACGCCACCGGCAGCGCGGCTTCGAGGGCGGCCTTCCGGTCGTCGAACAGGACGCCGCGGACGGTGACCGTCTGCGCGCGCCGGACTTCGCTGTAGGAGATCGTGCGGATCGCCGGATCGGCGAGGAACGCCGCCGAGGCGAGCTGCTCGGCGGGGGTCACGCCGGTCTTGGTGGCGGTGAACTCCGCGGTGCCGTCGAGCATGCCCATCAGCCGGCTCACGGCGTCGGGCGGCAGAGCGACGCCGAGCTCGGCGCGCAGCCGCTCGTCGGTGATCCCGGTGGCGGCGTCCGGCACCGCGTGGTCGGCCTGGATGCCGCGGATCCCCTGGGTGAGGGCCCGGACGGTGGCCAGGTCGGCGGCGAGGTTGGGGCCCTCGCCCAGGGGGTCCGCGGTCTGCAGCAGCAGGTACTGGAGGTCGGCGACCGTCAGGCCGCTGGCTTTGACCGCGTCGGCGGCGTCCAGGAAGGCGAGCGTCTGGGAGTACGGGTGGTCCTCGTCGAGCGTGGTGACCGCGCCGGGCGCCAGGAGCGTGAACGGGTCGAGGCCGGAGAGGTGCTTGAGGGCGATCAGATCGGCGACGGACAGACCCATGGCCTTCGCCAACAGGCCATGGCGGTACAGGAGCGAGCAGGTCGGCAGGGTCAAAGCCGCGGAGTGCACGCAGGAGCCCGCATCGGTCAGGACGCTGGTGATCTCCTCGGCGTTCAGGCCCAGCGCGCTCTGCAGGGCCGGCAGGTGGTCGCGGACATAGGCGCCCGGCTTGGTCAGGTAGCGGCCCAGCGGATCGTCGAAGACCGGGTCCTGCTTGAGGATGCTCCGGGTCAGGAAGAGTTGCTGGTACAGCGGCTTGGTCCCGGTGGTCGCCAGGTCGGTCCAGAGTGTCAGCAGTTTAAGCCGACTCTGCTTGCCGACCCGCAGCCGGGCGTCCAGGGCCTTGAGATGGGCCAGGGTGAGCAGCGCCGTCTTCAGCGGCGACTCGGCGATGTGGGCCAGGTCGAAGGGGACGTCGGCCGGGACGAACGCCTGCAGGGCCCGGTCGGTCTCCTCGATCGTCCAGCCCAGCTTGCGCCACAGCCGGACGAACAGGTTGAGCCGCAGGAAGTCGATGTCCTGGACGGCACCGCCGCCCGCGCGGCGCAGGATCGTCTGGTCGAAGTCGCAGCCGGCGTTCGGATCGGCGAGCACCAGGATGTCGTCGACCGCGGCGGCCGCCAGCGCGGCGGTGAGCCAGGACTCTGCGTCGAAGTCGGCGGCGGCGTCGGTGTATTCGGTGACGGCGTCGTGGAGGCGCTGCAGGAACGCCTCCACTTGGAGCAGCTGCTCCCATCGGTCCTTCGTCAGCGCGTCGTAGCGCTGCCGGTCGGCGGCCGAGAGCGTCGCAGGGTCTTTGCCGATCAGGTCCTTGTTCTGCTCGTGAAACGTCTTGTGGTCCTGGTAGTCCACCACGTCGTGGACGGCGATTCCGATCTTGGACAGGACGGCGAGCGTGTCCAGCTTCGGATTGACGAATCCGGTGCGGACGACGTCCGCCAGTTCGGTGTAGGTCACCCCGAGTCGGCGGGCCAGCGCCTTGGCCGAGTTGAGGTCCGTGCGCTGCCCGGTGTCGGGGTCCGTGGCCGGCGTCGTCGCCTCGACCGGGGTGGCGTAGCCGTAGAGCTTGTGCCAGGTGAGCATGGCGTTCGGATCGGTGAACAGTGCGTACTCGCCGTAATCGCCCGGGGACAGCCCGAGCGACTCGGCGAACACGGTCGCGCGGTCGTAGGGCTGTCCGGGTGCGTACAGGTCGTCGCCCGGCCGGAACGCCTCGAGCACGTCCGCCAGCGGCTGCCCGAAGTAGGCGGCGAACTGCCGCACGGTCTCGATCGAGAAGTCGAACGGCAGACTCAGCGGGTAGCGCGCTTGCTGGAGCGTTTTGTAGGCGTCGGCGATCACGTTCTGCGGTTCGGCGAGCAGCTCGACGGCGTCGGCGTCGCCGGTGTCGCGGGCCGTCGCCGGGTCCAGCGCCCCGTGCGCGACGAAGTACTCGAGGATCTCGTTGACCACGTCGATGTAGGGCAGCGCGGTATTGGTGTTCTCACAGGTGAGCAGGATGTGCGGCAGGTCGGGGCGGCGTGCGGTCAACGCCTCGTAGGGGCGTTTCTTGGTGGCCAGGTAGTCGGCGCCGCCGTGGTCGGCCTTCCACCGGGCCAGGAAGCCGTTCCACTCCGTGGCGTCGGGATCGAGGAACTGCAGCAGGGCGACCAGGTAGGCGGCCGGGCCGAGGACCGATTCGCAGTTGTCGCATTCACAGAAGTCCTGCGATCCGAACAGCGCCTCCAGGGTCGGGAACTGGGCCTTGAGCTCCCGCTTGCGGGCGTCGGCGACCGCCGCTGGCGCCGACATGCCCCGGACCGGGATGTCGCTGCCGAGGCTCTTCGCGACCGTGAACAGGTTGTAGGTGACACTGCTGACCTGCTGGGCCTTGCGGTGCACCACGCTGGCCTCGTCCAGGCTCGCGAACTCGTGGCCGTGGCGCGCCAGGAAGACGTCGTGGGACAGCGAGACGACGTCGTAGGCCGAGGTGAAGCCCAGCCGCAGGAGGATCTTCATTACGGCGGTGCGCGGGCTGATCTGGTAGACGCGTTGCAGGCTCTTGAGGCGCTGGGTCACGGGCTCCCGGTCGCCGTCGTCGACGCCGTCGAGCACGGCGCGGTGTGCGTCGAAGAACGCAGAGACCGGGGTCTGGCCGAACCGGAAGCCCTGGTTGGCGGCGTTCTTCAGGACCGTCGCGGTCGCCGTCCGGTCCGCACCGAGGACGAAGGGGTCCTGCGGATCAGTGCCGATCATGTGGGCGACGACGTGCGTCGGAAAACTCATCCGCACCTTGCGGGCCATGTCCTCGGCGTAGGCGTCGAGGCGCGCGGCCACGGTGTCGGCTTCGTAGGCGGTCGGGATCAGCGCCGCCAGCCGCTGCTCGTCGGGTCCTGCGAGCCGGGTGAGCTGTGCCTTCCAGGCTTCGGCGGAGTACAGGCTGTGCTCGACGAGATCGGTTGGATCCTGGACGCCGAGATCCTGTCGCAGATGGGCCGTGACGGCGGCGCTGTTCCGGGTCAGGAACGCCATCTTGCCCTGCTGACGCAGGACCCTGATGTCGCCCTGCGAGACCCCGGCTGCGGCGGCGCTGTCCCACAGGGCGGCGCCGTCACCGCGGTGGTCGAGGTACACGTCGGCGAACGCAGACTGCGCCGCCGCGCTGATGCCGGAGGCCTGCAACAGCTCACCGTACGTGGCCTGCGACCCGGGCGCAGGCACCGCCAGCCGGACCTTGCGTGAGAACGTGGTGAACTGCTGCGCCGCGGCGGCCCGGGCGGCGGCGTCGAGCTCCACGATCCCGGCGTCGGCGGCCTTGCGCAGCGCCTGATCGACGGCGGCTGGCGGAACCTGTGCGAGCTGGAGCTTGGCGGACGGTAGGCCGGTGCGGAGCATGGCGTAGAGGACGTCGTGGGACAGTCCGACATCGGGATCGGCGGCGAGCGTGCCCGCGGTGGCGGCCAGCGCGAGCAGCCGGGCGTCCCACCCGGTGGCCCGGTTCAGGAAGGTGAGGTCCTGTCGCTCGGCGTCCTCACGGGCACCGGCCAGCTGCGC
>Ga0310811_10009638_pt1 | contig 12481 bp, 10 predicted proteins | sample YCmetagenome_FD_207642 | JGI IMG/M metagenome (GOLD analysis project Ga0310811, IMG submission 207642) | Soil microbial communities from experimental microcosm in Duke University, North Carolina, United States - YC | ecosystem: Engineered > Artificial ecosystem > Soil microcosm > Unclassified ... | reverse complement strand
GACAATGTCGACAACCTGACCTTGACCGGCTCGGCCGCCATCAACGGCACGGGCAACGCCCAGAACAATGTCATCACCGGTAACAGCGGCGACAACATCCTGGAAGGTGGCGGTGGCACGGACACCCTCATCGGAGGGGGCGGCAGAGATGTCTACCGTTTTAATGGTGGCGGCCAAGTGACCATCAATAATGCATCCGCTGGAACCTCGATAGCGGCCGGTGAACTGGACCTTGGGACAGGATTGACAAAGCAGAACCTCTGGTTGGTCCAGTCTGGGCAGGATCTCGTTATCGATGTTCTTGGTACAAGTGACCGCGTGACGGTTTCCGGGTGGTTCGGGTCAAACGGCAGCGCAAAGCTATCAGAGATTAAAATGGCGGATGGCACGGAGCTGGATACAGGCGTCACGCAGCTGGTTTCTGCGATGGCGACATACCAGACAAACAACCCGACCTTCAACCCAACCACGGCGGGTACACAGATGCCAACTGATTCCAATGTACAGAACGCTATTGCCGCAGCTTGGCATTAATTAAATAGGGAAAGCCCCAAGCAGGATCAACTTGGGGCTTTCCAGTAGCGTGATGGTGCTGTCACTTGGCTGGCTTCCCGAGCGCGTTTATTCGCAATGACGAGGTCGTCAGTTCGATTCGGATCGGGTTCACCAACTATTTTCAGTGAGTTAAAATCCCTCGGAAGGAAACTTCCATGCCGGTTCGAGTCCGGCAGCGGGCACTAGATATCAGAAACTTAGCAGCGGATGCCGAATCCCTAAATTGATGCCACTGAGCCGTAGGCAACAATTTAGGCAACACAGCGCGGATAGAGTTTGCCGTGAGAAAATATCAGCGGCCGCTGAGGCTGGCTGAAGTGTCTTTTCTCCAGATCAGCCAGATCTCTCACTAGCGAAGCTCTCGATTCGCATATCGCTGATTCGGCAATTGGATGCCCATGCTGAGTGACAAGTTGAACGAGGTCGATGATGGACCCGCGTTCAATGCGACGATTTGAAAGAGCATGTCTCTTCTAGTGTTGGTCCCCTCGTGAACAATTCCCATGCGCCCCGATTTCCCGTTTGTCTCTGAGCTAACCATTGTTCATCGCGGCGGAAATCGACCCCTCCGAAGGCAAAGGTCGTACGTTCGAATCGTATCGGGTGCGCCAAATTTCCCTGTAAAATCAAAACCTTGATCGGCGCTATCGATTGCTGCGCGAATGCTTCTCTTCCAAGGGGAAGCACAGGGGAAGCACACAACATCGTATTAGATCGTGCGTGACGGCGCGTAATCGGTTCGGCATTGCGGGCTCTTTCCGCAGCTTAAGCCTTTATTGCTGGCCTGTGGTCGCATTCAGGGTTGTCCTACCCGAGGCGTCAAAGTCTTCCACCCTTAGCGCATTCAGGCAGATCGGCACAGAAGACGAAGCTCATTTTCCAAAACGCGGGCGAATGCGGCTTCCATCTGTGACAGGGGAGAAAAGGCGGGGGTGATCAAACTAAGTTCCAGATAGACCTCCGGCCGAAATTTCCGGTGCACGATTTCAGCGGGTTCTGGAGCGAACGCTTGGTAATTTCGAATGTTGATTGCATCGACGAAGCCAACCATCCGAGTATTCTTGATCAAGGTAAATTGGGGTACGAAGAGGTCACTGTAGAGCCGGACGTTCATCGGGCAATCCGCGTCGCGGAATTGCTTTTCGATTTCTTTGTACAATCGATGGTCCGGGTTGATGATCGCCAGCTCCGTGTTACGCAGGTCTTCCGGCGTAATCACGTCTTTTTCTGCCAGTGGATGCTTGGCCGCCATAAAGCAGCTTACAGGCAAACGGAAGGTTTCGACATTAATGAAGGGATCCTCGGAGTACCATTCCGCCAGCCCGATTCCAGTCTGATGATTGGAAATCCAGTTCACGACGTTGGGCGTCGGCCATGACATTACCGAGACCGTCACTGCGCTGTTATTGCCCATGAAGCGATTGATCAGGGATGGAAGAAAAAACAGCGTCGGGCCTGGGATCGACAGAACGCGTAAATCGCCTACCCGCAAGTTGCCATAGTCTTTCAGATGTCTTTGAGCGTCATTGATCTGATCGAGCAGTGAGCGGGCGACATTTTTCAGATATTTGGCCTCGGGCGTTGGCACGAGCCGCCCTTTGCGGCGCTCAAACAGAACGACGCCGAATTCTCCTTCCAGTGCCTTGATGATCTTGCTGACAGCCGGCTGCGTGACGCCGATTTCTTCGGCCGCCTGCGACACGAGCCCGCTGTCCATGACGGCGCTGAATGCCTTGAGTTGCCTGAGATCCACACCGCTTCCCCTTTTGTTCTGTTTTTCTCCCTAAATCCATAACTCACAGGAATACACTCGGTCAAATTATGAATTTTACACACTGCTAGTCCACGAGGATCATTGGTTGAAAGATGCGGGGAGGGACATACGGGATGGACGGAAATGCGCTGATGGAGCCACGTGCGGGGATAGACAGAGGTGGTTTCGACACTCGAAAGGGCGCACGGGTCGAGCTGAAAGCTCTCTGCAAATATTACGGTGACTTCGTTGCTGCCGAAGCGGTTTCCCTCGACATTCGGGCAGGGGAGTTCATGACCTTTCTTGGGCCGAGCGGCTCGGGGAAGTCCACCACCCTGATGATGATCGCCGGCTTCATCATCCCTTCGGCCGGCGATGTCCTTCTGAACGGCTCATCGATTATCAGCCAGCCGGTCCATACGCGTAATGTCGGCATGGTGTTCCAGAACTATGCTCTTTTCCCTCATCTCAGTGTGGAGCGGAATGTCGCGTTCCCCCTGGAGATGCGAAAGCTTCCGCGGAGCGAGATCGCCGACAGAGTGAAGAAAGCACTTCAGCTTGTGCGCCTGGACGGGCTTGCTGAACGCCGCCCCAAGCAGCTCTCCGGTGGACAGCAGCAACGCGTGGCACTGGCACGCGCACTGGTATTTGAACCACCTGTTCTGCTCCTGGATGAACCGCTGGGCGCGTTGGACGCCAAACTGCGCGAAGAAATGAAATTCGAGCTGAAGCAGCTCCACCACAAGGTGGGAGCCACGATTCTCTTTGTGACGCATGACCAGGAAGAGGCACTGACTCTCTCGGACCGGATTGCTGTCTTCAACGCCGGCCGGCTTGCCCAGGTTGGTACCCCCGAGGCGCTCTATAATGCTCCGGAAAGCCGCTTTGTCGCGGACTTCCTCGGTGAAACCAATCTGCTCGAAGCCAGGGTCGACGCCATCTGGGATCGCACTTGTGTGCTGACCATCGAAGGCGTCGGCGTCATGAAAGGCAATCTGCGCGATGGCTTTAAGAAGCCGTCGAACATTGCGTCTTACACGCTGCGGTTAGAGAGCGTGCTGTTGGGGAGCGAAGCAGACAGCGCAGAAAATGCCTTCAACGGAGTGATCGAAGATTTTCTGTTCGTCGGCAATGCACGGAAATATCTGATCCGCCTCTCGCCGAACCTGACGATCAGAGCGCGCGTGTCAACGCAACGACAGTCCGACGGATTTACCCCTGGAACGAACATACGTGTCGGTTGGAATGCGGCCGACATGCTGTTGGTAGAAGCGAAGTAGCGCAAAAGTGTCGGCTCGGACACCTCAAAAAACAACAATCGGGTAAAAACAAGGAGGGAAAATTGAACTACACACGACGGAAACTCCTCAAAGACTCGGCTCTCATTGCCGTGGCTTTGGGAGCCGGCAGTCTTCTCGGCAAATCGGCATCTGCGCTGGATCTGGCATCGCTCGCCGGCAAGCGTATGACATTCGCGTCATGGGGTGGCGCATTCCAGGACGCCGAGCGCAATGCCTGGTTCACGCCCTTTGCAAAAGCTGCAGGTGTAACTCTTTCCGAGGACACCGACCCCAGCAACGCCAAGATCATCTCGATGGTGAAGGCCGGGAACGTCACCTGGGACATCTGCGACGTCGGCCTCGAGCAGGCCTTTTCCGTAGGCGAGCAGGGCTATCTTGAGCCGCTCGACTACGGTGTGATCGACACGACCGGCTTTCCCAAAGGGTTCGTGACGAAGTACGGGATTGGCAACATCACGTGGTCGACGGTTCTGGCTTATCGCGAAGATGTCATCAAGGGCGACAAGCCGGACTCGGTGGCGGACATCTGGGATACCAAGCGTTTTCCGGGCAAGCGGACGCTTCGTGACTATCCGCTCGACAACTTGCCCTGGGCCTTGATGGCGGCCGGCCTGAAAAAAGAGGAGATCTATCCTCTCACTGAGGAAAAGCTGGCCACGGCCTTCGCCAAGCTGGATGAGATCAAGAACGACGTGGTCTGGTGGACAGGCGGCGCGCAGCCCGCTCAGTTGTTATCGACCAAGGAAGTCGCGCTGGCACAGGTTTGGAACGGGCGTCTCGGCAACCTCCTGGATGCAGGCATACCCGTCTCGATCCAATGGGAGGGCGCGCAGATGCAAGCTGATGCTTGGGCGGTTCCTAAAAATGCGCCGAACAAGGAAGTCGCGATGGCGTTCATTGCCTGGGCGAGCCAGACGGCGAACAACGCGCGCATCTCTGCAGAAATCGCATACGGACCGGTAAACACGAATTCAATTCCCATGGCTTCGGACAAGTACAAATCGCTCCTGCCGACGAGTCATTTCGAAAAGCAGCTGATCTGCGACTTCAATTACTGGGGACCGAACTTCACCAAGGTTCTCGAGCGCTGGCAAGAGTGGCGTCTGAGCTGATCGAATTCCACCCGGGCCCCATTTTCTCCCGATGGGGCCCGATAGCTGCCGTCAAGGAACATCTAAATGATGGACGCGTCCGTCTATGCCCTCAATGCCCCTCAGTTCCGGCGCCTGCAACGCCGGGAACAGCGGATTCAGATGAACTTCCTGGTGCCTTGCCTGCTGTTTCTGCTCCTGTTTTTCTTCGTTCCTCTGGCGATGTTTCTGTCGAAGGCATTCTTCGATCCCAGCTTCACGACGGCGCATTTCGAGAAAGCTTTCACGCAACCGCTCTACCTGAATACGCTGATCAAGACGTTGAAGCTGTCGGCGACCACGACGATCGTCTGCGTCATCCTCGCCTATCCCGTCGCCTTTGTGATCACCCGGGCATCGGGAAAGCTCAAGACCGCGATCCTGATCACGATTCTGATCCCGTTCTGGACCAACATCCTCGTCCGGATGTTTGCCTGGCTGGCAATTCTGGGCCGCGACGGCGTGATCAATTCGGACCTGGTCAGCATGGGCCTGATCGATGAGCCGCTTCCGCTGCTCTATAACTACTTTTCGGTCGTACTGGGTATGACCCACTACATGCTGCCATTCATGATCCTGCCGATCTATTCCGTCATGGCCGCGATCCCGACAAACCTGACAGATGCCGCGGCCAACCTCGGGGCCGGGCCGTTCCGCGCCTTCCTGCGTGTATTCCTGCCGCTCAGCCTTCCCGGTGTCGGAGCGGGTTGCCTGCTGGTCTTCATCCTCAGCCTTGGCTTCTACATTACGCCGGCGCTGATGGGCGGGCCTAAGGAGACGATGTTTGCCCAGATCATCGAGATTCAGATCGACCAGATGCTGAATTGGGGTTTCGCCGCCGCCCTCTCCACTATCCTGCTGGTTCTGACCATTGCTCTCTATCTGGTTTACGAGAGGCTGCTTGGCATTGATCGGATCTATGGCAAGGAGGACCGCTAATGAGCAAGAAGGGCGCTCTGACCCTGCCGAAGGTGGTTCTCTATCCCTTCGTCTGCCTGGTCCTGTTTTTCCTGATCGTTCCTAATCTCATTGTCATTCCGATCTCGTTCAATAAATCCTCCCTGCTCATGTTCCCGCCGAAGGGCTTTTCACTGCAATGGTACTCCCGTTACTGGGAAATGCCGGGCTGGGTAGACGCTACGGTGACCAGCTTCGTGGTCGCTATATTGACGGCGATCGTATCTGTCGTGATCGGGAGTTTTGCCGCTTATGGTCTGGTGCGCGGCGGACCTGCCGGCGGTAAGGCGCTTAACTCCCTGCTCATGCTGCCGATGATTATTCCTTCACTGGTGACCGCGATCGCTCTCTTCAACGTGCTGTCCTATCTGAGGCTCACGGGCACACTGGCGGGGTTCGTGATTGGTCATACCGTTGTCGCCCTGCCATTCGTTGTCACGATCATGAGCGCATCCTTGCGTTCGATCGATATCTCTGTCGAGAATGCCGCCCGCAATCTCGGTGCCAGCCGCCTGATGACGATCTGGCGGGTGACGTTGCCAATGGCAATGCCGGGGCTGATTTCGTCAGGGCTCTTCGCCTTCCTGATCTCATTTGATGAGCTTCTGATCGCGCTTTTCATCTCGAGCCCAACTGTGGCGACGCTCCCTAAGAAGCTCTGGGACGGCATCCGTTTCGAGATCGAGCCAACTCTCGCCGCAGTGTCCACGCTGCTGGTGATGATGAGCCTGCTCATTCTGGCAATGGCAGGCGTAGTTCATTTAGTTTGGAGGAAACGTGGTAATGGACGACGCATTCAAAATCCGCGTACAGCCGCGTAGCGCTGAGGTCCTGGTTCGCCCTGTGCAACCGATCACGGGGCGGATTTGGAAAGCCCGGCTTGGCATGGTTGATCTCGCCTCCGGCCTTACCGGCGAAGAGGAGATGCATGCCATCCTTCCCGACGACGTGCTCCTGCTGACGACGCGCGTACTCAACAGCAACACTATTTCGCTTTCGGCTTTGTCCGAGATGCAGGAAGACATGGTGCGTGCCGTCAGCACGATCACGCCCGATGAGCCGCTGGACGTCGTCATCTATTGCTGCACGTCGGGAACGATTGCCATCGGAGAAGACCGGCTTCGCGAACTGATCCAATCGGTCCGACCCGGCGTGGCCTTCACCAACCCTTTCACCGCCGCCGTCGAGGCCTTGCGCCATATCAGTGCGAAACGGGTGTCCCTTTTGGCCCCCTACACCGTCGAGGTGACGTCCTACATGCGCGATGCCTTTCAGCGCAAGGGCTTCGAGATTCCGTACGTGACCACCTACGGGCTCGAGCTCGATTCCGAGATTTGCCAGGTGTCGCATGACGACATTCTTGCTACTGCACGCGAGCAATGCATTCAGGGTGTCGATGCCCTGTTCATCAGCTGCACCGGTCTACGGGTCGTCAATCTGATCGAAAAAATCGAAAAAGAACTGGGTCTTCCTGTGATTACAAGCAACCAGGCGATGGCCTGGCACGCCTTGCGGCTGGCTGGTTACAACAAAAACCTGACCGGTTTCGGCCGCTTAGGTGACCTAGTCCTGGGCTAATACCTCAACATCTCGAACGGGTACTTGCAGTGAACAAGCAACTCTTCCTTTCGCCGTCTGTCTTTGAAAAGCGCCATCGCGAAATTCAGGCGGTCATGGCCTCCGTTGGGGCTGATCTTCTCCTCATCGATCAGCCCGAATTCATCTTTCATTTGATCGGCTATGCGATGTCCGAAGGCTTTCAACAGTTCTGCGTGTTGCCGAGGCACGGGGCACCGCTGATGATATTGCGTTGCGTCGATGAAGGCACCTGCCATGAATACGGCAATGTGGCGCTCGAAGACGTTGTTGGTTACCAGGACTGGGCCGACCCGGTCGAGCTTCTGAAAGCGGAGCTTTCCAGACGGTCGCTGGTGCACAATACGATTGCGATTGACCGCGATTCTTACAATATGACCCTGAACCGCTTTGATGCCTTGCGCGCTGCGTTTCCGGCGGCATCGTTTGTCGACATATCGCAAGCTCTGCGGGAGAAGCGCGCGATCAAGTCGGAAGAAGAGATCGCCTATCTGAAAAGAGCCTCGGAAATTGCCGATGACGGCATTCGCTCAATTCTCCGGGAATTCCGCAGCGGCCTTTCCGCCCGCGACTGCGTCGCGATGGCGGCAAAGCACATCATCCTGAGTGGGGGCGATGCCGGCGTCATAGGGCCTGTCACCCGGGCACTTGACGACAGCAAGATGCACGCGCTGGTCGATGACGAGCCGCTCAAGGAAGGCGACCTGCTACACGTGGAGATGATCCCCCAGTATCGGGGCTATTCGGCCCGCCTGATGCGTCCGGTGTTTGTGGGAGAGCCGGATCACGAAACACGTGAGCGAGCTGAGCGTATCGTGGCTCTTCAGGATCATCAGATCGCGGCGATGAAGACCGGCGCGCGCGCCAGCGATGTGGACCAGCTCTTGCGGGAAGGCATGCTGAAGTCGGGGCTGAAATCGAAATATGACAATATTTCAGGCTATAGCCTCGGCTACTATCAACAGTTCACGTGCCGGTCGAGCGACTTCACCTACGTATTCCGCCCCGGCGATGACTGGGTGCTTCAGCGGAATATGGCTTTTCATATGTACACGGTCTCGAACGGGCTTGCTTTCAGTGAGACCGTGGTCGTGACTGACGAAGGTGGTGTCCGGTTGACCGAGGCGCCGCGCAAACTTCTCAATGTGAACGGCTGAACTAAATCTGCACGCAGTCTTCTCTGCAGCAAAAACTCCGGCCGTTCTAGCGGCGAACGAACTTGCCGTTGGTGGCCGCATATCCGGCTTTCGGGGATCGGATTTAACGTATAGAGCGGCGGCTTTCGCGTGTGGTTCCACGTTGGCGCCGACCAGATTGTCAATCAGCACTGAATCGGGACCCCATATAGGCGTCCAAAGGGGACCCCTCTGACGGCGGGTTTTACGGATAGTCACGGTAGTCCATAGGAGGGTCCCGCGGCCGACGCGGCGCGGGTCGGTGCGCAGACGACGGCGGCCGTGGGAGGTGCCTGTGGACCCACCTTGGCTATCCGCCGGGTGGGGGTCTGGGGGAGGGTTTATTGGCGGGTTTTGAGCCGCCAACTGTCGTTGCCGGTCTCGACGATCTCGCAATGGTGGGTCAGGCGGTCAAGCAGCGCGGTGGTCATCTTGGCATCACCAAAGACGCTCGGCCATTCGCCGAAGGCGAGGTTGGTGGTGACGATGATCGAGGTGCGCTCATAGAGGCGGCTGACCAGGTGGAAGAGAAGCTGTCCACCCGCCTGGGCAAAGGGCAGATAGCCAAGTTCATCGAGGACGATGAAGTCGAGCCGTGTCAGGTGATCGGCAATGCGACCCTGGCGGCCCGCACGGGTCTCGGCCTCCAGCCGATTGACCAGATCGACGACATTGAAGAACCGGCCACGGCTGGCGCCCCGAATGCAGGCTCTGGCAATCGCAATGGCCAGATGGGTCTTGCCGGTTCCGGTGCTGCCGATCAGAACGACATTGCGTTGCTCGGCCAGGAAGCCGCCGGTGGCCAGCTCGCGGACCAAGCCCTCATTAACGGGAGTTCCGGTAAAGTCGAAGTCTTCGAGATCCTTGGCGAGCGGCAGCTTGGCGATGGTGAGCTGGTACTTGATTGAGCGCGCCTGCTTCTCGTTGATCTCGGCCTTGAGGAGATCGCCGACGATCTGCGGCGGCTCATGCTGACGCTTGATCCCCATGGTCATGACATCGTCATAGGCAAGCCGCATCCCATAGAGCTTCAGCTCACTCATCAGATCCAGAATATCCGTGCGTTCCATCAGCTTACCCTCCTGAGGTTGTCATATCGGGTACAGTCGGCAATGGGAGCGTGGCGCAGCTTGAGGGCCTCAGGTGTCAGGATCGTCACCGCCGGTGCGGGATCGCGCTGGCGCGCCAGGATGTTGATGATCACATCGGCGGAATAGACATTCTGATCCAAGGCTTCACGGCAGGCGGCCTCGACGGCCGGGAGGCCATCGGTGAGCACCGCCGACAGGATGGTGACCATTTGTCGGTCGCCATCAGCGGTACCTTTGAGCTTGCGCCGGATGCGCTCCAGACTTGCGGGCAGCAGCCAGTCCTTGAAGGGAGCGCCGTTTCGCAGGGCTCCCGGCTTGCGGGCCAGGACCGGCACGTAATGCCAGGGATCGTAGATCGTCTCGCCACGGCCGAAGCTGCGGCGATGTTCGCCGACAACCGTGCCCTCCTGGCGAATAATGATCCGGTCGGCATAGGCATGGACCTCGACCGGTCGGCCCACGGCATGGGCGGCGACGGAGTATTTGTTGTTGTCGAAGCGCACCAGGCAGGTCTTCGACACCGATGCCGGGACGGCGTGGAAGCCGTCAAACGGACCACGGCAAACAACCAGATCGCCACGTTCCGCCTCGAAGGCCTGCCAGATAGTCAGTTCCGGCCGTTCCGGATGCTTGTGCGCCTTGGCGTAGGCAACGCACTGATCCAGCAGCCAGGCGTTCAGTTCCTCGAAGCTCTTGACCCGCAGGCGTGGGGTAAAGAACCGTTCCCGCACCAGCCCCACCTGGTTCTCGACCTGGCCCTTCTCCCAGCCCGAAGCCGGGGTGCAGGCGACCGCTTCCACCAGATAATGCCCGCACATCTGGGCAAAGCGGCGATTGAACTTGCGATCCTTGCCCATGAAGACGGTCTCCACCGCCGTCTTCATGTTGTCGTAGATGCCGCGCGTGCAGGTGCCCTTGAAGAAGGCGAAGGCCCGGTCATGGGCGTCGAACACCATCTCCTGCGTTTCACGCGGATAGACCCGCACGAACAGCATCCGGCTATGACACAGGCGGACATGGGCCGCCTTGACCGTCACCGTCGTGCCATTGATCAGCACGACCTCATGGCTCCAATCAAACTGGTAGGCCTCGCCCGGCGCGAATGACAGGGGGACATAGGCCTCGGCCGTCGCGGCACCGCGCTCCTTATGCCATCCCCGGGCGTAGCGCCGGACGGCGTCATAGCTGCCGTCATAGCCGAGGCCACGCAAGGCTTCGAACAGCCGGATCAGCGTCAACCGCTCGCGGGCCGGTTTGCCCTCATTAGCCCGCAGCATCTCATCGAGACGATCACGCCAAGGCCCGATCTTCGGCAGCGGCTGGATCTCGCGCTGGTAGCGGAACTCGGTCGCGCCCGTCCGGATGACCTTCCGAACCACCTTCCGGGAAATGCCAAGCTCTCGGCAAATCTCCTTGATCGGCTTCCCCTGGCCAAAATAGGCGCGGCGAATCTTTGCAATCGTCTCCACGACCAGCATCCCCTGTACCCCTCCGACCTCGTCGGAGGACAGTCTGAACCCCGCCGTCAAAGGGGTCCCTTTTGGATGCTTATCACCCCCTAAACGGGGTCCTTATTGCATGCCTAATCACAGATCAATAATCAGATCAAGTCGCTGCAGAACGAAGCCGCCATGCTGGAGAACGAGGCAAAAAACCTCGCGACTCTGGATCAGTCGTCACTTTCCGGCATGGCGAGCGATCTGCAGCGGATCAGTGGGTTGATGGCCCAAGCTCAGGGCATCAGCTTCGATGTCGAGGCAACACAAACTCTCTTCGACCGGTCTTTTCCCAAGCAAGATGGTGCATCGACGACCATTCCTGAGATCGCCACGCAAGCGCAGCAACGCTGGCAGCTGGCAATGCAGGCGTTCCGACAGAGTATGACCTTGCAAAGCTCTGTCGCCCAGACGGTTCAGTCCGATACGGCGAAGCTCGGCTCACTGGTCGATGCTTCCCAGGGCGCCGTCGCTAATCAGCTGCTGGCGCTTTCCATCAAACAACAGCTGCAGATCGAGAACTTGATGGCGGCGGATGCCCGGGCGACCAGTGTCGACCAGGCAAGACGGGCACAGTCCGAGGAATCCGGCAAAGCGGCGCTGTCCCGGTTTCTCGGCGACGGCAACGCCTATACGCCGGAATAGGCAGGGGTCAATCCCGCATGGATGATCTCAACATTATCGACCGGTTCATGGAGACCTTCACCCGCTATATCGATAGCGGGTTCGGGCTCCTGAATGGCGAGGTAGCCTTTCTGACCTCGGTCCTGATCGGGATAGACATCACCTTGGCCGGTCTTTTCTGGGCACTGGACGGGGAGGGACAGATCCTGATCAGGCTCGCCCGGAAGGTGCTCTATGTCGGAACCTTCGCATATATCATTGGCACCTTCCCGCTTCTGGCCGATATCGTCTACCGCTCCTTTGCCGGGCTCGGTCTGGAGGTCGGACAGAACGGCTTGACCGCCGCCGATCTCTTGAAGCCTGGAAGACTCGCCTCGACCGGGTTTCAGGCGGCCTGGCCACTCCTGCAGCAAGCCGGCACGATGATCGGCTTCACCAATTTTTTCGACAATATCGTCACCGTTCTCATCCTCATCCTCTCCTGGGCGGTTGTGGTGCTGGCCTTCTTCATTCTGGCGATTCAGCTCTTCATCACGGTCATCGAATTCAAGCTGACAAGCCTTGCCGGCTTTGTCCTGGTGCCCTTTGCACTTTGGAACAAGACGAGCTTTCTGGCCGAACGGGTGCTCGGCAACGTCATCTCTTCCGGGATCAAGGTCATGATGCTGGCTGTCATCGTTGGCATCGGCTCCAGCTTTTTCAACGACTTCATTACAGCCCTTAAAGGCCAGGAGCCAAATCTCGCCCAGACCATGTCACTGGTATTGGCGGCACTCACCCTCTTTGGCCTCGGAATCTTCGGT
>Ga0310811_10009637_pt1 | contig 12482 bp, 12 predicted proteins | sample YCmetagenome_FD_207642 | JGI IMG/M metagenome (GOLD analysis project Ga0310811, IMG submission 207642) | Soil microbial communities from experimental microcosm in Duke University, North Carolina, United States - YC | ecosystem: Engineered > Artificial ecosystem > Soil microcosm > Unclassified ... | reverse complement strand
GTTTCGGCGTCCATATCCAAAAGCCGCTCGGCACCTTCCAGGAAGACCGGCTTCTGAAACATCGGCGTTCGCTCCACTTATGGCGCGTTCGGTCGCGCGCGATTTTATTTGGGCGATCGGAGTTAGGGGAAGGCGGAGGCGTGAAGCAAACAACAGGATGTTGTCCCATCGCCCTGCGGTCAGTCAGAAATATCACGTATATTCAACGACTAAGTCGTCGTGCCTTAATTTTCGCTTCGCGTTCCGTGATAAAAAAGTGAGAAAAATATCTTGGGTTCGGGACTAACACTGCCGATCGCCAAACGAAGAAGGAGATAAGAGCAAGCAGGAGTGTTGCCATGGCCCACGACGTCCTGGTCATCGAAGACCAGAAGGACATCGCCGAACTCATCAAGCTGCATCTAGCCGAAATCGACTGCCAGGTTCGTTTGGCTTTCGATGGCTCGGCGGGTCTCGCCGAAGCCCGCCTGCGCCCTTATGATATCGTCATACTCGATATCATGTTGCCCGGAGAAAATGGCCTCGATATTTGCCGGCATCTGCGCGCTGAGACCGATCGCACACGCATTTTAATGCTCACGGCGAGGTCGACGGAATTTGATCGTGTACTCGGGCTCGAACTTGGGGCGGACGACTATCTCACCAAGCCGTTCAGCGTCCGCGAGCTGATCGCCCGGGTCAAGGTGCAACTGCGGCGCCTGCACACGAAGACTGAAACCCGCTCCGCGCCGCCGGTCATCCGCGCCGGCGACATGATCATCGACACGCGGCGCCGGGAGCTTATCGTCGCAGGACGGCCGATAGAATTGACCGTCAAAGAATTCGATCTTTTGCTTCATCTCGCGCACGAGCCGGGCCGTGTCTTTACCCGTGCCGAGCTCCTAGATTCCGTTTGGGGATACGGTCACGCAGGCTACGAGCACACGGTGAATTCCCATATCAACCGTCTGCGTGGCAAAATCGAAAAAGATCCCGCCAAACCGGTCTATGTGCGCACGGTCTGGGGCTATGGCTACAAGTTTGAACAACCTCCAAAGACACAATGAAATCTCCGGCTGCTGCTGAAGCCAGAAAGGATCTTTGTTAAATCCTGTGCGGACACTCCAGGGCAAAATCTTCGCCGTTGTTGCAGGTCTGGTTGTCGCAGTCGGCGGCGCTGCGCTTTATCTGCAAATGCGTCTTTACGCGCGTTACGAGCTTGTCTCGACCGAGATGCTCAATGTGCCTCTTGCACAAACCATTGCCCGGGAAATTTCAAAAGACTTCAAGGCGGATGGCCATGTGCCAGAAAGCGCAAAGCCGACCTTCTCCCGATTTATGGCGATCAATCCGAATATCGAAATTTATCTGCTGAATGCCAAAGGCGATATCGTCGCCTTCACCGCGCCGCGCCAACAGATTGTCCGTTCAAAAGTCGATCTTGGGCCGATCAAGACCTTCATTGCGAACGATTTCGTCTTCCCGATCCTCGGCGACAACCCAAAGGACTTATCGGAGAAGAAGATCTTCTCCGCCGCTCCGCTCAACCTCGGTCGCGATGATGCAAGCTATATTTATGTCATCCTCGGCCGAACGGAGTTCGATGCGGCGGCACGGCGTATTCAAGAAGGGTTACTCCTAAAAAGCGCATTAATGCTGGTCATGTTTGGCATTGTCGCGGGCCTCATAAAAATGGTTTACGTGAAACGCAACATTGTTTCGCGCCTTGACAGGCTGATGGCGTCCATCACCTCCTTTCAAGCGCGTCTTTCACCGGATAGCCCGGCGCCAAAATTGGACGACTTACGCGGCGGGGACGAGATCGATGTTTTGACTCGTTCCTTCGGCAAAATGACTGCGCATATCGAAATGCTGGTCGGTGCGATTGCAGAGAACGACCGTAGCCGGCGCGAACTCATCACCAATATATCGCACGACCTTCGTACGCCCATTGCCTCGGTCCGCGGCCATCTCGAAACCGTCTCCATGATGAACGAGACACTTTCGACGGCTGGCCGCATGAAGCATCTCGACATTGCCATAAAGCAGACGGCGCGGTTGGAGCGTCTCATCGAAGAACTGTTCGAGCTCGGCAAGCTGGAAAATCCGAACCCGCGGATCTCCATGGAGGAATTTCCGATCGCCGAGCTTGTTCAGGATGTTATCCAAAAGTTTCAGGTTCAGGCTGATGCGAAAGGCATCGTGCTTGGAAGCCTTCTGGGCTCGGACATGCCCCGGATTCGCGGAGACATCGCTCTCATTGAGCGGATGCTCGATAACCTTCTCGAAAACGCTATTCGGCACACGCCGACAGCCGGCTTCATCCGCGTTGGCATCGGCAGCGAAAGAGATACTGTCGAAATCAAGGTTGTGGACTCAGGCGGCGGGATTCCGACCGAGCATATCGCCCACATCTTCGATCGCTTCTACAGAGTAGATGGCGGTGAGGATCAAGAGCAGGATGGTGCAGGCCTTGGACTTGCCATCGTCAAGCGCATCGTTCAGCTGCACGGCGGCAGCATCGAAGTCGAAAGCAGGCCGGGGCAGGGGGCTGCCTTCAAAGTGATCCTGCCCATGAGCCGTTAGCGGCAACGCTCTCGTTCATCTTAGCCAACACGTCTTCGTGATGAAAAAAATCTCGCGATAGCAGGTCGCGCTGTAACGAAACGCTCGCGTCTCCCGAATTTCCAAACGACGGACAAAAGGCCTTCGCACTGATAGCCAAGGCCCGAATTGGTCGAGTGGAAGAGTAGCAGGAGATTGCTGACATGAAAATATCGTATGCAGTGGCACTCAGCGGCTTGTTGTTCGCGATGCAGCCCGCCTATGCGGCCATGCAACCTATCAATCCCGACAAAGCGCCGATCGCCTCGGTGGACCGCTTTAGCGAAAAGGCGGGTCATCTCCAGGTTCGCAAGGCTGGCAATGGCATTCCAGCCCCCAATCAGCCTGTCGACTTCGATACCGGTCCGTTCATTACGCAAGGCTGGTCGCCGACGACCGGCAAGCCGGTGCGCTATTACAATTTCGATGTGCAGAGCACGACGCCAGCGCCTGTCTATGTTTTCTACCGGGAAGGCGAGGATAAGCCCCTTGCGGGTCAGCTCGACGTCATCGACACGTTGCCAGGCGAGAAGGGCTACAACGACTTCCGGCAGGTTTGGAAGGTGTGGGTGCCGAAGGATTACGTCGCCAACACGATCACCGACGCGGCGTCGGTCTCGAAGTCCGGTTACAAGACCGAAAAAACTGATGAACTTCGCAACATGCCAGTCGTGCCGGACAAATCGGTCGCGCGGATGCGTTAGAATCAGGAAAGCCAGGCGCTGCAAAGCGCTTGGTATCACGGCGAGGTGGCGAAGTTTTTCGCTTTCAACGAAACGAAATTGACGGCATCAGACGGAAGCGTTCCGGTCTCGCCGATTTTCGTGACCTTCAATGTAAACCCGGACAAGAAGGATGGCGGTCCGGCATCCGGCTTCAAAGCGGAACCGAATTCGCCGCAGACTCACAACGTGCCATCCACGCTGCCCGGCGACGCCGGCTATTCGCCGCTCTGGTCGGTCGCGGTCTATGACAACGCGGATTGGTCGAAGGTCCGCGATCTTAAGTCCGTGACAGCAGCGAAGCTGCTCGCCAGTGGCGTCGCCAATGTAAATTGCCCGATCGTATCGGTTACTCCGTGAGAGCATGGCCTGGACGCCCCTCGTTGCCAAAAGCCAGCGGCGTCCAGGCCAAATTGATGAGTTTCGATTGGCGAGGAGAGAGACTCTATGAGCCGCTATGCACTTTTTGTGGAGCTGAAAGCCAAATCCGGCCGCGAGGACGACGTCGCGGCCTTTCTCGCTGGAGCGAGGCCGCTCGTCGAACAGGAGGCTGCGACTATGACGTGGTTTGCCGGACGGCTGGGCGCCCAGACATTTATGATTTTTGACAGCTTCGATGATGAAGCGGGACGCGATGCCCATCTAACAGGTGCGGTCGCCAAAGCGCTTATCGCCAATGCAGAGACGCTTCTCGCAGAGCCGCCGAAGATCCATAAGATCGACCTGTTGGCTGCGAAGCTTCCTTGACCTATCGCCGCCGTCTGCCGGCGCAAATCGGAGTTGCTGCCCTTCGCTCTTGCGTGCGTCGGCTGTTCTCGGCGTCCCAATGGCCGCTGGTGTCGCTCGCGTCGAACTACGCAATTGCTCAAGGTCCGAGGGACAACTATGCGAACTGAAGCACTGCTGGAGGCACTGTCTCGCGACCTCAAGCCGATGCATCCGCGAAGCCTCCTTTGCGACGCCATCGCACTGTGCGTCATGGGTGCTGTTGAACTTGCAGCCTTCTCTGCCGCCGGGCTCATGCGTCCTGATATGCATAATGCGATGGAGGTGCCCTCGTTTTGGTGGAAGATGACGAGCATGGGTATCATTGCTGTGTCGGGCGTGACCGTTGCTCTTGTTTCGGCTGATCCGACGCGGTCTCCACGCACTGGCTCGCGATGGCTAGCGATCTGCATTTCGCTGATTTTCACGACCGGTTGGCTTGTGAATCACATGCAGGACGGGTTCAGCGAGCTGGTGAAACGCCTTGATTGGCAAATGGGCCTGCAGTGCACTTGGAAAATGGTGGCGCTTTCAGTGCCCCTGGTTATTACGCTGGGGATTCTTCTTCGACGTGGCGCGCCAATAGACAGGTTCGCAACATCTCTCGCGGCCGCCCTCGGATCAGCAGCTTGGGGCGCGTTCCTCTTCGTCTTCGCCTGCCCATCTGACGACCCTCTCTATATCGCTGTTTGGTATACTGTCGGCTGCGGGATCGTCACGCTCGTCGGTCGTTCTATCTTGGCTAGGCTCATTCGCTGGTAATCAGCGCTTTTCATTAGCCCCTCTTTGCAGAAGGTGCCGTTTAAGGACAGGCGCCGCTCTGCCTCCGGATAATGGGCTTGGCTCTCAATCGTGAGCGCCTAGAGGGTCGGGCGCAATTGCTCGGACCCCGACGCATCGCATTGCATTGGCTTCTTTGGTCGATGGCGTCGCGCGAGCCACCCAGAGCCGATGTCATGAAGCTCCTGGAGCGCATACGTCGCTCGCGAGAAGCAGAGGATCGAAGCATTACCGGAGCCGCACGGTCTAGTCGCTCCTCATAAACTCGATCTCATGGAGCCTCAGCACCGTGACCTCAGTTCGTAACGTCACCCAAGGGCGCGAGAGGGCCGCTGCCGTCCCGGAACTTATAAAATAACAGCTCTGTGATTGGCGGGCGGCGTAACAATCTTCGGGGGCTCGCGAATACGCTGGGGACGGCCGCCATCGCGGTTGCGCCTTCTTAAGGATTTTGTCTCTTGCCGCAGCCCGACCTAGTCACCACCGATCCGATTGCGACGGCATCCGGGGGCAAAACGCGTGGTCTTTTGAGATGGCTCCGACGGAGATTCGGCACGAATGACAACAAGGAGTTGTTTTATCGGCATCGACTTCCGGTTCGTCTGACGCATTGGATCAACGCGCTTTGCATTCTTTTTTTAATTGGCAGTGGTTTGAACATCTTCAATGCGCACCCCCGGCTTTACTGGGGAAAATATGGCGCAGATGCCGAGGCCCCGTTTTTTTCGCTGGACGCGGTTGACCAGGATAGCGGCACTCAGGGCGTGACGCAGATTGGCCGCTGGCACATCAATACGACAGGGTTTCTCGGTTGGTCGAAGGACGGCGGTGAATACGTCGCGCGCGGCTGGCCAAATTGGCTGACGATTCCCAGCACGCAGGACTTGGCCGATGCACGGCACTGGCATTTTCTATTTGCGTGGATCCTGGTCCTAAATGGCCTGATCTATCTATGCTGGAGCTTACTTTCGCGCCACCTCGGGAAAGACATACTCCCCACGAGATCAGACATACGCGCGATTCCGCATTCCATCATCGAACATATTCGATTGAGGCATCCGACTGGAGACGCCGCTAAACGCTACAATCCGCTTCAGCGCCTCGCCTACCTTGGAATTATACTTCTTATATCTTTGATGGTGTTGACCGGCCTGACGATGTCGCCAGCATTTAATGCCATCTTTCCCTGGCTGCTTGACGTTTTTGGCGGCCGGCAGTCGGCGCGCAGCATCCACTTCCTTTGCGCCTTTTCCATTGTCCTTTTTGTTGTCGTTCATCTGATCGAAGTCGTACTCGCCGGGCCGATCAATGAAATTCGCTCGATGCTGACGGGTATTTACGTCGTTCCCAAGGATCATGAATCATGAGCATCGGTATTGTGACTCGTCGCGCCGCAATCCTGGCCGGCTTTGGCGCCGCCGGCACGCTCATTTGGAACGTCAACAACATAACATCGAGTTCCAGCTTCACGCACGTCTATCAAACAGTTGAAGAGTGGACGCGTATTAGTCAGCGAGCCCTGCTTAGAACGGGAGGAGGGCTCGCACCAGAATATGCTGAGGCGGATATATCGCCGACGTTTAAGGCCAATGGTACTTTCGATCCCGGTGGCGACGAATATAAGGCACATGTCGCGCAGAACTTTGTCAATTGGCGGCTAACAATCGACGGCCTAGTGGACCATCCGTTGTCGCTGTCCCTCGCGGATCTGCGCAAGTTGCCCTCTAGAACGCAGATCACCAAACATGATTGCGTTGAAGGCTGGACTGCGATCGGTAAATGGACGGGCGTTCAACTCGGCTTGCTATTGAAGGCGGCCGGTCTTGCGCCGAACGCACGCTACGCAATCTTTCATTGCGCAGACAACCTGGATGGGGAACCCGCGAAGGGCGGTGAGCAAAGTCCGGGGCAGTATTATGAAAGCATCGACCTTATCGATGCGTTCCATCCGCAAACGCTGATTGCCTACAACCTGAATGGAAAGCCTCTTGCCGTGGGTAACGGGGCGCCGCTTCGCCTGCGCGTTGAGCGGCAGCTCGGGTACAAACAGGCAAAATACCTGCAGCGCATCGAGATAACCGACAGCTTCAAGCATGTCGCTGGCGGCCTAGGTGGCTACTGGGAAGACCGCGGCTACGAATGGTACGCAGGCATATAGGCGATGTTTTGCTGCGTCCGCTGTGATCGAAAATTGAATTCGAGTTCCCGGAGTGGGAAATGCCTCGGTCGGGCGAAAGCGGCCAATCAGGAGAGTAACATGTCGTCTTCCATCAAAGTAGCAACCTTCGCCGCCATTTTCGGCCTCGCAATTTCCGGCATCATGTCGGCCGCAAACGCGGATTCGATGTCGAGCAGTCATTCCGGCTCGATGACGTCGAGCCACCATTCAAATTCAATGATGAAGAAGAAGCACCAGTCTGGCTCGATGTCGAGCAGCCATGGTTCGATGTCGAGCGGACACACGGATTCGATGTCCAACGGCCATTAATCTCTCATCCTAGACTGTGCGGCTGGCTGAGTCTGCCGCACAGCTTCTTCGCAATTCAAACTGTAATGATCCAATTCTTTTGCGATCTGCGTGCTATTAATGAACGCCTCAACTTCGCTGATCGCGCTCGCAGGCAGTTTCCCGACTGGTCATATGAGCGCTCCCCTCGGGAAATGTCCGTCGTTCACGACCTAATCACTCTAAGGCAGGTCGGCGAGAGAAGCCGGTCCCGGTCCAGGTGTGATCAACGTCGGCCATTGATGCGAGCCGAAGGGCACTTTGGGCGGCAGGTTGGTGGTGATGCCGCGCGTCTTGTCTTCAGCCACGATGCTGTCGCGCGCGTCGCCTCCCATCAGCTCGTAGTCCATGAGATAGCGGCTGCCGAAGAAGGTTTCGCCCACGGTGCGGTCCGCGATGATGCGGGTGAGCGATTCCAGCATGTCCTGCGGGGTGGTGGTGAAGGACACGGTCTCGATCAGGATCAGCCGTGAGTTGATGTCCTCGGGTTTGAAGAACTGGGCCAGCACGCTGTAGAGCACGTTGTTCTGCCGCGCCACATAGATGGTGTTGCTGGCGGCATAGACCTTCTCCCAATCGGGCCCAAGCATCTTCTTCCATTCGGCGAGCACGCCCATCCAGTGCTTCACCTGGGTATCGGCCGCCCATCGGATGTTGAGCTTCAACCGGTTCTTCTGGTTAGCAGCGAATTGCTGAAGCGCGGGGAAGGTGACGACGCCTGCCGCCACCGACTTGTCGATGAAGTCGATATTCTCCTGGATCAAGTCGCGGTTGTTGGCCCGCCAGTCGGCCGGCATGTCGGTCTTGTCGAGGCTATCGAGCGCCGCCTTGAGACGCACGCGATAGGCTTGGAGCTGAGGCTGCCAGGAGGTGTCACCCGGCTTATCGATATGGGGGCCGACCACGACGGCTATGCCCATGACGCTGTGGCCCACTGACTTCAGGAGCTGGTAGACCTCGGGCACTGAAGGCGCCTCCAGCGGCGGCTGGCCGGGCCGATAGAGGATGAAGCGGCCGCCAGCGCCGGAGAACAGGCCCAGGATCACCGGATGCTGAGAGAGGATGCTCGTCTGCACCAGTTTGCCGGCATCCGCATAAAGGTCGAACATGCCGGTGTTGAGCGCGAGGACGTTCGCGGCGGCGGTGGAAGCCGCGTCCGGCACCTTCGCGCCGACGATGGCGTCCATGTAGGGTGGAATGGCCGACTGGGCCCGCGCCACGCCCGATCCCAGAGTGCCCGATCCTAAGACCAGGGCAGCGCATGCAAGGCCCGACAGCGCGGCCTTGCGGTACGTAAAGGCAGGCTTCATCTCGCTCTCCTCCCGCTGGCAGCGATTGGCCGCCGGCTCATATGACACTCCGATTTTCAGATCCCGCTCAAGGGCAGGCCGCGCCACTCTTCACCCAGGCTTCCACCAGCGCTTTGGCCTCTTTCTGCGTGCCCGGCGCGGGCGTGCGCCCCACTCCGGGCTCCCAGGCCCAGCCCACCAGCGTGTCATCTCCGATATGCTCGATGAGGGCTTGCAGAGTCCGGCCGCCATTGCGCTTGGGATCCTTGATCTGAGCGCAAATCTCCGCCGCCGTCTTGCCTTCCCAAGCCATCTCCGGCGGCGCGAGGTGCCATCCGTGATGGCCCGGCACGCCTGCGGCATCGAAGTTCGCAGCGCCGTGGCAGGTGGAGCAGCGCAGGCTGCCGACGCCCATGCCGTCCGCGCCGCGGAACACCGGCGGCTGATGCAGGCGCTTGTCGTCGCCTTGGCGCGGCCGGTCGGTGGCAGGGTGGCAGTTGGTGCAGCGCGGGCTCATGAGCACCTTGCTGAGTTCGCTGAAATAGGCGGCCGAGCGCACCTTGGGATCGGCGATCCCGGCGAAGCTCTGTGGCGAGGCGAGGGTGTTATTTGCAGGGGCGTTGTTCGAAGGTGTCGCGAGCACGGCCCGGCTCGCCACGCCCCCCGTCAGCAGGCTCACTGCGACGACCGCCGCAAGCCATATGATCTGGCGGGTGACTTTCATGGGCGCGGCTTCCATCAGATAAGATAGCGGCCGGCATCGGCCAGGATCACGTCGCGCACGGCCTGATGGTACTTCACATAGCCGGTACATCGGCACAGATGGCCTTCCAGGGCCTCGGCGATGGTGCGCTCCAACTCCGCCCGCGGGATGGGCGTGCGCGCGAGCCGCTCTAGCAGCACCTGTCCTTCGTTGAGGAAGCCGGGCGCGCAGTAGCCGCACTGGAACGCGAAATGCGTGATGAAGCTCTCTTGCAACGCGGTCAGCACGCCATCCTTGGCGTGACCTTCCACCGTGCGGATCTTCGTGTTGTGGAAACTGGCGGCTGGGAAGATGCAGGTGGGCCGGGTGACGCTCGTGCCGTCCTCCTCATCAACGATGACCGTACAACTCAGACACTGGGCCGCCCCGCAACCGAACTTGGTGCCCGTCATGCCGAGCACTTCCCGCAGGAAGTCGTTCATGCTGAGGTCGTCGCGGACCTGCATCGGCCCCACCGGTCGGCCATTGATTGTCAGCGCGAGGGTCGTCACGAAAGCGCTCCCTTGATCATGGCCTGGGTGACTGGCAGTGAATAGAAGCGTCGGCCGGTGGCATCGAAGATGGCGTTGAGCAGGGCAGCGACGACTGGGATCATCACCACCTCGGCCATGCCCTTGGGCGGCTCGCGCGGAGAGAGCGGCGGGAGCAGTTCGATCTCGAGGTCGTGGAGCGGCAGGTCAGACCCGCGCGCCACAACATAGCGCCCGAGATTCCACTGGCCGTTGCCCGGGCCTTCCTCGAAGGGCGGCAAAGTCTCCAGCAGCGCGTAGCCTACCCCCATGGCAAATCCGCCATGGGCCTGACCCATCACGATCTCTGGCACCAGCACCTGCCCACATTCGAAGACGCTATAGGCCTTGGCGATGCGCAGTGCGCCCGTGGCGCGCTCGATCTCCACCCGCACCAGTGTGCCGCACATGGAGGAGAAGGCCGTGCCGATGCGATTGTAGTCGGCGGGCGGGAAGGCGACTACCTTCCGCTCCAGGCGTTTGAAATCGCCGTTTCCGTAGCGCACGGCCAGCGCGTCGATGTCCGCCGTCCAGTCCTCACCCGGCAGGCCGAAGGTCGCTTCCGACCAGGCCCAGCGCGAGAAGGCGTGGGCCATGGCGCCCGTCACGCCGCCCTGCGCATGGGCCTTGGCGGCGATGGCCTTCAGCGGCAGCGGCGACAAACCGGAGATGATGAGCATGCCGTCCTGCCAGAAGGCCTCGTGCCACTGCTGGGACCGCGGATCATTGGAAGCAATGCCCCACAGGGCGAGGGCGGCCGGCCAGAGGCCGAAGCGAAAGACGACACGTGCCGCTTCGGCCGCCGCCTGCGTGCCGACATGGGCTCCGCTGGACGCAGCGGTCGCGGAGGAAATGGCCGGCACCCAGCGCGGATTGCGGGACGCGGCATCCTGCTCGCTTTGGGTGATGGCGTAAGGATTGCCCGAGGCGACGAGTTCCAGCGCATCGAACACATCCACCTGCGCGACCGTCACCTCATCCGCCACCGCGCCTACATGCGTAGCGACGCGGTGTGCCAGCGCGGTGCTGATGCCGTTGCCCATCTCCGTCGCATCGGAGTGGATGGAGATGCGCCCCTCCGCGTCGATGGAGACGGAACCCAGCGAGCAATCTGCGCCCGTGCCATAATCCTTGGTGACGCAGGCAACGCCCGTGCCCACAAGGAATCCTGGACGAGCGCTCTTCTTCTCCTGCGCGCGGTTCCGCCAGATGGCGTGGGCATTGAGTTTATCGAGGATCTCCGGCGCGCGGACCGACACCGAATAGGGATTGCCGGTCATCGTACGTCCGCCCACCTTGAGCGCGTTGCGGCGGCGGAACGCGATGGGGTCCATGGGCAAGGCGGTGGCTATCTCGTCCACCAGCGTCTCTAACGCCGTCATGGTCTGCAGCGTGCCGTAGCCGCGCATGGAGCCGGCCGTCACCCCGCGTGTGTGGCGCGCGACCGTGGTCACGTCCACCTTCGGGATATCGTACATGCCGATGGCGCCGGTGGCGCCCACCACGGCGACGCTGGCCGAATAATTGGCGAGCCCACCGCCGTCGAGGTCGTGGTCCGCGGCAAAGGCGATCATCTTGCCACTGGCGCGCTCGACCCCGATACGCGTGCGCATTTTGAAGGCGTGGCGTTTGATGCCGCCCTGGAACTGCTGGAAGCGGTCATGGGCCAGGCGCACCGGCCGGCCGGGCAGGAACAGGCCGGCGAGCGCTACGTAAAGCGGGAACGGCGTGTGGTCGCGGCCGCCGAAGCCACCGCCCATAGAGGTGAAGATCGTCTCGATATGCGCGGGCTTGAATGCGGGCCGTGCTTCGCCCAGCAAAAAGGCGAGCGCCTCCGCCGCGTCGAAGGGCGATTGCACGCCGAGCACCATCTCCAGCTTCCTCGACGAAGGCTCGAACCAGGCGAGGCCGCTTTCCGGCTCCAGGAACATCGGGTCCACCGACTGGGTGGCGAACTCGCGGTCGAGCATCAGGATGGAAGGGTCCTGCGCGCTCAACTCGGCGCGGATCGCCTCGCCGTATTTGGCGCCCTTGGCATAGTCAGCGCCTTTGCCCACGGGCAGCGGCTCCCAGACGGGGCGCCCGGAGCCGTCGAAGAAGCCGGGTTTGATCCAGCCCTCCTGGATAGGAGAATAAACATCCGGCGCGTCGGGCGTCGGGCCGGCGACGCGGGTGAAACGGAAGGCGCCGTAATTGGGCTTGGAGACCGGGCCGGTCTCCTTTCCAAACTTGAGGACATTGCCACGCCGGATGGCGATCCGCGCCGTATCGTAGGCATCGAAGGTCTCAAACAGCAGCAGCGCCACGGGCTGGCCGAGATAGAGCGGCGTCTCGCCCGCAGGGCAGAGGAGGTCGCCCTCGTAGAATTCCGGAACGCGCACGCCGATGCGGGCGATATCCTCGGCGGTAACGATCTTCGGCGCCGACCCCTCGAGGCTGGACAGGTCGAGCCCCTCATAGACATGCGTGGCGTTTGGCGTGCGCACCAACAGCGCGTGGCAGGTCTGTGCCGGCCAACCCGGCATGTCGGCGGCGCGGAAGTCGGAGGCATAGAGCTTGGCGCCC
>Ga0310811_10009636_pt1 | contig 12482 bp, 10 predicted proteins | sample YCmetagenome_FD_207642 | JGI IMG/M metagenome (GOLD analysis project Ga0310811, IMG submission 207642) | Soil microbial communities from experimental microcosm in Duke University, North Carolina, United States - YC | ecosystem: Engineered > Artificial ecosystem > Soil microcosm > Unclassified ... | reverse complement strand
CGATGCAAACCTTGCCCAGTATAAGTTCCATTTCTGGATCAACAAACGCTGGTGCGAAATTTACGGAGTGATTTTTGCTCCCGTGGTATTGGGGAGTACACCAGCGAAGACGTTCACGGATATGAACGCGTTCATCTTGGCGCAGGCTGCCCTTTCTTCGAACATTCGCCCGATTCGATGGGACTATGCGCTGACGCTCAACAACGATGGAACAACTTACGTCTCTGGAAATTATATGGATCAGATCCATCCGACACAGGCCGTACAGTCACTTCTGGTTGCTCCGGTCTTTGCAGCGGTGCCCGAGCTGCTTCAATAAAAGCGCTATAGCTCTTTTCGAATCGGCGAATACTTTACTGTCTCTGGCGTGTCGATATCGGAGCGAAGGTTTTTCGGGATATCACCGCGAGATGCGGATTTCGGCGCAAATACCAGCATGCCACATCCCAAGGCGATCGTGGCGACGGCCAAAATTGAGAGCGTGGCGATCGGATTTTTCATAAGATCGAAGCTAACTACTCTCACAATTCTGCACATAAAGCACTCATGATTTTCGGGGTGCGTGCTCTGCGGGCCTCGGTGGACTGTCAATCCGGCAGCCAGGTCTTGCGCTTGGAAGCATAAACGACGGCGTAGAGATTACTGTGCTGACTGATGAAAAGCTTGCGTCCGCACACGGGCCGCTGTGGACTCGGAGCACGAGGGTGCGATGGGTTTTTTCGATGCTGAATGCTCAAATTGTGGGAGTAAGAACCACGCCACGTCCGACTGCCCACATGGATTGTTTTCTTCCAAGTGTGGCGGTTGCGGCAGCCTCGAGCACGCTACCTCCGACTGTCCACACGGGTTGTTTTCTTCGGCGTGCGGGAATTGCGGGAGCAGCGACCATGAGACCTCCAGCTGCCCGCATGGATTGTTCTCCTCGGAGTGTGGCCACTGCGGGAGCACTGAGCACGCGACGCCCGACTGTCCGCACGGGTTGTTCTCCTCGGAATGCAGCCGATGCGGGAGCTCCGACCACGCCACGTCAGATTGTCCGCATTCCATTTTTTCCGGCCGAAGGTCGGATGAGGACTCGACGGGAGGAGATGAGTCGTCGGATTCGGGATCGTCCGGGGGCTATTCGGGGGATTCCTCTTCAAGCTCGGCCTCGTCCACCGGGAGCTCAGGCTGTGGGGCCGGATGCTTGCTGCCGCTGCTGGTCCTCTTGGTGCTGGGTGGGGCTGGATGGTTCATGTCGCCGTCTCCTCCGCCCGCTCGCATGCCCCGGGAAATGCCGACTCGAGCGCCGGCGAATGGCGGCCAAAGCGTGGTTCCCGTGTCTCCGCCCGTACCCCAGCGCGTGCAGCCCGCCCCCCAGCCGCAAAATGGCGCGGATCGAGCCCGGCTGTACGACGGTTCCGGCACTCTCTATAAGATCCCGCAGCTCAAGAGCCTGGTGGGACGGCAATTGAAGAATGCCTGGCTCTACGGCTCTTTCGTTTATCGCCATCACGATGGAGACATTCTCACGGCGGTGACGGGAGCGAAGTTTCTGTTGGTGAAGGAGGGATTCACCGAGGTGAATATCGAGTGCGTGGGGGGCTTCACACTGCGTCCGGAGACCGTGCGGTTTTTCCGCCAGAATCTGGGGCAGCCTCCGGCCCCGACTTTCGATATCTCGAAGGCGCGACCGCTCGAGCTGATCCAAGTGAGAAAGGAAAATGGAAGGCTACGCGTTTTTGCCAGGTACGCCGGCGCGCTCACCTTGTGAGCTGCCCACCTCTGGTGCGTAAATCCGGGAAATTCTTTTCCCGCGGTCGCGGGACCCCGCGACTGCAGGGCTGTTTAGTTCACACTGACCCAGCGCGCCCAACGCGCACTCGGGCGGTGGTATTCGATTCCGGGGTATGCACCACCTGATCTACCTGAGTTCCGCGAAAGGCGCTTTGAGCGCTCAGGAACTGCAGGATCTCCTCGTCCAGAGTCGGCATAACAATGAGCAACTCGGCATCACGGGCCTGCTGCTCTACAAGGACGGGAATTTCCTGCAGGCGATCGAGGGGGAGAAGGAGGCGGTCGAGGCGCTGTATGCGAAGATCGCGCTCGACCATCGGCACCATGGACTGCTCGTGCTTTTCAACGAGGAGATCCCGGAGCGGGACTTCGCGTCCTGGACGATGGGATTCCGCGACCTCTCCTCGCGTCCCTTCGCTGGCTTCGACGCCATCCTGAACAGCCGGGACTCCACGGAGGCCCTCGCCGACTATCCCCCGAAGATCCGTGCCTTCATGCGGGCGTTTCTTTGAAGAGGCTCACGCGAAGACGCGAGGGCGCGAAGGAATCGTTGAACCGCAGATGGCGCAGAGGACGCAGATGGGAACATCAGGATCCCGGATCTTTTTTATCTGCGGGATCCGCGCCATCTGCGGTCCTGTTTTTGGTTCTTCTCCCGTCAATCCGGTAAATTCTGTTAATCATGTTTAGTTCACACTCATGAAAACCTTCGTGACCGATTTCGACGGGACTTTGACCGCGTATGATTTCTTCGATCTCGTGCGGGAGCGCTGGCCGTCTCCGCCCGGGGAGGATCCGTGGGATCAATATGTCGCGGGGGAGATCACGCACTTCGAGGCGCTCGCGCGGATCTTTCGCCGAATCCGCACGACGGAGGCGGTACTGCTGGATCTGGCCGGCTCCATGCAGCTCGATCCCGAGGTGTCCGCGGCGGAGCGGTCGTTGCGGGACCGTGGATGGAGTGTGGTCGTGGCCTCGGCGGGCTGCGACTGGTACATCCGGCGGCTGCTCGGAGAGACCGGCACCACGATGGAGATTCACGCGAATCCTGGGGAATTCCGTGAGGAGGAGGGATTGATCATGTCGCTGCCGCAGGGCTCGCGTTTCTTTTCTCCCGAGACCGGGGTGGATAAGCTGGCCATCGTGCGCGAGGCGATCCGCCGATCCTCGGAGGTCGCCTTCGCCGGCGATGGCCGCCCCGATCTCGAGCCGGCGCTGCTGATGCCGGCGGAGCGCCGCTTTGCCCGGGGGTGGCTGGCCGGTGAGCTGGACCGCCGCCAGGAGGGCTATCGCGCCTTCAGCCGCTGGTCGGAGATCGCTCCGCAACTCATTGCTGGCTGAGAAATGGGAGAGACCTTTTTTGCAGAAGGTCGCAAAGAGCACGAAGGTTGATACCAAATCCGCAAAAGAGCTGGATGAATGCAGGAGCCTGGAGGGAGGGGAGGATTCGTGTGAGACCTCTGCACACTCTGCGGTTCAATTTCAAAAATCGGCGCGGCGGGAGCCTTGCCCTCCCTTGGAACGAATCCGCCGTGCGCGGCGGATGGTGTGTTCGCGATTCTATTCGATGAGGCATTTCCTTCGCGTCTCCGCGGGGAGGTCTGCATTTTGAGCAGGTCACCAATTGGAGTGCGGACATTGACTCCTTCGGCGGCCTGAGATGCACTTCCGGTCCAGCTATGGGAAATATCCCGCCTCGAAAAAGTAAGAAGGAGCGATTGGAGATTATTCTCGCACGGCTTTCCGACGCTCAGCCCTGTCGCACCAAGGACGAAGCGTACGCCCTTTTGACAGAAATCATTACCAGAGTTGACGACGAATTGAGCGGGGCGGCGAATGCCCCGCATCTCTGGGAATCCGACGGGCGGTTGTATCCGCCTCAGGAGGACATGGCGAAAAGATCCGAAAAATGGGTCGGTGCGGTCGAATATCGGAATGTGCGACACTTAACGGTTTTCAGCGAAAATGGAGCGATCAAGATTTTTGAAATGCCCCAAAGGATCTGCATTTTCTCAAAGCCGGACGCCGAAGGTAATTTTCTCGCTTGAAGTAAAACGGGGGGAAAAGACTTGTGAGATATTCCTTTAATGGAATATTCCTCTCAAGGAATACAAAACGATTACGCAAACGAATACCGGATATGGAACCGCCAAAAGAGATTTCTGAATTTGTTCATCTTTTGGGACAAAACCCGGATTGGCAGGTTGAGGTAAGTCCCGGTGGGGAAAAGGCGGGGAATTGGTGGGTGGATATTCAGGCTCAGGCAAAAGATTCCCATCTTACCGTGGAATGGCGGCCTCAAAAGGGCTTCGGAATCTACTCGGGCGAAAACATCGGTTATGGAGAAGCTCCAACCGAGGTCTTTCGGGACACGCGGTTGGCCGCGAAGAGAGTGTCTCTTTGGTTTCGGCAAAAACATTTGTTGGGAATCAAAGATGTTCGGGAGCTTTTGAATATCTCTCAAGAAGAGCAGGCCGAACGTTTGGGCAAGAACCAAGCCGCAGTCTCAAAGTTCGAAAAGCGAAACTCGGATGTATTGGTGGGAACTCTTCTTGCTCATATCGAAGCTCTGGGGGGCAAGGTCGACATCAGAGTTCGATTTCCGGGGTTCGACACCCCTCTCAATATAGGTTCAGTCTGACTTTAGAAGGAGGCGCGCGATGCCGACAGCTCTCAATTTGCTGGTGATAAAGTCTCGAGATATCGAGAAGCTCGCAGACTTCTACGGAGCCTTGGGCCTGCATTTCAGCAGACACCGCCACGCCAATGGTCCCGAGCATTTTGCCGCGGAACTGGATGGGTCGGTTTTTGAAATTTATCCTTTGAAGGAGTCGGACACTCCTACGGACAGCGTGCGATTGGGGTTCAAGGTCGATTCATTGGAAGCCGCCGTGGGCGAATTGAAAAGCCGGGGAGCAACTCTCCTCCGCAGTCCGCAAAACTCCCCTTGGGGGAGACGTGCGGTCATGAAGGATATCGACGGGCATACGGTGGAGCTCCTGGCGGCGGTCTGACTGAATGCAGGAGCCAGGAGGAAGGGGAAGTCGACCACGGATCACACCGATGGCACAAGACCTGAGACTGGGGAAGGCTCGGGATAGCCTGCGTGAAGGCAGCCCGCAGGGCGACAGAGTGTGACCGCGAAGGAGGCAAAGCGAACGGAGGCAAATAGGAAAAAAACAGACGCTCCTGTGTTTGATATTCGTGTGAGACCTCTGCACACTCTGCGGTTCAATTGCAAAAGTCAGCGCGGCGGGAGCCTTGCTCTCCCTTGGAACAAAGCCGTCGTACGCGGCGGATGATGTGCTCATGGTCCCCATCTCCTCTGTATTTCCTTCGTGCCTCCGCGTCTTCGCGCGAGACCTTTCAGAGCCTATATTCCTCTCCTGTTAATCCCGTAAATCTTGTAAATCCGGTTTAGTTCACACTTCTCCGCAATTCATCGCATGCTGAACTCGCGCCAGACCACCATTCCCACGCTCGTGCGGGTGAAACCCGGAGCGCTCGACCGCCTCGGCATCTACGCGCAGCGCCACGGCTTCGCACGGGTCGTTCTTTTTTCCAGCGAGGAATTGCCCGGTGATCTTTTGGCGCGCCTGGAGGTGTCGCTACGCTCGACGGGGACGGAGATCGTCCATCGCGAGGCGGTCTCCGACGCGCGGTTCGAGAAGGCGGTCGAGCTCTTCCAGCAGCTCCCGGCCCGGGTGGATGCCATCATCGGGCTCGGCGGGGGGAAGGCGCTGGACGTCTCGAAGTACGTCGGGTTCCTCGCCCGGCTGCCCTACCTGGCGCTGCCGACCTCGCTCTCGAACGATGGCTTTTGCAGCCCTCAGTCGAGCCTCACGGTGGACGGCCGCCGCCAATCCCTGCCCGCGACGGTGCCGATGGGCGTGGTGATCGATACCGCCGTGTGCCTCGGGGCGCCGGTGGCGCTGTGGCACTCCGGCGTGGGCGACCTCGTCGCGAAGATGACGGCGGTCGCGGATTGGAAGCTCGCCTTCCACGCCCACGGCACGGTGGTGGATGACTTCGCCGCGCTGCTCTCGGACGCCAGCGTCTATCAGTTCATGGCCCGCCCGGAGCAGGATCTCGAGGGGATGAAGCTGCTCGGCAGCGCGCTCCTGCTCAATGGCATCGCGATGTCGATCTGCGGGTCCTCGCGACCGGCGAGCGGCAGCGAGCATCTCATCTCGCATGCGCTCGACGGCCTGTCCCGGCGGCCGCGCCTCCACGGCCTCCAGGTCGGCGTGGCGACCTATCTCGTGAGCCTGTTGCAGGGGAGTCACGCGGAGTCCATCGCGCAACTTTTCACAGCCACGGGCTTCTGGGAGGCGATCGCGGCTGATCCCTTCGACCGCGAGGAGTGGCTGGAGGCCATCCGTCAGGCTCCCTCGATCAAGTCGAACTTTTACACCGTACTTTCTTCGCGCGACTGTGCGCCGGAAGCGGAGCGGCTGATGATGGATGATCTCTTCCTGCGCCGCTGTTTCGGGAGTGAGAACTAAACGGGATTTACACGATTAACAGGATTTACAGGAAGGAGAGAGGAGTTCTGAGAAACTCGACGCAAAGCCGAGGCTGTCTGGAAGAGGCAAACAAGGATCACTTCCCGTTAATTCTGTAAATTCTGTCATTCTGGTTTAGTTCACACTCGCCAGAGGGCGAGTAGGCGGTGGACGTCTCGGCGGAGGGTGTTGGTTTCAGAAGGCGGATCGGGCTGGTACATGCCGCTCTCGTAGGCGGTGGCGATTTTGCGGAGAGCGGTTTGTTCCTCGGGGGCGGTGGTGGCTCCGGCGAGGCGGCCGAGCCAGGCGAGGGGAGTCTCTCCGGGGCGGCGTGCGTGGGAGCCCTCGGCGGCGCGCTCCTCCAGGCGCAGGAGGAGTCTGGCCATCCTTTCGCGCGTATTGACGGGCCGCCGCCCGCGCCGGGCGCGGAGGCCCAGGAGCAGACCGGCCATGGGCAGGGCGGGCACGAGCGCGATGAGCGCGAGGCCGCGGACATCTCCCGAGACGAGGCGGTCGAGGGACTGGGAGAGCGTGGTGGCCGCGGTGGTGGCCAGGTAGCCGGCGTAGCTCGGGACGCGGCGGTACCAGGGCCAGGTGCCGGGATCCATCCCGCTGGCGATCGCGTCGCGGAGCTCGGGGGCGACCGAGTCGGTGGGGTCGAATCGCCGCCAGCCGTGGTCCTCCTCGTCCCACGCCTCCACCCAGGCATGGGCGTCGGAATCCCGCACGGTGATGGTGTGCAGCCAGGGATTCCAATCTCCGCCGCGGTAGCCGGTGACCACCCGGGCGGGCACCCCGGCGAGGCGCAGGAGGCTCGCCGCCGCCATGGCGTAGTGACTGCAAAAACCGGCGCGTTGCGTGGTGAGAAACTGCGCGAGATCCGGGGTCGGTCCCGGCTGCGTGGTGTAGCGGAAACCGGATTCCCGCAGGTACCGGGAGAGGGTCTGGAGCCGGCTGGGAACGTCCGCTCCGGGCGGGAGGACGCGGTGGACGACCTCCTGGATGGCCGTGCTCTCGCGGATCGCCGGGGGCACTTGCCGGTCGCCGTCCTGGATGGCCGGGTCCGGCGCGTCGTTGAGAGGTTCCGCAGAGGACGCGACCTCGAGCGCGATCGATCCCACGCCACCGGAGGAGAGCGTGCCGGCGCCGTGGCTGATGACGGCGATCGGCTTGCCGTTGCTCCTGGCCTCGGCAGAGATTGCGTGGTCGAGCAGGGGAAGCAGGCCGCGATTTTCCACGATCTCCTGCGCGTAGCGCGTGACGCCGGCGGATGGGGATGTCTCCGTTCCATTCCGGGCGGGGGCGGCCATGGGCAGGCCGGGCGGAGTGAGGACGGACGGGGCGGATGGGGCGGATGGGGCGGATGAGGCCGGTCCGGCGGCCCGGTCGCCGCGTGGCGGGCGGCGATCAGCGACAGACCACTGGAAGCCGTCGTTTGCCTCCAGCACCTGTCCGCGCCAGTAGAGGCGGGTCGCGGCGGGAGCCGGGTCGTCCGGAGAGAAGCGTGCGGTGAAGGCGACGCGGGAGGATTGGGCGAGGTCCTCGATCGCGCGGGCGTCGATGGTGTCTCCGCCGGCGAAGCCGGTGACGCTTCCGGAGCCGGAGGCGGAATTGAAAAAGCTCGGGAAGACCCAGAAGAGAGTCAGCACGGCCAGGACGACCGGCACGATCACGCGGGAGGATCGCGCCAGGGAGACCCAGAAGTTGATGCGGACGTCCGCCGGGCGGAATGCCTCTTCGAGCAACAGGTACATCGCGGCGACGTCGAGGGCGGTGAGCGTCGGGCCAACGTCCGTCGCGGGATTCATGGCGGTCGCGGCGAGGCCGAGGATCAGGTAGAAGACCACCCGCTGGCCGCGCCATGGAGTGATCGGCCCGAGGAGATGGATGGCGGCCGCCAGGATGGCCAGCGCGCCGAGGAAGGCGGTGATGGAGGCATCGGCTCCGGCATATCCCCACCCGAGGCCGGCGGCCACGAGACCGATCGGCAGGAGCAGGTAGCCGAGCCATCGGGGGGCGCGGACGCGGAGTCCCCTCAGCGCGGCGCCGGTGAGCAGGATGGCGAGGGCCGTGAGCCCCGGCGGGTCCGCCTGCCGGATCTCCCCGGGAGGAACCGATGCTCCCATGGGATGCAGCGCGAGGACATGCAGCGCGGCGAGTCCGGCCAGAGTCCAGCCCATGATGCGCTCGCGTTCTTCGGGCAGCGTCTTCATGCGAGTCCGGAGGGAAAGGTGGCGAGCGCCTCGAGGCAGGCACCCGGGTTGCGGCTGTCGAGGTCGCCGCGGGCGCCCGGCAGCTCGAGGCGGAAGGGCCGGCCCTCGCGCAGGCATTGGTCAATCCAGCAGCTCAACTGCTCGAGGCGTGCCTCCACATCCTCGAGGAAGCCGGTGTCCTCCCAGCGCAGAGCCGCCTCTCCGCAGCCGCGATCTCCCTCCAGCGTGCGCACGAGCATCTCGCCGGTGCGGGCAAAGACCCGCCAGTCCATCCGGGACAGCGGATCGCCCGCGCGGTAGGGACGGTGGCCGCTCACGTCCTCATGGCCGTCGGCGGAGGCCTCGCCAGCGAGATCGCCCGATCCTCCGGCGACGACGCGCTCGAGCGGCCGGCCGAGAGGGCGGGGGTGGACGATGTAATGGCCGGCCGGAGCGAATCTCTTCCAGGCAAAGCAGAGCCCGACCGGGATCACGCTGGCGACCCAGACCTCGGGCAGGGGATGGCGTCCCCGTTGCGTGGCGGGGATGGGCAGCCGCACGGTCACGTTCCGCCCCGGCTGGAGCAGGGGCACGTCGGCGGAGGAGGACTCCCGCCGTTTCCATATCTTCCACGCTGTGTTCCAACGCAGGCCCGGGCGCACTTCCAGGCCGATGCGCTCGCGCTCGCTGTCGTTCCGCACGGTGAGCTCGAGCCGGGCCGGATCGCCGGCGGCCACGGGCGGGACCTGCGCCACGGCGACTTCCACTCCGCGAAGATTCTCATTGGTCAGGATCAAGGCCACGAGACCCGCCACGAGCAGGGAAATCCCCAGGGCCGCCGGGATCGGCTGATTGGAGGACGTCATGATGCCGAGCGCGAAGACGAGCAGCAGCGCGAAAGTGACGATCCCAAGCACGACACCCGGCCAGCGGGGAACGAGATAGATGCGCTCGCGGCGGGCTTTTGCCATGGGGCGGGTCTTTAGCGGGGCCGGATTTCCTCCAGCAGCGCGGCCGCCATCGTGCCGGCCTCGCGTGCGTCGCCGGGCAATCGCGCGAAGCGGGCCAGCCGGTGGGTGACCACCGACGGGAAGACGGCCTGCACGTCGTCCGGCAGGGTATGGGCGCGGCCGTGGAGCCACGCGCGCACCTGGCCGGCCCGTTGCAGGCCCAGGCTGGCGCGGGGCGAGAGCTCCCAGCCGCGCGCGCGGGCGGCCTCGAAGAGGTCGAGGATGTAGTCGGACACGGCGTCCGAGACATGCACCCCGGCGGCTTCGCCCTGCCAGCGCAGCAGCTCCTCCGCGGTGGCTAGGGCGGGCAGCCTCTGGAAGTCGTAGGTCTGGCCAGCGGCGAATCCGCGGTGGCTGGCCAGGAGCTTGCGATGGGTCTCCCGCGCGGGCGAGCCGAGGGAGATGCGCATGAGGAAGCGGTCGACCTGCGACTCCGGCAACTGCGCGGTGCCGATCTGGTCGTGGGGATTCTGCGTGCCGGCGAAGAAGAAGGGCGAGGGCAGGGCGTAGGTCTCGCCCTCGATCGTCACCTCGTGCTCGTCCATGGCTTGCAGCACGGCACTCTGGGTGCGGGGCGAGGCGCGGTTCAATTCGTCGCCGAGCACGAGCTGGGCAAAGATCGGCCCCTTGTGAAAGGAGAAGACCTGCCGGGCGGAGTCGAAGACCTGGCTCCCCAGGATGTCCGAGGGCAGGAGGTCGTTCGTGAATTGCACGCGCTTGAAATCGAGCCCGAGCAGGCGCGCCATCGTTTTCACCAGGGTCGTCTTGCCCACGCCGGGCGTATCCTCGATGAGCAGGTTTCCGCCGGAGACGAAGCAGCAGAGCGCCAGCTCGATCTCCCGCTCGCGGTCGATGAGCACCTTGCCGGCCTCGGTCAGGAAACGGGAGAGTAGAGAGGACATGTGGGAGTGTGAACTAAACGGGATTTACAAGATTAACAGGATTTACAGGAAGGATATAGGGACTCGGAAAGGAACGGCTGCCCCGGCAGAGGTGCGAGACGCCTTTTTTAAATCGGATCGAGTTGAAGAAGTGCAAGGCAGGGGCCGCTTCGCTTCCATTCCCTACCTGCCTGGAGCTTCCGCAATGCTCCTGTGAATCTTGTAAATTCTGTTTAGTTCACACTCGGCCTCACGCGGCGGTGGAGGCAACCCAAGGTGCCGAGGCCGAGGGCGATCAGGAGCCAGGTTCCGGGCTCGGGGACGGCGCTGTAGTTCAGTTGGAGGCTGTTGCCGTTCTGCGTGACATCCCAATGCGAGCCGGGGTTCGTGGCATTCTGGAAGTTGGTCGTATCCACGCGGAAGGCGGCGGGGTCGAATCCGGTGATGCCGCCGGTCGCCGTGGCGAAGATCCAGCTTTGATCCACGGTCGGGTCGAAATTCGCGATCTGGCCCATCATGTCGATGCTGAGCGAGGTGACCGAGATGCTGAAGGTATCGAGCGCGGTGCTGGTGATGTCGAGCGCGCCGTTGATGGTGAGGAGATCCCAGTTCACCCCGCCGGTCCCTTGCGCGTCATTGATCTTCCAAAGATCGCTGCCACCGCCCTGCCAGGTCTCGCTGCCGGTGGCGAAGGTGCGGGGGAGCTGGTCCGGCGTGCCGGACGCGATCGCGCCGCCGACGAGGATCTCGTTCGCCAGATCCTGCCCGCTGACGAGCGTGCCGCCGGCGGTAATAGTCACGAGGCCGGTGCCGAGGGCGGTGTCGTTGCTTGCGACGAGAGTGCCGCCGGAGATGGTGGTGCCGCCGGTGTAGGTGTTCGCGCCGGAGAGTTCGGTCCGGCCCTGGCCGGTCTTGGTAAAGGCGAGGGCGGCGGTCCCGCCGTCCTGGATGGTGCCGAGGAAGATGGTCGAGCCGGTGGCGGGGCTGAGGGTGAGCGTGGCGGCGGTCGTGGCGGAGCCGTTCTGGACGATCTCGCCGGCGTTGTAGCTGTGGCGATCGGTGACCGAGCCGATGGTGGTGTCGAAGCCATCGAGCTGGAACGTGCTGAAGTCGAGCGCGACCGAGGTATTGGCGCCGAGGGAATTCGCGATCGTGGCGGTGAAGGTGGTGCCGGAGCCGAAGGTGAGGCTGGCTCCATTCACCGAGCCCGGGGCCGAGGCGTGCAGGACGGAGGATGCCTCGAAGACCATCGTGCCGCCGGTTACCGCGCCGGAGACCGTGGCATTCAGCGAGGATTGGCCGGAGAAGCTCTGCGTGCCCCCGGAGACGGCACCCGCGGCGGTGGCGTTGAGCGAGGCGGAATCGGAGAAGTTCTCGCTGCCACCCTGCACGGCGGCGACAGCGCCGGCATCGAGATGGGAGTTGTCGCGGAAAGAAAGGCTGGCGCCGTCGCCGATGCCATGGGCGCTCGCAGTGAGGTACGAGGTGTCGTGGAAGGTCGCCGTACCGCCGGTGACGGCTCCCGATGTGCTGACGCCGACGATGCCCGCGTCGAGGTGCGAGGAGCTATAGAAGTCCTGGCTGCCTCCCGCGACTGCTCCGTCCGCAGTGGCGGAAAGGAGGGAGGTGTCCTGGAAGCTTTGGGTGCCGGCGGTGACGACGCCGGTGGCGACCGCTTTCAGCTCGGAGGTATTGTAGAACGTCTGGTTGCCGCCATTCACGGCGTTTGCCGTCTTGGCATTCAGGTAGGACGAGTCGAGGAAGGTCTGGCTGCCACCGCCGATGGCGTGCGCGCCGGCCTCGAGATGCGACGTGTCGTGGAAGGACTGATTGCCACTGGCGATCGCGCCCTGGGTGCTCGCGCCGGTGACGCTGGCGTCGAGGACGGAGGAATCGTCGAACTTCTGCGTCCCGCCGATGATCGCGGCGTCGGCGGAGGCGACCAGCGAGGAAGTGTCGTGGAAGGTCTGGGTGCCGCCGCCGATGGCCCCGGCCCGGGCCCGGAGGCTCGATGTCCCGTGGAAGTCCTGCGTCCCTCCAGAAATGGCGCCCTGGGTAGCTGGGCCGGTGACGCTGGCATCGAGCAGGGCGGAGTCCTGGAAGACCTGCGTGCCGCCG
>Ga0310811_10009635_pt1 | contig 12482 bp, 10 predicted proteins | sample YCmetagenome_FD_207642 | JGI IMG/M metagenome (GOLD analysis project Ga0310811, IMG submission 207642) | Soil microbial communities from experimental microcosm in Duke University, North Carolina, United States - YC | ecosystem: Engineered > Artificial ecosystem > Soil microcosm > Unclassified ... | reverse complement strand
GGTGTCATTATTGATACGGCGGGCAGACTTCATACTAAAGTGAACCTGATGAATGAGCTTACCAAAATCAAGCGCGTTATTCAAAAGGTAATTCCAGATGCACCACATGAAGTTTTGCTGGTTCTTGATGGCAGCACAGGCCAAAATGCCATGATTCAGGCTCGTGAATTTACCAAAGCTACGGAGGTCACCGCACTGGCCATCACAAAATTAGACGGTACTGCCAAAGGTGGGGTAGTCATCGGTATTTCAGATGAATTTAAAATACCTGTTAAATTCATTGGGGTAGGTGAAAAAGTAGATGACCTACAGGTTTTTAATAAAACCGAATTTGTGGACTCCCTATTCAAACGCAATTAGCCTCTTTTAATACAATTTTAAAGTGTCGTGAAAATAAATTGAATCCCATAGTGTTATATTTATGGAGTTCTGGTTTTAAAGATACTACTATGAAAAGGGCATTTATATTACTTGCAGCGTTCTCAATCGTATTTGGCTGTTCACAACAAGATGAGGTTGCTAAGACTTCAACACCGTCAAATCTTACTGGTAATTCAGTTACGTATTCTCTGCAAGCAGGCTCTTATTGGAACGTAGATGGATCTATTGTATTCAATGAAAAGACAGATGGCACAGCTGTGATAGAAATAAAGGTTAACAATCTGGGCGAAGATGATGTGGACCAGCATCCGGTGCATCTTCACTTAGGTGATTTAAGTGTTGACAAAGCAGGTGTAGCTGCTCAATTAAATCCGGTAGATGGAAAAACAGGACTAAGTACTACAAATTTAAAGATGCTGGCCGACGAGTCTTCTATAACATATGCACAGCTTAAAGAATTAAACGCCTGCATTAAAATACACCTGGCAGCTTCTGGTGAAGGCCAAAGTGTTGTTCTGGCCGGAAGTAATGTTGGTACTGCAGTTACTCAAACAACCAACGGCAGAGTAAGTTTAGGCGTCTGCAAGAGCGAGTAGAAAAATTACGAATTAGGATTTACGAGGTACGATTTAAAGACAGATCGCACCTTTTTTATTTTACGAAGGGTGAAAGGAGAGACTAACTACTTTTCTTTTGCTATTGGAATCCTGAAGAATAGCTGGTAGTTGAATCCCCATGTTGTAGGCTTGTCAGTTCGTCCAAACCCAGGCACATCACTGGGGATTAAGCGATCTGTTTTGCTCATTGAAAGAGCAAACTTATAACGGGCTGTGTATCCCATCCAGATAAATTTCCACATCTTAACTTTGATGCCGGTTGTCATTTCAAGCCAGCTGGCTTTTACATTCGAGTTGGTGTATTCCTGATGAAGGAAACCCCAGATCGGATCATTCAAGTCAACAACAAAATCTTCTGAAAATTTTGAGTGGCCAAAGCGCATACCAATAAAGAAGGCATTCTTCTCGGGATCTTTGGTTAGAAAATTAACATCAACACCTACACGATAATATCTTCCTGTATTCGAATAGTTAGCGCTATCTGTACTATAGTTTCTACCCCATGATCCATAATCAAATGCTAAAAAATATCGATATATGTCTACATCTGCATTCACTTCCCAGCCGGTGAATGTTTTTACATATTGACTCTTTCCAATGCTTATCAAATCCGTTCCAAACCGAATACCAGTAGGTTTGAATTTACTTCTCACTGTATCAGCTTTCTGCTTTACAGTGTCTGACTTCTGTGCTGTTGCTAGTAAAGGAAGCAGTATGAATAATATATAGATATGTTTCCTCACTACTTTCTGGTTATTTCAATATTTGTTACGGAAGGAAATCTAACGTCTGGCAATAGAGCAATCATGTTAGCACTATAGAATGAAGTGTTTGCATCATCAATCGCCAATTCGGTGAAAATAGTCTGTGTTCCACAAACACTATGAAACACATACGTAGTGGTTGTGTATTTTAACTGAAGCGTGAGTGGACTGGTTGTTTCCCCTGTAACGTTAAACGTATATTTTGTTGTGGTTGCATCAGGGTTTAACGGCAAGGTTATAGCAGATGTATCAGCCGATACAACAGAAGAATCACCAAGGTAATCTGTTGTAAGACTTGTGATGTGAAGTGTATCGGTAACCTTTGAGCTGCCTCTGATTTGTTTAAAAGATACTTTAATTTCATTTGTTGTCGGGCATCTGAATGTCTCAACATTTGTTACCGGAGGGTCCTGGAGTGAATCCTTACTTATTTTCAGTATTTTAAAAGTATTTGTTGTCGTATCTAATTGAGAGTAAAGATTCTGAGTTGGACATTTTGGAATAATCTGCTCGGTGCCAATGTGATAATTGAATGTAACAGAGTTTGAATCACCATTATCAAATTTAAAATTATAAGTCGTCGAATTAGTGTTAGGATTTAACGGCAACAGAATCGCACTCATCGTAGTATCTTGCAACCATGGTGTTGTCACTGCATCAGTATTGATGATTGATGTAATAGGCCGTGAATCAAGTTTCCCCCTGGATAAAGTATCATTTTTATCCATATACAATTGACGGAAACTCATGCGCATAATATTAGTTCGGGGACATCGATAAACTTTGATATTAATGTGCGCCGGATTAGATGGCGTGGCAGACACAACTTCAATGGAGTCATACGTGGACCGCAACAATTGAAGATTTGAAACAACAAATCGTTCACCACAATCTTCAGAAACAAATTGTGCTTTTGAACTGTGCGAGAGGAACATGGTATCCGTTTGAGACATCCCGTCTAAGTACTCACGCACCAACTGTTCAATAACAAATGTTGTATTGGTATTCAGATAATTTAAGGGCAAGGAAAAAGTTGCTCCATAAACATTTTCGTAAAAAACGCTATCTGTAGATGTTGCCGATACTTTCAAGAGTACCACCGTATCAGCGGCTCCATCATACATTTTCCGGAATGAAATGCCAATTAAATTCAAATCTTGCCTGAAACAATCCGGTTGATCAAGACAAGAGACTCCCACAACGAGAAATAAAGCAAACCAGACTACTCTTTTCATGAACAAATTTATGGTCGTAAAGATAAGTTAACCCGCTAAAGCCCAAATGTCGGGCCAAGTTATTTTTAGTATTTTTGCAGTTCTAAAGCGGGGGAATATTGAAAACCAAGGGAAATAAGAACACGAAGGTAAACATTGTTACACTGGGCTGCTCAAAGAATCTGGTCGATTCTGAGGTATTGCTAACCCAACTGCGTGGCAATGGAATAGATGCCGTTCACGAATCAAAAGAAGACGATTCCAATGTAGTGGTTATCAATACATGTGGTTTTATAGATAATGCCAAACAAGAGTCTATTGACACTATTTTACGGTATGTGGACGCTAAAGAGGAAGGTGTAGTCGATAAGGTTTATGTTACAGGGTGCCTCTCACAGCGCTACAAAGATGATCTTGAAAAAGAAATTCCCGAAGTTGACGCCTGGTTTGGTACCCGCGACCTGTCAAGGTTATTGAAAGTATTTAAAGCTGATTATAAGCATGAATTAGTAGGTGAACGCATACTTACTAACCCAAGTCACTTTGCTTATTTAAAAATATCCGAAGGATGCGACAGACCTTGCTCTTTCTGTGCCATTCCTCTCATGCGAGGAGGTCATATTTCAAGGCCTATCGAAGAACTTGTTCTGGAAGCTAAAAACCTGGCGAAGGCTGGCACAAAAGAATTACTGTTGATTGCCCAGGATTCTACCTACTACGGGCTTGATCTATACAAGAAAAGAAACCTCGCTGATCTGTTAAAAAATTTATCAGACGTAGAGGGTATTGAATGGATTCGTCTTCATTACGCTTTTCCATCAGGGTTCCCTATGGATGCTCTGGATGTAATGGCAGAAAGATCAAATATTTGTAATTACCTCGACATTCCACTTCAGCACGGATCAAGTCGCATGCTTCAGCTTATGCGTCGGGGTACAACACGTGAAAAGACCGAGCAATTGCTTCAAACTATTCGTGAGAAAGTTCCGGGCATTGCCATTCGTACAACCATGATTGCCGGCCACCCGGGAGAGACCCAGGAAGACTTTGACGAAATGATGGGCTTTATTGAACGTTCACGGTTTGAGCGCCTAGGTGTATTTGGTTACTCACATGAAGAAAACACACACTCACATTCCATGGCCGATGATGTACCTGATGATGTTAAGCAGGAACGTACTGATGCGGTAATGGAGCTTCAACAAGGAATTTCACTGGAGCTAAACCAGGCTAAAATTGGCAAAATCTATAAAGTGCTTATCGATAGAAAAGAAGGAGGAAATTTTATTGGAAGAACTGAGTTCGATTCACCTGAAGTAGATAACGAAGTTGTTATTGATGCCCGCGAAAACTACCTGAGAATTGGTGATTTTGTGCAGGTTAAAGTAAAGGCCGCCAGTGAATTTGATTTAACAGGAGATATCGTTTCGTAACTCATATAATTCTTTAAACTTTCTTCCGCGACTTGACGTTATCGGGACTATGCTTTATAAAAAAGTAACCACCCATATTTGTTGATATGCAGATCAGAAAAATTGCATTAGCCGAAACACGCTCGTTTTCATCCTTTTTTCTAGACTACATTCAGCAAAAGAAAACACTTCAAAAGTTTTATCATCGCTTTCCTTCTATTGATCAGTTCAAAGATCAGATCAGTGAAAAATCAAAAGCTTTCACAGATGAAAATAGAAACATTCTTGCTGATGTTCTCCAGAAACAATATCATGACTTAAAACCAAATGATCTGGTAAGTCAGAACATCAATCTGCTTCGCGACAAAAAAACATTTACAGTAACAACAGGACATCAGCTCAATATTTTTACCGGGCCGCTGTACTTCATATTTAAGATCATTACTGTAATCAATACCTGTAAAAAATTAAAAGAAGCCTATCCCGATTATAATTTTGTACCGGTTTACTGGATGGCATCAGAAGACCATGACTATGATGAAATAAAATACTTTAAACTGTACGGCAAAAAATATACATGGGAAACAGATCAGCAAGGAGCTGTTGGCAAATTTGATACGAATGGCCTGACAAAATTAATTGAACAAGTTCCTGGGGATACAAAGGTTTTTAAAAATGCCTACAGTAAATACAAAAAGTTAAGTGACGCCGTTCGCAGCTATGTAAACGAACTCTTCGAAAAAGAAGGTCTTGTTGTTGTTGATGCCGATCATCGCTCATTGAAGAATTTGTTTAAAGCAGTTATCAAAGATGATCTTGTAAAGCATACCGCTAAATCGATCGTTGATAAGACTGATAAAGAATTAAATGATCTTGGATACAAAACACAGGTTCATTGTCGCGATATAAATTTCTTCTATTTAGATAATAACCTCCGCGGCCGAATTGAAAAGCAGGATGATTCATATCAGGTTGTTGATACATCAATTAAATTTACTTCTGATCAAATCGATACCCTGATTGAAAATGAACCGGAGAAGTTTAGTCCAAATGTAATTTTAAGACCTCTTTATCAGGAAATAATTCTACCTAACATTGCTTACGTTGGCGGACCTGCTGAAGTAATCTATTGGCTTCAACTCAAAGAAGTTTTCAATCATTATCAAACACCATTTCCGATACTCATGCCGCGTAACTTTGGTATGGTGATGGATCATACCATGGTGCGCAAATTTGAAAAGACGAAACTTGAATTAAAAGATTTGTTCGAAGAGAAGAACTATCTGTTTAATCATTGGGTCATTAAAAACACACAGAACAATCTTACCGTTGGTGTTGAGCGGAATACAATTCAGGATATTTTTCAAAAGTTAAAAGAGAGATCTGGAGTTATTGATCCCACCCTGGCACCGTACGTAGGAGCTGAGGGTAAGCGCGCTATGAACAGTATTGAAAAGATCGAACAAAAATTATTACGTGCTGAAAAGAGATTGCACAGTGATAAATTAAGACAGATAGAAGATTTGAAGAATACGCTGTTTCCCGGCGGAAGTTTACAAGAGCGCACGGATAACTTCTTAAATTTCTATCAACAAGATTCTACCTTCATTGAAAAGTTACTCAATAGTTTCGATCCGTTAGATTTTCAGTTTAACATTCTATTGTCAGAAGAAAAAAATGACTAAACAGGAACTTCGTAAGCTTTATCTGGAAAAGAGATTATCGTTAAGCGAGGCTGAGTACAACCAAAAAAGTGAAGCTCTCTGTAAGATTTTTTTTGAGAATGTCAATCTGTCTGCTGTTAATGTTCTGCACATTTTCCTGCCAATAACAAAAAAAAGAGAGCCGAATACATTTCTAATCATTGAGAGAATACAAAAGGAATTTCCTTCCATTAAAATATCCGTTCCTAAAATCAATACGGAGACAGATACACTAGAAAGTTTCTATCTGAATAACCTCGATGAATTGGAATTAACATCATGGGGAATACCAGAACCACCTTCCGTTAATCCTACACCATCATCAGTGATTGATGTCGTGTTGGTGCCATTACTTGTATTTGATGAAACAGGACATCGTCTTGGTTATGGCAAAGGATTTTATGACAGGTTTCTTCTTACCTGTAAAGCATCTTGTAAAAAAATTGGCCTTTCATTATTGCCCCCAATTGAAAAGATCAGCACAATAGAAGATCATGATCAAAAACTTGATCTCGTCGTCACCCCCTCAAAAACATTTTACTTCTAAACAGAAGGCTCCTGCTGGCTCAGGCAATGGAATGAGCCAAGTCCCCAGATAATATCAACAGAATCCAGACCAATGACTTTGCGCATTGGAAAGCATTGCTGAAGGGTGCTCAATGCTCTGTCATCATTCTTATCACGGAATGTTGGCACTACTACGTATTTGTTTCCGATATAAAAGTTAGCGTATGATGCCGGCAATCTCATATCATCATAAACAATTGCTGATGGCATAGGTAGTTCAACAATATTTAATTGCTTACCACTTTCAAGACGCAACGTCTTTAAAGCTTTAAGGTTTTCGTGTAATGGTCCATAGTTGTCATCTGTCTTGTTCTCTTCTACAACAGTAACAACAGTGTCTTCATTCACGAATCGTGTGATGTCATCGATATGTCCATCGGTATCATCGCCAACAATACCATCACCGAGCCAAAGTATATTGGTGACACCATAATAGTTATGAAGGTATTCCTCAATCTGCTTTTGATTAAGATGAGGGTTTCTGTTAGGATTAAGTAAGCATGATGTAGTGGTGAGAACAGTGCCTTTGCCATTGAAATCTACTGATCCACCTTCCATAACAATGCCCGGATAAACAACAGGCAAATTATAATACTTGGCAATCAACGTTGGTATATTATCATCCAGATCAAACGGAGGATACTTGTCTCCCCAGGCATTATATCCCCAATCGACAATCATCTTTTTCTTCTCTGTGGGATTAATTAAAAATGCCGGGCCGTGATCACGACACCATGCATCATTCGTTGGATGAATGAAGAACTGCACATTATTCAAATCAGCACCAGCCTCCTGAACATGACGCAATGCTTTTTGTTTCATCGCCTCATCAACCACATTGATATTTACTTTCTCACCTTCAGCCACAAGTTTTATAAACTGTGCATAAACAGGAAAAATTGTTTCAATCTTCCCCGGCCACGAAGCTTCCTTATGCGGCCAGCTTAACCACATAGCATCATGCTTAGCAAATTCTGCAGGGAAGTGGTAGCCGAGTTGGTTGGGTGTCTTAGTCATGGTATATTGTTATTTCGCAGAGTTACACAGAGGATCACGGAGTTACACGGAGAATTAATTAGCGATTCTTTTAATACCGTTCTTTAAAAGAGCAGTATGGAAATTTATGAGGATGCCGAGTTTATAATTACCGAGTCTTAAGTATGTTAAAACTTGTGCTGTATGAACATCGGTGAAGTCCTCTACAGTTTTCAATTCAACTACAACTTTATTTTCAACTAATAAGTCAAGACGGTAACCATGATCAAGTTTCACATCTTTGTAAACTATCGGCAAAGGTTTCTCTTGTTCAATTGATAGCCCAGAATTAATAAGTTCGAAAGATAAACACTTCTGATACGCGGATTCTAAAAGTCCAGGGCCAAGAGTCCGATGCACTTCAATAGCGCAACCAATAATCTTTGTCGCAATCTCATTCTCAACCTGCATCCTTCTCTCTGTGTAACTCTGTGATCCTCCGTGTAACTCCGTGTTATAATTTTTCAATTACTCCTCATCAATAAACCTCTTCGTAATCGGCTGATACGAATCTATTCTCCTATCCCTCATAAACGGCCAATGTGTACGGTAGCTGTCGGTTTTGTCAACATCTATTTCCAATACATTTACTTCTTCCTGATCATGAGATGCTTTATATAATATTCTTCCGAAAGGATTTGCTATGAATGAACCGCCCCAGAATTTCATCGCGCCATTTTGTTCAAAGCCCACGCGGTTTACACTCACAACGTGAACTCCGTTTGCTACTGCGTGACTGCGTTGAATGGTTTGCCATGCACCATATTGTTCGTCATTCGTAGCTTCATCTTGCGAGGTTGCCCAGCCAATAGCTGTTGGATAAAATAAAATCTCTGCTCCCATCAACGCTGTGATGCGTGATGCTTCCGGATACCACTGATCCCAGCAGATGAGAATACCTATTTTAGCAAATTTTGTTTTGAATACTTTATAACCAAGATCACCAGGTGTGAAATAGAACTTTTCGTAATACGCAGGGTCATCAGGTATGTGCATTTTTCTATACTTACCAAGATATGCACCGTCAGCATCGATGACGGCTGTTGTGTTATGATAGATTCCTTGTGTGCGTTTCTCAAACAAAGAAGCAATGATTACCACACCAAGCTCTTTGGCTACAGCAGATAATGCATCGGTAGAAGGTCCTGGAATGGCTTCCGCCAATTTGAAATTTTCATAATCTTCTACATCACAGAAATAGAGAGAAGTAAACAGCTCCTGAAGGCATACAACCTGAGCGCCTTTAGCGGCTGCCTCACGAATTTTTGTAATTGCCTTGCTGAGATTCTCAGCGGGTTGGCTTGTGCATGACATTTGCACCGTTCCAATCTTTACTTTACCTGCCACGTGCATCTTAGTTTAGGGAGGCAAAATTAGAAAGTTATCCGGATAGCTGAAACCCTTACGGGATTAGTTAATCTTTAATAGTGACTTGTTAATTGTAAGGTGTAGAAAGTCTCTATCCTGTTATAAAACAAACAACCCGGAGATAGCCCCGGGTTGTTTTGAATTTATACTTTGGAACAGAAGAATTAAGCTTCCTGCGTCAAATGAACAAAAGATTCATCTTTAGTTTCAAGATTTGATTGACCTGTTAACCATGTGTCAACAGCTCTTGCAGCCTCACGACCTTCAGAGATCGCCCACACCACAAGTGACTGACCACGACGGATATCGCCAGCAGCAAAAATACCTTCCTGGGTAGTATGGTAGTTGGTTGCTTTGATATTACCACGTTCATCAAGCTCAACTTTAAGTTCGTCAATCATGCCGCCTTTTTCGGCACCAACGAAACCAATTGCAAGCAATGCAAGCTCGCAAGGAATTACGCGTTCTGTGCCTGCAATTTCTTCAAAGCCCATCTTGCCTTTTGCATCAACACCCCATTTGATGTCAACTACTTTCAAGCCTGTAAGACGGCCATTGTTATCACCTAAAAATTCTTTTGTAAGAATAGCCCATTGTCTGTCAACACCTTCTTCGTGTGAAGATGATGTCATCAGAATCATTGGCCAGTTTGGCCATGGGTTGTTGTCATTACGATTTACCGGAGGTTTTGCTAACAACTCAATCTGGTTAACAACTTTTGCACCATGACGATTAGAAGTACCAACACAGTCTGAGCCTGTATCACCACCACCAATTACCAGCACATTTTTGTCAGTGGCCAGAATTTCTCCTGAGAAGATCTTATCACCAGCAACGCGTTTATTGTTTTGTGATAAGAACTCCATAGCGAAATGTACGCCTTTGAAGTTTCTTCCTGGTATAGGAAGATCTCTTGGCGCTGATGCTCCACCACAAAGAACGACAGCATCAAACTCTGACTTCAGTTGTTGCGCGCTAACATTAACACCAACATGTGAATTTGTTTTAAACACAATGCCTTCATGTTCCATCAAACGAACACGTCTTTCAACAACAGATTTCTCTAATTTAAAATCAGGAATACCATAGCGTAGCAAACCACCTATTCGGTCGCTTCTTTCAAATACTGTAACCCAGTGTCCTGCTTTGTTTAATTGCGCAGCAGCGGCAAGTCCAGCAGGGCCAGAACCAATTACAGCAACGCGTTTACCAGATCGGCTCTTAGGAGGTGTTGGTTTGATATAGCCTTTTTCAAAAGCCATTTCGGCAATGGTCTTCTCGATGTACTCAATCGTAACAGCTTTGTTATTGATGCTCAACACACAGCTTGCTTCACATGGTGCAGGACAAATTCTTCCTGTAAATTCAGGGAAGTTGTTAGTGCTGCTCAGAATACGAATAGCTTCATCCCACTTGCCATTGTAAACAGCATCGTTAAAATCAGGAATATTGTTACCCAGTGGGCAGCCGTTATGACAGAAGGGCACACCACAATCCATGCAACGGGCAGACTGATTGTGCAGCTGCTCCTTATCCATTGGAGTGTATACTTCTTTATAATCTTTTATTCTTTCTTTAGGATCACGAGATTTTGCCATCTCGCGTGAGTACTTCATAAATCCATCTACTTGTCCCATATCTTATCTTAATTCGAAATCAAACAATTATTTAACAGTTACGGCCGCAGTTTTTATCGCAGCGTGTGATTTGCTACTTGCCTTACGTTTCAAGAGAACAGCTTTGTAATCTTTCGGCATAACTTTCACAAATAGATCACAGGCAGCATTCCAGTTTTCAAGAACCCACTCGGCAGGATCACTACCCGTATACTTAAAGTGTTTCTCAATCATGGTTTTCACTTCGTGTTTATCTTCATCTGTCAACACTTCAAGTTCAACCATGTCTCTGTTGACAAGTCTCTCAAGTGATTTTTCAGGATCAAACACGTAAGCAATACCACCACTCATACCTGCAGCAAAGTTTCTACCCGTTTTACCAAGGATAACTACGCGACCGCCCGTCATATATTCGCAAGCGTGATCACCAACTCCTTCTACAACTGCATTTACGCCGGAGTTACGAACGCAGAAACGTTCACCTGCCTGACCCCGGATGTATGACTCACCAGAAGTAGCACCATAAAATGCTACGTTACCAATGATCATATTATCTTCTGGTTTGAATGTTGATTCTTTATCAGGACGAACAATTAGTTTACCACCTGATAATCCTTTACCAAAATAATCATTCGCTTCACCTTCAAGATCAAACGTAACGCCAGGCGCTACGAAAGCTCCAAAGCTTTGTCCGGCAGAACCTTTAAAGGAGAATTGGATAGTATCTTCTGGTAAACCAACGCCTTTGTATTTCTTAGAAATCTCGTTCGATAACAAGGCTCCAACGGAGCGGTTTGTGTTTCTGATCGCGAAGTTGCCTGTTACTTTCTCGGCATCATCAAGTGCTGGTCTGGCTGCTTCAACAAGCTTCCAATCCAGTACGCGCTCTAATTCAAAATCCTGTTCGATTTGTTTGTAGATACCAACATGTTCGCGTGTAGGTTCACAATGTAAAATCGGAGAAAGATCTAGTTTCTTTAATTTCCAATGATCGATATCCTGACGAACGCGAAGAAGATCCGCACGTCCGATCATTTCATTTACAGTACGGAAGCCAAGCTCGGCCATTACTTCACGTAAGTCTTCAGCCAAGAATCGGAAGAAGTTAACAACGTGATCTGGATCACCAGTAAATAACTTACGCAGATCAGGATCTTGTGTAGCAATACCAACAGGGCATGTATTCAAATGACACTTACGCATCATGATACAACCTTCAACAACAAGCGCTGCTGTTGCAACTCCCCATTCTTCTGCACCTAGTAAAGCAGCGATAGCAATGTCACGACCCGTACGAATCTGTCCGTCAGTCTGAAGTGTTATGCGGCTTCTTAAATTATTTTTAACAAGTGTCTGATGTGCTTCTGCAAGACCAAGTTCCCAAGGTAAACCTGCATGGCGCATAGAGCTAAGTGGTGATGCACCAGTACCTCCGTCTGAACCAGAAATAAGAATGGCATCAGCTTTAGCTTTAGCAACACCTGCTGCAACCGTACCAACACCAGCTTGCGATACAAGCTTCACGTTGATTCTTGCCTGACGGTTTGCATTCTTCAAGTCGAAGATCAGCTGTGCTAAATCTTCAATAGAATAAATATCGTGGTGAGGAGGAGGCGAGATCAAACCAACACCAGGTGTTGAGTGACGCACTCTTCCAATCCATTCATCAACTTTATCGCCAGGTAACTGACCACCTTCTCCAGGCTTGGCACCTTGCGCCATTTTAATCTGAAGCTCATCAGCATTGGTGAGATAATAACTCGTTACACCAAATCGACCTGACGCTACTTGTTTGATAGCGGAGC
>Ga0310811_10009633_pt1 | contig 12483 bp, 13 predicted proteins | sample YCmetagenome_FD_207642 | JGI IMG/M metagenome (GOLD analysis project Ga0310811, IMG submission 207642) | Soil microbial communities from experimental microcosm in Duke University, North Carolina, United States - YC | ecosystem: Engineered > Artificial ecosystem > Soil microcosm > Unclassified ... | reverse complement strand
CGCGGGCGAACTTCGCGCGGACTGTGCGCCGATTGAGCACCCACTGAGCACCCGTTGCGCCCCAACTGAGCCCCAACCGCGCGTTCCAGCCTGCCCATCCTTCCCTGCTTTTACCGCCATGAGTGCCTACCGTTTCGCCGCTTCATCCTGTTCTGACGATGCCGCCGGGTGCTGGCGCGAGGCGGCGCTCGACGCGCTGCGCGAACGCGATCCGCGCGCGAAGGTCGACGCGGTGCGCGCGCTGCACGCTCGCGCGACGGCCGACGGTCCGCGCGACGGCGCGTGGCGCCCTCAGCGCGTGTTCGACGCACCCGCGGATCTCCCCGGCCGCCCGGCGCGTCCGGAACTGGTCGAGCCGCGCGGGCTCGAGCGGCGCAGCATGAGCACGCCGCAGGGCAGGGTCGTGCTGCTGCACGCGCTCGCGCACATCGAGTTCAACGCGATCAACCTGGCGCTCGACGCGGTCTGGCGGTTTCCCGGCATGCCCGACGCGTTCTACGCGGACTGGCTCACGGTCGCCGCCGAGGAGGCGTATCACTTCTCGCTGCTGCGCGAGCGCCTCGCGGAACACGGTCACGCGTACGGCGACTTTCCTGCGCACGACGGCTTGTGGGAGATGTGCGAGCGTACGCGCGACGACGTGCTCGCGCGGATGGCGCTCGTGCCGCGCACGCTGGAGGCGCGCGGGCTCGATGCGTCGCCGCCGATCCGCGCGCGGCTCAAACAGGCGGGCGACGACGCGTCGGCCGCGATTCTCGACGTGATCCTGCGCGACGAAGTCGGACACGTGCGGATCGGCAATCACTGGTTCCGGCATCTGTGTCGCGAGCGCGGGGTCGATCCGCATGCGGCGTGGCGGGACCTGGCGGTTCGCTATCATGCGCCGCGTCTGCGCGGCCCGTTCAATTTCGACGCACGGCGCTCGGCCGGCTTCGACGACGCGGAGCTCGACGCGCTCGTGGCGCAGGACACCGACGACGCAAGTCGCACCTGATCGTCGGTGTTGCAAAGCGTGGTTGCCGGCAAGCCGTCGGCAACCCGTATAATCGAACGATCATTCGTTTTTACCGTGTGAGCGCTGATGATTCTTTCGCGATCCGAATTCGTCGACGTCAATGGCATCCGCATGCATGTGCGTCGCTGGGGCCGAGCCGACGCGCCGATGCTCTTCATGCTGCACGGCTGGATGGACGTCGCCGCGTCGTTCCAGTTCGTCGTCGATGCGCTCGGCGACCGCTGGCAGGTGATCGCGCCGGACCTGCGCGGCTTTGGCCTGTCCGACTGGCCGGTGGCCGCGCGCGGCGGCGGCAGCTACTGGTTCTACGACTACCTCGCGGATCTCGACGCGCTGCTCGACCACTACGCACCCGACGGCGAAGTGAATCTTGTCGGCCATAGTCTCGGCGCGAACGTCGTGTGCCTGTATGCGGGCGTGCGGCCGGAGCGGGTGCGGCGCGTCGTGGATCTCGAAGGCTTCGGCCTGCGCGCGATGAGCGCGGACGAGGCCCCGCAACGCGTGCGCGAGTGGCTCGACGAACTGCGCGAGCCGCCGGCGCTTCGACACTATCCGACGCTCGACGCGGTCGCCGCGCGGCTCGTCAAGACGAATCCGCGGCTGATCGCGTCGCGCGCGCGGTTTCTCGCGGAGCACTGGTCGAAGCCGGACGCCGACGGCGGCTACCAGCTACTCGCCGATCCGGCGCACAAGGTGCGCAGCCCGCTGCTGTATCGCGTCGAGGAAATCATGGCGATGTGGTCGCGCGCGACGGCGAAGGTGATGCACGTCGAGGCCGCCGGGTCGCCGACGCTCGCGTGGCTCGCCGGCGCCGTGCCGATCGACCAGTTCAAGGCGCGCTTTCGCGCGTTCGCCGACTGGCGCGAGCGGATCATCGAGAACGCCGGGCACATGGTCCATCACGACCAGCCGGAGCAGGTCGCCGAGCTGATCGACGCATTCTGCAGATGAATTCCGCGCGGGGCGCGCGGCGTCGGTGAGGTCCGTCATCGATTGCCGCGTTGCAGTAGAATCGAATGGATTGAGAACTTTCCTGGCTATCCCGGGATAGCGAACTAGCGAACCACGCCGTGATCAACGCCGACCTCCACTGTCACTCCACGATTTCCGACGGCGAACTCGCGCCGGCGGCCGTCGCGCAGCGCGCGAAGGCCGGTGGCGTGGCGTTGTGGTCGCTGACCGACCACGATGAGATCGGCGGCCAGCGGGAGGCGCGCGACGCAGCCGACGCACTCGGCATGCGCTACGTGTGCGGCGTCGAGATTTCGGTCACATGGGCGTCGCGCACGGTGCACATCGTCGGGCTCGGCATCGATCCGGCGCATCCGACGCTCGTCGGCGGTCTCGCGGACATGCGCAGCGGGCGTCAGTCGCGCGCCGAAGCGATCGGCGCGAAGCTCGCGGAACTGGGCATCGACGGCGCGTGCGAAGGCGCGCAACGCTTCGTGTCGAATCCCGACCTGATCTCGCGCACGCACTTCGCGCGCTTTCTCGTCGAAGCGGGGCATGTCGGGTCGATGCAGGACGCGTTCTCGCGCTATCTCGGCGACGGCAAACCCGGCTACGTTCCGTACCGCTGGGCGAAGCTCGCCGACGCGATCGCGTGGATCAGGGCGGCCGGCGGCGAGGCGATCGTCGCGCATCCCGGCCGCTATCAGTACACGCCGGTCCAGTTCGACGCGCTGTTCGGCGAATTCATCGATCTCGGTGGCAAGGCCATCGAAGTCGTCACCGGCAGCCACACGCCGGACCAGTACGCCGAATACGCGAACGTCGCGCGCCGCTACGGCTTCGAGGCGTCGCGCGGCTCGGACTTCCATGCGCCGGGGCCGGACTCGATCGAGCCCGGCAGCCTGCCGCCGCTTCCCTCCGATCTGAAACCCGTCTGGGAGCGATGGTTGTAAGCCGCGCGCGACGCGGCCCGCCGTCCGCTTTCGACGCACGCCGTCCGCGCCGGTGACGCGTACGTGGCGTGCAGATTGTGCGTACGTGGCGCGCGCAGTGAGCAGTGCCTCAAGAGCAGTGCCTCAAGGGCGTTGAACACCTGAACCCACTTCGGCCATGTCCCAGTTCTTTCGGCTTCACCCCGACAATCCGCAGCCGCGTCTCGTGAAGCAGGCGGTGCAGATCATTCGCGACGGCGGCGTGATCGCACTGCCGACGGATTCGAGCTACGCGCTCGCGTGCCAGCTCGACGACAAGTCCGCGGTCGAGCGGCTGCGCCGCATTCGCGGGCTCGACGAGCGTCAGTTGCTGTCGCTGCTCGTGCGCGACCTGTCGGAGCTCGCGAGCTTCGCGATGGTCGACAACCGCCAGTACCGGCTCATCAAGGCGGTGACGCCGGGGCCGTACGTGTTCGTGCTGCAGGCCACCAAGGAGGTGCCGCGGCGGCTGTCGCATCCGTCGCGCAAGACGATCGGCCTGCGCGTGCCCAGCAATCCGATTTCGCTCGCGATCCTCGAAGAACTCGGCGAACCGCTGATCGCGTCGACGCTGATCCTGCCGCCCGACACCGAGCCGCTGAACGACCCGGACGAAATCCGCGAGCGGCTTGAAAAGCAGCTGGATCTCGTGATCGACGGCGGCGCGACGCCGTGCGAGCCGTCGACCGTCGTCGATCTTTCCGGCGGCGAACCGGTTCTCGTGCGCGCGGGGCGCGGCAGCCTCGAACCGTTCGGGCTCGAAGCGCCGGCATGACGCGCATCGCGCCGCTTCGCGCGAATCCGTTTTCGGCGGACAGGCTTTGGCGGGGCCGCGATCCACTCCATTGATACAATAAGCGGCTATGGATGATTCCCTGATACAGACGATCGTCGTCTACGCGCTGCCGGTGATCTTCGCGATCACGCTGCACGAAGCCGCGCATGGTTATGTCGCGCGCCTGCTCGGCGACGACACCGCGTACGTGCTCGGCCGCGTGTCGTTCAACCCGATGCGCCACATCGATCCGGTCGGCACGATCGCGATGCCGCTGATCCTCTATTTCCTGACCGGCGGCGCATTCGTGTTCGGTTACGCGAAGCCGGTGCCGGTTGCGTTCCGCAATCTGCGCGATCCGCGCTGGGGCAGCCTGTGGGTGTCGGCGGCGGGGCCGCTGTGCAACTTCATCCAGGCGCTCGCGTGGGCCGTGTTCGCCGTCGTGCTCGCGGTGCTCGGCGTGCAGGAGCCGTTCTTCACACGGATGGCCGCGGCCGGCGTCGGCGTGAATCTCGTGCTCGGCGTGCTGAACCTGTTTCCGCTGCCGCCGCTCGACGGCGGCCGCGTGCTCGCCGCGCTCTTGCCGCCGCGTGCGAGCATCGCGCTGTCGCGGCTCGAACCGTATGGCTTCTTCATCGTGATGGCCCTCGTCGTGACCGGCGTGCTGACGCGCTTCTGGCTGCGTCCGCTGGTCGGCCTCGCCTATGCCGCGGTGAGCGCGATTCTTACTCCTCTTGTGTCGCTCCTTACATAACACCATGTACCCAGACCGTATCTTCTCCGGCATGCGACCCACCGGGTCGCTGCACCTCGGCCACTATCACGGCGTGCTGAAAAACTGGGTGCGGCTACAGTCCGAATACCCGTGCTTCTTCTGCGTCGTCGACTGGCACGCGCTGACCACGCACTACGAGACGCCCGAAGTGATCGAGCAGAACGTGTGGGACGTGCTGATCGACTGGCTCGCATCGGGCATCGATCCGAACCAGGCGACGCTGTTCATCCAGAGCCGCGTGCCCGAGCATGCGGAGCTGTCGCTGTTGCTCGGCATGAGCACGCCGCTGTCATGGCTCGAACGGGTGCCGACGTACAAGGAGCAGATCGAGAAGCTGAAGGACAAGGATCTCGGCACGTACGGCTTCCTCGGCTATCCGGTGCTGATGGCCGCGGACATCCTGCTGTATCGCGCGTCGCTCGTGCCGGTCGGCGAGGATCAGGTGCCCCACGTCGAGATGGCGCGCGAAATGGCTCGCCGCTTCAATTACATGTACGGCCGCGAGCCGGGCTTCGAGGAGAAGGCGACCGAGGCCGCGAAGAAGCTCGGCGGCAAGCGCGCGAAGCTGTACCACGAACTGCGCAACGCGTACCAGCAGGAGGGCGACAACGAGGCGCTCGAGCAGGCGCGCGCGATGTTGTCCGAGTCGCAGAGCCTGTCGATGAGCGACCGCGAGCGCCTGTTCGGCTATCTCGAAGGCTCGCGCAAGATCATCCTGCCGGAGCCGCAGGTGCTGCTGACGGAAGCGTCGCGGATGCCCGGCCTCGACGGCCAGAAGATGTCGAAGTCGTACGGCAACACGATCGGCTTGCGTGAGGACGCCGAATCGATCCGCAAGAAGGTGCGCACGATGCCGACCGATCCGGCGCGCGTGCGCCGCACCGATCCGGGCGATCCGGACAAGTGCCCGGTGTGGAAGCTGCACGAGGTCTACACCGACGAAGCAACGCACGAATGGGTGCAGAAGGGCTGCCGCTCGGCCGGCATCGGCTGTCTCGAATGCAAGGAGCCGGTGATCGAAGGCATCCTGCGCGAGCAGCAGCCGATGCTCGAGCGCGCACAGAAGTACATGGACGATCCGTCGCTCTTGCGCGCGATCGTCGCCGACGGCTGCGACAAGGCGCGCAAGTTCGCATCGGAGACGATGCGTGACGTGCGCGAGGCGATGGGTCTGTCGTACAGCTAATCGAGGACGGGCGGCGCGTTGATGACGGCGATGGCGGGGGGCGGTTGCGGCGGACAAGGTAGCTCGCTTTCAGAGCCGTCGCGCTGGGTGCGCCGCTGGGCGCATCTGGTTCGCGACGGCGGCGCGGTGCTCGATGTCGCGTCCGGGGTGGGGCGGCACGCGCGCTGGTTCGCGCAACGCGGCCATCCGGTCACCGCGATCGATCGCGACGCCGCCGCGCTCTCGACATTACGGGGCGAGCCGCGCGTGACGACGATCGAGGCCGATCTCGAGGGCGCACCGTGGCCGCTGCCGGACGACGCGCGGTTCGCGGCAATCGTCGTCACGAACTACCTGCACCGTCCGCTGATGCCGCGTCTCGCCGACGCGCTCGCGCCCGACGGCGTGCTGATCTACGAGACGTTCGCGCAGGGCAACGAGACGGTCGGCAAGCCGTCGAACCCCGCGTTCCTGCTCGCGCCGGGCGAACTGCTCGCCGCGTTCGCGCCGACTTTGCGCGTGATCGCGTATCAGGACGGATTCCTCGCCGAGCCACGGCCGGCGTTCGTGCAGCGGATCTGCGCGGTGCGCGAACAAGCGGTGCCGGATGACGCGCGCCGCGCCGCCAATCAGGGCGTACCCGTAGCGCGTTACGATCTGGCCGGCTAATCCGCTACAATCCCGCTTTAACCGATTCAATCTATTGACGTTTCATGGCTAACGGCACTCAGGACGGCATTACGTTGCGCGGCAGCATCCCCGCGATCGTCACTCCCATGCATGAAGACGGCAGCCTCGATCTGCCGGCGTTCCGCAAACTGGTCGACTGGCATGTGGAAGAGGGGACGGATGCGCTCGTCGTCGTCGGCACGAGCGGCGAGTCCGCGACGCTCGACGTCGAAGAGCACATCCTGATGGTGAAAACGGCGGTCGAGCAGGCGGCCGGCCGTCTGCCGATCATCGCCGGCACCGGCGGCAACTCGACGGCCGAGGCCATCGAGCTGACGAAGCGCGCGAAGTCCGTCGGCGCGCAGGCGTCGCTGCAGGTCGTGCCGTACTACAACAAGCCGACCCAGGAAGGCATGTATCGCCACTTCGCGAAAATCGCGGAGACGGTCGACCTGCCGGTGATCCTGTACAACGTGCCGGGCCGCACGGTTGCCGACATGTCGAACGAGACGATCCTGCGTCTTTCCGGCGTGCCGGGCATCGTCGGCGTGAAGGAGGCGACCGGCAACATCGAGCGCGCCGCTCACCTGATCAAGCACGCGCCGGCCGGCTTCTCGATCTTCAGCGGCGACGATCCGACCGCGATCGCGCTGATGCTGCTCGGCGGCCACGGCAACATTTCGGTGACCGCGAACGTCGCACCGCGTCAGATGAGTGCGCTTTGTAAGGCGGCGCTCGCGGGCGACGTAAAGACCGCGCGCGACATCCATCTGAAGCTGCTGTCGTTGCACAAGAATCTGTTCGCCGAATCGAACCCGATTCCGGTGAAGTGGGCGCTCCAGCAGATGGGGCGCATGGAAGGCGGAATTCGCCTGCCGCTGACGCCGCTCGACGAGCGCTATCACGACGTGGTGCGTTCGGCCATGCGCGAAGCAGGCCTGATCGCGTAAGCGCGGCGGCCGCATAGTCCGCGCTTCGACGCATTTTCTTAACCGACGACGACCATCGCCCGATCCCTGACAGGACAAGGCCCGCGTTCCCGTATCACGAAGGCTTCCATGAAACGTTCTGCTATTTCCCTCCACGCAACCCGCATGGCGGTGGTGGCGCTTGCTCTTGGCTCGCTTGCAGGTTGCGAGTCGCTGAACGAGTGGTTCTCTTCGGATCGCGTGAACTACAAGGACACGCCGAGCGCGCCGACGCTCGTGGTGCCGCAGGGGCTGTCCGCCGCGCCGACCGACCAGCGCTACGTGGCGCCCGCGCCGACGCTCGCGCTCGGCGGGGCGCCGAAGAGCACGGTCACGGGCGCCGGCACGTCGACGCTCGGCCAGCCGAGCGCGCAGGATCCGCTCGGGATGCACGTCGAGCGTGACGGCGACCGCCGCTGGCTCGTCGTCGACGGCCGCACGCCGGACGACGTGTGGCCGGTGCTGCAGGAATTCTGGCAGCAGAACGGCTTCTCGCTGACGACGGATTCGCCGGCCACCGGCATCATGACGACCGACTGGGCGGAAAACCGCGCGAACATTCCGGACGACTGGTTCCGCCGCACGATCGGCCGCGTGATCGACTTCGCGTACTCGTCGGGCACGCGCGATCGCTTCCGCACGCTCGTGACGCGCGGCGCGAACGGCCAGGTCGACATCTCGATCACGCACAGCGCGATGGAAGAAGTCGCGGTCGGGCAGGACAAGACGACGACGCGTTGGGTCGAGCGTCCGCGCGATCCGGCGCTCGAGGCGTCGTTCCTCGCGCAACTGATGGAGAAGCTCGGGTTGTCCGACGCGCAGGCCAAACAGTTGCTGACCGACGCGCACCAGTCGACGGCCGTCGCGAAGGTCGACGGCAGCGCGGGCGGCGCCACGCTCGATCTGCCGGAATCGTTCGATCGCGCGTGGCTGCGCGTGGGCCTCGCGCTCGATCGCACGAACTTCACGGTGGACGGTCGCGACCGTGAAAAGGGCATCTATCACGTCCGCTACGCGGATTCGATGCAGGAACTGAAGGGCGAAGGCCTGCTCGGCAAGCTGTTCTACAACCCGGCCAAGGCGAACGCGAAGGCGGCGCCGGAATTCGTCGTCGCCGTGCGCCCGGTCAGCGACACGCTGACGCAAGTCGCGGTGCTCGACGCGAACGGCCAGGTCGACACGTCGTCGGACGCGCAGCGCATCGTGTCGGCGCTGCACGCGCAACTGAACTGATCCGCCGTGCGGTTTGCGAGCCTCGGCAGCGGTAGCGAGGGCAACGCACTGGTCGTAGAGGCGGGCAGTGGCGCGACAGTCACACGCGTGCTGCTCGACTGCGGATTCTCGGCGCGCGAAGCCGAGCGCCGGCTCCTTCGGGCCGGTGTCGCCGCCGACGCGCTCGACGCGATTCTCATCACCCATGAACACAGCGACCACATCGGCAGCGCGCTGACGCTCGCGCGGCGCTGGTCGATTCCGCTTTACATGAGCTGGGGCACGGCGCGCGCGGTCGGCGCGGACGATGCCGGCGTCGATCTGCGCGTGCTGTGGGGCGACGAGACCGTCGCGATCGGCGAACTGGGCGTGCTGCCGTACACGGTGCCGCACGACGCGCGCGAGCCGCTGCAGTTCGTGTTCACCGACGGTGCGAGCCGGCTCGGCGTGCTGACCGACGTCGGCGAGGCGACGTCGCACATCGGCACGGTGCTCGGCGGTTGCGACGCGCTGGTGCTCGAATTCAATCACGATCGGGACATGCTGGCGACGAGCCGCTATCCGGCGTCGTTGAAGGCGCGGATCGGCGGTTCGCACGGCCATCTGAGCAACGAGGCGGCCGCCGGGATCCTTTCGGGGCTCGACCGGTCGAGGCTGCGGCATATCGTGGCCGCGCACCTGAGCCGCGAGAACAACACGCCCGAACTCGCGCATGCGGCCGTCGCGGCGGTGCTCGGCAATGCGGTCACGGAAATCGGCGTCGCTTCGCAGGATGAGGGGTTCGACTGGCTGGCGCTCTGAGCCGGAGCGGACGAAAAAAAGCCCATGATTCGCATCATGGGCTTTTTTGCTGGAGCGGGCCGCGCGGCCCGCGGGGCGGATCGATCAGTTGCGGTTGCCGCCGAAGATGCCGAGCAGCGCGAGCAGGTTGACGAACACGTTATACAGATCGAGATAGATCGCGAGCGTCGCGGTGATGTAGTTCGTTTCGCCGCCGTTCACGACGCGTTGAACGTCGAACAGCATGTAGGCCGAAAAGATAGCGATCGCGAGCACCGAGACGGTGAGCATCAGCGCCGGCAGTTGCAGGAACATGTTCGCGACGCCGGCGAGCAGGATCACGATCACGCCCATGAACAGCCACTTGCCGAGGCCCGAGAAGTCGCGCTTGCTGACCGTCGCGATGGTGGCCATCGCGGTGAAGATCACACCCGTGCCGCCGAAAGCGAGCATGATGAGCTGCGGGCCGTTCGTGAAGCCGAGGATGAAGCTCAAGAGCCGCGACAGCATCAGCCCCATGAAGAACGTGAAGCCGAGCAGCACGAACACGCCGACCGAACTGTTCTTCGTGCGTTCGATTGCGAACATGAAGCCGAACGCGATCGCGAAGAACGCGAGCAGGCTCATGGCCGGGCTGGTGGCGGCGAACAGCGAGAAGCCGGTCGCGACGCCGACCCACGCGCCGAGCACCGTCGGCACCATCGACAGCGCAAGCAGCCAGTAGGTGTTGCGTAGCACGCGGTTGCGGGATTCGGCCGACGTGACGCTGCCGCCGCGGCCGAAGTTATAGGGGTACTCGTTCATGCTTTCTCCTTCTCGTGAGAGGCGGGTGTGGCGTGGTGGCGCCCGGTGCGGGCAGGCCGGCGACGAAGGTCGCGCGAGCCGTCGTTCCGGCGAGGCTGGCTGCCTTGCTTCCCGCTGCACTTCCGTAAGATGCGGGCGTCGCGGGCGAGTTCAACGGTATCCCATTATGCGTGACGCACGGACTGCGTGGGGCGTCGAATTTAGCGCTACGCCGGTGTTCGCCGGTAACAGGGTTCAATCGCAATGATACATGGGAACATGCTACAATTGCGGATTCATTTGGATCAGTAACCTCTTAATTTTTTGGAGTTTTTATGGCGATCGAACGCACCCTGTCGATTATCAAGCCGGACGCAGTGGCCAAAAACGTGATCGGCCAGATCTATAGCCGCTTCGAAAACGCTGGCCTGAAGATCGTGGCCGCGCGTATGGTCCATCTGTCGCGCGCCGACGCAGAGAAGTTCTATGCTGTGCACGCCGCCCGTCCGTTCTTCAAGGACCTCGTCGATTTCATGATCTCCGGCCCGGTGATGATCCAGGCTCTGGAAGGCGAGAACGCGATCCTGAAGAACCGCGAGCTGATGGGCGCGACCGATCCGAAGAAGGCTGAAAAGGGCACGATCCGCGCCGACTTCGCGGACAGCATCGACGCGAACGCCGTGCACGGCTCGGACGCTGCCGAAACGGCCGCGGTCGAAATCGCGTTCTTCTTCCCGGAAGTCAACGTCTACTCGCGCTAAGCGAAACGACGTCGCGAACGGCGTTAGCGTCTTCACCGTCAGGGCGGCCGGCCTCATCCCCGCCGCACCGGTGAACGCGCTCGCGCACTGAAATGGCAGGATTCGACATGACGAGCAGTTCCACCGTCAACCTTCTCGATCTCGATGCCGAGGGGCTCGTCGCGTATTGCGAAAGCCTCGGCGAGAAGCCGTTTCGCGCGAAGCAACTCCAGCGCTGGATCCATCAGTACAACGCCGCTGACTTCGACGGCATGACGGATCTCGCCAAATCGCTGCGCGAGAAGCTCAAGGGGCGTGCCACGATCGGCATGCCGGCGATCGCGAGCGATCATGTGTCCGCCGACGGCACCCGCAAGTGGCTCGTCGACGTGGGCAACGGCAATGCCGTCGAAACCGTGTTCATCCCGGAAGAGGGGCGCGGCACGCTGTGCGTGTCGTCGCAGGCCGGATGCGCGGTCAACTGCCGGTTCTGTTCGACCGGCAAGCAAGGTTTTTCCCGCAATCTGTCCACCGGCGAAATCATCGGCCAGCTGCGCATGGCCGAGTTTGCGCTGCGCGCGTCGCTGCTCGGCGAGGCCGGCGGCCGCTCGACCGGCGGCGAGGGCAAGGGCGAGCGCGTTATCACGAACGTCGTGATGATGGGCATGGGCGAGCCGCTGCTGAATTACGACGCGGTCGTGCCGGCGATGCGCCTGATGCTCGACGACAACGCGTACGGCCTGTCGCGCCGGCGCGTGACGCTGTCGACGTCGGGCGTCGTCCCGATGATGGACCGGCTCGGCGAGGATCTGCCGGTGGCGCTCGCGGTGTCGCTGCATGCGCCGAACGACGCGCTGCGCGACGAACTGGTGCCGCTGAACCGCAAGTATCCGCTGCGCGAACTGATGGCCGCGTGCGAGCGGTATCTGCGGGTCGCGCCGCGCGACTTCATCACGTTCGAGTACTGCATGCTCGACGGCGTGAACGACACCGGGCAGCACGCGCGCGAACTGCTCGCGCTCACGCGCGACGTGCCGTGCAAGTTCAATCTGATTCCGTTCAATCCGTTCCCGGAGTCGGGGCTCTTGCGCTCGAAGAACGAGCAGATCAAGCATTTTGCGCAGATTCTGATGGATGCCGGCGTCGTGACCACCGTGCGCAAGACGCGCGGCGACGACATCGACGCGGCCTGCGGGCAGCTTGCAGGCGCGGTGAAGGACCGGACGCGCCTTGCGGAGCGTACCGCGAGAACGGCGGGCAAGATCATCGAAGTCCGGCCGGTGTAACGGTGTAAGAGCTGGTGTAAGAGTCGGTGCAAGAGTCGAGCCGGCTTGCAAGGCGAAGTGGGCACGAAAGCGGCGGTGTCCGTCCGGGGGAAGTCGGGCGCCGGCGTTGTAGCGGAACGAAACGTTGCTGAAGCGATCGGATGCGGCACAGACGCCGCGCATTTTGATATAAAACGGTCTGCGAACCGGGCGGGTATGGGATATGCCGCTCCTCCGGTTCCGGGTTGATAAGAATCGACGCAAGGATTTGGGATGAGCGAGCCGCAGCACCCTTACGGGACACACACGAATGCAGGTCGTCGGGCGCCGGACGACGCGCCGCCGGCAGTCCCGGCTGCGCCGGATTCGGTTGCGGCAGTCGGTGCGCGACTCGCGCAACTGCGCGAGTCGCGG
>Ga0310811_10009631_pt1 | contig 12483 bp, 11 predicted proteins | sample YCmetagenome_FD_207642 | JGI IMG/M metagenome (GOLD analysis project Ga0310811, IMG submission 207642) | Soil microbial communities from experimental microcosm in Duke University, North Carolina, United States - YC | ecosystem: Engineered > Artificial ecosystem > Soil microcosm > Unclassified ... | reverse complement strand
CGTCGAGCCCGAGCTCGGTCATCACGGTCTTGGCGAGGATGTGGCCGCCGGCGTCGCGGATGCGCGCGATGATCGTCGCGTCGCGATACGGGATCGGGCCGCCGTCGGCGAGACCCATGCACGTGCGCAGGCCGAGCACGTCGATCGAGTCCTTGACGACGACGGGATCGGCGGCGAGCGGCGGCGCGCCCTCTTCGGGCACCGACGCGAGCGGCAGCGGGCGCTCGGTGCCGGGCACGAACGGCGATCCGTCGGGCTGCTCGCCCTCGGGCTCGCGCGCGGCGAGCGCGCCGGCGCCTCGCACGGGGAACTGCACGCCGCCGGATGCGACCGCGACCAGCGCGCGCCCGACGAACGGCACGCCGAGCAATCGCGCGCCCGCCCAGAGCCAACCGTTGGACGCGGGCTTCACGGCTTGTCGACGGGGTGACCGACCACGCGCCAGGGCTGGTTCTTGAGGATGCGCCCCAGCTCCTTCGCGTCCTCGGGGAACTCGGGATCGTTGGCGAGGCGCGCGATCGAGCCTTCGCCGCGCGCGAACGCGTCGGCGAGCGCCTGCGCCTGCGCGAGCGCGTGATCGAGCTTCGCCGCGGTGCGATCGAAGTCGGCGAGCGCCGCGCGCAGGCGATCGCGCCCCCCGCCGCCGCGTGCGCGCGGATGCGATCGAACGCGGAGGCGACCAACGTCGCGCGCGCGCGCACCAGCGCGAGCGACTTGCGCGCCGCGAGGATCGTCCCTGCCGCCGAGTCGGCGAGCTGCTCGAGCCGCGCCGGATCCGCGCCGGCTTGATCGATCGTCGCCCATGCGGTCTTCGCCTGATCGAACGCGTCGCTCCATTGATCGGCGAGGCCGCCCCAGCCGCGAACACCTGGATCCAATTCGTCGATCGTCGCCGCGAGCGCGCGCAGCTCGGTCGTGAACGCGCGCGCCTGCGGCCCGACGTCGCTCGCGAACGCGCGCGCGACCTCGAGGTTGTCCCAGGTCCGTTGGATCGCGCGATCGAGCGTCGGCGGTGACGAGCCCTGCACGCGATCGCCGTCGGCGATCGGCCGTCCCGGCGCGCCGCCGTCCCGCGGCGGCCCGATCTCGAGATAGCGCTCCGACAGCACCCCGCGCGACGACACGAAGAAGTCGCCGTTGACCGGCACCATGTCGCGCCTGCCCTCGTCGATGCGCACGTACGCGATCACGTCCTTGCCCTCGAGCGAGATCGACTCGACCGAGCCGACCTTGCGCCCCGCGACCATCACCGCCGCGCCCTCGCCCAGCCCCGCGACCTGATCGAAGACGACCTGCGCGCGCACGTGGCGCCCGATGTGGATGCGCCCGGCGAAGAAGATCGCGAACACGACCGCGGCCGCGAGCACGACGAGCACGACGCCGCCCCAGATCTCCGCGCGACGCTCCTGCCCGGCGAACAGCGACACGCTACTCCTTCCAGAAGAACTTCCACGGATTCCGCTTGAGGTCGCGGATCAGCTCGCGGAGGTCGGCGTAGATGTCTTCCTTCACCAGCAACGCCCCGGCCGTGCCCTTGCCGGCGCGCAGATCGGTGACCATGCCGTCGACGTTGTCGACCAGGTGACCGGCCTTGCCGATCGCCGCCGCGCCCTTGGCGGCGTGACGGCGTTGATCGCGCCGCGCGCCGCGACCAAGACGCCGTCGGCGTCGCGCAGCGTCTGCGCGAGCACCTTGCCGTCGCCGAGCCCGACGTTGACCTTCGCGAGCGACTGCGACGCCTGATCGGCGAGCGCGCCCGCGCCGACGATCAGCTTCTGCACGTCGGCCTTGTTCTCCTTCAAGATCGTGTTGAGCGTCGCGACCGTCTGCGCGCTGTTCTCGAGCAGGTGCTTGATCGTGTCCTTGTCGTCGCGCAGCACCTCGCTGAGCGAGTCGAGCACGGTGTACAGGCGCGACACGACGAGATCGGTGCGCGGCGGATCCATGCCGACGTGGATCGAGTCGGCCTCGATCGGCGGATGGTCCCAGTCCTTGCCCGGCACGATCTCGAGGTACTGCTCGCCGAGCACGCCGGCGGTGTTGATGAAGTACTCGCTGTCCTGCCGGATCGCGTCGTGCGCCTTGTTCTCGACCCACGCCTCGACGCGCACCTGCACGCGGCGGTTGGTCTTCGGATCGATCTGCCCGCCGAGGAACTCGACCGAGCGGACCTTGCCGACCTTGATGCCCGCGACCTTGACCGGCGCGCCCGCCTGCAGCGAGCCGCTGTAGTTGTAGTCGACGTAGACCGTGAAGCCCGACGACAGCGAGAAGTTGCCGAGCACGTAGACGAAGCCGACGAGGATCGCCGCGGCGATCAGGATCAGGATCCCGACCTTGAGCTCCAGGCCGCGTTCGCGCATCTGGGGGAGCCTACACCATCGTCACGCTGCGTCAGGCAGCGCCGCGTCAGGCACCGACGCGTCGGGGACGCTGGCGTCCGGGGTCGGCTTGGCGTCGGGGGTCCCGAGCTTGGCGTCGGGCGGCGGCTTGGCGTCGGGGGTGCCCGGCTTGGCGTCGGGACCCGACGCGTCCGGTGGGAGCTGTCCCATCGACGCGCAGACCGGCGGCGACTTCGAGAAGTCGCACACCAGGTCCGCCCCGCACTCCGACGACGCGTGGCACGCCTCGCCGGCGAGCTTGCTGCCGACCGACGAGCCGCACGCGCCCAACAACGTCACGAACAGCAGGGCTCGCATGGCCCCGATGCTACTTCATGATGATGGTCGGGCGGGTCTCGAAGTTCAGCTCGACCGAGATGCCATCGACGAAGCGCGGCTTGCCCGCGTTGTCGACCGCCTCGGTGCACTGCGTGGTGCCGTTGTCCATGACGACGGTGCCGTCGCCGTCGATGCAGAGATCGACGATCTTGATGTCGTCGTTCGGGTTCGAGTCGCAGAACGTCTCGAGGCCGTCGCGATCGACGTCGATGTCGGGCGTGCGGCAGGTCGTGTGACCCTGCACGGTCGACTTCGGCAGCGCGAGCAGCGGACCGAGGAGGTTCGCGAACGTCGCGTCGAGCAGCGAGTTGTCCTTGGTGAGGCCGATCTGCGAGACGTCGAGGCCGCGGATCGTGTCGGCGGTGCGCGCGTCGATCACGCCGCCGATGCGGCCCTTGGTCACCTTCACGCCGTCGCCGTCCGCGGCGATGATCCCTTCGATCGTCGCGCCGGTGATCTTGAGATCGAGGTTGAGGCCGTTGGTCACCGGGATGGTGACCTCGAAGATCGACGGGCCGGCGTGCAGCACGAGGCCGTCGGGCGAATTCTCGATCGTGCCGTCGACGAACGTGATCAGCGGCTTGTTGCTCGCGTCGAACGAGCGCGGATCGAGCTGGACCGGATCCGGCGTGTCGTCGAACGGGTTGCACGCGGTCGCGGTGCCGTCGACGTCCTGCGTGCGATCGGCGACGCCGTCGCAGTCGTTGTCGAGGCCGTCGCCGCAGATCTCGGCCTGCCCCGGGTGCACCATGTTGTTGGTGTCGTCGCAGTCGCCGTCCTTGATCGTGACGCCGTCCTTGTCGGTGTCGGCGATGTCGTCCGACGCGGTGCCGCCGACGTCGTCGGCCTTGCCGTTGCAATCGTCGTCCTTGCCGTTGACCGTCTCGGTCGCGCCGGGATGGATCGTGTCGTCGTGATCGTTGCAGTCGCCCTCGGGGACGGTCGCTTCCTTGCCGTCGGTGTCGGTGTCCGTGCGGTACGGATCGATGCCGAGGTAGATCGCGAACTTCACGCACGTGTCGGGCGCGGCCGATTGCAGATCGAAGAACTCGATCGGGATCAGCACGTCGTACTTCTTGAACGAGTCGTCGATCGCGCTCTTCGCGAGCGAGCCGACGGCGGCGAGCTTGTTGTCGGGCTTGCCGTCTTGATCGAGATCGAACCCGTCGGTCGACGAGCCGATCTCGAGCGACGAGATGATCGTGTCGTGCGAGCCCTGGTACGGAGTCACGGCCTCGCCCGTACACTCGGGGTTCGGCTGGAACAGCGGCGGCTTCTTCTCGGGGTCGCTGCAACCGGCAGCGAGAATGAATGGCGCAGCAAGCGCCGCGAGCACGCGGAACTTCATGACTCCTCCTCGGCGGGCACCATACACACCGCCTCTCGCGCGGGTCAACGAGCGTGTGCGTCGGGTGCGCCGAATCACGCGGCGACAGATCGAGACAGATCGGGCAGGATGGCGCCGTGCGAAGGCTGATCGTGGCGCTCGTGATCGCGTCGTCGGCGACCGCGCGCGCGCACGTCGCACCGTCGATGGACGACAACAACCGGTACCTGAAGCTCACGCCGCTCGGCGATCGCGTGCGGCTCGCGTACACGGTCTATCTCGGCGAGCGACCCGGCGAGGCGGCGAGGCGTGAGATCGACGCGAACCACGACGGCACGATCGGCGACGACGAGGCGCACGCGTTCGGCGCGAAGCTCGGCGAGCAGGTGCGCGCCGGGCTCGCGATCACGGTCGACGGCGCGACATCGCCGGTCGCGTGGGCGACGGTCGACGTCGGGCTCGGCACGCCGTCGACCCGCGCCGGATCGTTCTCGGTCGATCTGATCGCGTGGCTGTGCCTGCCGACGGCCGGCGGCGCGCACACGATCGTCGTCAAGGATGCGTTCGCGATGCCGCGGCCGGGCGAGACCGAGCTGCGGGTCGAGGACACGCCCGGCGTGCACGTCGACGTCGCGCGCCTCGGCATGATCGATCTGATCGATCTCGATGCGCGCTGGCAGGGCGCCGGCGGGCCGCTCGCGACCACCGGCTTCACGCTCGGCTTCACCGCCGGCGAGAAGGCGCCGATCCCGAAGGACGGCCGGTGCACCGAAACGATCCGAGCCGCGGCGAAGACTTCGTCGCGGCTCTGGATCTGGATCGTTCTCGGCTCGGCGCTCGCGCTCTCGTCGGTCTCTGCCCTGCTCGTCTATCGTAGTCGTAGTCGTGGTCGTGGTCGTGGTCGTCTACTTTGACGGCGACGGCGACTTGGACTTAGACGTCGACGTCAACGACCAAGTCGCCGTCGCCGTCGCCGTCAACGCCCAACGTCCACGTCTACGTCTACGTGAACGTCTACGTTGACGTTCGAGTCAGCGGAAGATGAACGGGTAAGAGAAGGACCCGCCCTTTTGCGTCTTCGCGAAGTGCGCGCCCTGCATCGCGTTGGCGACGCAGCTGCCGAGCGCCGGGTCCGGCGTGTTCTTGACCGAGACGCTCGAGACCGAGCCGTCGGCGCTGACCTTCACGCCGACCTTGACCTCGCCCTTCGCGCTCGACTTGTCGCCGCACGAGTTGATGCGGCCGCGGACCTTGCCGACGCCGTCGGAGACGGCCGCGCGATCGAGCTCCTCGGGCAGGTTCGAGTTGCCGCCGCCGCCACCGCCGCCGCCGGGAGGCGGCTTCGAGCCGCCGCCACCACCACCGCCGCCGCCGCCCTTGTACGCGGAGCAGCACGCGGGCGGATGCTCGGCGAGCAAGCAGCCGACCTCGTCCATGCACTTGCCCTTCGGCGGAGTCGCCGCGCCGCCACCGGTGTCGCCGCCGGGAGGCGTCCCGCTGTGCGTGTCGTGATGAGTCGTGCCGCCCGCATCGGCGACGTGCTTGTCCTTCGGCTTGTGCGACGAGCCGCTGCCGCCACCTGTCGATGCAGAGCCCGCCGACGCGCTGCCGCCGCCCGCCGACGAGCCGCTGTCGGAGCCCGACGCGACCGCGCTACCGCCCGACGAGCCGGACGCGACCGCGCTGCCGCCCGACGAGCCCGACGCGACCGCGCTGCCCGGCTCGGAGCCCGAGCCCGGCGCGACGCCGCTCGCCGAGCCGACGCCCGGACCCGGTTGCGTCCCGCTCGCGCCGCCGGATCCGCCCATCGCGACCTGCCCCGCCGCGCCGGCGGTGTCGTTCTTCTTGCCGCCGCTGAGCACGACGACGACGAGCACGATCGCGACCAGCGCGAGCAACGCGACCACGCCGATCATCGCGTAGAGGAGCTTGTTGTTGCCGCCGCTCGAGCGCGCGGTCGGCATGATCACGACCGGCTCGCTGAAGCTCGCGCTCGAGAAGACCGGCAGATCGTCGATCGAGCCGACCTGCGGCTTCGACTTCACCGCGCCGCGCTGATCGCCCATGTACGCCGACGCCATCGAGCGGATGTCGATGAGGCCCGAGCCTTCACCGCCGCCGTGCTGCGCCGCGCCGCCCGCGGCGGGACCGGCCGACGCGGACGCCGACGAAGCCGACGAGGACGACGACGCGGACGCCGTGCGCGGCGCCTCCGACGCGAGCGCCGCGAGGTTGCCGAGCGAGAACAAGACGCTGTTCTCGTTGCGCTCGCCGCGCAGCTTCTTGTCGCCGCCGCCACCGCCGCCGCGCGGCGACGCCGCGGCCATCTCCTCGGAGGTGCGCTTGCTTCCGCCGCGCGCCGCGCCGAACAGATCGCCGCCTTCTTCTTCGTCGTCGCCCATGCCGCGGCCCGCGGGCGCCGCGGCCGCCGCGAACAGATCCGCGGGATCGCTCTTCACGGTGCCGCCTTCGTCGCCGCCGACGCCGCCGAAGAGGCCGTCGTCCATCGCGGCGCCGCCGCCGAGCGACGCCGACGCGGTCGGCGCGTGCGCCGCGCCGCCGGAACCCGAGACCAGCGCCGCGAACGCGTCGACCTGCGAGAGCGGCTGCCAATCGGCGAAGCCCTCGCGCCACACGAACGTCTCGCTGTCGATCTCGCCCGCCGCCAGACGGCGACCGACCTCGGCGACCGTCACCGGGCCGACTTGCTCTTGATCGACGACGATGTGCCAGACCGCTTCGTCGCCACCCATGCCGGGATCGCCGCCGCCGTCGGCGCCGTAGTCGTAGACGCGCGTCTCTTTCTGATCGAAGCCCGCGGGAGGCGCTTCGTCGAGCGCGGCGGCGCCGCCGCCGGCGGCCGCGCCCGGGCCCGAGCCGCGGACGACGATGATGTTGCTGCACTTCTTGCAGCGGATCTTGAAGACCTTGCCTTTGACCTTGTCGTCGGCAATCGAGTACTTCGCGGAACAGGCGTCGCAGACGATCTTCATCGTGGTTTCCTCAGCAGGCGCCAGACGAACAGGCGCGCTTGGTCCTTAGGACCCAAGGCGCCCTCACTCCTTGGCGAAAAGATCGTACCGATGTCGGCGCTGAAAAGCCAGATCGGGCGCGCCCTTAGGCGAATGGATCGCGCAGCACGATCGTCTCCTGGCGCTCGGGGCCGACCGACACCAGGTGGAACGGCACGCCGGCCCACCGCTCGATCGCCTCGACGTACTTCCGCGCGGCGGTCGGGAGATCGACGAGGTCCTTCGCGTCGCGCGGGATCGGGCCCCAGCCCTCGAAGCGCGCGAACACCGGCTTCGCGCGCGCCATGTCGTCGGGATCGATCGGCGGCTCGTCGAGCTCCTTGCCGTCGAGCGAGTAGCTGATCGCGACGTGCACCTCGGGGAGCTCGGACAGCACGTCGAGCTTGGTCAGTGCGAGCCCGTCCATGCCCGACAGCCGCACGCCGAAGCGCAGCGCCGGGAGATCGAGCCAGCCGCAGCGACGCGGACGACCGGTGACCGCGCCGAACTCGCCGCCCGCGTGTCGGATCGCCTCGCCGGTCGCGTCGTCGAGCTCGGTCGGGAACGGACCGCCGCCGACGCGCGTCGCGTACGCCTTCGTGATGCCGACCACCGCGTGCACCTTGGTCGGCCCGAGCCCGGCCGACTGACACGCGCCCGCCGCGATCGTCGCCGACGACGTGACGTACGGGTACGTGCCGTGATCGATGTCGAGCAGCGAGCCTTGCGCGCCCTCGAACAAGACGTGATGACCGGCGCCGACGTGGCGCGCGACCTCGCGGCTGGCGTCGCCGCACAGGCCTTGCAGCTGCGCGCCCGCGGCGAGCGCGTCGTCGATCCACCGATCGACCGTCGATCGATCCGGCACCGCGCCGGCGCCGCCGAGGTGCGCGATCAGCGGGTTCAGCTCGTCGAGGTTCTGCTCGACCAGCGCGCGGACGCGCGCGGCGTCGGCGAGATCGCGGATGCGCACGCCGCGGCGCGCGACCTTGGCCTCGTACGCCGGGCCGATGCCCCGGCGCGTCGTGCCGATCGCGCGGCCGTGCTTGTTCGCGTGCTCCTCGCGCAGGCCTTCGATGAGCTTGTGGTACGGCAGGATCACGTGGGCGCCGTGGCCGACGAGGAGCTCGCCCTTCTGCAAGAGCCCCTTCTCGCGCAGCTGCGCGATCTCGTCGAGCAGCGCGTGCGGATCGATCACCATGCCGTCGCCGAGGATGCAGCGCTTGCCCGGATGCAAGACGCCGCTCGGGATGAGCCGCGTCACGACCTTCTCGCGCTGCGGTCCGATCACGAGCGTGTGGCCCGCGTTGGCGCCGCCGCCGTAGCGCACGACGGCCTCCGCGGTCTCGGTCAACAGATCGACGACCTTGCCCTTGCCCTCGTCGCCCCACTGGGCGCCGACGACGATCACGACGGACATGCGATCCTCCTCAAACCTTGTGCGAGCGCGGCGGCGTCGCCCGCGAGCGCGCGCTCGATCGCGGCGGCGTCGAGCTTCGACGCCTTGCCGGTCGTCGTCTCGATCGCTTTCGGCGCGCGGCCCAGCTCGACGATCACATCGAAGCCGACGCCCTTGCCGTACGCGGGCAAGCCTTGCTTGTGCTCGCGGTGCGCGAGATCGACGGCGGCGCGGAAGCCCTTCCCGCGCAGCGCGCGCGCCAGGCGATGCGCGACCTGGCGCTGCTTGCCCTCGGCGTGGAAGAGCACGCTGGTCGCGCCCGCGGGCGGCGCCATGCCGCTCGCGCGCTGCGCGGTCGCGATCGCCTCGATGTCGACCGCGAAGCCGGTCGCCTTCGCGGCGCGGCCGTAGCGACCGACGAGCTCGTCGTAGCGGCCGCCGCGCACGATCGCGTCGGCGGCGCCGTCGGCCCAGCCCGCGAAGCGGATGCCGGTGTAGTACTCGAAGCCGCGCACCTCGCCGAGATCGATCGTGACCTCGTCGTGCAAGGTCGGCTCGACGAGCGGACCGGCCGCGGCCAGGACGTCGGCGAGCTCGCCGAGCGCGACCTCGACCTCGTGCGGCCACTTCAGGTGCCGCGCGCGATCCAAGACGTCGCGCGCCGGTCCCCACAAGCGCGGCAGCGCCTCGGCCGCCTCACGCGCGGTGCTCGGCAACGCGGTCGCCGCCTTCGCGACGGCGGCCTTGTCCTTGCGCGAGAGCGCGGTCTTCAACTTCTCGCGCGCGAGCGCGTCCGGCGCCTGGCCGAGCACCCACTTCGCGGGCGCGACGTGCCCGACGTCGAGCCGCACGTGCTCGAGCCCCGTGGTCGCCAACGCCGCGGCCGCGACCGCGAGCGCTTCGGCATCGCCGTCCGGCGAGCCCGCGTCGCGACGATGCGCGCGACCTGCGGCGTGATGTCGGGTCTCAGCGCGACGACCTCTCCGCTGCCCGGCTCGACGAACCGGATCGCCGCCGCTCGCGCATCGGCGCCCAACCCGCGCTCCAAGACATCCGCGCACTCGAACACCGGCGTGATCAGCCGTTGGTATCCCCACGCCTCGAACGTCTCGAGCAGCCGCTCCGCGATCGCCCTCCTCCTCGCCGCCGCTCGCGGCAAGAAGTCACGCACGCCCGCAGGGAGTCGGATGTCGGACACGGCGGACGAGTCTATCTCGAATGTCCGTCGACGGATCTTCACTCGCGGCGATCTCGATGGTCCGTCCTCCGTCGTCCGTCTTCCGTCTACCGGCCCAGATCTCCGATACGGACGACGGGAGACGGACGACGGACGACGAATCATCAGAGTGGCGACATGACCGGCACGAACTGCACCGTGATCGACGGGAAGCGCTGGCGCAATTCGTCGGCGACGCGGCGCGGGCCGAAGACCTCGGTCGCGTAGTGGCCGGCGGCGACGAGCGTGATCTGCAGCTCGCGGGCGAGATCGCCGGCGCGCTCGGCGAGCTCGCCGGTGAGGAACAGATCGCAGCCGGATTGCGCGGCGGCTTCGAGGAGATCCGACGCGGCGCCGGAGCAGAGGCCGACCTTGCGCACGACGTCGGGGCCGTGCGGGAAGACGAAGCGCGGCTCCTTGCCGCCGCAGACGCCGGCGGCGATGCGGCCGATCGCTTCGGCGCGCGTGAGCGGCGCCGACCACGAGCCCGACAGGCCGAGCGCGACTCCCTTGACGTCACCGAACGCGTCGCGCGAGAGGCCGAGGCCGAGCGCGTCGGCGAGGCCGGTGTTGTTGCCGAGGCGCGCGTGCTTGTCGAGCGGCAGGTGATACGCGGCGAGCGAGACGTCGTTCGCGAGCAACATCTTCATGCGCTGCGCGGTCGGGCCCGTGATGCGCGTGAGGCCGCCGCCCCACACGAGCCCGTGATGCACGACGACGAGATCGGCGCCGCGCTTCACCGCCTCCTCGAGCAGCGCGAGGTTCGCGGACACGCCGGTGACGATCGTGTCGATCTCCGGCGCGCCCTCGACCTGCAGGCCGTTGGGCGCGTAGTCCTTGAACCGATCCGACTCGAGCGTGGTGTCGAGGAACGACATCACGTCTCTCAGATGAACCGTCACGTCACTCTCCCGTGAAGCGAGGTTCTCGCTTGCCGAGGAACGCGGCGACGCCCTCGAGGAAGTCCTTCGACTGCAGGCACTCGAGCTGGCCCTTCGCCTCGCGATCGAGCGCTTCTTCGATCGGTCCTTCGAGCGAAGCGTGCACCGAGCGCTTCACGAGGCGCAGCACCTTCGGCGGTCCGCCGGCGAGGCGCGCCGCGAACGCACGCGCGTTCGCGACGAACTCCGACGCGGGCCACAGCGTGTTGCCGAGCCCGATCTCGTGGGCGCGCGCAGCCGAGACGGTGTCGCCGGTGTAGAGCATCTCGAGCGCGCGCCCGGTGCCGACGATGCGCGGCAGGAGCCAGGTCGCGCCGCCGTCGGGCATGAGGCCGCGGCGCACGAAGATCTCGCCGAAGCGCGCGCGATCGGAGAGCAGGCGCACGTCGCACGCGAGCGCGAGGTCGCAGCCGAAACCGGCGGCGGGTCCGTCGACCGCGGCGATCGTCGGCTGCGGCGCGCGACGCACCGCGAGGATCAAGCCGTGGAAGTACGCGCGCAGATCCGCTTCGAGATCCGCGGGCGGCCGCGGGCCCGAGCGCATCGCGTCCTTCAGATCCAGGCCGCTGCAGAAGGCGCCGTCGGCGCCGGCCAGGACGATCACGCGCGCCGATCCCGCGCCCTCGATCGCCGCGATGATCGCCTTGTTCACCGCGACGGTGAGCGCGTTCTTCGACGACGGCCGCCGCAATTCGATCCAGCGGACGCCGTCCTGATCTTCGACATGCACTTCTTCGTGGCTCATTCCGGTTCTCCTGCGTCTTCGTCGAGCGGCGGCTGCTTCGCGAGCTGCGAAGCGATCGCCGCGGGATCGGGGAGGATCGTCTTCATCGCGTCGGGCACCGCGACCTCGGCGTCGGACTCCTGGCCGAAGAAGTGGCTGTGCTCGTACGCGCGCACCGCGTGGCGCAGGAGCACCGCGACGGTCGCCGCGATCGGCACCGCCAACAAGACGCCGACGAAGCCGAGCAGCTTGCCGCCCGCGATCACCGCGAGCAAGGCCGCGCTCTCGGACAGGCCGACCTTCTGCCCGGTGATCTTCGGCGTGAGGATCGCGGCCTCGAGCAGGTGCAGCATCACGAAGATGACGCTGACGCCGATCAAGAGGCCGGGGCCGTGCCAGTCGAGCAGGACGATCGTCAGCGTGATCGCGGCGCCGACGAACGTGCCGAGGAACGGGACGATCGTCAGCACGCCGACCAGGATGCCGATCGGGATCGCGAGGCGCAGCCCGACGATCTCGAAGCCGATCGCGTAGAGCACCGACAGGATGCCGGTGACGGTCGCCTGCCCGCGCACCCAGCCGGCGAGCACGTCGTCGACCTCGGCGAAGATCGCGACCACGCGCGCGCGGCTGCGCGGCGGCACGATCTTCTTCAAGCGCTCCATCATGTGGTGCCAGTCCATCAAGAAGTAGAAGGACAGGACCGGGATCAAGAGCGCCTCGGTGACGAAGCCGAGCACGGACAGCACGCCGCCGGCGGCGGCGAGCGCGATGCCCTGGATCTCGCCGCGCGCCTCCTGCAGCGTGTTCTCGAACGAGTCGCGCCAATCGGCGGGGATGTTGATGCCGTGCTCCGCGCCCCACACGCGCGCGTTGTCGATCATGTGGGGCAGATCGGTCGCGAACCCGGCGATCTGCGCGGCGATGCGCGGCGCGAAGATCACGATCGTGCCGACCACGATCGCGACGAACCCGACGACCAGGACCAGCGCGCCGACCGCCCGCGGCACGCCGCGCGCGACCATCCCGTCGAGCACCGGCGTGAACATGTAGGCGATGCCGAGGGCGACCAGCACCAGCGACAGGACCGAGGCCAGGTAGCTGGCGGTCCACCAGGCGAGCACGATGAAGAGGAGGTAGAGCAG
>Ga0310811_10009630_pt1 | contig 12484 bp, 12 predicted proteins | sample YCmetagenome_FD_207642 | JGI IMG/M metagenome (GOLD analysis project Ga0310811, IMG submission 207642) | Soil microbial communities from experimental microcosm in Duke University, North Carolina, United States - YC | ecosystem: Engineered > Artificial ecosystem > Soil microcosm > Unclassified ... | reverse complement strand
TGGGCGATCGCCGGGTTCCGATCGGCCGGTGCATAGCTGACGCGGTGGTACAGCACCTGGATCGAGTGTGGCTCGACCTCGGTCGCGGCCCAAAGTGCCCACATCGCCATCTGGCCATCCTCGGCGATATCGGCGGGGCCCAGGGTGCCGCCGTATCGCTTCGCAAGATAGAGGTTGATCGCCAGCGACTGGTGCAACACCAGTCCATCATCATCGATCGACGGAATGCGACCGTTGCGATTGACCGCCAGAAATGCCGGTGAGCGCGTGTTCAGGGGAGCGTCCGGTGCGTCCGGATTGTCCAACCGGCCAGCCTGCATGACCGGAATATATCTGAACGGCAAACCGATCTCGTGCGCCAGCCAAATGCAGCGGGACGCACGGGAACGCAAGACACCATAAATCGTCAACATCGGCTTTCCTCGACAATGGCGCAGCGATCAGGGTTGCGCGCAGAAACCTGGTTCGCAAGGCATCAGTCCGGCCATCGTATGTCCGTTTGGAGCATTGTGACAGAACTGGCGTCCGGCTTCTTCTTGCGCAGTGGGATCAGCATCGACACCTGTTCACGATAACGGCGGTACTGATCGCCGAACAGTGCGATCAGGTCACGCTCCTCGAAATAGATGCCGATCAGGATATATCCGGTGGTCCCGACGGCAAACAGCAGATGACCAACGGTCATGGACGGCGTCGCCCAGAAGGCGAGCAGAAAACCGAGATAGATCGGATGCCGAACGCGTTTGTAGAGCAGCGGCGACCTGAATACTGGCGCGGGAAGCGTGCGGCCACGCAGGCGGGCATAGACCTGGCGCAGGCCGAAGAGTTCGAAATGGTTGATCAGGAACGTGCTGATCAGCACGATCGCGAACCCGAGCCAGAAGATCGTCTGCAACACGACAACGCTGACAGGACGGGTCACCGACCAAACAGGCTGCTGCATCGGCTGCCACTGCCAGTACAGCAAACCCAGTGCGATGCAGGTGAACAGTACAAAGGTCGATCGCTCCACCGCTTCCGGCACCAGCCTGGTCCACCAGCGTTTGAAACCGGGTCGCGCCATGACGCTGTGCTGGATGGCGAACAGGCTGAGCAGCAACAGGTCAACGATCAGCGCCGGCGCGATCGGTCCGTTCTCGCCGCTGTCGATGGTCTTTGGCACCGGTAAATCGCCGACGAATGCGATGGCGTAAAGGAACGTCAGCAGAAACAAAGTGTAGACGACGACGCCGTACAGCACAGAGGCAATACCGCCCATGGCTTTTCTCCCCGTTCGTTCGTTGAAAAGGCCGCCGATACCCGGCCGATGCCGGACTATCGGCGGCTGCTGCGATCAGGCGCGGCGAATGACGACCTCGAGGTATTCGCTGGGCACCACCATGGAGCCATCGTTCGCGCGGTTGAATTGCGCGACCAGGGCCAGGAGGTCCTGCTCGAGTTCCAGCTGTGCTGCCGGCGCAAGCGCGCCAAACGTCTTCAGTACTGGACCGTAGTAGGTTCTGAACACCTCGAGCCAATGCGCCGGTGAGCGATAGCGAAATACGAAGTTTCGCGGTGTTGCACGGATGGATGACGCATGCGGCTCGAATAGTTCGCCCAGACGCACGCGCGTTCCCCATTGCGCCGGCGATCTGACGCCGGGCGGTGGCGGTGCATGCTTGCCGATCGTCTTGAACACTTGGCCGATAAAACCTTCCGGTGTCCAATTGGCCAGGCCGATCTTTCCATCGTGCTTGCAGACGCGCGCCATCTCTGCGGCGGCCTGCTCCTGATCGGGTGTGAACATCACACCGAACGTGGACATGACGACGTCGAAACTGGCACAGGGGAACGGCAGCGACTCGGCATCGGCCTCCATGAAACCGATGTTAAGGCGATCTGCCTCGGCGCGTTCGCGGGCGCGATCGAGCAGTGCGGGCACGTAATCGGTGGCGACCACGTCGCACCAACGGCGCGCTGCGGCGAGCGAGGCGTTGCCGTTGCCGGCCGCGACGTCGAGCACATAGTCATGCGCGCGAATATCGAGTGCTTCGCAAAGCTCCTCGCCGACGATCTGCAGAGTGGTGCCGACGATGGCATAGTCACCGGAGGACCACGCTCCATGCTGGCGGCTCTTTACGGCGGCGAAGTCCGGCGACGCATTTTGACTTGTCGATGTAGCAACGGTATCCATTATTCTCTCTCCTGTCCGATGGGTGGACCTGTGCGATCGCGCGAGCGACGCCGGCAACGCGTGCGGGTTTCGGCTATCGATTGTGAATGTAGCGACCACTCGTGGAGGCGAACGTGGTATGCAGCGTGGAATTGCCAGTGGAATCGGCCCGGAGCGGCCAGGAGCGCGCGATGCCCTCGATCGAAGTGCGAATGCTGGGACCACTGTCGGTCTCGCGGCATGGCACGGCGTTGTCGCTGCCGGCGTCGCGCAAGGTGCGCGGACTGCTGGCTTACCTGTTGCTGTCTCCTCATGCTGTCCAGCGGAGTCAGCTCTGCGAGCTGCTGTGGGACGTCCCCAACGATCCGCGCGGGGAGCTGCGCTGGAGTCTCAGCAAGATCAGAGGCCTTGTGGACGAACCTTCACGGCCGAGGGTCGACACAAGGGGCGACACTGTTGCACTCGACCTGACGGACGCCCTCGTCGATGCGATCGAGGTTGCGCGCGCGGCCAACGAGATTGCCGCACTTTCCGTGGAGCGCCTGCGCTCGCTGACCGCGATGTTCTCCGGCGATTTCCTCGAAGGCCTGGAGATCGACCGCAGCCCCGCCTTCAATAGCTGGGTTACCGCGCAGCGCCGCCAGTTCCGCGGCTATCGCGCCGCATTGCTGGAGCAACTCGTCAGGATTGCTCCGGACACCGAGGTGCTGTCGTATCTGGAGCAATGGCTGGTCCTGGCGCCATTCGACCAGCATGTGCATGAACTGCTGCTGAGCACGCTCGCCGGACACGGTCAGATCCGTGAAGGCGAGGAACATCTCACGGCAACCGTTCGGCTGTTCGAGTCGGAGGGTCTCGACAGCACGCCGCTCCGCGACGCCTGGCGGACCGCGAAGGCACAGATCGAGAGCCCGCCACGTGCCTCGACGATTGTTTCAGGCGAAACTGTATCGCCAGGTGACGACCGCCGCGACGATGTGGCCACGGCGCCGCGTCGCGGGTCGATCGCGGTGATGCCGTTCATTGATCTGTCCAAAACGGCAGGCGGACCTGGTGGTGCCGCCGGTGCTCTGGCGCGCGACGTCATCACCAGGCTCGCAAAGTTGCGCAGCCTGTTCGTCATTGCTCAGGGAACGATGTTCGCATTGCATGAACAAGGCATCACCGCGCAAGCGGCGGGTCGGATGCTGAACGTCGATTATGTTGCGAGCGGCTCGGTGTATCGCGGCAGCAACCGACTTGCGGTGATGGTCGAACTGACCGAAACGCGGACCTCCCGCATTGTCTGGTCGGAAACGTTCGACCACCGCGTCGACGACGCGCTGTTGGTGCTGGAGGAGATCGGCGATCGTATCGTTGCGTCCATCGCTGGCGAGATCGAGGCGAATGAACGCAACCACGCCATCTTGAAACAGCCCAGCTCGCTGGATGCGTGGGAGGCGCATCACCGCGGGCTATGGCACATGTATCGCTTCAACAAGCCGGACAACGATCAGGCCCGGCATTTCTTCGAGATGGCGGTGCGGCTCGATCCGACCTTCGCACGCGCCTATGCCGGCTTGTCATTCACGCACTTTCAGAGTGCGTTCCAGGGATGGGAGAAGCGCGAGTCACAGATCGATCGGGCGTTCGAGACCGCCGGCCACAGCCTGATGGCGGACGATCGCGATCCGGCCGCGCATTGGGCGATGGGCCGGGCGCTGTTTCTGCGCGGTCGCCACGACCAGTCCATCGTCGAGCTGGAGCATGCCATCGATCTGAGCCCGAACTTCGCGCTTGCGCACTACATGTTTGGCCTGGTCCATTCGCAGACCGGTGATCCGGCTGCCGCCATTGCATCGTCCGATCGGGCGCGCCAGTTGAGCCCATTCGACCCGATGCTGTTCGCCCCGCTTGGCGCACGTGCCATGGCATTGGTGCGGATGCGCCGCTTCGAGGAAGCCGCCGAGTGGGGCATGAAAGCCGCTGCCCGTCCGAACGCGCACGCGCATATCCACGCGATCGCGGCATTTGCCCTGGCGCTGGCCGGACACCCCGAGCAGGCGCGCGAGCATTTCGCCGCTATCCACAGGATGGCGCCAGGCTACTGCTTCGCGGACTTCATCGCCGCGATGCAGTGCGCCCCCGATGGCGAGAAGCTGTTCCGGGAAGCCGCGAACCGTATCGGCCTGCGCTGAGCGGCGCTCTTACGCAGCGGGTGCCAGGCCTGCGGGCCCGCGGCGGCTTCTCAGCAACCACAGCGACAGCGCCGCGACAATGCATAGCACCCCGGCCGCCAGGAAGCCCGGCAGGTAGCTCATGAGCACGTCGCGCGACAGACCGGCCAGGAATGCCATCAGCCCTGCGCCCAACTGATGCGCGGCGAAGATCCAACCGAATACCAGCGGCGCCTGCTCGCGTCCAAAGGCCTGTGCGGTCAGGCGCACCGAGGGTGGCACCGTCGCTATGAAGTCGAGCCCGTAGAACATCGCAAAGAGCGACAGGCCGAACATTGAGAAACCGCCGTACGGTAACCACAGAAGTGCCAGCCCTCGGAAGCCGTAATAGCCCACCAACAGCCAGCGATTGTCGAACCGATCCGACAGCCATCCCGAGCCGAGCGTGCCGAACAGGTCGAACACCCCGATCATGGTCAGCATGCTCGTGGAGATGATCGGGTTGATGCCGAAGTCGCCGCACAGCGTGACGAAGTGCGGCATCAGGCCGAAGCTCGACACACCACAGACGAAGAAGGTGAAGGTCAGCACCCAGAATACCAGCGACCGTGACGCCATCCGCAGCGTGGTGAGGCTGAGGATGAACACGTTGGTCGTTGGCCGCGGCGGATCTGGCACGACGTAGGGTGCGATCTGGATGTCCGACGGCCGATCGACGCCGAGCATCAGAACCAGCAACGCAAGAACCCCGATCACGAGGGCAGGCAGCAGCAGCGACATGCGCCAGCCATATGTATTGGCGACCCATGCCGCGGGCATCAGGAAAATCAACTGACCTGTGGCGTTTCCCGCGGCCAGCACACCCAGCACCAGGCCGCGGCGTGCGGTGAACCAGCGCGTGGCGATCGTCGTGACCATCACCAGCGCCGTCATGCCCGGTGCGACGCCCATGGCGATGCCAAGGCCAATCCATAGTTGCCATTTCGCCGTCATCGTGGCGGCGACAAGCAGGCCGGCGATCAGCAACACCGCGGATCCGATCAGCACCTTGCGCGGGCCGTGCAGCATGATCAGCCCGCCCGCGAACGGTGCGACCAGGCCGAATAGCGCCATGCGCAAACCTAGCGGGCCGGATAGCTCGCCGATCGACCATCCGAGATCGTGCGATATCGGCGTCAGCAGGACACCCGGGATGGACATCGAGGCGGCCGCACACATGCTGAAGACAAAGATGAGGGTGACCATCAGCCAGCCGTAGTGGATGCCTCGCCTGCCCAGCGCATGGGCGAGTGGTGCGGCAAACGTCTTTCTTCCCCAAACGGGTGCGGCGATATTGGCGAGCATGGTCGGTCCCCATTTGAGCTGTTGCGGTGTTCGCGACGGGAGGCGTCGGAGATGTCCGCGTCAGCTCGTTCGGTGGCCGATGTAGTGCCTCCACGTGGAGGCCGCCGTGGTAGCGGGTGTGGAAATGCCAGTGGAATCGAGGGGGTGGGGCGCAAACTGCACGCGGTTGGCCCCGGCGGATCGCCCAGCTACCGGGGCTGCAATGGCCTCAATGCGGCAGCTTCAGGCCGGTTGCGCCCCGGAAGTCGGCATCCCTGATGTCGGCATTGCGCAGATCTGCCCCCGCCAATTTCGCATCGAGCAGAGTGGCCCGATATAGGGTCGCGCCCTGAAGGTTCGCCTGGGTCATGTCGGCATCGTCCAGCCGAGCGCCCGTGAAGTCGGCCGAGGACGCATCAACCTGCACCATACGTGACAGGCTGAAATTCGTGAGCCACCCGTCGCCTGATCGCAGCTCCATCGGACATGCGATCGCGTTGGTCAGGTTGGCACCGTTCAGAGTGGCTCGTTCCAGGCAGGCGCCAAGCAGATCGGCGCCCGCCAGAGAAGCCCCGCGCAGGTCTGTCGTGGACAGGTCGGCCGTGGCGAGGACCGTCCCGGACAGGTTGGCATCCCGCAGCACGGCATGCTTCAGCACTGCCGCCGAAAGGTTCAGGTTGGACAGATCCTGGCCGGTGAGATCGATCGCCGAGAGATCGCCTCGACGGCCTTTGCGGCCATTGGTCAGAATCCACTCGCGGTGCTCTCGCACGGCCTTGCCTATCTCCCCTTCCAGGTCCTCCAGGCGCCGCGTCACCTCGGCCCCTGAGAGATTGGCCATCGACAGGTCCACGTCGTCCAGCAACGCCCCGAGCAGCTTGGCGTGGGAGAGGTTGGTGTTTCGCAACCGCGCGTGACGCAGGATCGCGCCCTCGAGCTTGGCGCCTGTCAAGTTGGCCTCGGTCAGGTCGGCACCCTCGAGATTGCAGCCGCTCAGGTCAGATCCGCTGAGATCGGCGCGGACGAACACGGCACCGCGTAAATCGGTATCCCGCAGGTCGGTTTGAATGATGATCGCATTGGACAGCTTGGCCCGGCTCAGGTCTGCGCGCGTCATTTCCGCCTGGGAGAGTCCGCGTTGCCCGCGCCAAAGGTGAGCGGGATCAACTCGCCGTTCTTCGATCGTACCAGTGACCCGTCCCGAAGGTCCGCTTCGGCCAGCATGGCGCGCTGCACGCTGGCACCCCGCAAGGTCGCTCCACGCAGATCCGCCCTTGTCAGGTCAGCGCGCGACAGACAGGCCTTTTGCATATTGGCGCCAAACAGACAGGCGTTGCTGAGATCGGCACCAGCCAGATTGGCCTGGACAAGCTTCGCGCCAGTGAAATCTGCCCCGGCGAGGTTACGACCCTTGAGGTTGGCGCGAGAGAGGTCAACGAATTTCAGGCACGCGCGTGCTCCGCCGGTCTGGCTGTGCACGAAGCGTTCGTGCAGCAGGAGGACCGCCTGCGCTCCTGGGCGCCAAGCGACCTCAAAGTGTTGTGGAGCAACATTCATGCCGCGGCGAGCTGTATCTCATCACAAGATGAGCGCGAGATTACGATTCCATGGTCCGCGGTCGATAACTTCAGCAGCACCGCAGCGGCGACTGTCGCTGTCCCGTTCAGAGCCCGGTCCCGCGTTGTAGCAAGTCTCGCAGTGCCTCAGGCGAGACGACCGGATAGACGCCCGAAAGCGCGGCCAGGTCGTCGTCTCCGCTGACCAGCATGTCGGCTCGACTGGCGACTGCCAGATGGAGGAAAATGTCGTCGTCGCTATCGCGGGACGCAACTGGCAACGCCGGCAAGGGCCTGGCCAATGCCACGACTTCGGCGTGGGGGAGGTATTCTGCGAGCAGCGTTTCGCGATCTGCCGTGGTCAGGCGAAATTTGGGATATGCCAGGACGCGCAACAGTTCGGCGACCGTCTCGCGGCAGACGATTGGTGTAACCGCGCCAGCCGCCCAGGCACGCCGCAGCCACACCAGACGACGACCAAATATCAGAGTGGATACAACGACATTGGTATCGAATACCGCGCGCACTCGGCGGTACCGCTACTGTTTGCGGAGCCGTCGCTTTGGAGGCTGACGTGCCCATGTGACAGCATTGGCAACGTCCGTGTCGTTGAGCCCTAGTTCGGCCAGTTTGCGACGCACCGCATCGGCTGAGCCAAGGCGGGCGGGGGTGAGGACAATGCGGCCGTCCTTCACCTCGACCTCGAAGTATGTCGGCGCCGCCGAGGTGCCGAGTTCGTCCAGGGCGCGCTTCGGCAAGGTAAGCTGGTTCTTGGCGGTCAGCTTGGCTAGCATGGGACGGATGTAAGGAAGTAAGGGGCCTCCTGCAAGCGGCCCGAGCCATTGGCGGGATAAGCTGGGCAGGGTTGCGCCACCTCGTATGTTGCCAACCGGAGCTTCCGTTCTCGAAGGCGACTGCCCCGCCGAGCCATCAGCCCTTGATGCCGGTCAGTGCCATGTTCTCGATGATCCGGCGGCGCAGCAGCAGGAACACGATCAGCATGGGCACCGTGCTCAGTGTCGAGCCGGCCATCAGCTTGCCGTAGTCGGCGCTGAACCGGAACTGGAAGGCCGTCAGCCCGACCTCCATGTTGAACAGCAACTGGTTGTTCGCGACCAGCAGCGGCCAGATGAATGCCGCCCAGGCCTGGATGAATGCAAAGATGCCCACCGCGGCGATGGCGTTGCCGGACAGCGGCACCAATACGCGGCGGAACGTCCACGACTCGGAGGCGCCATCGACCCGCGCCGCTTCCATCAGTTCGTCCGGAATCGCCGAGGCAACGTGCTGGCGCACCAGGAATATGCCAAAACTCATCACCAGTGTCGGCAGGATGATCGCCTGGTAGGTGTTGATCCAATGGATCCGCACCAGCTCGATATACAGCGGGATCATGTAGGCCTCGAACGGCACGATCGCGGTCGCAAGCACCAGCATGAACAGCACGCCACGACCGGGGAACCGGTATTTCGCGAACACCGCGCCGGCGATCATCGAGGTGACTACACAGCTTGCCGTGGACGCCACCGCGATGAACACGCTGTTGCCGAAGAAGCGGAGGAACGGCGCCGCCTCGAACAGGCCGCTGTAGTTCGCCCAGGTGGGTTGTTGCGGCAACAGATGCGGCGGCCAGACCGCGATCTCGCCCGGCAGCTTGAACGACGTGGCGACCATCCACACCATCGGCAGCAGCATGAACAATGCGCCCAGGCTCAGCACGCCGTGGATCAGCACCGACGTGATGCGCGAGCGCAGCAGGCGTCGTTGTGCGTTGGTCATGCGGCCTCCCGCTGGCGGAATGCACGGAACTGGATCAGCGTGAAGCCCAACACGATCAGGGTCAGCGTCACCGCTTCGGCCGAGGCATAGCCCATGCGGAAATACTGAAACGCGTTCTGGTAGATGTCATAGACGAGAACGCGCACCGCCTGTCCCGGTGCGGCCTGCGATCCCAGCGTCATCACATAGACCTGCGTGAAAACATTGAATGCGTTGATCGTCGAGGTCACCAGCACATACAGCACGATCGGCCGCAGCAACGGCATCGTCACGTGCCAAAATGTCTGTAGATCGCTCGCGCCGTCCAGGCTTGCGGCTTCAATGTAGGGCGCTGGAATGTTGCGGATGCCGACGAGGAAGATCACCAGATTGTAGCCCAGCACTTTCCAAACACCCATGATCACCAGCGCCCACAATGCGATATGCGGGTCGGTCAGCCAGGCAATCGGCGGAATGCCGACAAACGACAGTGCGTAGTTCAGAATTCCGTAGTTGTAGTCGTAGATCCATTTCCAGGCGATCGACATCGGCACCAGCGGCGTGATCACCGGCAGGAAATAGATCGTCTGATAGACCGCGGATGCACGCCCGCGCCGCGCCAGCAGCACCGCCAGCGGCAGCGCGATCACCGTGCTCAACAGCACCGTCGCCAGCGAATAGACGAACGTGTTCCAGATCGCGATGTGGAAGTTCTCGTCGCCCAGCATCCGCGTGTAGTTGTCCCATCCGATGAACGGACGGACCCGCGCCATCAGCTTCCAGTCGAAAAAGCTGAGCTGCACGCTGCGCCCGATCGGATAGATGCGGACATAGGCGTAAATCGCCAGCACCGGGAACAGCATGGCGTAGCACCAGACCCATAGTCCGGCGTGCCGGCGAAACCGCTTCATCGGTACTCAGCCGTAGAGCTTCGCGTCCTTCAGAATCTTGTCGGTCTGCTGCGCCATGTCGTGAATGCGCGCGGCGATCGCATCCGGATTGCCCTTCAGCGATGGATCGATGTACGACGCGGTCAGTCGATCGGCCAGACGGCTCTCGACCTCATCGAACGCGGTCAGTACCGGCTCGACGTAGTATTTGATGTCGGACGGCGGCGCGACGAACACCTCGAACTGCGGCGTTTTCGCCAGCAGCGGTTTCCAGTCGATGTCGGTGCGAGGCGAGAGCCAGCCGGTCACTTCAGTCAGTTTCATGCCACCCCGCGCATTGGTGAGGAACTTCACGAAGTCCCACGCGGCGGCCTTGTTCTGGCTCTGGCCATTCACATACACGCCCTCAGGCTGCAGCAGCATCATGCGCGGCATGCCGGCTTTCCACGCGGGGATCGGCGCGACACCGTAGTCCAGCTTCGGGTTCTTCGATTGGATTTCGCCGATCACCCAGGACTCGCGGAACAGCATGGCGGTGGCGCCGGAAGCGAACGCGTCGGCGTCGTGCGGCACCTTCGGGTCGTCGATATGCCAGGTTTGCACGGCATCGACATAGAACCCTAGTGCGTCGCGACCGGCCTGGTTGTCGTAGCCGTTATGCCACTTGCCAGGACCTTTCTGCTCGATCAGCGAACCGCCCGCGGCTTCCAGGATGTAGCGGAATTTCTCGCCGATGCCGCTGCCTTGTCCGGACAGGCGCAGGCTGATGCCGCTGCGCGTCATGCGGCCCTGACTGTCGATCTTGACCAGCTTCTTTGCGGCCTCGATCAGTTCTGGAAAAGTGGCGGGAGGGCCCGACAGGCCAGCCTCCTGGAAATACGCCTTGTTCCAGTACATCGAGGCGCGGCTGCCCTCGAGGAACGGCAAGCCGTAGGTCTTGCCGTCCAGCGTGAAGAAATCGACGGTGAACTTGCCCCACACACCGGATTTCAAATGTGCATCGATATCCGGCGGGTTGGGTTCGATCAGTTGGTTGTCGATGAAGTTGATGCTGATGTTCGTCCCGATATCGAAAATATCGGGGCCGGTTCCGGTCGGCACCGCCGCGGTCAACTTCTGCTCCGCCTCGCGCAACGAGGTGCTGAAGAAGTCAAAGGTGACGCCAGGATGGGTCTTGGCGTACTCCGCGGCGACGGCCTGATACACCGGCTGGATTTCCGGATAGCCGGTCCAGATCGTGAGCTTAGTGTCGGCAGCGCGCGCCGATCGGGTTCCGGCCAAGGCGGCCGCGCCAGCCAAGGCAAGCGCATCACGACGACGCAGCTTACCCACACCCGTCAGTGCGCTCATCAATCCCTCCATGCGTGACGATTTCGATCAAGCTTCACATGGGCTATGCATTGTGTCCAGAACGCTCCAGTGCAACGCGAGGTCGCGCATGAAGGTCGGCATGTTCATCAACACCCAGTTCCCCGAGGGCGACAACGTGGCCGCCCGCATTCCGGAACTGGTCGAGCAGGTTCGCCTGGCACGCGACAGCGGCTTCTCGTCGTTGCTGTTCCCGCATCACTACCTGACCGCGCCGTTGCAGATGCTGCAGATCACACCGTTGATGGGCTACCTGCTGCGAGAGGCACAGGGCATGACCATCGGCGGCAACATCCTGCTGCTGCCGTTGCTCAATCCGGTGCACGTCGCGGAAGAATCAGCCACGTTGGACGTACTGTCGGGCGGCAAATTCATCCTCGGTGTCGGGCTTGGCTATCGCCCAGGCGAGTTCGATGCGTTCGGCATCTCGCTGCGTCACCGGGCACCACGGTTCGCTGAAAGCATCGCGCTGATGCGGCGCTTGTGGACCGAGGATCGCGTGACGTTCGAGGGCCGCTTCTATTCTGTCAGAGACCACGGCATCAGCCTGAAACCGCTGCAGCACGGCGGACCACCCGTGTGGGTCGCGGGCCTGGTCGAAGCTGCGGTGCAGCGCGCCGCACAGATCGGCGACGCCTGGCTGATCGCCAATGCCACCACACTCGGCGCCACCGAGCCACTGATGCAGGTTTACCGCGCGGCGTTGCGCGACGCCGGCCGATCCGTGGAGGAATTCCCGATCGCCCGCGAATGCTACGTGGGTGCCAGCCACGCCACTGCGATGGACGAGTGTCGCGCAGCGCTGGAATACAAGTACAACTCGTACGCTGTGTGGGGGATGGAAAGCCCCACTGCGTCGATGACCTTCGAGGAAATGGCGCGTGACCGTTTCATCATCGGCGACAGGGTGTCGGTGAAGGAGGAGATCGCGCGTTGGCAGGAAAGCCTCGGCGTCAACCACTTCGTCATGCGCGTGCAATGGCCGGGGCTGGAACAGGAGAAGGTGCTGAACTCGATCCGCCGGCTGGGCGAAATCTTCGCCTGAGCCGATTGAATGCAGAGGCCCGCACTGGACGTCGCGAACCGGCAGTTGGTGTGGGCAGCATTCTCGGAACTCTATCTCGATACTGAACTGTCAGCCGGGGATAGCGAACGCATCGCTGAAACGCTTTCATGGTCGCCCTACGCTGTGGAGACGCTCGAACACATCCTGTTCGCCGAGGTCCACCCGATCTGCGTGACCAATCTGCTGAGTGTGGCTGGCATCTGGAGCGGGTTTGA
>Ga0310811_10009629_pt1 | contig 12484 bp, 10 predicted proteins | sample YCmetagenome_FD_207642 | JGI IMG/M metagenome (GOLD analysis project Ga0310811, IMG submission 207642) | Soil microbial communities from experimental microcosm in Duke University, North Carolina, United States - YC | ecosystem: Engineered > Artificial ecosystem > Soil microcosm > Unclassified ... | reverse complement strand
GTTGAACTGCGGCAGTGTGTCGAGATGCCTCAAGGTATCAATCATATCGTCTTCGCCGGCTTTGATTTTCTCGAGACGCGGCTGCGCGCGCTCGGTCGCGCGCGAGTCGTTCCGAGAAAGCGGACCAGCAATCGAGCGCCAGAACAGATCCGGCGCAGCGACAATCAGGCCGTATCCCGCGAATTCGTCGGCGATGGCGAGCATGTCGGTATCCACGCCATGAATGGCGGACGCAAGCACAACGGCAGCAGCCGGCTTGTCGGATTCCGGCGCGACCAGATAGCAATCGAACACGCCGCCGCCTTTCGCGCGAACCTTGCTGAACTTTCCTCGCATATCGGATCCAACACCCTGTTTGACGCGCGGTGGCTATTATTCGAGCTGATCGGGATGCGGAGTGTGGAGGCTGCGGTCATCTGAACCTTCGCCGCGCTACTCCAGCCTGATCTTCGCGAGGTTCATCACCTTGGCCCACTTCTCGGTTTCACCGGCCATGACCTTGCCGAAGTCGGCGGGCGAGCCACCCAATCCCGTAGCATCAAGACTACGAAGGCGCATCCTGAAGGCGGGATCGGCCAGCGCAGCGTTGGCTTCCTTGTTGAGCCTGTCGATAATCTCGGCAGGCATCGCTCTCGGCGCGCCGATGCCGAACAACGAGCTCGCCTCATAACCGGGCACGAATTCGCCGATGGCCGGAACCTCCGGTATTGAATCCGATCGCGCCGCCGTCGTTATTCCGAGCGCCCGCAGCTTGCCGCTGCCGATGTGCCCGATGGACGTTCCCAGGTTCGCAAAGACGACCTGGACCTGACCGCCGAGCAGACCTGTGATCGCGGGCGACACACCCCGATAGGGCACATGTTGAAGATCGAGGCCGCCGGCTTCCTGCTTGAACAGTTCCGCGGCGATATGTGTGATCCCTCCCACTCCGCCCGAACCATAGGCGAGTTTCCCGGGATTGGCTTTGGCATAGGCGACGAACTCTGGAATGCTGACGGCGGGGACCGATGGATGGATCACCATCACCAGGGCGCCACGGATCAGACTGGCGACCGGCGCAATATCCCTCAGGAAATTGAAATCAAGATTTTCGTAGAGCGTCGCATTGATTGCGTTGGGGGACCCTACCAGCAGGAGGGTGTAGCCGTCGGGAGGCGCATGCACGACCGCATCCGTGGCGATATTGCTTCCTGCTCCGGGCCGGTTCTCGACGATGAATGGCTGGCCGAGCCGCTCCGAAAACCATTGCGCGATGAGGCGCGCAAGGATGTCATTTGGACCGCCCGCGGCAAAGCCAACCATGATCCGAACCGGGCGCGAGGGGTACGCGTCCGCACCAGCCCGGACCGACAGCAGAGGTGGCGCGGCAGCCAACGCCGCAAGTTGCATGAATTGACGACGGGAAGGCGTCATGGATTTTGCTCGGTCGAACCTGCGTCCGCGCGGGCTCTCCTCAACGGCCGAGGATAGTTGATGCTGTCATAAGCGCATAAGGCTATTGTCTGATGGTACCATCTCAGAAACGAAATGGGTGCTTTCATGCAGATGAGCGATCGCATCGGAAAACGAATGAAGCTGCAGGATCTGCATGTGCTGATGGCAGTGGTGCAGGCCGGCAGCATGGGCAAGGCAGCGCTCATGCTCAATACGACCCAGCCCAATATTTCGAGATCGATTGCGGACCTCGAGCACGCGTTCGGCGTTCGCCTGTTGGATCGGCACCGGCGCGGAATTGAGCCGACCGAGTCCGGTCGCGCCCTGCTCGATTGCGGCACAGCCGTTTTCGACGAGCTGCGCCAGGGCGTGAAGAGCATCGAGCTTCTGGCCGACCCCACGGCCGGAGAAGTGCGGATCGGAAGCACGGCCTTTCTGGCTGCGAGCTTTGTCTCGGCTCTCATAGACCGGCTCTCCCGGCGTCATCCGCGGATCAGATTTCAGCTTGTGACCGGCTACCAGGAGACACTGCACCGCGACCTGAATGAGCGCAAAGTCGATCTCTTGATCGTACGGAGCGGCGGCCCGGTTGCCGACGAGCGGCTGCGTTTCGAGTTTCTTTTTGAAGATCGCTACGTCGTCGCGGCGGGCAGAGACAATCCATGGTCCCGGCGGCGCAACATCCGGCTCTCCGATCTGGCGGAGGAGCGTTGGATCCTGCCTCCGCGGGAGAGCGTGATCGGATCAATCATCCTGCAAGCCTTTCGCGCCTGCGGATTTGAGTATCCACGCGCGACGGTGGTCACTGACTCGCCCCACATGCGGGTCAGCCTGCTGGAGACAGGGCGGTTCATCACGGTTTTCCCTGCTTCCGCGTTGAAATTTCTCAACAGGGGAGCTGCACTAAAAATCCTGCCCGTTGAGCTGCCGGCGGCACGTCGACCAAACGGCATCATCACCGTTAAGGATCGCGCCGTCAGCCCGGTGATGCAGCTCGTCATCGACAGCGCACGCGAACTCGCAAAGCCGACGGCAAAACGAAAGTGACAAACGGTACGTCCACTTTATCGCCTATCGCGACGTATCGCGCCGCGGCACGGATTGGTCGCTATCCCGGCGAGGCGGCCGTCGCCTACTCGCGCTTGTAGCGGTAGTCAAAGGCGGCGCCGAGCGGCTTGATCAGTCCGACGGTCGGTGCCGGAAAATGGATCGGCAGGATCAGCGTGTCGGTGTCGGCGACGGACGCGAAGAACTTCCGCCGCGACACCGCCGACTGCTTTGGATCCCAATCTGGCTTCGCCGACCAGTCCGGCTCGCGGCACTGGATCTGGTGATGCATGAGATCGCCGGCGACCACTGCGCGCTGACCTTTCGAGAAAATGTTCACACAGCAATGGCAGGGCGAATGCCCCGGCGTCGGCGTCAGCGTCACGGTGTGGTCCAGCGCGTAGTCGTCGTCGACCAGCAGCGCCTGCCCTGCCTCGACGATCGGCAGGCAATTGTCGCGAAACACCGTGCCGGGCGGGTTGTTGCCCTTGGCGTTCTCGGCTTCCCAGGCCGCGTACTCGCCTTTGTGAAAGACGTATTTCGCGTTCGGGAATGTCGGCACCCAGCGGCCGTCGCGTAGCGTCGTGTTCCAGCCGGTGTGATCGATGTGCAGATGCGTGCAGAAGACGTAATCGATCTGCTCGAAGCTGATGCCGAGCGCGAACAATTCATTGCGCCAGCGCTCCTTGCCGGGAAAGTCGAATGGCGGCGGATGGCCCTTGTCTTCGCCGGTGCAGGTGTCGACCAGGATCGTGTAGCGCGGCGTACGCACGACAAACGTCTGATAGGTGATGACCATCAGCCCGCGCGAAGCGTCGAACACCTCCGGCTCCATCGTCGGCAGATGCTGCCTGAACACGGCGTCGTCATATCCAGGGAAAAAATCCTGCGGGCGCCGCCACGGCCCTTCCCGCTCGATTACCGAATCGATGGTGATGTCGCCGATCCGAAGTTGCTTCATCGTCGTTTCGCTCCCACTTTTTGGCGAGAGCGTAACGCGAGCCATCAACGCGTCAAGACGTGCGGCGGAATGCTAGCTCCGCAGCCCCGGCGCTTCCTGCCCGGTGCGCGCGACATATTCCGTGTAGCCGCCGCCATACTGGTGGATGCCTTCAGGCGTCAGCTCGAGCACGCGGTTCGACAGGGTCGCGAGGAAATGGCGATCGTGCGAGACGAACAGCATGGTGCCCTCGAAATCCGAGAGCGCATTGATCAGCATTTCCTTGGTGGCGAGGTCGAGATGGTTGGTCGGCTCGTCCAGCACCAGAAAGTTCGGCGGATCGAACAGCATTTTTGCCATCACCAGCCGCGCCTTCTCGCCCCCTGACAGCACCCGGCAGCGCTTCTCGACGTCGTCGCCGGAGAAGCCGAAGCAGCCGGCGAGCGCGCGCAGGCTTCCCTGCCCCGCGGTCGGAAACTGGTCCTCCAGCGACTGGAACACGGTGCGCTCGCCGTCGAGCAGGTCCATCGCGTGCTGGGCGAAATAGCCCATCTTGACGCTGCCGCCGACTGCCACCGTCCCCTCGTCCGGCTCGCTCGCACCGGCGATGAGCTTGAGCAGGGTCGACTTGCCGGCGCCGTTGACGCCCATCACGCACCAGCGCTCCTTGCGGCGGATCATGAAATCCAGCCCGTCATAGATCCGCTTGGTGCCATAGCCCTTGAACACATTCTTCAAGGCGACGACGTCCTCGCCCGAGCGTGGCGCCGGCAGGAAGTCGAAGGCCACCGTCTGGCGGCGGCGCGGCGGCTCGACGCGCTCGATCTTGTCGAGCTTCTTCACCCGGCTCTGCACCTGGGCGGCATGCGAGGCGCGTGCCTTGAAGCGCTCGATGAACTTGATCTCTTTCGCCAGCATCGCCTGCTGGCGCTCGAACTGCGCCTGCTGCTGCTTTTCGTTCTGCGCGCGCTGCTGCTCGTAGAATTCGTAGTCGCCGGTATAGGTCGTAAGCGAACCGGAATCGATCTCAATCACCTTGGAGATCACGCGATTGATGAACTCGCGGTCATGCGAGGTCATCAGCAGCGTGCCTTCGTAATCGTGCAGGAATTTCTCCAGCCAGATCAGGCTTTCGAGATCGAGATGGTTGCTCGGCTCGTCGAGCAGCATGACGTCGGGGCGCATCAGCAGGATGCGCGCCAGCGCCACGCGCATCTTCCAGCCGCCCGAGAGCTTGCCGACGTCGCCGTCCATCATCTCCTGGCTGAAGCCAAGGCCGGACAGCGCCTCGCGCGCGCGACCATCGAGCGCGTAGCCGTCGAGTTCCTCGAAGGCGTGCTGCACCTCGCCATAGCGCGCGATGATCTCGTCCATCTGGTCGGCCTTGTCGGGGTCCGCCATCGCGACCTCGAGCGCGTGCAACTCGGCAGCGACCTCGCTGACGGGACCTGCGCCGTTCATCACTTCGGCGACGGCGCTGCGGCCACTCATCTCGCCGACGTCCTGGTTGAAATAGCCGATGGTGATGCCGCGATCCGTCGAGACCTGCCCTTCGTCGGGCAGTTCCTCGCCGGCGATCATCCGGAACAGGGTGGTCTTTCCGGCCCCGTTCGGGCCGACGAGGCCAATCTTTTCGCCCTTGTTGAGGGCGGCGGAGGCTTCGATGAACAGGATCTGGTGGCCGGCTTGCTTGCTGACGTTGTCGAGGCGGATCATGGCTGTCTTTTGGGGGAATTTTGCGTTGCAGCGTAATAGGCCATGCCCCGGCTCAAGGGAAGCCCGGCGGGGTACGGATTCCCCGCAGAAAGGCGCCAAATTCCTGCAATCCGGCCCGCAGCTCAGGCCTTGTAGACCTCCACCGTCTGCATCATCCCCATCTCCTCATGGTTCATCATGTGGCAGTGGAGCATGAAAACGCCGGTGAAATCGAGAAAGCGCGAGCGGAACACGACCTCGCCGCCCTTGCGTTCGACGATGACGGAATCCCGCCATTCCGGCGTCGCCAGCGCCTTGCCGTTGACCGAGACCACCTGGAACGGGTTGGTATGAATATGGAAGACGTGGTCGTCATGCTCATGCGTGTTGACGATGGTCCATTCCTCGACGGCCCCCAGCTTGACCCGATGATCGATCCTGCCGGGATCGAACTTCTTGCCGTCAATAAAGAAGCCGAACTCCTGCCAATGGCCGGCGGCATCGGCTTCCGGCGCGGTCGCCGACAGCACCACCTTGCGGCGATTGGTGATCTCGCCGTCCTTGACGCTCGCCAGCGGCGGCGCCGGCAGGGCGGCCGGCAGCCTCATTTCCATCGGGGCCCCCGACACAAGGATCTGCGCCAGCGGCCCGACCGGTGACGGATGGCCCTGGTCATAAGGCGCGGCGTTGAAGGCGTAGGTGCCCGGACCGCCCGCCTTCACCAGAATGTCCGCGCGCTGGCCCGGTGCGATCAGGAGCTGCTTCAGCTTCTGCACCGCGCCGAGCTGGATGCCGTCATAGGCAATCGCATGCAAATCGTGTTTCTCGAGATCGAGCAGCATGTCGTCCTGATAGGCCGCATTGAGGATGCGCCAGCGCTGCACCTCGCCGGGCCGCATCTCGATGACCGGGCGGCGCTGGCCGTTGATCGCGAGGAAGCGCGTCGCCGTCTCCGGAAACAGCGTCTCGAAATTCTCCACCATGCCGTTGGCGTCGAAGACGACCTGGGTCAGCACCAGCAGCCGCTCCCGCGCGGAGGTGATCTCCGGTACGCCGGCGAAATCGCCCTCGACGATGAGCGCGCCGACCATGCCGCTCGACATCTGGATGTCGGCGCTGCCGTGGTGGTGCGGGTGATACCAATAGGTGCCGCTGGTGTGGTCGGCCGGCAGCGCGATCTCGATGTTGTAGCTGTGGCCCGGCGCCATCGAACGCATGACATTGTCGGCGATCCCGCTCGGGCTCGCATGCGCGCCGTGGAAATGGAAATTGGTGTTGTTGAACTGGTGCGGATGGCTGATATCCGCGGGCAAGCCGTCGCGGTTGGGCGGCAGGTCGTTGATCAGCTTGATCCGGAGCGTCTCGCCGGGCTTCATCCGCAGGGTCGGGCCGGGACTGCCGCCCTCATAGGACCTGACATAGAGCCTGACGCCGCCGATCTGGCGATAGGCGTAGCCACAGCGCAGATTCGTGCTCAGCACGCCGCCCACCGACCTGCGCACCTCCGGCTCGATCAGCGGCTGGTCCATGGCCTGAACCGCTGCTTCCGGCACCATGCCCATCGTCGGCGACATGTCGGCGGCGTGGGACACGGCCGCATGGTCGTGCATCGCATGCTGGGCCCTCGCGGTGCCACCGATCAGAGACAGCGCGCCCGCCGCACCGAGCAATTGCCGCCGCGACAGCCTCGCTGCGCCCACTGCGGTGCCGTCAGGTGAGCCGTCGTTCGGATCGTGCTGCATGAGTTCCCGCCCCTTGAGTTGCGAACCGTCTTATTCGATTCGACTGCAAATCAGCTGAGAAAACCACGCTTCTCAAACCGGGCACGCGCCGAACGCAAGGTGTCTTCATTGGATGGTAAGCCCTGCCCGTTTCTATTCCTGAATGACGAATCATGACAGCTTCGGGCCAGCATCGGTGCGTCCCCACGGTCGCGATGCCGTCAGCATCGTGAGCCACTAACGACCCTGTACAAGGATGAGATCATGCGGCCTTCGCGACGCGAGTTCGTGAAGTTGATATCGGCGGGCGGCATTTCGGTCAGCCTGTCGCAACTTGGGGCGGCGGCGAGCGCGCCCTTCGCGACCCATGAGACGCTGCCCGGCCGCGGCAATCTCAATCCCGCGACCAAGGGCGCCGGCCGCGTCGACGGCGTCGCCAAGGTGACCGGCGCGAAACTCTACGCCTCCGATTTTCGCGCCAACGACATGCCGGGCTGGCCGCAGACCACCTCGCACGCGATTTTGGTGCGCGCCAACGACGCCACGCATGTCTACACCGGCATGGACCTCGCCCGCCTCAACGGCGCGCTGAAGCCGTCGGTCATCGTCACCGCTGGGGATCTCGACCGCATCGGCACGCAGGTGCCGGAGTTCTATGCCGGTGATCTGTTCTGCCCGCTCGGCAAGACGCCGCTCTATCTGGGCCAGCCGGTCGCGCTGCTGATCTTCGAAAGATTCGACGCCTTCGATCAGGCCCGGCTCGTGCTGCGCGACGGCACCTTCGTCAGGTTCGGCGAGGAAACCGGCCCGGTGATCGCGCCCGATTACGGCTCCTACCGCTTCACCCGCCTCGCAGGTCCCTCGCCCGACAAGCCCGATGTCTATTCGCCGATCCAGGCCGGCTGGGTCTCGCCGAAGAAAGTGCAAAATGCCGCACTGCCGGTGTGGTCGCCGCTCGCCAGGGACATGCCGGCCGACTACGTCAAGGCCGCCAAGCTTGGCGACCAGATCCGCGACGAGCTTGCTGCCGACAACGCCTCCCTGCTCGTGCTCGACCGCGAGTTCGAGACGCAATCGGTTGACCCGATGTTCCTTGAGCCGGAATGCGGACTGGCCTGGTATGCCGGCAAGGGCGGAAATCTCGAGCTGGTGCTCGGCGTGCAGTCGCCCTATGAGGCCGCGGAGTCGCTCGCGCATCTGTTGGCCAAGGCCCACGCGCCCTACAAGCCCTCACACATCAATGCGCAGTTTGCTCATGTCGGCGGCGGCTTCGGCGGACGCGACCACACGCCGTTCATCCTTTACGTCGCGCTCGCCGCGATCTGCTTCCCCGGCAAGCCGGTGCGGCTGGCGCATGACCGCTACCAGCAATTCCAGGCTGGCATCAAGCGCCACCCGATCAAGATGCGCTCGCGCATCGGCATCGATCGCGCGACCGGCCTGATCAAGGCCTTCGCTGCCGATCACGTGCTCGACGGCGGCGGGCTGCAGAACTTCTCCGCCAACGTCGCCGTCGTCGCAGCGACAGGTGCGATCGGCATCTACGACATTCCCAGGGTCGACGTCACCACCATCGCGCTGCATTCGCGCGGCGTCACCGCCGGCTCGATGCGCGGCTACGGCACGCTGCAGACCATGACCGCGCTCGAAGCGCTGATCGATGAAGCGGCCTCCGAGCTCAAGATAGATCCGATCGAATTCCGCCGCCGCAATGCGCTGAAGCCAAACGGCCGGACCATGACCGGCAATCCCTACATCGTCTCGGTGCGCACGCCCGAGATTCTGGACAAGCTGGAAAAGCACCCGATCTGGCAGCAGCGCGCGCAGCTCGGGCAAACCTCTGGCGACCGGCTGGTCGGCACCGGTGTGGCCTGCGTCACCAAGGACTACGGCTCCGGCGCGGACTGCTCGCTCGGCCGCGTCGAGCTCGGCGCCGACGGCAGAATCGCGATCTTCTGCGACCACGTCGAGATGGGCAACGGCATCGGCACCGCGCTGGCCAACCGCGTCGCCTTCCATCTCGGCGCGATCGCCGACGAGGTCTCGGTCGCGCGTGTCGACAGCTACGACATGCTCGGCCTCGTCACCTCGGGCGATCCCTACACGATGGACCAGAAGACCCAGGATGCCGCGGAACGGAATCCGCGCTGGGTGCCCTCGATCTCCTCGGCGACCTCGGCCTCGATCGGCGCCCATGTCGGCACGCATTCGTCATCCGAAGCCGCGCGCGTCATCTTCCGCTTCGGCCTGTGGCCCGCCGCGCTGGAACTGTGGCGCATTCCCAAGACCGACCCGCGTGCCAAACAATCGGCGAATGCGAGCTGGCAGAACGGCGAGCTTACGATGCCCGGCCTCGCGCCGCTGCCGCTGGCAAGACTCGCAGCAACCGCCCACGCAAGCGGCTTCGTCACCGGCGCGGTCGCGCACAGCTTTTCGCGCTGGGCCTGGTCGCGGGCGCGCTTTCCGCTGTTCGGCGAGCAATACCGCGCCGAAATCGACGCGCTCGCAATCCGCCGCGGCAACAACAAATTCGAACGCATCAATCGTAGCAGCGTCAAGTTTCCGCCAACCGACAACAACCGCATCGGCACCGCCTACACCTCGATGTGCGGCACGCTCGTCCGCGTCGAGATCGAACGCGCCACGGGCGCGCTTCGCATCGCCAAGGCCTACAACGTGTTCGAATGCGGCACCGCGCTCGTGCCTGAGGTGGTGATGGGCCAGTCCCACGGCGGCTTCGCCATGGGCGTCGGCTACGCGCTGCTGGAAACGCTGCCGCCGTTCGAAGGCGGCCCGGGCAACGGCGAATGGAATCTCGGCCGCTATTTGGTCGCGCGCGGCTCCGACCTGCCGTTGCGCGATCTCGAGATCGAGATGCTGAAACCGCTCACCCCGGACGAAGCGCCCAAGGGCATGGCGGAGGTCGTGATGATCCCGATCGTGCCGGCGCTGATCAACGCCATCCATGACGCCACCGGCCATCGCTTCCGCGCGCTGCCGGTGACGGCGAGTCTCTTAAAGGGAGTGTTGGCGTGACGACCCTCAGCCTCACCATCAATGGCCGGAAGCATGGCCCGATGGACGTCCGCGACGATCTCTCGATGAACGATCTTCTGCGCGAGATGCTCGGCATGACCGGCACCAAGTTCGGCTGCGGCGCGGCGCAGTGCCTGAGCTGCGCCATCATCGTCGACGAGCCCGATGGCTCGAGCTACACCAGCCCGACCTGCATCGCACCGGCCGTCAATTTCGACGGCAAGTCGATCCGCACCGTCGAGGGTCACGCCAGGGACGGTCAGCTCTCGGCCCTGCAACAGGCCTTCATCGATCACTTCGCCTTCCAGTGCGGCTATTGCACATCAGGCTTTCTCAATGAGGGCCAGGTCCTGCTCGAACGTCTCGCGCGCACGCCTGTCGCCCGCGCAGCGCTGGAGCAGACCATTGCGGATGCGCTCGACGGGCATCTGTGTCGTTGCACGGGTTACATCAAATATCACGAGGCGGTGCGCGACGTGATCCTCGCCGATTCCAGCCGCTACCTCGTCGCCACCAAATGAGTGCGCCAGCGATGATGAACGCGCGCGTCAGGATCATGGTTGCAGTGGCCGCGCTGACGAGCAGTCTCTGCGCAGGCTACGCCGCCTCTGATACGACGAGCCACGGCCTCGCCTCGCCCGAAAGTTTTGCCGGCATCGCCGACACCGAGAAGCGCTCGGCCGCGATCTTCACCGAGCTCGGCAAGGTGCTGACGCATCCGCGCTGCACCAACTGCCATCCGGCCGGCGACAGCCCGCGCCAGGGCGACAATCCGCACCTGCATCAGCCGCCGGTGACGCGCGGCGCCGATGGCCACGGCTCGCCGTCGATGCGTTGCAACACCTGTCACCAGAAGGCGAATTTCGAGCCCGGCCGCATTCCCGGTCATCCCGAATGGCACCTCGCCCCGCGCGAGATGGCCTGGGAGGGCAAGACCATCGGCGAAATCTGCGAGCAGATCAGGGATCCCGCGCGCAACGGCGGCCGCAAGGTCGAAGATCTGATCGACCACATCGGCAAGGACACGCTGGTCGGCTGGGCCTGGAAGCCCGGCTTCGGCCGCTCACCCGCACCGGGCTCGCAAGCGCAGGCCGGCGCGCTGGTGGAAGCCTGGGTGAAGACGGGAGCAGCCTGCCCTGCGCCGTGAAGACGCGGTGGAGAGCGCTCATAAACGTAGGCTTCCGTGGTTAGACCGGCAGTCGCGACGTCTGGTGGTCACCGGCAGATTATGATCCTCAACGGCCCAGCCGGGCGTTCGCAATTTTTGGCAGCGGCCTGTTTTGAATTTCGAAAGTGTTGCAGTGACCAGCATCACGGTGCCAGCCAACCTCCCCGGCACACACTGCGGCCACTCGTGGTCTGGGATGAACCATTCCAAACCTCAACTGGAGAAACTGACATGGACAAGCAGCAGCAATGCGAAGTCAGCGAGACTGAATTGCCGACTGGCGAACTGGAGAGCGTGACCGGCGGGATGAGGAACAATGAAACCCAGGCATGGCAAGCGTTCATGAAGGGGTTTGACAAGGGATGGAAGGAAGCCGGCGGAAGTATCCTGACGATTACTGTGGATTAAAACGAAAGAGGCCGCCTCAGTCGGCGGCCTCTTTCCTTCACATCAACGCCGGCTGACCAGCAGGACCACAAGCTCCTGGTTGAGCGTTCTCAACTAATAAGGGCTGAGCACGCTCTCAAGAAACCGCTCCTTCTCGCCGGGCGCGTAGCCCTGCGAAGCCCCATAATATGGTTCGCCGTAGCCTTGGTAATATGGTGCGGACCGGTAGTAATGACGCGGCGCATAGGCATAGCCCAAGGCTCGGCCTGATGGGTACACGTGATGATGGGAACGAAGCACCGTGTGCCGATGGTGCCCATGATGCGCAGTTGCCGCGTTCGCGACCCCGCACAGGCCGATCAGAACGCTCAAGGCCAGAATCGAACGCATTGCCTTATCCTCCAGGGAATTCGTCTCGACTATTCAATTATTGCCACAAGGCAGCGTTCCAAAGAAATCACGGCTTCTTGCTCCCATGTTGGTTGGCCCTGGGTGGCGGCCTCTTTGTTGGTTCGCGACCGTAGCCTGCAATTGTCCCTGCGACGTCCCCACATCACGTCGGCGAAAACATCTCGACGAACGCCCTGATGGTGCTCGACACCTTGTCCTCGGACACGTGCCAGGCTGCGCCATCGTCTGCCGCGTAGAAATCGCCGGCATTCGAGCCGGCCCATCGGAAGATCTCGAACGACGGCCAGTAGAAGATGTCGGGGATATCGGAGTTGTTGACCACCTCATGGGCGGTCAAGCGCATGGTGCTCTTCGACAGGCAGTCGGCCTGCACTTTGACGCTCGTGGTCCGGTACAGATATTTCTCGGCAAGAGCCCGCGAGTTCAGCGCGGTCGGCCGCGGCAGGACGAAGCTGCCGGTGTCCCTGTCGAAGAAGGCCGGGGCGACACCGAGGGTCAGGATGAACACGTCGCTGCTCTTGATGGCCTGGAGCGTATTGTCCTTGCTCCAGCCTGGAGGCAGCAGTTCGACAAGCCTGCCCTTGATGGCCTCATCGATATCAGCGTCGCGAAGCCAGTCGACGAACACCCTGTTGGCGAACGTCG
>Ga0310811_10009627_pt1 | contig 12485 bp, 12 predicted proteins | sample YCmetagenome_FD_207642 | JGI IMG/M metagenome (GOLD analysis project Ga0310811, IMG submission 207642) | Soil microbial communities from experimental microcosm in Duke University, North Carolina, United States - YC | ecosystem: Engineered > Artificial ecosystem > Soil microcosm > Unclassified ... | reverse complement strand
CGCCCATCATGATGCCCATGCCCGCGTCCGGACTGGCGCTCGCAGCCAGCGCGCCGAGTATCAGCGAAGCCAGCGAAATCATCGTGTCCTGTTTTTGATTGCCCAGCATGCGCGCAATATGGCGCTGTGCAACGTGCCCGATTTCATGCGCCAGCACCGAAGCGAGTTCGGATTCGTTTTGCGCCGCCAGAACCAGCCCCGAATGCACGCCGATGAATCCGCCCGGCAATGCGAATGCATTCAGCACCGGATCGCGCACCGCGAAAAAAAAGAAGTCGTACTGCATCTCGCCACGCGCTTCCGGCTTGGCGGCCAGCAGATTGTTGCCGACGCTGCTCAGATATTCCTGCACCGGCGCATCGTCCAGATAATCGCGATTGCTCCTGATCGAACGCATGATGCGCTCGCCCAGTTTGCGCTCCAGTTGCGGCGACAAGGATTCGCGTTCGGTATCGCCCAGGCTCGGCAGGGATTGCGCCGTCGCGACCGCGGGTGCGACAACCGTTTGCGCGGCGCAAAGAGCGGACAGGATGAGAGTAGCGAGGACGCGTCGTCCGGATATCTTCAGCATGAACAGGAAAAGTAGATCGGGAACGGAGATCGTGTTTCGAATTTCACGGTGCTATGATACCCGCTCGCAAAAAGCGTTTACCTTCAACGCCATACCACCGTTTCATTTCCTTCACGCGCCTCGCCATGACCTCAGCAAAAGACCTTCCGCAGCCAGACGACCTGACCCATTTCGACGCCACCGGCCAGGCACACATGGTCGACGTCGGCGCAAAAGACGAAACGCATCGCATCGCCATCGCCAGCGGCGTCATCCGCATGAAACCGGAAACGCTCGCCATCATCCAGGCTGGCACTGCAAAGAAAGGCGACGTGCTTGGTATTGCGCGCATCGCCGCCATCATGGCTGCGAAAAAGACCAGTGACCTAATCCCGCTATGTCATCCGCTGGCATTGACGCGTGTGAAAGTGGATTTCGATATCGATGTCGCGCAGTCATGCGTGGCTTGCACCGCGCAAGTCGAGACCTTCGGAAAAACCGGTGTGGAGATGGAAGCACTCACCGCCGTACAGATTGGCCTGCTGACGATCTATGACATGTGCAAGGCGGTGGACCGGGGGATGGTGATGAGTGACGTGCGAGTGCAGGAGAAACGCGGCGGGAAATCAGGAAATTGGAACAATCAAATTTAATTTGGTGCAGGCAGAGAATCACTATTGCACTTTACGACGGGCGTGCCCATAGCACATAACTTCAGATAATTTTTTTGCGCAGCTGCGTGATTTCCTACCGATGCATATGCGCGCACTAACCCCATATAAGACTTGGGGTAGTTTGGATTAAGCTCTATCGACTTTTTGAAGTCGACAATCGCCCGTTGATAGTCTCCTATTTCTAAGTAAACTGCCCCGCGGTCATTGTAAACGTAACTATATTGGGGATAAATGACAAGGGCCCTATCGTAGTCCTTCAAGGCATCTCGATACATTTTTAATCTCGCAAATTCGATTCCTCTGTTATGAAATATTCGTTCAACCCCTGGTCTCTTATCGTTTTTTTCTATTAATTGCGCTGCATCGTCCCATAAAAGCAATGGATGCGAAAATGTGGTCAATCTAGACCAGGTTAATGGAACTAATAAAACGATCACCATACCCAAAACTAGTAAGGCCCGTCTAGAAGATAAGTGGCGGAGGAGGAGCGGTATCATCATGGTGAAGCCAAACATCCATAAATAGCTTCTATACAGAACAAAGGACTCTTGAATTCTTACAGTTGAAAATTCCGTAGCGAATAGTAGCCAAGGACAGAGCATCGCAAAACCGAACAGCCCTTTACGCTCTCTCTTTAGTAACAAGTAAACGGCTACTGAAAAATATAAAACAAAAGCAAATGCACTCAGAACATATGGCCACTCCGTAAGCGTGATTGAAAAATCCTCGATCATATCGATGGACATCCAAGCTGGGCTTGGCACAATCCAAATTGCTAGATACTTGAAAAATAAAAAGCACTGAGTCAAGATGGAAAGCGGATAAGCCAATGAGACGTCAAAGTTCAAATGAGAACTAGCAAGACGAGCCAGCATACCGTTGCCATTGATTTCATATGCCTGTCCTAAAACATTCTGTGTTTTAACCTGATAAACGACGAATACCGCAATTAGCGTGTAGAGCACGAAGACTGAAAGAATTCGCCACGTAAATCTCTGCGCCGGCTTTTGAAGCAAAAGTATTAGAGCCAGCGCTAAAGTCGGTGCCATAACAGCATGCTCTTTCGAAAGAACGGCAAATAAATAGGCCAAAGCTGAGGCAAGTAGTGCGCAGTAGCTACGACGTAGCAATCCTTGAACAGCCAAGTTAAGCATCACCAGCACAAAGAATGTGGCCATCAAAATGGACCGTTGCGAAAGATAACTGACCGCATAGACCGAAACCGGATGTAACGCAAAAATTAATGCCGATAGAACAGCTATCCATGATTGATAGGTTTTACTATTCGAGATATCCGTTACCCAAAGTAGTTCTCTAATCAAAACGAATAGAAGCGTAGCGTTAGCGATATGAATCGCCATATTTCCTAAATGAAACCAAATTAAATCGAAACCAAAGAAAACACGGGTCCATTCAAAGGTCGCATAAGGCAACCATCTAAGATCTAAGCTGAACAGATTTCCAAGATATTGCTCATGCACTGAACCATTAAAGAAATAAATGTCATCAAAAACCACCGGATTCCATAGGAAAAACCCGTAAACAGCGCTAATACTAAGAGCAAGAAAGAGTATTTGAAGAAAAATTATCTTATGGTTTCGCATGGCTAATATTGTTTCAAACAGCTTGATGAGCATATACGCAAAAAAAAACACCCCGGGAAAGGGTGTTTTTTGCGTTAGCGAAATAAGTTAGCATTTCAATCCGCGCTTACCACCATCGCATGCCGTGCCGGTCATTGCCCAGCTTAGGCTTGTGTCAGTGAGAACCGGAGTCAACACTAATCCATCAGCGGTGCCGGTACTGTCTGTTGCTTCCAAGGTAGAGGTAATTGTTCCGTCAGTAACGGATGCAATAGCCGTAACATACTTTGGCAGTGGATCAGCGGCCGTACCTGCAGGAATAGCAGGAACGCCATTAGAACCAGCACTACAACCTGTGATACTGCCATTCTCTTGAGCACACAACGCAATCGCCGTTTTAAAACTTTCCAAACCTGCCAGGGCGCCAGCTGCTTTCGAGCGCTGCGTATAGTTCTGGTACTGCGGAATCGCCACCGCAGCCAAGATACCAATAATCGCCACAACGATCATCAATTCGATCAGCGTAAAGCCCTGCTGCGCCTTCTTCATCATTTTCATCGATTTCATTTCTCTCTCCTGTTGGGAATGCAGGCAGACTTCTGCCGTGCCTTCTCTTGAGCAATGCTTGTGCCAGGCAATTTTTCACTGAGAAAGATGTGTTTCGGCAAAAACTGCGTTGAAAGTAACAATTTACGGTCGCGCAAGCTGCCGATTTTTGTCAGTTAACGCCGGGTTCTGCCGTTTTTTGTCGAAACAATCAAACTCACTGCATGCCAAACGAAAACCGAAGTTTGGTGCCGGCAAGGTCGATAAGGTCGCCGTCCGACAAGGCCTTGGTCGCCATGCCGCTTGATTTGCCGTTGACGAGCGGATGCGTTTTGCCTTCCACGTGCGTCAGGCTGTAGCCGTCGCCGCCTTTTGCGAGCACGGCAATCTGTACGTGCGGATGACCTATGGTGGTCAAGGGCTGGGTTAGAGGAATTTTCTTTCCGGAATATTGGCCGCTCAGGATTTCGATGATGGCCGGGCGATGGAATCCCTGGGCATCGCCCTGCGAGAGGTCGATTGGCGTGATCGACCATAGAGCGTCATCGGAGCTTTGCGCTTCTGCTCCGGCCTGCCGCGATGGCAGCGCGTCTTCATACGCACGGTATTGCATCGTGTGCCGTCCCATCTCGATCACGTCGCCGTCCTGCAGGCAATGCTTTTGCACCAGCTCGCCGTTGATGCGGCTGCCGTTGGTGCTGCCCATATCCTGAAAATAAAGATCGCCCAAGGCGAAGACGAGTACGGCGTGCTCGGCGCTGACGCCGGCTTCATCGATGACGATGTCGTTGTAGGTGCGGCGGCCGATGGTGGTCCGTTCCTTGAGCAGAGGAATTCTTTGCAGCACCGAGCCTTCTTTTGCCAAAATAATCGCGGCCATGATTGTTCGAAATGTTTCAATGACTGGCGTTTCGCCATGCAAACTAAAACGCTGCTGATCGCGTTCCATGATACGCCTGCATGCGGTAGCCAGTGGCTACGTCGTGCACGCATGTTATGCGCCCATGCAGGATTTGAGCCAAGCGTGCAGGCGCTCGCGCAAACCTGTCACCGGCGTCTGGTCAAGCGCATCGATCTTGACCAGAATGACTGAAATATTGTCACGCCCGCCATTGTCGTTGGCGGCGTTGACCAGATCTTCGCAGGTCGATTCGAGTTCGGCATGCCGATCCAGCAATTCGAGGATCTGCTCGGTTGCCAGCATGTCGGACAAGCCGTCGGAACACAGCAGATAGAGATCGCCCGCTTCTGCCGTCAATGCGTTGGTCTCGACCTCGATCTCGACCGCCACACCCAGCGCGCGGGTGATGAGATTCTTGTTCGGTGCGAAGCGCGCCCATTCCGGACTGACGAGACCGGCGTCGATCTGCTCCTGCAATTGCGAATGGTCGCGCGTCAGTTGCGTCAGCACGCCCTGGCGAAATCGATACGCGCGCGAATCGCCGATATGCGCGAGCACCACCTTGTTTTGATGGAATAAGGCGGCGACCAGCGTGGTGCCCATGCCGCTCAGTTCCGGCTGGCTGATGGACGCGGCGAGTATTTGTTCGTTCGCCGCTTCCACCGCTTCGGTCAGCAAGCGCTCGAGTTGCTTGCTGCTCGGCGAACGTCGCAGCCAGGCGTATTCCTGCAGGCTTCGATCCAGGCTGGACTTGAAGACGGTAGTCGCGATACTGCTGGCAATTTCACCGGCGTTATAACCGCCCATACCGTCCGCCAGCACAGCGACTCTGCCCTCCTCGCTCCACTCGATCGCATCTTCATTGTGCCCACGCACCTTACCGGTATCGGTCCTGGCAGCGAAGGAGAGCGCAAGATGATGCGTCATGGATGCGATAGCGAAGGAGAGCGTTGGACGTTGCGGGATTTGCGCCACGCGATGCTTGTGTTCGTTTTAGCGGAATCGGTCTGAGCGACGCTGCGACGCAGGGTAGATGATAGCTGCTAGCGATACAGAAGTCGCCGGATTGCGGAGAGAATCATGCATTTTTGAACATTTTTAACAATTGCTAACTGGCGTAGCGTTCGCCGGCCGTCGCTCCCGTTACGGCCGTCTGCAGTGGGGACGGCTCCCTTATAATGAAGGCTGTTGTATTCCACGGCCGCCAGCGCAGCGCCCTCACACCACATTTACAGGAGAACATGCCGGCCGCCGGCCGCGCATTCACTAACCATGACGACACTGGTCTATACCCACGAAGCTTGCCTGGACCACATTCCAGGCCCCAGTCACCCGGAATCGCCAGAACGCCTGAAGGCGGTCGTGAAGGCGCTGCGGACACCGGAATTTTCCGATCTTGAATGGCGCGATGCGCCGATGGGCACACGCGAGCAGGTGCTGATGATCCACACCGAGGACTTCGTGCAAGACATCGAGGACGCCGCGCCGACCCGCGGCTACGTGCCGCTGGACGGCGGCGACACCGTGATGTCGCCCGGTTCGCTGGAAGCCGTGATGCGCTGCGTCGGCGCGGCCTGCGCAGGCGTCGACGCAGTCATGAACAAGGAAGTCAGGAATGTTTTCTGCGCGACCCGCCCTTGCGGCCATCACGCCGAACCGAACCGCGCAATGGGCTTCTGCATCTACAACCAGGCCGCGATCGCCGCCGCGTATGCGTATGAAGTGCACAAGCTGGAGCGCGTCGCCGTCATCGATTTCGACGTCCACCACGGCAACGGCACGCAAGCCGCGTTCTACGACCGTCCGGAACTGTTCTACGCATCCAGCCACCAGTCGCCGTTCTATCCCGGCACCGGCGCCAAATCGGAAACCGGCACCGCGCACAATATCGTCAACGTGCCGCTGCCGCGCGGCTGCGACTCGGCAATGTTCCGCGAACAGATCGCGGCTGAAATGCTGCCGGCGATCCGCGACTTCAAACCGGAACTGATCATCATCTCCGCCGGCTTCGACGCGCATCACCTGGACCCGCTGGCCGGGTTGAATCTGCAGGACAGCGATTACGACTGGGTCACGCGCGAACTGATGAAGATCGCGGATGAACTCTGCGATGGCCGTATCGTGTCGATTCTGGAAGGTGGCTACAGCCTGGAAGGCCTTGCATCCAGCACGGCGGTGCATGTTAAGGCCTTGATGAATCATTGATTCATCTCTTTCAGGACGGCTCTCTGAAATTGCAGGTAACTATCGCTTTTCTTAACTTGTCATTCCCGCGCAGGCGGGAATCCAGTGCCTTTGGAAAGCGTCTATTTCAATCATCGAATAACTGTCAGCCCCTGGATTCCCGCCTGCGCGGGAATGACATGGATATAAGAAATGACGTACAGCGTGAATTTGAATTGATGTTGAGCAAAGCGATCTGCGATAGTTCACTCACTACCCTCATCACCTTCTCTACCCGCCTTCAACGCCGCACGAATAGCTCGATGCGAAAACCCGCGCTGCATCAGAAAACGCATCTGCTTTGCGCGCTCTTCCGCGTTCTGCGGCGGACATCCGAATTTTCTTAGCCACACCTCGCGCGCGCGCGCCGCTTCGTCTGCTTCCAGATTGGTCTTGATGTCGCTCAGCGCATCGGCTTCGATGCCGTGGCTTTTCAGTTCGGACAGGATGCGGCTGTTGCCGAAGCGGGCGGCACGTCGATTTACCAGAGATTCCGAGAAGCGTTCCTGCGACAGGAATTTCGCCGCTTCCAGCATATCGAGCAGGGCTTCGACGTCGTCGCCTTCCTGCGCGTAACGCGCAAGCTTGCGGCCGAGCTCGAGCCGGCTGTGTTCGCGCGCCGATAAATAGCGCAGCGCCCGGGCTTTGAGGCTCATTTGCGGTTTTGCCATATGAGTGCAAGCGCGGGCGCTGTTAAATGCGGTTTTGAATTGTAGATGCAGCGCCGTCCGCTAATGTGGAGCGGCGCCGACCGGACTTACTCGACTTCCTTCAATTCCTTGGCGGCGGTCTTCTTCGAAGCTGCCGGTTCGCTGGACTTAAGGGGCGGCGGCAATTCGGGTACGCCCAGCGTGCCGCGCACCTTGTTCTCGATCTCGTAGGCGAGTTCGGGATGCTCCTTCAAGTAGTTGCGCGCGTTGTCCTTGCCTTGGCCGATGCGTTCGCCGTTGTAGCTGTACCAGGCGCCGGATTTTTCCACCACCTTGTTGTCGGAACCCAGGTCCAGAACTTCGCCTTCGCGCGAGGTGCCTTCTCCATACAGGATATCGAAGTGCGCTTCCCGGAACGGCGGCGCCACCTTGTTCTTGACGACCTTGACCTTGGTTTCGTTGCCGATGACTTCGTCGCCGGACTTGATCGAACCCGTGCGGCGGATATCCAGACGCACCGATGCGTAGAACTTGAGCGCATTGCCGCCGGTCGTGGTTTCGGGGTTGCCGAACATCACGCCGATCTTCATGCGGATCTGGTTGATGAAGATCACCAGCGTATTGGTGCGGTTGATGCTGCCGGTCAGCTTGCGCAGCGCCTGCGACATCAAACGCGCCTGCAGGCCGGGCAGCGAATCGCCCATGTCGCCTTCGATTTCGGCGCGCGGCGTCAGCGCCGCCACCGAGTCGATGACCACCAGATCGACGCCGCCGGAACGCACCAGCGCATCGCAGATTTCAAGCGCCTGTTCGCCGGTATCCGGCTGTGAAATCAGCAGGTCCTTCAGATTGACGCCGAGCTTTTGCGCGTAGACGACATCGAGCGCGTGCTCCGCATCGATGAAGGCGCAGGTGCCGCCGATTTTCTGCATTTCGGCGATCGTCTGCAGCGTCAGCGTGGTTTTACCGGACGATTCCGGGCCATAGATTTCCACCACGCGGCCGCGCGGCAGGCCGCCGACGCCCAGCGCGATGTCGAGGCCGAGCGAACCGGTGGAGACCACCTGCACCTCTTCGACCACGGCGCCGTCTTCCATGCGCATGACCGAGCCCTTGCCGAACTGCTTTTCGATCTGCGCCAGTGCGGCCGCCAGTGCTTTGCTCTTTTCCGAGCTCGATGCGTTCTTTTTATCGTCCATGAGGTTCTTTCGGCGAAAATGGAAAACGGGTTGTTTGGAAAGAAACCGTACTGTATAAAAAAACAGTGCTTTGTGCAAGCCCGATCGTGCGACTTGCCATAAATAATTGAAATTGTTGCGTTACGCCACCTAGCAGCGATCAGGGAGCCATCGATTGAAGGAGCTGTTTGAGCTGGCCTATAAGAAAGAACGCGCCGCCGGCAGGCGCTTGGCGGACGAAACCGGCGTCGCGCTGGAAGCGGCGCTCCGCCAGGTGATGCAGCAAAGCGCCGGTCAGCAATCGCTGGAGCAATTGATAGCGCGGCGCAGGGACGAACGTCAGCGCATAGCGCACGGTATCGCCGAGCGGCGGCAACGCAAGGTCGAAACGCGCGCCGCGCAGTTACGCGCGCAGGCGCCCGATCCGGCTGCCTGGCTAGCTTGGTTCGACGGCGCGACGCATCCGAATCCGGGACGCATGGGCATAGGCGGCGTGCTGAGAAGCCCGTCGGGCGCGACTACGGAAATCAGTTTCCATGCCGGCGACGGCGACAGCAGCGAGGCGGAATATCGGGCGCTGATCGCCGTGCTCGAAGCCGCGCTCGCCATGCGTCCGGCAAAGCTGGTGATCCACGGCGACAGCCGCGTCGTGATCGATGACGTGCAATCGCAGCGCGGCGCAGTGGCACTGACGACTTGGCGCGCGCGGGCCCAGGATCTGATCGCGCAACTGGCCGATGTCACGCTGCGCTGGATTCCGCGTGCGAAGAATGCCGCTGCCGATGCGCTGTCGCAACAGGCGGTACGGATGTGAGCGTAGGCCGCGACGGCGTTTGCCTTGCCGCTCCCGGGGAAACCCAATAGACTACCGCGAACCACACTCCCCTCACTTCCATGCGTATCCTGCTCGCCGAAGACGACAATGTGCTTGCCGATGGATTGACGCGATCGCTGCGCCAGTCAGGCTACGCCACCGACTGCGTCAAGAACGGCCTGGAAGCGGATTCCGCGCTCGCCGCGCAGGATTTCGACCTGCTGATCCTCGATCTCGGCCTGCCCAAGCTGTCTGGACTAGAAGTGCTGCAACGCCTGCGCGCGCGCGATTCGCGGCTGCCGGTGCTGATCCTGACCGCCGGCGATTCGATCGAACAGCGCGTCAAGGGACTCGATCTCGGCGCCGACGATTTCATGGCCAAGCCGTTCGCGCTGTCGGAGCTGGAAGCCCGCGTGCGGGCGCTGACGCGACGCGGCGCCGGCGGCGGCCCGACCGTCATCAAGCATGGCCCGCTGTCTTATGACCAGGTCGGCCGCATCGCCTACATCAACGATCACATGCTGGAGCTGTCGGCGCGCGAACTCGGCTTGCTGGAAGTGCTGTTGCAGCGCTGCGGCCGGCTGGTGTCGAAAGAGCAGTTGGTCGATCACCTCTGCCAGTGGAGCGAGGAAGTCAGCAACAACGCGATCGAAGTTTATGTACATCGCCTGCGCAAGAAGATCGAAGTCGGCGGCATCCGTATCGCCACCGTGCGCGGCCTCGGCTACTGCCTGGAAAAATTCTCCGACGCTTCTTCTTCATCCGCTGCCAACACATCCGGCTGACGCATGAGGCGCGAGACCGACCCGCTGGATGCGCACCTTTCCGCGGACGCGGACGCACCGTATGTGCTCGAAACGACGCCACCAGCGCGCACGCAGCGTTCGCTGTTCGGCGAGATTCTCGACTGGATGCTGGTGCCACTGCTGCTGCTGTGGCCGGTCAGCATTGCCATCACCTACCTGGTCGCCAAATCGATCGCCAATGAACCTTTCGACCGCATCCTCGACGACAAGGTCGCGGTGCTGGCGCAGCAGATACGCGAAGTCGACGGCCGGCTCGTCACCCGCATCGACGTGCCGGCGGCCGACATCCTGCGCGCCGACGATATCGACAACATCTACTACCAGGTGCGCGACGCGCGCGGCGCCGTGATCGACGGCGACATGGGAATGCCGGCGCCGGAAGATGCCGATGCGCCCGCGCCGTGGACCACGCACTTCCGCTACGACATGATGCGCAATACCGAGGTGCGCATCGCCTATACCTACGTCGACCTGCACAAGACGCCGTTCGACGCGCAGGAAGACGGCGCACCGCGGCTGGCGCTGGTGCAGGTCGGCGAGACGCTGGAAAAGCGCACGCAGCTCGTCAACCAGATCATCAAGGGCGTGATCGTGCCGGAATTCATCATCCTGCCGATCGCGCTGGTGCTGGTGTGGTTCGCACTGACGCGCGGCCTGCGCCCGCTGGCCGAGCTGCAGCAGCGCATCCACGCGCGCCGGCCGGACGATCTCAGCCCGATCGCATCCGGTCATGTGCCGGAAGAAATCCTGCCGCTGGTCGATTCCTTCAACGATATGCTGGACCGGCTGTCGCAGAACATCCGCATGCAGAAGCGCTTCATCGCCGATGCCGCGCACCAGTTGAAGACGCCGCTGGCCGGCATGCGCATGCAATCGGAACTGGCATTGCGCCAGACCGAGCATGATGAAATCCACAAGTCGCTGGAACAGGTCGCACGCAGTTCCAAATCCGCCACGCGTCTCGTCAATCAATTGCTGATGCTGGCGCGCGCCGAGAACCAGGTGCCGGCCGCCGGCACGCTGCTGCCGCTCGATCTGTCCGAGCTGGCGCGCGAGGTGGTGCAGGAGTGGGTGCAAACCTCGTTCAATCGCAGGATCGATCTCGGCTTCGAGCCGCCGCGCGATCCGGTCATCATTCCCGGCGACCGCCTGATGCTGCGCGAACTGCTGAACAACCTGATCGACAATGCCCTGCACTACACGCCGCCCGGCGGCCACGCCACGGTGCGCGTGCAGATGGATGCGCGCGGCGAACGGGCATGGCTGGAAGTCGAGGATACCGGACCGGGCATCGCGCCGGCGGAACGCGCGCAGGTATTCGAGCGCTTCTACCGCATCCTCGGCAGCAATGTCGAAGGCAGCGGGCTGGGGCTCGCGATCGTGCGCGAAATCGCGCAGCAGCACGATGCCGATGTGGAAATTCTGGACAATCCGCATGCGAGCGACGCCGCGCATCCCGGCTGCCTGATCCGCGTCACGCTGCCTTGTTCGCACGCCGCCTATTCCGACGAGACCGAATGATGACGACGGACCATTCCGCAAAACCCGCCGGCTATTGGCCGCGCGCACGCGCACTCACCGCCTGCCTGTCCGCGCTCTGGCTGGTCGCGACCTTCTGCGTGATTTTCTTTGCGCGCGAGCTGCACGACATCTCGCTGTTCGGCTGGCCGCTGTCCTTCTACATGGCGGCGCAGGGCATTCTGCTGATCTATGTGTTCATCGTCGGCATGTATGCATGGCGCATGCATCGCCTCGATCAAGACTACACGCGCAAAGACCATGAACAATAAGGCTTTCTTTCGCCGCCTGAGCCGCTACTACGGCCTGTATACCGCGGGCTTCATCTTCTTCCTGTGCGCGGTTGCGGTTCTCGAGCACGAAGGCTTCCCGCGCGTGTGGATCGGTTACGTGTTCCTCTTCACCACCATCGTGGTCTACGCCAGCATCGGCGTGCTGAGCCGCACCTCGGACGTGACCGAATACTACGTCGCCGGCCGTCGCGTGCCAGGCTTCTTCAACGGCATGGCGACCGCGGCCGACTGGATTTCGGCGGCCAGCTTCATCAGCGTGGCGGGCGGACTGTATTTGTGGGGCTTCGACGGTCTGGCCTACCTGATCGGCTGGAGCGGCGGCTTTTGCCTGGTGGCCTTGTTCATCGCGCCCTTCCTGCGCAAGTTCGGCCAGTACACGATCCCCGATTATCTTGCCGCGCGTTACAGCGGAAGACGCGGCGGCAATGCGGTGCGCCTGGTGGCCGTGGCCGCCACCATCATCGTGTCATTTACCTATGTCGTCGCGCAAATCTACGGCGTCGGCCTGATCACTTCGCGCTTCACCGGGCTCGATTTCTCGGTCGGCATCTTCCTCGGCCTCGCCAGCATTCTGGTGTGCTCCTTCCTCGGCGGCATGCGCGCAGTGACGTGGACCCAAGTAGCGCAGTACATCATCATCATCATCGCTTACATGACGCCGGTGATCTGGCTGTCGATCAAGCATACCGGCAACCCGGTGCCGCAACTGGCTTACGGCCCGGCGATCGAACAGGTGACGGCACGCGAGC
>Ga0310811_10009626_pt1 | contig 12486 bp, 13 predicted proteins | sample YCmetagenome_FD_207642 | JGI IMG/M metagenome (GOLD analysis project Ga0310811, IMG submission 207642) | Soil microbial communities from experimental microcosm in Duke University, North Carolina, United States - YC | ecosystem: Engineered > Artificial ecosystem > Soil microcosm > Unclassified ... | reverse complement strand
CGATGCCCGCCATGTCGCCGGCCAGCGGAAAGCCGGTATGCGCGATGCCGGCGCGGTCGAAGACGTTCTTTTGCACATAGGCGTAATAATCCATGCCCGACGCCTTCTCGACGATCGCGCCGAGCAGGATGTAGCCGTAGTTCGAATAATCCCACTTCGTTCCCGGCTCGAAATCCGGCCCGCGCGCGCCGTTCAGCGCGATGATGCCGGCGAGGGAGCGCACCTTGTCGCGATTGGCCCCTTCTTCCGGCTGCAGGATGCCCATGTCGCCGGTGCCGCCGGTATGCATGAGCAGCATCCGCACCGTAACCTTGGACGCGATGTCGCGATTGGGATAATCGGGCAGGAATCTGCCCACCGTGTCGTCGAGCGAAACGCGGCCTTGATCGATCAGCTGCCAGATCGCCACCGCCGTGAAGGTCTTGCCCTGCGAGGCGACGAAGAATTTGGTGTCGAGCCCATTCGGCGTTGTTCCCGCCGCATCGGCATGGCCATAAGCCTTGGCAAAGAGGTCCGCCCCATCGCGCCGCACGAGAACCACGCCGGCGAACTCGTTTTTCTGCATCAGCCGGTTCGCGAAGCCGTCGAGCGCCGCGAATGCGGCGGCTTCACTCGCCAGCGGCTCGCCACGGATGCGGAAATCGCTGAACCGCGACAGGTCCTTCGCATTGCGCGTCAGCAGTATGCGCCACATCTGCGCCGCGACCCTATCGCGCACCAGCGCTTCCACATTGGTCCCGTCGTCCTTTTCCACCCGCACGAAATCGAACCCGCCGCTCTCCTCGAACTTGTCGCGGTCGTATTCGACATTCTCGTCGCCCAGCGCCTTGAGCGCCGCCGTATCCTGCGCGTCGAACGCCGTCACCCATGCATCCGCCGCCGCGCGAACCGGTGCTGGCGCCGCGCCCCCGCAAAGCACCACGCACGCGGCCACGGCCGCGCCGATCCCAATCCGGTTCATGGCAGTCCCCCTTGTTAGAAGAGAGCGTTGAAGGCCTTTACGGCTTTTTCGGGACCCGCCGGATGATCCCAGACCCCGCTGGAAACCGCGAGGAAATCCGCGCCTGCCTCGATCAGCGGCAGCGCGTTCTCCGTCGTGATCCCGCCGATGGCGACGCAAGGCACGACCATCATCTCCGCCCACCAGCGCAGTGTTTCGATCTCCGCCCGCGCCTTGGGCTCCTTGGTCGTGGTCGGGAAGAAGGCACCGAAGGCAACATAGTCCGCGCCTGCCTCGGCGGCCTCCATCGCGAGATGCCGCGAGTCGTGACAGGTCACGCCGACGATCGCGTTCGGTCCCACCTCGGCCCGTGCCTGCGCATAGCTCGCATCCTCCTGCCCGACATGCACCCCATCGCAGCGCAGCTCGTGTGCGAGGTCCGGCCGGTCGTTGAGGATGAACGCGACATCGTGCTTCTGCACGATCGGCATCAGCACCTCGGCAGCGCGCCTTATCTCGTCATCATGCACGTTCTTCAGCCGCAGCTGGAACGACGCGACATCTCCTGCGCCGAGCGCACGCTTCACGATTTCCGCGAAGGGGTTAGCCTCGAAGACCGGCGGCGAAATCAGATAAAGGCGGCAGCGCTCGCTCACTCCGCCGCCGCGGCCCGCGCCTTGCCGATCATCGGATCGAGATCGCCCGCCGCATAGCGCTTCGCCATCGCCGCGGTCGAGAGCGGCTTGATCTTGCTCGCCCAGCCGGCCGCGTTGAACTCGTTGAAGCGCTGGACGCAGACCTTGCGCATCGCTTCCTTCGCGGGCTTGAGGTACGCGCGCGGATCGAACTCGCCCGGCTTCTCCATCAGCACCTTGCGGATCGCGCCGGTCATCGCCATGCGGTTGTCGGTGTCGATATTGATCTTGCGCACGCCGTTCTTGATGCCGCGCTGGATCTCCTCCACCGGAACGCCCCAGGTCTGGGGCATCTTGCCGCCATACTGGTTGATGATGTCCTGGAGGTCCTGCGGCACCGATGACGAGCCGTGCATCACAAGGTGCGTGTTCGGCAGGCGGCGGTGGATCTCCTCGATCACATTCATCGCCAGCACCGCGCCGTCCGGCTTGCGGCTGAACTTGTAGGCGCCATGGCTCGTGCCCATCGCGATCGCGAGCGCGTCCACCTTGGTTTTCTTCACGAAGTCGACCGCCTGGTCGGGATCGGTCAGCAGCTGGCTGTGATCGAGCTTGCCCTCGGCGCCGTGACCGTCTTCCTTGTCGCCCATGCCGGTTTCGAGGCTGCCGAGCACGCCCAGCTCGCCTTCGACCGAAACGCCGCAGCTATGCGCCATCTCGACCACGCGGCGCGTGACGTCGACATTGTACTCGTAATCGGCAGGCGTCTTGCCGTCTTCCTTCAGCGAGCCGTCCATCATCACCGAGGTGAAGCCGTACTGGATCGCGGTCGCGCAGGTCGCCGGGCCGTTGCCGTGATCCTGGTGCATGCAGACGGGGATTGCCGGATACATTTCGACCAGCGCATCGATCAGCCGCGCCAGCACGATGTCGTTGGCATAGGAGCGCGCGCCGCGGCTCGCCTGGATGATCACCGGCGCGTCGACCTGTTCGGCGGCCTCCATGATCGCGAGGCCCTGCTCCATGTTGTTGATGTTGAATGCAGGCAGGCCGTAATCGTGCTCGGCTGCGTGGTCCAGAAGCTGTCTGAGCGTAATGCGGGCCAACTGGGCGACTCCCCTTGTTTTGGGAGGGTCTTAGCCCGTTTCATGTCACTTTTGAAGCGCCGCGACGCCGGGCAGTTCCTGGCCTTCGAGCCATTCGAGGAATGCGCCGCCGGCCGTGGAAACATAGGAGAAATCCTCGGCCACGCCGGCATGGTTGAGCGCTGCGACCGTGTCGCCGCCGCCCGCCACCGAGAGCAGGTTCCCCGCCTTCGTCGCCGCCGCGACCGCCCTGGCCGCCGCCACCGTGCCGGCATCGAAAGGCGCCGTCTCGAAGGCGCCGAAAGGCCCGTTCCACACCAGCGTTTTGGTCACCGCCAGCCGGTTCGCGAATTCCGCGATGCTCTTGGCTCCGACATCGAGGATCATCTCGTCCTTGTGGACGTGATGCACCTCGGCAGTGCGGTGCTTCGCGTGGGCCTTGAACTCATGCGCCACCACGGCATCGACCGGTAGCAGGATCGCCGCGCCGGCTTCGTTCGCCATGTGCACGACCCGCTGCGCCGTTTCGATATGATCGCGCTCGACCAGCGACTTGCCGACCTCGATGCCTTCGGCGGCGAGGAAGGTGTTGGCCATCGCCCCGCCGATCACCAGCGTCTCGACGCGCTTCACCAGGTTTTCCAGCAGCGCGATCTTGGTCGAGACCTTCGCCCCGCCGATCACCGCCATCACCGGCCGCTGCGGATCGCCCAGCGCCTTTTCGAGATGCGTCAGCTCCATCTCCATCGAGCGTCCGGCGGCGTTGGGCAGCAGATGCGCTACGCCTTCCGTCGTCGCATGGGCGCGATGCGCCGCGCTGAACGCGTCGTTGACATAGATGTCGCCCAGCGTCGCGATCTGTTTCGCGAAGGCCGGGTCGTTGTCTTCCTCGCCCTTGTGGAAGCGGGTGTTCTCCAGCAGCAGGACGTCACCATCCTTCAGCTTCGCCACCGCCGCCTGCGCGATGTCGCCGACGCAATCCGCGGCAAACGCCACCGGCTTGCCCAAATCCTTCGCGAGTGCCGCTGCGACGGGCTTCAAGGACATCGAGGGCACGACCTTGCCCTTGGGCCGATCGAAATGGCTGAGCACGATCACCTTCGCGCCCTTCTCCGCCAGCTCGCGAATGGTCGGCGCCTGCCGCTCGATGCGCACGGTGTCGGTCACGACACCGTCTTTCATCGGCACGTTCAGATCGGCGCGCACCAGAACGCGCTTGCCGGCGACTTGCAGATCATCGAGCGTGCGGAAGGCCATCTTAGATGAGCTTTCCCATCGCCACCGCGGTGTCGGCCATGCGGTTCGAGAAGCCCCATTCGTTGTCGTACCAGCTCATCACCGAGACGAAGTTGCCGTCCATCACCTTGGTCTGGTCGAGCGCGAAGGACGACGAGGCCGGGTTGTGGTTGAAGTCGCTGGACACAAGCGGCGCCTCCACGATCTCGAGAATGCCCTTGAGCGCTCCTGCGGCTGCGGCCTTGATCGCGCCGTTGATCTCGTCGACCGTCGTCGCGCGCTTGGCGATGAACTTCAGGTCCACCAGCGATACGTTCGGCGTCGGCACGCGCACCGACACGCCGTCGAGCTTGCCCTTGAGGTCCGGCAGCACGAGGCCGACGGCCTTGGCCGCGCCGGTCGAGGTCGGGATCATCGAGAGCGCCGCGGCGCGGGCGCGGTAGAGGTCCTTGTGCATCGTGTCGAGCGTCGGCTGGTCGCCGGTATAGCTGTGCACCGTCGTCATCATGCCCTTCTCGATGCCGACCGCGTCGTGCAGCACCTTGGCCACCGGCACGAGGCAGTTCGTCGTGCAGGATGCGTTCGAGACGATGACATGCTCCTTGGTCAGCTTGTCGTGGTTGACGCCGAACACCACCGTCAGGTCGACGCCGTCCGCCGGGGCCGAGACCAGCACGCGCTTGGCACCGGCCTTCAGATGCGCCGAGGCCTTCTCTTTGCTGGTGAAGATGCCCGTGCATTCCAGCGCGATATCGACGTCGAGCGCCTTGTGCGGCAGCTCGGCCGGGTCCTTGATCGCGGTGACCTTGATCTTGTGGCCGGCGGCGACGATGTGATCGCCGTCGATGGTGACGGTGGCCGGGAACTTGCCGTGCACCGAGTCGTAGCGCAGCAGATGCGCATTGGTCTCGACCGGGCCGAGATCGTTCACCGCCACCACTTCGATGTCGCGGCGCCCGCTCTCCACGATGGCGCGCAGCACCAGGCGCCCGATGCGGCCGAAACCGTTGATTGCGACGCGAACTGCCATTGTGAGCGCTCCCTAAGCTTTTTCGTTCAACGCGGCCTTCGCCGCTTCGACAACTGCTTCGGCGGTGATGCCGAAATGCTTGTACACATCTTTAAATGGCCCGCTGGCGCCGAACCCATGCATTCCGACAAAGCGGCCATGCGGTCCGGTGTAGCGGTCCCAGCCGAGCGAAATTCCGGCTTCGACGGCGACTTTTACCGTGTCCTTGCCCAAAAGCGCTTCACGCTGCGTTGCGCTTTGTTTCTCGAACAGGCTCCAGCACGGCATCGAGACGACGCGCGCCGCGATGCCGCCGGTCTTGAGCATCTCGCGCGCCTCGAGCGCAAGCGAAACCTCGGAACCTGTTGCCAGAATGGTTACTTTCGCGCCCTCTGCGCCGGCGACTTCGTAAGCGCCCTTTGCCGTCAGGTTGGCCGCGCCCGCGCCACGCACCGTCGGCAGGTCTTGGCGCGAGAACACCAGCAGCGTCGGCCCGCTCGTGTTGTTGAGCGCCAGCTCCCACGCTTCCACCGTCTCCACCGCATCGGCGGGACGGATCACCGTCAGGTTCGGAATCGCGCGCAGCGCCGCGAGGTGCTCCACCGGCTGATGCGTCGGCCCATCCTCGCCCACGCCGATCGAGTCGTGCGTCATCACGAACACGACGCGCAGCCCCATCAGCGCCGCCAGCCGGATCGACGGCCGCGCGTAGTCGGAGAACACCAGGAAGGTGCCGCCATAGGGAATGATCCCGCCATGCAGCGCCATGCCGTTCATCGCCGCCGCCATGCCGTGCTCGCGGATGCCGTAGTGAACGTAACGGCCCTTGAAGTCGCCCGGCTTGATCGAGTCGATGTTCTTGGTCTTGGTGTTGTTCGAGGGCGTAAGATCCGCCGAACCGCCGACCGTCGTCTTCAGCACGCCGTTGACGACTTCGAGAACCTTCTCCGACGAACGCCGCGTGCCTGCGGTCGGCTTCTCCGCCGCGAAGGTCGCTTTCAGTTCGCCCAGCGCCTTGGTCAGTTCCGCCGGCACATCGCCCGCCATCGTCGCGTCGAACTCGGCGGCCAGCAGCGACGCCGCCTTGCGCTTCGCCCAGGCTTCGCGCGCCGCGCGGCCCTGTCCGCCGATCCGCCGCCACGCCTCGAGCACGCCGTCGTTGAGCGCGAAGGCCTCCTGCGGCAGGGCGAGCGCCGTCTTCGCACCGGCGATTTCCTCCGCACCCGGAGCGTCCGAATGCGCCTTCTGCGTGCCGGCGCGGGTCGGGAAGCCGTAGCCGATGATGGTCTTCACCGCGATCAGCACCGGCCGGTCGGCACCCTGTGCCGCGGCGAGCGCACGATAGACATCCGCCGCGTCATGGCCGTCGCAGGTCTCTGTGGTCCAGCCCGCCGCCTGGAAGCGCTTGATCATGTCGCCGCTCTCGGAGAGCGACAGCGCGCCGTCGATGGAGATGTCGTTGTCGTCCCACAGCACGACGAGGTTCTTGAGCTTCAGATGCCCCGCCAGCGAGATCGCCTCATGGCTGATGCCTTCCGCAAGGTCGCCGTCCGACGCGATCACATAGGTCTTGTGATCGACGAGGTCGTCGCCGAACCGGGCATTCAGGATGCGCTCGGCGAGCGCCATGCCGACCGCGTTCGCGATGCCCTGACCGAGCGGGCCTGTCGTCGTTTCGACGCCCGCCAAATGCCCGAATTCGGGATGGCCGGCGCAAGGGCTGCCGACCTGGCGAAACGTCTTGATCTCGTCGAGCGTCGGCGCCGCATAGCCGGTCAGATAGAGCAGGGAATATATCAGCATCGAGCCGTGGCCGCCCGAGAGCACGAAGCGGTCGCGGTCGGCCCAGCGCGGCTCGGCCGGATCGAATTTCAGGAAGTGCGCGAACAGCACCGTCGCTGCATCGGCCATGCCCAGCGGCAGGCCCGGATGGCCCGATTTCGCCTGCTGCACGGCATCCATCGAAAGCGCGCGGATCGCATTGGCCAGATGGCGGATTTTGGCCTGCTCCAGCGGAGCCTTCGTCGATTCCATTCCACTGATACTCCGCGCGGGAGAGTGCCCTTAACGAGCGCCGGACCGGGCCGTCAAGGGTTCCCATTGCCGCTCGCACAACCCCAAGCAAATCGCCGCTTTTCGTGCCTTTCTCCTGTGGAACCCGCGCGCTTCCGCGTTGCCGCGGGGTGAGGCGAAGCCTATGGTCCTACTGGATTCTCTTGAAGGGGCCGCGCATGGGCCGGCTGGACGAGGCCAAGCAGCGCTTCGACAAATCGCTCGCCGCACTCGATGCGCAGGTGAAGGCGGTGGCCGAGACCCGCCGCGAGCTCGACGGCGCCCGTGCCCGCATCGCCGAGCTGAGCGAAGAGCGCGAGTCGCTGCTCGCTCGCATCGCCGCGCTGGAGGAAGAGAACCGCGCCGTCAGCGGCCTCGCCGAAGAGGTCGAAACCCGCCTCGACGGCGCCATCGATGACATCCGCAGCGCGCTGGCGCGCTCGTAAGAAGAGCCAGGAGGACCGCATGCCGCTCGTCAATGTCATGGTCAACGGCCGCGCCTATACCATCGCCTGCGACGAAGGCGAGGAAGAGCATCTGCGCGAGCTCGCAACCCATGTCGACGAGAAGGTCCGCGAACTGCTCTCCTCGGTCGGTCAGGTCGGCGAGACCCGCCTGCTGCTGATGGCCGCGCTTCTCATCGCCGACGAGCACCACGACGCGACCCAGCGCCTCGCCGCCCGCACGAAGGAAGTCGCGGATCTGCGCGCCGCGCAGGCAGACGTCACGCAGTCGGCCGAGGATGAAGCCGCGGCTGCAGGCCTTTTCGAATCCGCAACGCAACGCCTCGAAGACATCGCGGCACGGCTGGCGGCGGCTTAGGGCGTTTTCAGCGCCTGTTCGCTTGTTCGCGTCTGTTGGCCACCCATTTCGCGGCGGACAGCAGAAGGCCGAACCCCGCGAAGATGAAGTTAGACCAGTTGAAAAACTGTGGCGTGGCGATCAGTTGGATATGTGGAATCGAGAGTTGCGAGCCCAGATTCGCGATGGCAATCAGCGTATCATTCATGTGCCGCACGACGCCACCATAGACGAACGAGCGTTCTGCAAGTGCCACATGGGCAAAGTGGCCGTAGATCATGAATCCGAGCGTCGCCGCGAAGGGCGTCAGCGCATAGGCCAGTACCGACGTTAGGAAATCCAGTACATCGGAAAAATCTCGGACAAAGATGCTGACCGCGACGTAAAGGAAGATCAGCAGGAAGGGCAGCGCGATCTGCAGGGCGAGTTGAACGTTCACCACGGATTCCAGCGCGATTCCGAAGACCAGATTGCCGACCAGGCATGCATAGATCGCACCCAGGAATTGCCCTAGCCAGAGTTGCCCGGCGAAGCCGGCGAAATTCGTAAACAGAGAGGGGCGCCGCGAAAGTGTGTGGGCGCTGCTTTCGGATTCATCGTGATTCATGAGCGCCTCCTTCCATGATCTCAATGAGCAATCCGTGCTGGCAGACCGCTCGATCGATCTTCCAAGGGACGTGCAGCGGCTTGCTTTGCCGCGAGATCATCGGCTTCGTAAACTGCCGATTCCGGGTCATCCGGCGGCGAACCTGAACCCATGTCAGTTGGCTGCTGCGAAGCGACCTTGTCGCCGTCCGCCAGCGCTGGAATGAGTATGTCGTCGACGAGTTTGGCCGCGGTCATGACACCAACGGGTTTTTCCTTGCGCCGCGTGACGATCATGGTGTGTTCGATGCTGTTTTTCGTCATGCGCAGAAGTGCACTGCGCCTCGACGTTCCTTCCTTTGTCGTATCGGTCCAGGCGTCGCCGGTATAGTCGGCCGGAAACACGGCCTGAAATCCTGAGAGGTCAGGTATGGCTTGCCCAATTGCCTTCTCGAAGAGTTCGGGGTCGGACTGATTCAAAAGATCGACATAAAGATTCGATCGCCTGACCATCATCGTGACCAATAGCGATTCTAGGCGCTGGTAAGAGAAAAAACGGCCCGAACTGTTGACCACGCAGATCCACTCGACGTCGGTCTCAGGGCGAAATTTGGTGAGAAACTGCATCAACTGCGTCAACTGCTCGGTCATGCTTGCGAAGACGAATTCAGGTTCGTGCTTTCCGCGTTGACGCAATTCGATCATGATTTCTCGGGCGCTTTCCGGAATCGATTTCATCTGGCTTCTGAATTCCCCCATCTTCTTCGCAGGCTTCAGCGCCACCCGGTGCGTGTAGTGCCCAGAATTCGGAGAAATCTTCTCATCGATCCGCGTTGAAACGTCCTCGGCAAAATTCTCGCCTGCGGAACGGCGGAGAAAATAGAAAATGGATACCAATCCCGCAGACAGCGCGCATGCGCCGAACAGGGCGGACATCTGGGCTCGCGTTGGCGAACCAAGATCGGCGAGAAGGAACGCCAGCGTTGCTGAGACAAGTGAGAGGAGCGTAAGGGCGGCTATGTCGAGAAGCGCGCGCCGGGCACGTACCTGAAATTGCGCCACCGTTCGTGTCGTCGCCCGCCAAGCAGTGGCGCGATAGAATTCGACCTTGCGCATTCGAAATCAATACTGGACCATTCTCCAGCATCTCCAACTGTCCTTTATGAATACTATCAGATGTGGGATGCTTCGTCATGTATTCCCAGCAACTTGTTGCGCGCATTGCTACGCACCTGCCGTAGGCCTATCTTTTGCTCCGGACGGTACTGCCCCGCGCGTCAGGTTAGCGATGCCCAGGGGCCTTAATGGTACTCACCGGGAGCTGTCCCTGGCCTGGATCGTGGTCCAGGCCATATGGCGCCCACCTGCACTTGCAGGCCCGTGAGGATCCGAACACCAACGGCGACGGCGGTCCGTCCACTATCTCTTCGCGGGGCGGCCATGGATTCCAACAAGACAGCGCTCCGCGCCGAAGCCCGTGCCCGCCGCGCACGCTTGCCGCGCAGCGGTTTCGCCGAAGCGCTTGCCAGCCACGCCGCCGATCTGAACCTGCCCGCTGGTGCCGTCGTTGCCGGCTATTTCCCCATCCGCGACGAGGCCGATCCGCGCGCGCTCATGTCGGCGCTCGCCGCGCGCGGCCATCCGCTCGCGCTCCCGGCGATCATACCCGGCCAGCCGCTCGTCTTCCGCGCCTGGAAGATGGGCGATGCGATGCGCGCCAATGCCCAGGCTTTCAACATTCCCGAGCCGCTGGAAAGCGCCGCCGAGGTGACGCCCGCCGTCGTTCTTGTCCCGCTGCTCGCCTTCGACGCCACCGGCCATCGCCTCGGCTATGGCGGTGGTTACTACGACCGCACGCTGGAGCGCTTCGACAGAGTCAGCGCCATCGGCGTGGGATATTCCGGGCAGGAGATTTCCGCCGTGCCGCGCGAACCGCACGACCGCGCGCTCGACGCGCTGATCACCGAAACAGGCGTCCGGCGCTTCCGCTGACCCCTACGGATCGCAGGTGAAGCTCGTGGCATCGCGCTGTTTGCATTTGCGCGTGCCGATGGCCTTGCGGATGTCGAATGCGAAGTTCTTTTTCGAAACGTAGTCGCTATACACGCACACCAACCAGCCGGAATCGATCTTTGCCTCCCAGAACGGACCAAACGCCGTCCCATAGGCGCCCTGCGACCAGTCCTGCCGCGACAAGGTATCGGGGATCGTGTGGTAGCCGATGGCGGGAGGACAGGTGATCGTCGTCGAAGCCGCCGCCGCCGCCGGAAGCAGCAGGGTCGCAAGCCCGAAGGCCCAGGCGTGTTTCATGTCCGTCTTTCTCCGATTCCGCATCGGCAGGTTAGCACCGGCCTGCGCGAACTGTCTTGGCGTCACCACACACCCGGCACCAGCCGCCAGCGCACCCGCGCCATGTAGTCGGTATAGCCCGGCAATTCGCGCGCCAGCTTGCGCTCCTCGCCCATCGCGCGGATCGAGACGCCGATGAGGAACGCCGCCGTGCCGATCAGCCCGTACCAGGAGCCGAAGAGCAGCGGCATGCCGATCAGATAGAGCGTCGAGGCCGCATACATCGGATGGCGCACCAGCGCGTAGGGCCCGGTATCGATCACCCGCTGGCCGCGCGCTTTCTGCACCTCGATCACCGGCGCGGCGAAGGAATTTGCGGCGAACACCGGGATCGTCGCCGCGAAGCCCGCGACGATCAGCAAGCCGCCGGACGCCTCGGCCCAGAGCGGCACATGCGACCAGTGCCAGCGCTGCGCGTCTGCCGCCATGAAGGCGAGCCAGACGAACCAGAAACCGATGAAGCCGAGCAGGAATAAGCGGTCCCACCACGGCTGGTCGGCCCGCGCTGCGACGTTCATCCGTGACGCGAGCAAGGCAGGGTCGCGCTTCAGCAGCCAGCTCACGAACAGCGCCGATCCCACCGCAAAGATCGCGACGAACGCCCAGCCCTCGGCCCAGTCCCAGCGCCCGGCCGCAAGGAACAACACGAGCGCCATAACGCCTAGCCAGACGGCGGTTTGCACGAAGATCTTGAACAGCATTGCCGCGCTTTTCTGTGCTATGACGCCGCAATGCGTATCCTCTTCCTCGGCGACATCATCGGCAAGCCCGGCCGCGACGTGGTGGCGGCGGAACTCCCGCGCCTGCGCGCTGATCTCGATCTCGATCTCGTCATCGTCAATGGCGAGAACGCCGCGCATGGCTTCGGCCTCACCCAGGCGATCGCGCGCGAGTTCTTCGCCATGGGCGTCGATGTGATCTCGACCGGCAATCACTGGGCCGACCAGAAGGAGATTCTCTCCTACATCGTCGACGAGGATCGCGTGCTGCGCCCCGCGAACTATCCGAAGGGCACGCCGGGCCGTGGCGCGAACCTCTACCAGACCCGCAAGGGCGAGCGGGTGCTCGTCGTCAACGTCATGGGCCGGGTCTTCATGGATGCGCTCGACGATCCCTTCGCCGCGGTTGAGAACGAGCTCGCGGCCTGTCCGCTCGGCGAGGCTGCCGACGCCATCGTTGTCGACATCCATGCCGAAGCGACGTCCGAGAAGATGGCGATGGGCCATTTCTGCGATGGCCGCGCGAGCTTCGTGGTCGGCACGCATCAGCACATCCCCTCCGCCGACGCGCAGATCCTGCCCGGCGGCACGGCCTATCAGACCGATGCCGGCGCCTGTGCCGACTACGACAGCGTCATCGGGATGGAGAAGTATCAGCCCGTCCAGCGCTTCGTGACCAAGATGAGCCAGGGACGCTTCACGCCGGCGACAGGCCCCGCGACGCTCTGCGGCGTCTATGTCGAAACCGGCGCCCGCGGCCTTGCCACCCGCATCGATCCCGTCCGCGTCGGTGGCCGGTTGAAACCGGCGCTGCCGGACCACACTTGAGTCCTATGCTGCCCGCTCTCTTCGTTTCGCATGGTGCGCCGACGCTGCCTTTCGACAAGGTCCCGGCGCGCGAATTCCTGCGCGGTCTCTCGTCGGCTATCGAGAAGCCGCGCGCCATCGTCTGTGCCTCCGCGCATTGGGACACCGATGCGCCCGAGCTGAACGATGTCGTCACCAACGGCACGATCCACGATTTCTACGGCTTCCCGGAAGCGCTCTATCGCCTGCGCTACGATGCGCCGGGCGC
>Ga0310811_10009625_pt1 | contig 12487 bp, 14 predicted proteins | sample YCmetagenome_FD_207642 | JGI IMG/M metagenome (GOLD analysis project Ga0310811, IMG submission 207642) | Soil microbial communities from experimental microcosm in Duke University, North Carolina, United States - YC | ecosystem: Engineered > Artificial ecosystem > Soil microcosm > Unclassified ... | reverse complement strand
ACGGCGCTCACCTTCACCCGGACCTCGCCCGGCCCGGCGTGTGTCTCCTCTATGTCCAGCTCCTCGAGGACCTCCGGACCACCGAACTGCATGAACCCGACTGCGCGCACCCGCATCACCTTCTCGCCCGGTGCGGGCCGAACGAACCGGGCCCGCACGTGTTCCCTGTCTCCCGACCGATCTAACCCGAGCGGGTGGCCGCCCGCTGGCCGGGCTGCGCGATCCCCTGCAGGCCTCTGAAGGCCGAGACAGACAGGGCTCAGGTGCGGCGGGACCGGTTGACCACGACCCCGGCCCCCACGACGAGCACCACCGCGATCAGGGCCCACCCCCAGACGGGCACCCCGCCGCCCTCGGCCGGGGCGGACGCGGACGCGGCATTCTGCGCCGGCCCGGTCGACGGGGCGGAAGGCCGCGCGGCGGCGGTGGCGCTGGACGCCGTGGCCATGGTGAACCGGACGGTCCCGCGCACGTTGTCGCCGTCGTCGGAGATCACCCGGTAGGTGAGCACATAGGACCCGGCGGGCCCGGTGGCGGAGGTGACCGGGACGGTGACCACCGGACCGGCGACCGCCGGCTCACCGAGCTGCCACAGGACGCCCCCGGGCCCGACGACCATGATCGGGCTCTGCGGCAGCGTCACTGACTCACCGAACGTCAGCGTCACCTCGGTCGGCGGTGCCGACAGCGACGCGCCCTGGGCCGGCGAGCTGCTCTCCAGCTCCGCGTGAGCCCAGGCCTGAGTCGTCGAACCGAAGATGCCTGTCACCGTCAGCAGAACCATCAGGGCGAACCGGGGGAGTCTCACTGGGGATCCTTTGCGGGCGGGATGGCGGACGCGGACAGTGCGAGCCGCCGGTTACCACTGCATGGTCGTCGGGCCGACGTGGTCGGTTCCCGGGAATGGCCGCGCTCACATCCGGAACCCGAGCTCCGCTCGACCCCAGGCGGCTCCGTGACCCGGGCGGCCCGGGACTGCCCGTGTGCTACTTCGAGGCCGACCGCACCGCCTCGCGCAGCGCCTCGTCGGTGTGCTCGATGCTCTCCCCGTTCACCCGCAGGTCCGGTGTCGAGTTCACGCCGAGGTCGACCGCGTGCGAGGTGAGGGCGGAGACCCATGGGGCATAGCGCTGGTCGCGGACGCACCCCTCGAACCGGTCGCCCGCGCCGGCCTGCCTGCCGAGCGCGATGATCCGCTCGTCGGTCAGCCCGTCGCCGCCCTCGGGAGGCTGCTGCTCGAACAGCAGCGCCTGGAACCTCGGGTAGATGCGGGCGTCGATGGCGCATCCGGCGGCGGCTGCCGCCCGGGTGGAGTAGTTGGTGGAGGAGAAGCGGTCGAAGAACGAGAGCGGGTGGTAGGTGACGCGCGCCTGCCCCGAGGCGGCCATCTGATCCAGCGTGGCGCCGGACCGCTCTTCGAAGCGGCGGCAGAACGGGCACTGGAAGTCCATGTACACGTCGATGGCGACCGGCGCGCCCGCCCGCCCCAGCGTCACGCCGTATGCGGTGGCCCCCGAGGGCAGCACGACGCCCGGGATCGGAGCCTGCGGCCCGGCGACCGGGGGTGTGGCGGGGGCGGCGACCGGGGCTTCGGCGGGAGGGGGAGGTGTGCGCTGGACGCCGATCGCGACCACCACCGCGAACACGACCACCACGATCACCCCGAGGACGGTGAGGATCGTGGTCCGCCGCCGCCCGGCCTCCGACGGCGCGGGGGTCTCGGTCGGCGCGGGGGTCTCGGACGGCGCGGCGGAGTCGGTTGGCGCAGCGGACTCGGCGCCGGCCCGTGGAGCGTCTTCGGTATCGGGACTGGAGCTCACGGACGCAGATTGTCCCCGGCACGGCCGGGCCCGGGGCAGACGGGTTGCCGGGCACCGCCGAGATCCGGGTCTTCGCAGCTCAGGCCGGTGGACCGGGGACCGCTGAGAACGTGCCGGAAGCTCTCAGGGAACCCGCGTAGGTTACGTGTCGACTATCGGGACGTGCACCCGGATGGACTAGACGTGGGCGTGGCTATCCTCGTCCCTTCGGCCCAGTCGGCCGGGTCGGACGCGGGTCGACCCGGTGGGTGCGCCGGCGATGATGGAGGCAGGTCGTCATGATGATCACGGAGCGGTTGCGTTCCGATGCGGAGCGGCTGCGTTCGGATGTCCTGGGCTGGGTGGCGCGACGGTTCCTGGCGTTGGCCCAGCGCCGGGGCATCGGTCTGACCTCGATCCTGCCGGACTCGGTGCTGGTGCCGTTCCGGCGCGTCGGGTTGGATCCGGTGCCCGAGCTGGCCGCTCTGCGCCGTGACCAGCCGGTGAGCAGGGTGCGGCTGCCGCTGGCCTTCAACGTCTGGTTGGTCACCGGCCTCGACGAGGTCAAGGCGGTGCTCAGTGACGCCGACGGCTACAGCACCGACTACGCCAACTTCGTCGAGGCGGCCGGTCTGCCCGCCGAGTCCAACCCCGGTGGCCTCGGCTTCACCGACCCACCGGATCACACCAGGCTCCGCCGGCTGCTGACCCCCGAGTTCACCATGCGCAGGCTGGCCCGGCTGACCCCCAGGATCACCGCGATCGTCGACGAGCTGCTCGAGGACATGGCGCGGGCCCCCGGGCAGGTCGACCTGGTCGAGTCGTTCGCCCTGCCGATCCCGTCCCTGGTGATCTGTGAGCTGCTGGGGGTGCCCTACTCCGACCGGCACGAGTTCCAGCGGATGGCCACCACCCGCTTCGACCTCATCGACGGCGCGGGCGCCTCCATCAACGCGATGTCGGAGTCGCTGACCTACCTGTCCGGGGTGGTCGCGCAGCAGCGCAGGTGCCCCGGCGACGGCCTTCTCGGGATGATCATCAGGGAGCACGGCGACGAGATCGACGACCAGGAGCTCGCCGGCCTCGCGGACGGTGTGCTGACCGGCGGTTTCGAGACCACGGCCAGCATGATCGCTCTGGGGGCGCTCGTGCTGATGCAGGACCGGGAGGCGTTCACGCTGATGCGTGACGACGACTCCGCTGTGCACGGGATCGTGGAGGAGCTGCTGCGCTACCTGTCGGTCGTCCAGATGGCCTTTCCCCGGGTGGCCCGCCGGGAGGTCGAGCTGGGTGGGCAGCGGATCGCGGTCAACGACGTCGTGCTGTGCTCGTTGAGCGTGTCCAACCGTGATGATGCGCTCGGGCTCGCCTCCGAGCGGTTCTTCGCCGAGCGCGCGCCCGCCTCGCACGTCGCCTTCGGCCACGGCATCCACCGCTGCATCGGCGCCGAGCTCGCCCGGATGGAGCTGCGCTACGCGCTGCCGGCGCTCGTCCGCCGGTTCCCGGAGATGCGGCTGGACCTCGGCGGCCGTCCGCCCGCCTTCCGGAAGCACTCCATCGTCTACGGCGTCGAGTCCCTGCCGGTCAGGCTCGGCGACGGGCGTTGAGCTCGGCCGGCCCGGGCACCCCGGCGCGGTCCATGGCGGAGATCCAGGTCTGCGAGGCCACCCGCTCGTGGCGCAGGGCATCGCTCTCCAGGAGCTCCCCGGCCTCGCGGTACATCCGCAGCAGGGTGCTGGTCGCCAGCGGGTCCGGCTCGGCCATCCGGCGCGCCATGTCCAGCGCGGTGTCGAGCAGCCGGTCGTGCGGGACCACCTGGTTGACCAGGCCCCAGGCCAGTGCCGTCCGGGCGTCCACCCGGGTACCGGCCAGGCTCATCTCCAGCGCTCTGGCGTGCCCGACGGCTTTGGGCAGCCGCACGGTCAGGCCCCAACCGGGCATCACTCCGACGCGGGCGTGGGTGTCGGCGAACACCGCGTTCTCGCCGGCGATGCGGACGTCGCAGCACAGGGCGATCTCCAGGCCGCCGGTGTAGGCGACCCCGTTCACCGCCGCGATCACCGGCTTGGACAGCGGTGCGAACGGTCCGTCCTCCACCATGCCCAGGTTCGCCCCGGTACCGGCGACCTCCTTGAGATCCAGGCCGGCGCAGAACGCCGGATCGGCCCCGGTCAGCACCACCGCCCGCACACCGTCGTCCACCCCCAGCTCGACGAAGGCCGCGCGCAGGGCGGCGATCAGCTCGCTGGAGAGCGCGTTGCGCACCTCCGGACGGTTCAGCGTCACCACGGCGACGGAGTCGTGGCGATCGATGCGCAGGGTCATGGCCCCATCACATCACGATCCGGGGCCCGGCTCAGGGCGCGGGAGTCAGCCGGGCCGGTACGAACTTGTGCCACGGTGTGCCGGCGTAGGGGTCGCGGTCGAAGGAGCTGGTGAGCTCGTTCGGGGCCACCCCGGTCACGATCCGGTTCCGGCCGCCGACCTCGCTGGTCTCCACGTGGTCCAGACCCATTCCGTTGGGCAGCGACAGGTGACCGTCCTGGCGGGCGTCGTCGATGCTGACGGTCACCGTCGCCCGGCCCCTCGGGGTCTCGATGATCGCCAGGTCACCGCCGGTCAACCCGAGCCGCTCGGCATCCGAGGGGGATATCCGCAGCGCGCCCTCGGCGTCGCGCCGCCGCCACTCCGGGTCCCGGATGATCGTGTTGGCGGTGAAGGCCCGCCGCTCGCCGGCCGAGAGCACGAACGGCCACTCCTCGGTCGGGCCGGGCGGTTCCGACTCGGTGAGCTTCTCGAGCGCGGCGAGCAGCTCGGGTACGACCAGCCGCACCCGGCCTTCCTCGGTCCGCACCCGGCTCCACACAGCGGCCGCCGGGTCGGCGGAGTCGTCACAGAACACGACTCCGGTCGGGCTGCCCAGGATGGCGTCGAACAACGCGTCCCCGCTCGCGTGACCGGCGGCGGCGACGCCCGACGGGTTGGCCGCCGCCGCGAGGTGCGCCGCGCCCCACAGGGCCGCGGCGCCGGCCGCTCCCTCAGGCAGGGTGGGGCCCAGCGTGCGGTGCAGCAGGACCGGGGCCAGCGGCACGAGGCTCGGGTCGTTCATCGAGGCCTCGAAGTAGGCCCTCGAGAATGCCTGCCGGCCCTCGCGCGCCGCGTCGGCCAGCCGGTCCACCAGGGCGGGGTCCAGCACACCCGCGGCCTCGACCAGGCGGGCGTGGATCTCCGGCTCCGGCAACGGGCCGTCCGGCGTCGAGAGCACCGGCGGCCGCAGGTGGAAGACGTTGCGCGGGAACTCGAAGTTGAAGAACGTGGCCTCGTACTTCTCGAACTGGGTCGGCGCGGGCAGCACGTAGTCGGCCTGCCTGGCGGTCTCGGTCATCGCCACGTCGATGACGACGACGAGGTCGAGGGCGGCCAGGGCCTCGCGCATACGCTGGGAGTCGGCCAGTGAGTGGGCCGGGTTGGCCGACTCCACGATCATCGCGCGGAACCGCTTCGGGTGGTCGGTGAGGATCTCCTCGGCGATGACGTTGCACGCCACCAGGCCGCCGATCACCGGGGAGCCGGTCACCGGGGTCACCACCGCCTCGAGCCGGGTGTCGCGCCGCGCGCTCGCCAGCGGTACCAGCGGTGCCGGGATGTAGGCGCTGCCCGGTTCGGCGAAGTGGCCGGTCATCAGCCACACGAGCTTCTCCAGGTAGCTGACCAGCGTGGAGTTCATGTTCATCTGGACGCCGAGGTCCTCGAAGAACGCCACACTCCGGGCCCGGGCGATCCGCCGTACGGCGGCCCGCACCAGCTCCGGCTCGACGCCGGCGACCGCGCACCAGCCGGGGACGTCGATCCCGGCGAACGTGGCGCGGATCCGATCGGCCCCGGCGGTGTGCTCGTCGAGCCAGGCCGTGTCGTCGAGGCCCTCCTGCACGACGACCGCCACCATCGCGGCGAGCAGCCAGGCGTCGCGCCCGGGTTTGACCCGCAGGTGGAAGTCGGCCAGCTCAGCGGTCTCTGTGCCTCGCGGGTCTATCACGATCAGGGCCCGATCGGGGTCGCGGGAGAGCTCACGCAGGGTGGGCCGGGCGTGCGGGAAGCCGTGCGACTGCCACGGGTTCTTACCCACGAACACCCCGACCTCGGCCTCGGCGAAGTCCGCGCGCACCACCGCCGCGCCGAACATCGACGCGTTGACCCAGAACTCACCGGTCTTCTCCTGGGCCAGCGCGCTGGAGCGGAACTTCGCGCCGTAGGCGGCCAACGTCGCCCGGGAGTAAGCGCCTCCGAGGTGGTTGCCCTGGCCACCCCCGCCGTAGTAGAAGATCGACTCCCCGCCGTGCTCGGCGCCGATCGCGGTCAGCCGGGCGGAGATCTCGGCGATGGCGGTGTCCCAGCTGACCTCCTCGTACGAGCCGTCCGGGCGACGGCGCAGCGGGTGCAGGACCCGCTCGGTGCGCCCGTTCTGGTACCGGTCCAGGCGCAGCGGCTTCTCGCAGGTGTAGCCCTTGGAACCGGGGTGGCGCTTGTCGCCGCGCACCTTCTCGAAACGGCGGCCGTCGGGTCCGCCGACGCTGATCTCGAGGCCGCAGTTGCACTCGCACAGGATGCAGGCGGTGGGGGCCCAGGCGGTCGTCATGCCGGGGATGTTAGTTGCAAAACGCTACTAAGCGCTAGACTCGACCTGTGCGCCACACCGAGTTGTCCGAGCAGAACTGCCCGATCGCGCGGTCATCGGCGATCGTGGGGGAGCGCTGGGTGTGGCCGATCCTGCGGTCCGCCTTCAACGGCGCCCGCCGGTTCGACGACTACCAGCGCGGCACGGGGGTGGCGCGCAACATCCTCACCGACCGGCTCGCGGGCCTGGTGGAGAACGGGATCCTCGTGAAGGCCCTGCCCGAGGGCGCGGTGCAGGGTCACCGCGAGTACCGGCTCACCGACAAGGGCCGCGCACTGTTCCCCGTCTACCTCGCCCTCATGCAGTGGGGCAACGAGTGGACGGGGTTGCCCACCCCTCCGGTCGAGGTGCAGCACACCCCGTGCGGGCACCGCACCAGGCCGACCGTGGTCTGCTCCGAGTGCGGAGATCCACTGGTTGCGCGCGAGACCCGACCGCTGTTCGGCGGCTGATCGGACGTCGGAGTCTCCCCGTTCGCCAGAAGTGGCCGCTACCTTGACAGCATGCGTCAGACCTTCCCCCAGCAGCAGGACGGCAGGCTCTACCTGACCGAAGGGGGTCAGGAGACCGAGATCATGTACAAGTTCGGGTACGACCTACCGCACTTCGTCATGTTTCAGCTCCTCGACGATCCGAAGGCGGTCACCGAGCTGCGCGGGATGTACCAGCGTTACCTGGACACCGTCGCCCGCCACGGGTTCTGCGCGTTGATGGGCGGCCTGGACTACCGGGCGAGCCTGGACTGGGCCCGACTGCTCGGCTACTCCGCCGAGGGCCTGGCCGAGATGCAGCTCAGGGCGATCGACTTCCTGCGGGATACGGCGCGTCCATACCAGGGACGGATCGAGGAGATCCTCATAGTCGGCTGCATCGGCCCCCGAGGCGATGCCTATGAGCTCAACCGCGACATCACCGTCGACGAGGCGCAGGAGTATCACAGCGCCCAACTCACGACGCTCAAAGAGGCTGAGGTGGACCTCGCTTCGGCGATGACGTTCAACAGTGTCGCCGAAGCGGTCGGTGTCTCCCGCGCCGCTGCCGAGGTCGGGCTGCCGGTCTGCGTCGGTTTCACCCTGGACGGCGACCACCGGCTGCACTCCGGGCCGTCCCTCAGGGAAGCGGTTCTCGCCGTCGACGCCCAGGCCGGTGACGACCGGCCTGATTTCTACGGGATCAACTGCTCGCATCCGTTCGAGTTCGAGCCGGCGCTGGAGCCGGGGGGCTGGATCGAGCGGGTGCGTAGTCTGCGGCCCAACGCGGCGGCCATGGAGAAGGTTGCATTGTGCACACTCGGGCACCTCGAGGAGGGCGACCCGGTCGAACTCGGCACTCTCGCCGGCGACCTGGCGCGCCGGTACCCGCACCTGGACGTGTGGGGCGGATGCTGCGGCACCTGGGAGAAGCATCTCGAGGAGATCGCCCGGAACGTCAAAGCGGTGCGTACCCCGTAAGCCTCACCACGACGGGCGCTGCTGCCGGGCCCGATTCAAGGCCAGCTTCCAGTGTCTCGCCCGCCTCCGGGCCCGGCATCCTGGTTCGCGCACCGCTGGCACAGCCGTCCCGCGTCGCCGGTCCGCCGCCCGAGTCACCGGCGGCCCGAGTCACCGGCGGCGTTCGCGTTCTTGGCTCGTTGCGGCCTAATACCAACGGCGACCACCGACGGTGGTACCGGCGAAGGACAGCAGAAGCAGGACCAAGCCGATGACAGCCAGGATGTATCCGATGGTGTAGATGATGGAGATGCCGGTGAGGTAACCGACGATGATCAGGATGACTCCGAGGACGAGCATTGTGACGACCTCTCGCGTGTCAGGGCTGGTGTTTGGGGTGCTCCAGGATCGGGCGTGTCGATAACGATTGAGCGCCGGACGGATATGACTATCGCGTCTTTACGCGGTGGTCCCAGCACACCGTTTCACCCCGAACCGATCCCGGCCACCAGACAGGCCACTTCGGGGGCATGGGTTGCATACCGGCACCGGCCAGCGTGCTCAGAGCATGAAGGACGTGTCGGCGAAGGCTAGATCCCGCTTTGGGGCGGTGAGTCGACCTCGCCGCGTCAGCCACCGACGGCTGAGCCGTCTCCGTTCTCGATGTACTCCTTGAATTTCTTGAGGTCGGACTTGATCTGGCCCTCCACGATGCCCAATGCGCTCCCGGCCTTCTCCGCGAAGCCCTCAGGGTCGAAGTCCAGTTGCAGGGTGACTCGAGAACGACGGTCGTCGATGCGGTGGAAGGTCACCACTCCGGCCTGGTTGGGACCATCGACGGATTTCCACGCGATCCGTTCATCGGTGTTCTGCTCAGTGATCTCGGCATCGAACTCCCGCTCCACACCCGCGATCTTGGTGACCCAGTGCGTGCGGGTATCACTGAGCTGATCGATCCGTTCCACCGCGCTCATGAAATTGGGAAACGACTCGAACTGAGCCCACTGGTTTTACGCGGTACGGCCGCCAGCCGTTGCTACCGGCCGTGAGGGCCGCGGCGATGACACCGCGTGAGCTCACGAACGGGTCGACAGAACCCTCCGCTGTGGTGGCTCGGGCCTGTGCGGGTACTGCCGTCGCAGGGGGTTGTGATTGACAGCGTCGGCCACGACGAGCCGACCACAACGGAAGGACGACGCAATGTTGCATCGGACGATGTTCGACCCACACCTGATCACGGCCAGCCGCCGCCACGCCGCCGTGTACGCCGGTTACCAGCAGATCTACGCCCTCGTCGACAGTGGAGCAGCGATCGCTTTCGTAGTGGGCAGCGTGTTCTTCCTGGACGAGGAGATGAAGCGGTGGGGCGAGTGGCTCTTCCTCATCGGATCCGTGCTGTTCGCGTTCGTCCCCATGGTCGCCATCCTGCAAGGACTCCACCTCGACCGGATCTCGACAACCTCTCTGTCGACGCCCAGGAAGAACCGGTGAATCATCTGTATCAAGGGCCCTTCCCTTCGAGCCTCACGTGAGAACGCAAGGAGACGGAGGTGCCGGCGACCGATCAGCCCAGGAGCGCTCAGTTCCGCCGGTGACGGGTGCGCGCCCCGCCACGCGGTCGGATTATCGCCAGGGCCGTGTCGGGGCCGTGGGAGACAGAACTGCGGGGTGTCCACCTGGCAAGAGGCTAGAACGTGGGACAAGGACGTTCTCGCAGTTCAGACTGTGTATCGGACCTAGATTTGCTGGTCGAACGCCCTGAGGCCGGCGACCGGGTCGAAGTACTCGCAGTACCAGTCGATGAGTCCGTCGCTCACCCTCGCCAGCGAGATGTAGGTGTTCCGGTACGGGCGGGGCTTTCCCGCGGTCGTGCCGTCGGAGCGCCAGGTGGCCATCGCCATCCCATCCTCCACCATCGCGTGCGTCCGGATGTCGTACACGTGCAGTTCACGGAACATCCGGCCAATCGTGTGCCAGAACTTCTCGATGTCGTCGCGCCCGCTCACCACCCGGGGCAACCCGTCGGTGGCGTAGGGGAACTCCAGCGTCGGCTCCGGCCCGAGCAGGGGCATGAGCACCTCGGCGTCGAAGCCGGTCAGCACTCCGAGGAACCGCTCGAGCACCCCACCGGGCTCCTGTGCGTCCACCGTCGTCCTCCTGTCAGGTCCGCATGTAGGAGCCGCCGGCCACGTTGACGATCTCCCCGGTGATGCTGCGCGCCCGGTCGGATGCCAGGAACGCGGCGGTCTCGGCGATGTCCTCGGTGCTGGGCAGCGCCCCGAGGGGGCCCACCATGCCCGACATGGCGACCACGTCGGGGTGGTCGTCGACGAACTTCGTGCCCGCGACCAGCCCCATGCTGATGCAGTTGGCCCGGATCCCGTACGGCCCGCCCTCGTGGGCGCACGAGCGGGTCATCACGTTCAGCCCTCCCTTGGTGATCGCGTACGGGGCTTCGAGGCCGAAGCCGCCGACGTCGGGGGCGTAGGAGCCGATGTTGACGATCGCCCCACCCCCGGCGTCGCGCATCAGCGGCATAACCCGCCGGCACAGGTACCAGGGACCGGACAGGTTGACCCGCACGCACCAGTCCCAGTCGGCCGGGTCGAAGTCGTAGATCGGCCCCATCACGTTGATGGAGGCGTTGTTGACCAGTATCCGCACCGGCCCCAGCTCGCGGGTCACCTCGGCGAGCACCGCGTCGATCCCGTCGCGGTCACCGGCGTCCATGGGGTGGCCGACGACCGTCGCCTCCGGGTGGTCGGCGGCGATCTCGGCGGCCACCCGGTGGGTGCGCACCTCGTGGATGTCGGTGACCACGACCGTCGCGCCTCCGGCGGCGAGACGTCGCGCGATCGCCTGCCCGATGCCCTTGCCGGCGGCCGCGGTGACCAGCGCGACCCGGCCGCCGAACTCGGACGAACCGGCTCCCGCGACGGGACTAACCATGGAACTGCGCCAGTTCGAAGGGGATCCCGCCGACCACGAATCGCGCCAGGCTGACGTCGATGGTGTCGTTGGTGACGCGGACCGGAGCGGAGACCTCGATCCCCATCGAGCGGCACAGCGCGATCCGCTCCTCGATGTCCCGCACGGCGTAGGACAGCAGTGCGACCCCCGGGGTGACGGCGTCGCCCAGCTCGGGCGGGATGGGGATCACCTCGATCTGGCCGCCGCGCCCGGACCCGGTGATGAACCCCTCGAAGCCCGGGTTGGACGGCCAGCCCAGCAGCGCGCTCGCCGCCGTGCCGTCCGCGCTCACCGGGCTGCCCGCCCCGCAGCCGAACACCTCACGCAGCACCTCGGCGACCGCCTCGGGCTCGTCGGTGACGCACGCGACGTGGTGGATCCCGGGCACCTCAGCTGACCTGGAGCAGGGAGCGCAGGTTGCCGCCCATCACTGCCTCGATCTGATCGGCGGGCAGGCCGTCCAACGACCGTGCGAACTCCGCCGGCTCGCCGAGCCCCTCGGCGTGCGGGAAGTCCGAACCGAACAGCACCCGCTCCGCCCCCAGCAGCCCGACCAGCGACTTCACGTCCTCCTCGTGGAACGGGGACACGTAGACGTGCTCCTTGAAGATGTCGCTGGGCCGCCCGGTGACCTTGCCGCCCAGCCACGGCCCGCCCCGGCCCATCCCCTTCATCTTGTCCATCAGCTTGAGCAGGTAGGGCACCCACAGCGACCCGTTCTCGACGGTGGCCACCCGGATGCCCGGGAACCGTCCGAACAGGTTGTGCAGCACCAGCGCCGAGAGGGTGTCCATGATCGGGCGGTCACCGAAGAAGTTCACCCACTGGAACGCCGACTGGGTGTGCGACGACGGATGCGGATCCTCCCCCCAGTACACCGAGAACAGCTCGTTGTAGCTCGACTCGGAACTGTGGAACCCCACGAGCAGGCCGGCTTCCTGCACCCGGGCCCAGAACGGGTCGAAGTGGGGATCGGCCGGTGAGCGCCGTCCCTGGGGGCCGGGGCGCAGGTACAGGACCCGGACACCTCGATCGAGCAGCCAGTCGAGTTCGGCGACGGCCCGGTCCCGATCGATCAGCGACATCATCGCCCCGCTGAATATGCGGTTGTGGTGGGCGAATCCCCAATCGTCGATGAGCCACCGGTTGAATGCGCGGATGCTGGCGTAGACCAGGTCGACGTCACCGCCCATCCACGCCTCGACGCATGGCTGGGTGGACCCGAACATGAGGCAGGCCTCGATGCCCTGACCGTCCATCACCGCGAGGCGGGCGTCGCGGTCGACGTACTCGGGTTTGATCGGCACCATCGCCCGCTCGTCGTAGAAGCCCTCCACCTCACCCTTGGAGACCTTGCGCATCACATCGCGCAGTTCCCCGGCCGGCGGGGCGAGCTCCCAGTGGATCGGGTGGTAGTTGAACTCGCGGTCCTCGATCATGATCCGTTCGACGCCGTCCGCGCCGACCGAGGGCCGAACGGTCCGCTCCCGGAAGGCGGGTTCGATGTAGCGGGTGAAAGCGTCCCGCGTCTCGTAGTAGTGGTTGTCGGAGTCGAACAGCCGCATAAGTCAGCTCCATTCCAGTGAGAGCGCCTTGATTCCGTGCATCACGCC
>Ga0310811_10009624_pt1 | contig 12487 bp, 12 predicted proteins | sample YCmetagenome_FD_207642 | JGI IMG/M metagenome (GOLD analysis project Ga0310811, IMG submission 207642) | Soil microbial communities from experimental microcosm in Duke University, North Carolina, United States - YC | ecosystem: Engineered > Artificial ecosystem > Soil microcosm > Unclassified ... | reverse complement strand
TCGCCCTGGCGTGCCTTCCAGCTCGCCGTCGAATGGGTCTTCGGGCTCTTCGGCGCCGAGAAGACCGGGCAGACGCTGTCCACCGGAGTGATCTCGCTCACCTGGCCGATCCTGATGGTGCTGGTCGCCGTCGCCATATACCGGAAGTTCGGCGCGGACCAGCCCGTGGTGGTGACGGTGCCGTTCGCGCTGTGCTTCGCCTGGATCGTGACCGCGCCCTGGGCGCTGCCCTGGTACGCGGCGGTCGCCTGGGTGGTCCTCGCGCTCGTCCCGCGCAACCCGATGACCCGCTGGCTCACCCTCGTCACCGTCTACCTCGCGCTCATGCACTGCTCCGGCGGCGGTCCGGCCACCTGGGCCAACAATTAGCGCCGCGGCGGGGCGGCGCACGGCAGGGCAGGGCCGCGGCGGAGCACGGCAGCACAGGGCACGGCAGCGCCGGGCAGGCCGGCGCAGGGCGTCCGAGCCGCGAACGGCCCGGGACCGGCCTGCGGGGAATCGCTAGACTGGCCGCATGCGTTACCCCGATGTGATGACGGCCGAGGACCCGAGCGTGCTGCTCGTATCGCGCCGCCACGTCGACCTGGGCCGTCTGGCCAGCGCACTGTGTAGCTGACGGCGCCGGTCTCCCGCGTTCCGACCGCGGTCGGAACGGGACCCGGCCCGCCGCCCACGTCCCCGATCGGCACGACCGCCCCCACACCACCCTCCAGGAGTCCCCTCATGGCCGTCCAGGTCTCCATCCCGACCATCCTGCGCAGCTACACCGACGGCGCCAAGAGCGTCGAGGGCGAGGGCCTGACCCTCAAGGAACTCATCACCGACCTCGACGCGCGCCACCCCGGCCTCGGCGACCGGCTGCTCGACGCCGGCCAGCTGCGCCGCTTCGTCAACGTCTACCGCAACGACGAGGACGTGCGCTTCCTCGGCGGCCTGGACACCGAACTGAGCGACGGCGACAACGTCACCGTGCTGCCGGCCGTCGCCGGCGGAATGCGCTGACCCCCGCCGCCATGCGCTACGACTCGCTGCTCGACTCGCTCGGCCACACCCCGCTGGTCGGCCTGCCCCGCCTCGCACCGTCCGAACGGGTGCGGATCTGGGCCAAGCTGGAGGACCGCAACCCCACCGGATCGATCAAGGACCGCCCCGCGCTCGCCATGATCGAGGAGGCCGAGCGGGACGGCCGGCTCACCCCCGGCTGCACCATCCTCGAGCCCACCAGCGGCAACACCGGCATCGCGCTGGCCATGGCGGCCAAGCTCAAGGGCTACCGGCTGATCTGCGTGATGCCGGAGAACACCTCCGCGGAACGCCGCCAGCTGCTGCGCATGTGGGGCGCCGAGATCATCCCGTCGCAGGCCTCCGGCGGCTCCAACGAGGCGGTGCGGGTGGCCAAGGGGCTGGCGAAGCAGAACCCGGACTGGGTACTGCTCTACCAGTACGGCAACCCGGCCAACGCGAACGCGCACTACACCGGCACCGGCCCGGAGATCCTCGCCGACCTGCCCACCATCACCCATTTCGTGGCCGGCCTCGGCACCACGGGCACGCTGATGGGCGTCGGCCGGTACCTGCGCGAGAAGGTCCCCGGCATCGAGATCGTCGCCGCCGAACCGCGCTACGACGATCTGATCTACGGACTGCGCAACCTCGACGAGGGCTTCGTCCCGGAGATCTACGACGAGTCCGTCCTCACCACCCGCTACTCGGTCGCCTCGGCCGACGCGCTGCGCCGCACCCGCGAACTGCTCGCCACCGAGGGCATCTTCGCCGGCATCTCCACCGGCTGCGCGCTGCACGCGGCGCTCGGCATCGCGGCCAAGGCGCACAAGGCCGGCGCGGAGGCGGACATCGCCTTCGTGGTGGCCGACGGCGGCTGGAAGTACCTGTCCACCGGCGCGTACGAGGGAACCCTGGACGAAGCGGAGGACCGCCTCTCCGGACAGCTCTGGGCCTGACCCTTACCATGGGGTAGTCTCCCGGCCCCCGCCTACGAAAGCTGACCGTGCAACCGTCTCGGAACCTGAACCCCGCCACGCCGCAGCCGACGCAGCCGATCGCGCAGCGGGCCTGCGAAAGCTCGGACACCGCACAGATCGGGATCTTCGACAGCGGGTACGGCGGACTGACCGTGGCCAGGGCCGTACTCGACCAGCTGCCGCACGAGCCCGTCTTCTACCTCGGCGACACGGCCCGGGCCCCCTACGGCCCGCGGCCGATCGCCGAGGTGCGCAAATACGCCCTCGAATGCCTCGACCAGATGGTCGAGCACGGGGTGAAGATGATCGTGATCGCGTGCAACTCGGCCAGCTCCGCGATGCTCAGGGACGCCCGCGAACGCTACGCGGTCCCGGTGGTCGAGGTGATCCACCCGGCCGCGCGGCGCGCGGTGGCCGCGACCCGCAACGGGCGCATCGGGGTCATCTCCACGATGGCCACCAAGACCTCTCGCGCCTACGAGGACGCACTCGCCGCGGTGCCGAACATCTCGCTCACCACCCAGGCCTGCCCGCGCTTCGTCGAGTTCGTCGAGGACGGGGTCACCGGCGGCGAGGAGCTGATCAAGGCCGCGCACGAGTACCTCGACCCGGTGGCCGCCGCCGACGTGGACACGCTCATCCTCGGCTGCACCCACTACCCGCTGCTGACCGGCGTGATCTCTTACGTCATGGGCGAGGACGTGACGCTGATCTCCAGCGCCGAGGAGACCGCGAAGGACGTCTACCGGGAGCTGGCCGTGCGCGGGCTGATGCGCGACGAGTCGCTCGACGCGCCGGTGCACGAGTTCCGCACCACCGGCGACCCGGAGCGGTTCCGCGACGTCGGCAGGCGTTTCCTCGGGCCGGAGCTGATCGACGTGCGCATGGCCGTTACGCTCGACGCATGACCTCGACCTCGACGACACCCGAAGCCGCCGCCCCCGGCGCGCCCCGCATCGACGGCCGCACCACCGACCAGCTGCGCCCGGTCACCATCACCCGCGACTGGCTCGACCACGCGGAGGGCTCCGTCCTGGTCGAGTTCGGCCGCACCCGCGTGCTGTGCGCGGCCTCGGTCACCGAGGGCGTGCCGCGCTGGCGCAAGGGCTCCGGCCTCGGCTGGGTCACCGCCGAGTACGCGATGCTGCCGCGGGCCACGCACGACCGCTCCGACCGCGAGTCCGTCAAGGGCCGCATCGGCGGCCGCACCCACGAGATCTCCCGGCTGATCGGACGCGCGGTGCGCGCGGTCGTCGACTACAAGGCGCTCGGCGAGAACACCATCGTGCTCGACTGCGACGTGCTGCAGGCGGACGGCGGCACCCGCACCGCCGCGATCACCGGCGCCTACGTGGCGCTCGAGGACGCGGTGAGCTGGCTGCGCGAACGCGGCGCGGTCAAGGCCAAGGGCGAGGTGCTCGGCGGCTCGGTGTGCGCGGTCTCCGTCGGCATCATCGACGGCCGGCCCATGCTCGACCTCTGCTACGAGGAGGACGTGCGCGCCGAGACCGACATGAACGTGGTGTGCACCGGCGACGGCCGCTTCGTCGAGGTGCAGGGCACCGCCGAGGGAGCGCCCTTCGACCGTCGCGAGCTCGGCAGCCTGCTGGACCTCGCCGAGGCCGGCTGCGCGGAGCTGACCGCGCTGCAGAACAAGGCACTGGGCCGATGAACCGGATAGTGCTGGCCACCCGCAACGCGCACAAGGTCGGCGAGCTGCGCGCGATCCTCGCCGAGCTCGGCGTCGCCGTCGACCTCGTCGGGGTCACCGAGTACCCCGACGTGCCGGACGTGGCCGAGACCGAACTGACCTTCGCCGGCAACGCGCTGCTCAAGGCCGTCGCCGTCGCCGAGGCCACCGGCCTGCCCGCGATAGCCGACGACTCCGGCATCTGCGTCGACGCGCTCAACGGCATGCCCGGGATCTTCTCGGCGCGCTGGGCCGGCAAGCACGGCGACGACGCGGCGAACCTCGACCTGCTGCTGGCCCAGGTCTCCGACGTCCCGGACGAGCACCGCGGCGCCCAGTTCGTGTGCGCGGCCGCGCTGGCCGAGCCGGGCGGGCGCCGGGTCGTGGAGGAGGGCCGGATCGAGGGCACCCTGCTGCGCGCGCGGCGCGGCGAGGGCGGCTTCGGCTACGACCCGGTCTTCCTGCCGCACGGCCACGAGCGCTCCACCGCGCAGCTGAGCGCCGAGGAGAAGAACCGCATCTCGCACCGGCGGCGCGCGTTCGCCGCGCTCGCGCCCCACTTGCCGGTCTGAGCAGCTGACGTACCATCACCCCGTATCTGAGTTCACCAGCATTTCATACAGTCACGCGGGGTGATCAGATCACGCCGCCGTGCAGCCGAGGACACGATTCGATAACTGGTCTATACCTGGGCACCTCCTGGTATAGACCAGAGTGGACCGGCGTGTCTATTGTGTGGCAACCCCTCCGGGTCCCATCCTCGACACTGTGCGTTCTGGTGAAAGGCATTGCAATGAAGCGTCGCCTCGCTGCCGCGGCAGCCATCGGGCTCTCGGCCACGCTGGCCATGTCGGCCTGCAGTTCCTCCTCGAACTCTGATTCCCCGTCCTCCCCGGGCCAGGTCACCCTGAACTTCTTCGGCGCCGACTACGGCACGGCCGGCACCGCCAACTCCACCCAGAAGTACTGGCAGGGGATCGCCGACGCCTTCCACAAGGCCAACCCGAACATCACCGTCAACGTCCAGACCATCGACTGGAACGACTTCCCGACCAAGCTCAAGACGATGCTCCAGGCGAAGAACTTCCCGGACATCATCGAAGGCGACGCGCCGCAGTCCTACGCCCAGCAGGGCATCGCCTACAAGGCCTCGGACGTGCTGAGCTCCACCACCCTCGCCAACCTGATCCCGACCTTCGCCAAGCAGGGCGACTACCAGGGCACCGAATACGGCATCCCCTTCACCACCAGCACCCGCGCCCTGTACTACAACACCAAGCTGTTCAAGCAGGCGAACATCGCCGCCCCGCCCACCACGTGGGCCGAACTGCAGACCGACGCCGCCAAGGTCGCCGCCCTCGGCAACAGCACCATCGGCTACGGCATGCCGCTGGGCACCGAGGAAGCCCAAGGCGAGTCCTTCATGTGGATGCTCGGCGCCGGCGGCGGCTACGTGAACAGCTCCGGCACCTACACCATCAACTCCGCGGCCAACGTCTCCGCCTTCCAGTTCATGAACACCATGGTCAAGGCGAAGGACACCGAGGCAAACCCGGGCACCGTCAACCGCGCGACCATGTGGTCCGACTTCGCCGCCGGCCAGGTCGGCATGGTCGGCGGCTCCCCGGCCGTGGTCCCGATCATCCAGGCCGCCGGCAAGCTCACCAGCTCCGACTGGGCCACCGCGCCGTTCCCGGGCAAGACCGGTCCGCTCACCAACCCGCTCGGCGTCGACGACCAGATCGTCGCGCTGAACGTGCACGACAACCAGTCCGCGATCCAGAAGTTCCTCAACTTCGCGTACCAGGACACCTACCAGTCGCAGTTCGATAAGGAGTACGACCTGCTCCCGGCCACCACCTCCGCGGCCGACGCCGAGCAGAGCGACCCCACGTTCGGCCCCTTCGTCAAGGCGATCCCGACCTCCTCGGCGTACCCGACCAACGCCAACTGGTCCGACGTCAGCACGAAGATCAAGCAGAGCATCGGCGCGGGCGTGGACGGCACCGACCCGGCCACCGTGCTCGGCCAGATCCAGCAGTTCGCGACGAGCGGCCAGTAAGGCCCGCAGTCGGCACGAGAGCCCCCGGCCCCGGCCCGCGCAGCCGGGACCGGGGGCCAGGAACCGCAGGCAGAGCCGAGAAAGAGATGTGACCCATGCAGGAAACCGTGGACACCGCCGCCGCGGCACCGCCCGCGGCCCGCAGCGGACCACCGCCGAGGACGCAGAGCCTCGGCCGCCGCACCCGGCGCCTCCTCGCGCCGCTGCCCTGGCTCGCCCCCGCGATAGCGCTGATCTGCTTCGTCGTGCTGTGGCCGGTCTGGGAGATGTTCGCCACCTCCCGCCGGCACATCAACTCCTACGGCTTCGACCTCGGCGACTACGGCTGGAAGAACTACTCGCTGCTCTTCTCCGACCCGAACCTGGGATCCGTGATGACCCGCACCCTCGTGTGGGTCTTCTCGATCCTCGCCGTCACGGTGCTGATCTCGCTGGCCCTCGCGCAACTGCTCAACCGCAGCTTCCCCGGACGCCGCGTGGTGCGCTGGGCGCTGATCGCGCCGTGGGCCGCCTCGGTGCTGATGACCTCCATCGTCTTCCGCTGGATGCTCGACCCCAACAACGGGGTCGTCAACGTCTTCCTGCACCAGATCGGGGTCGTCAAGACCTACAACGGCGGCCAGGCCTCCTGGCTCGGCAACCCTACCTCGGCCATGGTCTGGATGATCGTCGTCGCCGTCTTCGTCTCCGTGCCCTTCACCACCTACGCGCTGCTGGCCGGGCTCACCTCGATCCCCGCGGACGTCTACGAGGCGGCGCGGATGGACGGCGCGGGCAGGCTGCGCACCTACTGGGCCATCACCTTCCCGCTGCTGCGCCCGGCGCTGCTGGTCGCGATCATCATCAACCTGATGAACGTGTTCAACTCGTTCCCGATCATCTGGTCGATGACCGCCGGCGGGCCGGACTATCAGACCGCCACCTCGACCGTGTACATGTACCAGCTCAAGCAGTTCAACATCGGCGAGTCCGGGGCGCTCTCGGTGGTCAACTTCGGCGTCGTGATCATCGTCGTGCTGATCTTCCTGCGCGCCAACCGTTCCGCGCTGAAGGAGGGCTGAGATGGCCACCGCCGCGATCGCCGCGACCCCGGAGGACCGGCTCGCCCCGCCCGCGCGCCGGCGCAGACCGCCGAAGCTCGGGACGGTGCTGGTGTGCGCCGTCGCCTACCTGGTCGGCGTCGTCTTCCTGCTGCCGTACCTGGAGATGATCGTCACCGCGCTGCGGCCGCAGGGCGAACTGCGCGACCAGGACTACCTCCCGCACCACCTGACCTTCGCCAACTTCACCAACATCTGGTCCACCGGCCTCGGCACCAACCTCGCGGTGAGCCTGGAGATCGCGATCGGCGCGACCGTGCTGGTGCTGCTGGTGGCGATCCCCGCCGCGTACTACACCTCGCGGCGCAGGTTCCGCGGCCGCGGCGCGTTCCTGATCCTGGTGCTGTGCACGCAGATGTTCCAGCCGACCTCGCTGATCATCGGCATCTACCAGGAGTTCAGCAACAGCATCCACATCCCCTCGACCTTCGCGCTGATCCTGGTGAACGCCGGGTTCAACCTGGCGTTCGCGGTGTGGATCCTCAACGCCTACTTCGGCGCGATCCCGAAGGAGCTCGAGGAGGCCGCGATGGTGGACGGCGCCAGCCGCCTCGGCGCGATGTTCCGCGTGATCATCCCGCTGGCGCTGCCCGGCATCGTCACGGCGCTGATCTTCACCTTCATCGCCGCCTGGAACGAGTTCATCTCCGCCCTCGTGCTGACCAACTCGGACTCCACCGAGCCGCTGACGGTCAAGATGAACACCTTCGTCGGCCAGTACTCGACCGACTGGCAGCATCTGTTCGCCGCCTCCGTGATCGCCACGATCCCGGTGATCATCCTGTTCGCCTTCATCGAGGGCAAGGTCGTGTCCGGGCTGACGGCGGGCTCGGTGAAGTAGCGCGAGCAGAGCGCAGAAGGAGCGAGTGCGGGCCGGGCGCGGCGGGCGGTGGGCCGCGCCCGGGGCGGAGTGGTCAGCTGTAGGCGGTGTATGCGCCGCATGCACACCGTCCGCTAAAATTGGGAGGTCGGCACGAGTGGTGGAACGGTATACACGGCAGCCTTAGGAGCTGTTGGTCTAGGCCATGCGGGTTCGAATCCCGCCTCGTGCACTGCTCAGGCGACGACGGTGGCCTCGCGCTTCTTCCGGCAGTACGTGTTGGTCGTCGCGTGGCAGTTGGGGCACAGGAAGCGGACGTTCTCCCGCCGGTTGTCCCGATAGTCCCCGTTGATGTGGTCTATTTCCAACGTCATCGGCAGGTCCTGCCACTGCGGGCCCGTGCCACAGCGGGCACACACTTCCGGTACGCCTATCGCCAGCATGGCGCGTCGTACCTTCTTCGAGTCGCGACGACTCTGCTGGTCGGGTCTGAACACGAGGATGCTCTCCGGGCTCTGGGGCGTGTGGTTGACGCCCCCGAAGTAGGGAGCGTGGCCGAGAAAGTGCGAGGAATCGAGACCGAGGCGATCGATCTCTGCGCGCACGACCCGATGCCGCGGACCCGTCGGTTCCAGACCCAGCATGGGGATGACGTCGGCGACGCTTTGAGCCGACGGCACTACCTCACGAAGCATCTGCTCGTTCACGAAGAGCTTCCGCCCCACTCGCCTGAATCCGTCGCACACAGGCTGGGGACGCAGCGACGGTTGCCTTTTCCTCGCGAAGTGGCTCGTGTCCAGGCCGAGAGCAGTGATGCGCCGCCTGAGATGGTGGATCGTGCCGCCCATCGGCTTGGCGCCGAGCCGGTCGGCGACTTCGACCATGGACGAGGACGAGGACGAGGACGAGGGCGAGGACGAGGCGACCGCGTCGCGCAGCGCGTCGTCGGTGTAGAGCAGATTGGGCTTGCGGAAATGGTCGACCGGAATTCCCAGGGCCTTGATCTGTTCCGAGACGTATCGGCGCCGTCCGGGGCCGTCCTCGAGCCCGAGGTGGGCGAGGACCTCGCCCAGCGTCGTGGCGGCCGCGACGGCGGGCCGCAGCTACTCATCGGTGTACATGTTGCGCGGGCGGACTGAGGCCATGGCGTGCTCCCCGGGTCGTACAGGCGTTCGATGAACGTACCGTACGCGTCCGGCTGCCTGCCGTGAAAGGGAGCTGACGGAGAATCACCTTTTTGAATGATCTCAGTGGAAACTCCTGCGGCGCCTGAGTTCTCGTGGTATCCCTGCGCTCCCGCTCCGCTTCGCCACTCCTCCTCCCGCGCCCGCAAAGCGGCGAGGCCGCGGCCGCCGCCCGTGGAGGGGGACGGCGGACGCGGCCTCGTGCGGCCGACGGGACGTCAGACGGTGGTGACGACCTGGTCGTGCTCCAGGCGCGGGTTGCGCGGGAACCAGGCGTTCTCGCCCGGCTTGCCGATGTTGACCACGACGAGGGTCTTGTAGCCGGTCTCGGAGAAGAACTCCTTGTCGATGCCCTCGGCGTCGAAGCCGGTCATCGGGCCGGCGGCGAGGCCGGCCGCGCGCACGGCGAGGATGAAGTAGCCGACCTGCAGCGAGGCGTTGAGCGAGGCGGTGCCGAAGCGGTGCTCCTGGCCCTTGAACGCGGCCTGGGCGCCGGCGAAGTGCGGGAACTGGGTGGGCAGGTGCTCGTGGAACTCGGGGTCGTAGGCGAGCACGGCGACCACCGGGGCGGTGAGCGTCTTGGCCTTGTTGCCGTCCGCCATGTGCTCGACCAGGCGCTCGCGCGCCTCCTTGGTGCGCACCACCAGGATGCGCAGCGGCTGCGAGTTCATCGAGGTCGGGGCGTACTTGACCAGGTCGTAGATGGCGGCGATCTGCTCCTCGCTCACCGGCTCGTCGGAGAAGGTGTTGGCCGTGCGGGCCTCGCGGAACAGCAGGTCCTGCGCGGTCTTGTCCAGGGCGAGGTGCTCGTGCAGCTCAGTCATCGTCGTTCTCGATTCCGTTCTCGGTCGGTCGCGCCCCGGGCGCGCCTGGTGGGGAGAGGTTCCACGGTTGGCCAACCAAGTTGAATCTTAAACTATTCCGCCCCGCCGAACAAGTTGAATCTTAAACTAAACTGGAGCCGCCCTTGGACAGGGTGCGCGAGGCCCCCGCGACGATCGCCACCCCCAGGGCCCAACCAAGATACGGCAGCACGTACGCCAGGCAAGCGGCGAAGCCGTGCGACTGGAACGCGTCGGTCTGGCCGAAGTGCACGATCGGGACGAACAGGTCCGCGGCGTAGAGCACCGGATAGTAGGTGATCCGGTCGTCCGGGTGGATGGCCGTGGGCACCGCGAACGCGTAGAACACGCTGGCGAGGACCTGGACCGCCACGGCGATGTACGCCGCCCGCCGCGGCATGTAGCCGTAGCCCAACGCAGTGTTCGAAATCACACTCCCGATCCGGGAGAGCCGGCGGAAGCCCGCGTGCCGCACCCGCTCCTTCTCGATCAGGATCTCCCGCGCCGCCACGTCGTGCCCGAGCGCACGGTAGTAGGCGGCCATGAACTCGTAGGGCTGCGCGGCGTAGCCCGGCTGCTTCCTGAGCAGCCCGATGCGGGCCGGGGCCGGCAGGTACGGGTCGAAGGCCTCGTAGGTGAAGCCGTCCAGCTGCACCTCGGCCGGCCAGGAGCCGGCGCCGCCGTCCACGTACCTGCCGTGCCGGGTCTTGCCGTCGCGGACGGTGGACGCCTTCGCGTAGTAGAGCTCGAGCGCGCCGGACTCCGGGTGCATCCCGTAGATGTCCAGGTGCCCGCCGATCTGCACGCCCGTCAGCCGCACCGCGCCGTCCGAGCGGAAGCCGTCGCCGATGTAGAGGCCGCGCGCCACGGTCGCCGCGTTCGCGATCAGGGCCGGCCAGTCGGTGAACGTGGTCGCCAGCCGCGCGCCCTTGAACGAGAGCCGGCCGCCGAAGCGCGCGCCGGTCAGGTCCACCTGGGCCGCCGCGGCGAAGCCGTCGTCGAACGTGGCGTTGCCCCCGGTGCTCAGCGACTCGCCGGTCAGTGACTGGTGTGCGAAGGCGCCGTCGGTCGGCGGCGCGCCGAGCACGGTCCGGGACAGCGAGAGCACCCCGCCCACGCTCAGCCCGGGCATGCGCAGGTGCCCGGACACCTGTGCGCCCTCGAAGTAGAGGCTGCGCGCGACGCTGGCGCCGCCGAGGTTCACCGCGACCCGGCCGGGGTGCTCGAACGTCGCGGCGCTCAGGTCGAGCACCGCTCCGACTCTGGCGCCGATGAGCGCGAGCAGCCCCTCGCAGCGCATGCCGCGGCCGATCAGGTCGGTGTCCACGGTGACCTTCTGCAGCAGCGCGGTCTCGTCCCCGCCGCCGGCCAGCTCCGCGTCCGTCAGGTCGATGCTGCCGCGTATGTGCGCGCCGGTGGCGCACAGCCCGACGAGCCGACTGGCCGTCAGGTCCAGTGACTTGGTCGTCGACTCCTCCAGCCGTACGGGTCCGGTGAACCGGCAGTGCATCATCGTCAGCGGCACCTCGACCAGGCCGTGCCGCAGGTCGAGTTCGCCGACGACGGTGCCGCCGCGGATGCGCACGCCCGCCGTGCGCCCGGGCACGCCCGGGACGGCGCCCAGCGCGAGCGCGGCGACCACCTCCGCGCGTATCTCCTCCCCGTCCCGGTACTCGACCTGCCGGCCGAAGCGGAACGCCGCCCAGAGCCGTTCCTCGGGCTCGGTCAGCCGGGGCAGCCAGCCGGGTACGGCGGCGCGCGGTCGCGGTCCATCCGTCATGCAAGCCATGGTGGCGCGATGCGGCGCACTGCGTCGTACGGTGGCCGGATCCGGTCGCCGTGCGTACTTTTGTCCCTGTTCACCACCCCGGCTCCGACGCTGCGTCGGCGTACGGCGGAAACCCGATTTCGCTGTGGTGGGCTGGCCGTGTATGGTTTTCCACGCAGCCACCAGTCGCACGGGGTTCCGGCCCCGGGCAGCGGGAGCGTCGCCCCTTTAGCTCAGTCGGCAGAGCGTCTCCATGGTAAGGAGAAGGTCTACGGTTCGATTCCGTAAAGGGGCTCTTGATCGGCGGCCCGCCCGTGACGTGAACGAGCGTCGACCGGCGGGCTTTTGTCGATCACGGCGGTGTAGCTCAGTTGGCAGAGCAAGCGGCTCATAATCGCTGTGTCACCGGTTCAAGTCCGGTCACCGCTACCGAACCTCAATACCCCGATATCTCTCCGGCCGGTAAGGCCTGCTTCAGGTATGGGGTAAACTCGTGAGGTCCGTTTATCGGCCTGCGTCGCGGACGCGGGCGAAGCAGCAGCCTTCCGATTGGCAGTAGGAGTCGTTCCCGTGGCAGCCACCGACGTCCGTCCCAAGATCACGCTGGCTTGCACCGAGTGCAAGGAGCGCAACTACATCACCAAGAAGAACCGGCGCAACGACCCGGACCGTCTCGAGCTCAAGAAGCACTGCCCGCGCTGCAACAAGCACACGGCGCACCGCGAGACCCGCTAGTCGCCGCACTCGCCGAGCGCCCGGCGCCGTGGCGTCGCCGTAGCGTTTCAGCACCGCGAGACCCGTTCGTCCGCGCGCGGACGAGCGTTCAGCTTCCCCCAGGGCCGCCCCAGCCTCGACGAGGTGGGCGGCCCTCGGCGTCTCCGCGCGCCGCTATGCTCGACGGCGTACGCACCTGACCTGGAGATAGAGGTTGCCATGGCCCTGGACCAGTCCTTCGTCGGCCGGACCTACCCGCCGACCCCCGCGTACGAGGTCGGCCGGGAGAAGATCCGCGAGTTCGCGGAGGCGATCGGCGACCCGA
>Ga0310811_10009623_pt1 | contig 12488 bp, 10 predicted proteins | sample YCmetagenome_FD_207642 | JGI IMG/M metagenome (GOLD analysis project Ga0310811, IMG submission 207642) | Soil microbial communities from experimental microcosm in Duke University, North Carolina, United States - YC | ecosystem: Engineered > Artificial ecosystem > Soil microcosm > Unclassified ... | reverse complement strand
AACAGCCGACCGTTGGAGTCCGACACACGTATTGCCAGCTCATGGAACTTTTGCGCAAATGGCAGCGCAGCACGGTATCGACCGGTCTCGCTATGAAGGCCCCATAGACCCCAGATGGACCGCAACTGGTACTCAGTGTCGTCGAGGCTTTCGGCAATCTCGAGCGCGCTCGTCAAGGCCGGGCCGATCTCGGGGCCGATAACACGGCTGGCGTATATCAGGGACGTTCCCAGCGCGGTGTGCAGCTTCATTTCCGCACATGGCCGGCCTCCGATTCCGAGGGAGTCAAGCGCCTGCTTGGCGCAACTATGGCACTCGGTAAACAGTGACAGACGCATCCAGAGCGGGACCGCGGCAGCGGTCAGCGCCACCCCGATCGATCCATTGCCGCCCGGTGAAAAGGCCCAGTCGCGAGCCGCACGCAAATTGTCGATTTCGCAGGCGTAATCGGCCAGCCATTCGCCCGCGGACCGCACCCGCTCTTCACCTTCAGCACGCTCGAAAAGATACCGGTAGTACCCGGCATGGCGGCGTGCGAGCCGTTCGCGCTCCCCATTCTCGTCGAACTTTTCGATCGCGAAGGCACGGGTCGTGTCGAGCAGCCGGAACCGCGATTTGGCGCCGCTGACATCGGCGACAACTAAGGATTTTGCCACCAGGTCGGCCAGGCGGTCCATCGCACCGATGCGCGTCGTCGGCGGGTCCAATGCCACGGCATCGGCAGCCTCGACCGTAAAGCCGCCGACAAAGATGCCGAGAGCCCGGAAAAACAGCTGCTCGTCGCCGCTCAGCAGACCGTAGCTCCAGTCCACCACGGCCCGCATGGTCCGATGCCGCGGCATAGTCGTGCGACGTCGTGCCCCCAATAGATGGAGACTGTCGCCCAGGCGGGCGGCAAGGCCTTCGACTCCCAATACCTCGACGCGCGGCGCGGCGAACTCGATGGCCAGCGGCAAGCCGTCAAGCCTGCGGCAGATCTCGGCGACCACCGGGGCGGTCGCATCAACCAGCGCAAAGTCGTCGATGATCGCGGTCACGCGCTCGACGAACAGCTGCACGGCGGGGAAGGCCGCCGCCTCGGCGGCCGTCAGCCCATCCGACGCCTGCGGACTGCCGAGCGGTCCGAGGTGGTACTCGCGTTCGCCCGCTACCCCGAGCGGTTCGCGGCTGGTTGCCAGGATGCTTACGCCCCGCGCTCCGCCGAGCAGCGCCGTCGCCAGGCTGGCCACGGCGTTGATGAGGTGCTCGCAATTGTCGAGCAGCAGCAGCTTCCGCTTGTCCCTGACGGCGGCAATGAGGTCGTGAACCGGATTTTCGGTGCGGATTTCCAGACCGAGCACGGTCGCAACCGCGCTCGGCACCAGACTCGCGTCGCTGAGTGGCGCCAGATCGATCAGCCAGACACCGTGTTCATAGTTGTCGATCATGTGCTCGGCGAGGGCGAGCGCGATCGTGGTCTTGCCGATACCTCCGGGTCCGACGATCGTCACCAGGCGCTGGTGCGAAAGTCGCGAGACGAGCGCCGCCACCGCCTCCTCGCGGCCGATCATCCGAGTTGCAGCGAACGGCAGATTGTGCGCCGCCGTAGATGCGACCGTCGGCGGTGGCGAGGCTCGTGATGGCTCCCCACGTCGAACCGGGGCGACAAAATTGTAGCCCCGTCCCGGAACGGTGATGACGTAGCGGTTCCCGCCCTGGCCGTCGCCGAGGGCGCGGCGCAAGGCACTGACCTGGATCTTTAGATTCGCTTCTTCGACGAACGTCTGCGGCCAGGCCCGGGCGATCAATTGCTCTTTGTCGACCACCTCGCCGGCGCGTTCGACCAGCGCGGCCAGAATGTCGAAGGCGCGGCTGCCGAGCCGCACCGGCTTATCGCCCTCGAGCAGAAGCCGCTGCGATGCAAGGAGCCGGTACGGGCCAAACGAGATAGCGTGTTCGTCCATGAGGGCAGGTCGCCGGGATCATCTCACTTTACCCAAAATTACCTGACTGGGGCCAGAGTGGGACTTCGCCGCCGAGATCGCAGTCTCCGCGACTTCCTCTTACCCAATTTAACGAGACTGGACGCCCAACAGCTGCCATCTCCGGCAATGCACAACGCCTACCGAGAGGGCTGAGCCAAGGAGGGATAGACCCGATGTCGTCAGCACAATCTTACGTCCCCCAAATGACATCGAGCGTCCCCCAACAGGGGGATAGGTCGTGTCTTCCGGCAAAGCTATGTGACCTCACCACGGCTTTGGCGCACGACACGTGAGGTTCCACGATGGGTAAGAGAGTGGCAGACGTTCTGATCGAAACGCTGCAGTTGGCCGGCGTGAAGAGGTGTTACGGCATCGTCGGTGACACCTTGAACCGCATCGCCCACGCCATCGATGCCAGCGAGATCGAGTGGGTGCACATGCGCCACGAGGAGGCCGGCGCCTTTGCTGCGGGCGCCGAGGCGCAACTCACGGGCGAGCTCACGGCCTGCGCCGGAACCTGCGGACCAGGCAGCCTGCATTTCATCAACGGCCTCTACGAGGCCAATCGGAACCGCGCGCCTGTCATCCTGATCGCGACTCAGATCGTGCGGAACGATATCGGCTTCCAATCGATTCAGGAGATTGATTTCAACGATGTCTTCAAGGGCTGCAGCGTCTTTTGCGAGACGATCCTCACCCCCGAGCAGGCCCGTCGCAAGGCAGTCGCGGCCTGCCAGGCTGCACTGACTAAGCGCGGCGTGGCCGTACTCGTTGTGCCGGCGGATATCGCCAACGCCACTGCGCATGAAGAGCGGCTCTACACCGTCCATGCGCGGCGGCCTCTCGTTCGCCCAACGGACGAAGATCTCGACGAGATCGCTCGCCTGCTTAACGGCAGCGAAGCGGTCACGATCTATGCCGGTGCCGGTTGCGCCGGTGCACATGACGAGGTCGTGGCCACGGCGGCTCGGCTGAAGGCGCCGATGGCTCACACCTCGCGCGGCAAGGACTTCGTTGAGTACGACAATCCCTACAATGTCGGCATGACCGGCATCATCGGCGGAGCGGCCGGTTATCATGCCGTTCTCGACTGCGATGTGCTTCTTCTGCTCGGGGCTGACTTCGCGTGGCCACAGTTCTATCCGGACCGCGCGACTATCATCCAGATCGATGCCGATCCGACGCACATCGGCCGACGTCACCCCGTCGCCATCGGTGCGGTCGGCGATATCAAGACGACCTTGCAGGCACTGCTGCCGCGCCTCACCCAACATGACAGTGGCCGTTTCCTGGCGGGTCATGTGAAGCGCCATCAGGCGGATGTGACAACGGCAAAGACCGAGACCGCGGCCGGCCCTGAGGCCGCCATCTCGGGCACCTGGCTCACCGAGATCGTCAACAAGCACGCGGCCGAGGACGCCTTGTTTGCCGCCGACGACGGCACCGCGTCGGTCTGGATGTTGCGTCACATCGATACCGGCGGCAAACGCCGGACTTTTGCCAGCCTGCTGCACGGCACGATGGCAGGCGGCATGCCTTCGGCGCTCGGTTCGCAGAAGTGTCAGCCGGGCCGGCAGGTGATCTGCCTGGCGGGCGACGGCGGTTTCAGCATGCTGCTGGGCGAGCTCCTGACGGTGGTGCAGGAGAAGGTACCGATCAAGATCGTCGTCTACGACAACGGCAAGCTGGGCTTCGTCGACATCGAGCAGAAAGCGGCGGGCCTGGTGCCGGTCTACACCGACCTCAAGAACCCCGACTTCGGCGCGGTCGCCAAGGCGATGGGCCTGTGGGGTCGTCACGTCGCCAGGGCAGGCGACCTCGATGAGTCGGTCAAGGCGTGGCTGGCCGAGCCGGGCCCCGCGCTACTGCATGTGAAGGTGAAGCCGATGCAGCTGGTGACGCCGCCTTCGCCCTTCGTCTCGCCCGAGGCCGTGGTCGGGATGGCGGTCTACAGCGCGCGGGCGATGCTGCAGGGCAAGGGCCACGATGTCTGGGAGATGATGGTGGAGAACATTCCGTGATGCACCAGGAGGTCCTCCTTGGTGCGGAATCGCGACTACTTCGGTTTCTTCATCGCAAGCTCGCCGGCGACATCGGAAAGGATTTCGGACACCTCTCGGCCGTAGCCGCGCATCAGGGCGTCCGGTGAGGATCGCTCGAGTGGCACCCGGCGACTGACCGTTTGCTCGAACGCGCGACTGGGACCAACGGCGTCGTTGTTGATCAAGGTGAACTGCACGGCCATCACGGCTGCGGCAGGTTTGCCTGGGCGAAAGTCGCCATGGAACTCGGTAACGGTCGCTTCCAGTATGTAGTCCGCCGGCGGTCCGCTGTCGGGCTGTGTCACGACCTTGAAGGGTCCGGCGCGGGCCACGCCATCCTGCACACGCTCTACCAGCAGTGCCTCGAGCACCACGCGCGATTTTTCACCGAATATTTCGCTCTCGACCCATTGATGGACGAGGACGGTGTCTGTCGCGGTCTGCTCGCCTGGTGCCTGGAGGACGGATCGATCCACCAGTTCCGGACCAACATGACCGTGATCGCGACGGGCGGCTGTGGCCGCGTGTATCAGTCCTGCACCTCGGCACACACCTGCACGGGCGACGGCAGCACCATGGTGCTGCGCGCCGGCCTACCCCTGCAGGACATGGAGTTCATCCAGTTCCACCCCACCGGTCTCTATGGCGCGGGCGTCCTTATCACGGAAGGCGCGCGTGGCGAGGGCGGCTATCTGACCAACAGCGAGGACGAACGGTTCATGCCGAGGTATGCGCTGCGCGAGATGGACTTGTCCTCGCGCGACGTGGTGAGCCGCGCCGAGGCGGTCGAGATTCGCGAAGGCCGCGGGGTCGGCGCAAAGAAGGATCACATCCAGCTTCATCTTGAGCACCTGCCTCCGGAGGTGCTCGACCAGCGTCTGCCCGGCATCATCCAGACGGCGCGGACCTTTGCCGGCGTGGATGCCCGCCGCGAGCCGATCCCGGTCATTCCGACCGTGCATTATGTGATGGCGGCATTCCGACCAACATCAGGGCCGAGGTCATCTGTCCGACCAAGCACGACCCGGAAGCGGTCGTGCCGGGCTTGATGGCGATCGGCGAGGCGGCGTGCGTCTCGGTGCACGGCGCCAACCGCCTTGGCACCAACAGCCTCCTCGATCTGATTGTCTTCGGACGGGCGGCGGCTCTCCGTGCCGGCGGACCCATCAAGCCGCGATCGCATGTGCGCGAGGCGAACAGCCGGTCGCAGGAGGCCGCGCTGGCGCGCTTTGATCGTACCCGCCGCAGCAACGGTGGCAACAGAACCGGTGAGATCCGTCCGCCCATGCAGGAGGCGATGCAATCGGGCTTCGGCGTGTTTCGTCGCGACGACAGCCTGCGGGAAGGATTGAAGAAGCTGGAGGGCCTGCGCGACCCGCTGGAGCGCGTCACGGTCGATAACCCCTCGCTGATGTGGAATGTCGCGCTGGTCTCGGCTTTGGAGCTCGCCAATCTCGCGGAGCAGGCCGTGGTGATCGCCCACTCCGCCGGCAACCGGACCGAATCGCGCGGGGCGCCTGCGCGCGAAGACTATCCCAAGCGAGACGACCAGAATTGGCTCAAGCACACCGTGGCCTGGAAGGACCAAGACTGGAACGCCGCCTACGTCGCTGTCAGCGTCCTGCAGAAATGTTTCCCGCAGGAGCTCACGACGAACGCCTGGCTGTCGAAGCTCGGTGAGATCATCCCGTCCTACGGCGCGAACCTGATCGAGGATGCCGCCTTCACAAGGCCCCTACGGGCAGAGACGGCCAAGGCCCTCGCGATCGAGAACGTCTCCTGACGGCATCATGCGGCATGGGATGCACATTTCTTTCGGGCCAGAGGTCTGGTTCTCACAACCCAGCCGGATCCAAACCATGACCCACGATTCACTGTTCTGCCTACAGCTCGATCAATTGCGCCGCGACGGAAACTACCGCGTGTTCGCCGACCTGGAACGACGAGCCGGCGCCTTCCCGCAGGCCATTCACCATGCGCAGGCCGAACGCCGCGATATCCATCGTGTGGTGCTCCAATGACTATCTCGGCATGGGCCGGCATCCTGTGGTTCTCAACGCCACGCACGCCCCCTCGACAGCTGCGGCGTCGGGGCCGGCGGCACGCGCAGCATCGCCGATACCAATTGCCACCACCTCGCGCTCGAGCGCGAGCTTGCCGAAGCATTTCCTGACGGCGTCGCGCGAATTCGGACGCGCGTTTCTCTCGGGCCATCGCTCTGAAGGGCGGCCGCCGCGTTGTACAGCATCGTCCGTGGCCGGAAGATGGCGCACGCAGGCCGTGTGACTGCGAGGTCGCCTTGCGTCTCCCCCAAAATACCGCAGAGCGTCCCCCAGCCGGGGGACATATCGCACGACGCGCCGGACTTATGTGGCTGTCTGAGGAAGCCACATCGCGAAGGAACATAACAATGTCAAAGACCGACCTGCTTAGCCCGGAGACCTGTGCAATCGCTCTGATCGACTATCAGCCGGCAATGTATCAGGGCGTGCAGTCCCACAATCGCCTCGATACGCTGAACAACGTCCAGGTCCTCGCGAAGACGGCGAAGCTGTTCAACGTTCCGACCGTCATCTCAACGGTCGCGAAGGACACGTTTTCCGGCCCCTTCATGCCGGAAGTCACGCAGCTCTTCCCGAAGCACAGCATCATCGACCGCACATCGATGAACGCCTGGCTTGATGCCGGCTTCCGCAAGGCCGTCCATGCGACGGGTCGCAAGAAGTTCGTTGTCGCGGGCCTGTGGACTGAGGTCTGCGTGCTCTTTCCGACTCTTGAGATGCTGAAGGAGGGCTTCGAGATCTACATCGCGGCGGATGCCTGCGGCGATCTCTCCCTGGAGGCTCACGAACGCGCAATGCAGCGCGCCCTGCAGGCCGGCGCCGTTCCGATCACGTCGTTCCAGTACCTGTTCGAGCTGCAGCAGGACTGGGCGCGTGGCGAAACGTACGAAGGCGTCATGGAGATCCTTCGTGCGCATTCGCCCTATGGCCTCCAGGTGCGCTTTTCCAAGTGGGCGCTGGGCGAGCACGCCTCCGAAAGCCGGACAAAGGCCGCCTAGAACTCAGGAAGGGAGGACGAGCGATGAGGCTCTATCTCCTGTCCCTCGGCGCCGGCCTCCTCGTCGGCGTCATCTACAGCCTCCTCAACGTCCGATCGCCAGCGCCGCCGCTGGTGGCGCTGGTTGGATTGCTGGGAATCCTGATCGGCGAGCAGGTCATTCCGGTCGGCAAGGAAATGCTGTCGGGCGCTACCTGGGCCACAGCGCTGAACAAGGCCAAGTGCGTCCCCCACGTCCTCGGCCTGCTCCCTGGTCGCCACGCCGAAACAAGATCCAACACCATCGCATCACCGCCGGAGTCGCATTGATGACTACAATAACCGCAGATCTGGTGCTGCACAGCGGACTCGTCACGACGCTCGATCGCGCGAATCCCACTGCCACCGCCATAGCCATCAAGGATGGCAAGTTCCTTGCCGTGGGGCAGAACCGGGAGGTCACGCCGCTCGCGGGTCCATCGACCAGGGTCATCGATTTGAAGGGCCGGCGCGTACTGCCCGGCCTGATCGACAACCATCTCCACATCATTCGCGGCGGACTGAACTTCAACATGGAGCTGCGCTGGGATGGCGTGCGCTCGCTCGCCGATGCGATGGCGATGCTGAAGCGGCAGGTAGCCCGGACTCCGCCCCCGCAATGGGTCCGCGTCGTCGGCGGCTTCACCGCGCATCAGTTTGCCGAGAAACGCCTGCCGACCCTCGCGGAAATCAATGCGGCCGCACCCGATACGCCGGTCTTCCTGCTGCACCTCTATGACCGCGCCCTGCTCAACGCGGCAGCGTTGCGCGTGATCGGCTATACGAGGGATACGCCTCCGCCGCCCGGCGGCGAGATCGAGCGCGATGCGGCCGGCAATCCAACGGGACTGCTGCTCGCAAAGCCCAACGCCAACATTCTCTACGCGACCTTGGCCAAAGGGCCGAAACTTCCGTTCGACTATCAGGTCAACTCGACCAGGCATTTCATGCGCGAGCTCAATCGGCTCGGCGTCACCGGCGCGATCGATGCCGGCGGCGGCTTCCAGAACTATCCGGAGGACTATTCGGTGATCCGGAAACTGTCCGACGAAGGGCAGCTCACGGTCAGGCTTGCCTACAATCTGTTCACGCAGAAGCCGAAAGGTGAAAAGGCGGACTTCCTGAACTGGACGAAAACGACGAAGTACAAACAGGGCAGCGACTACTTCCGCCACAACGGCGCCGGCGAAATGCTCGTGTTCTCGGCGGCCGACTTCGAGGATTTCCGCGTCGCGCGCCCCGACATGCCATCCGAAATGGAAGGCGAACTAGAGGAGGTGGTCCGCATCCTGGCGCAGAATCGCTGGCCCTGGCGGCTGCATGCGACGTACGACGAGACGATTTCCCGCGCACTTGACGTCTTCGAGAAGGTCAACCAAGAAACGCCGCTCGAGGGCCTGCACTGGTTCATCGATCACGCCGAAACCATCTCGGACGAGTCCATCGACCGCATCGCGGCGCTGGGCGGCGGCATCGCGGTCCAACATCGCATGGCCTATCAGGGCGAGTATTTCGTCGAACGCTACGGTTGGGGGGCAGCAGAAGCCACGCCGCCTACCGCCAAGATACTCCGGAAGGGCGTGAGGATCTCCGCCGGCACCGATGCGACGCGAGTCGCCTCCTACAATCCCTGGGTCTCGCTGTCGTGGCTGGTGACCGGCAAGACCGTCGGCGGCATGCGCCTCTATCCCGACCGCAACTGCCTCGACCGCGAGACGGCCTTGCGGATGTGGACCGAGAACGTCACCTGGTTCTCCAGTGAAGAAGGAAAGAAAGGCCGCATCGAGGCCGGCCAGTTCGCCGACCTCATCGTGCCGGACCGCGATTACTTCTCCTGCGCGGAGGATGAGATCGCCGACACGATCTCCGAGCTGACCATCGTTGGCGGTAAGGTCGTCTACGCCAGCGGCAATTTCGGGACGTTCGAAGAAGTCGCCCTGCCGCCGGCGATGCCGGCCTGGTCGCCGGTGCGCCGTTATGGCGGCTATGCCGCCTGGGGCAATCCGTACGGAGCCGACCAGCCCGGATCGCAGAAGGTCGCGATGAGCTGTGCTTGCAGCAACCACTGCACGGTCCACGGTCACGACCATGCTCGCGCCTGGTCGGGCAACTTGCCGACCTCCGATCTCAAGTCGTTTTGGGGGGCGCTCGGCTGCGCCTGCTGGGCGGTGTGAGATGATGGCGATAGCAGAAGCGACGCCGCGGTGGATCGACGCCATCTTGCGATGGAACTGGACCGTGGCCCTGGCGCGGCTTGCCGTTGCCTCGCCGTATCTGATCGGCGGCCTGGACAAGGCGGCCGATTTTGCCGCGGCCGTCGCCGAACAGGCGCACTTTGGACTTCAGCCCGCCTGGCTCTGGGCGATCGCGACCATCGTCGTCGAACTCGGTGGATCGCTCTTGTTGATCAGCGGCCGCCTGGTTTGGCTGGCCGCCGGCAGCCTCGGCGTTCTGACGGGGGTCGCCGCTCTGGTGGCGAACAACTTCTGGACTATGCAGGGCGCCGAGCGCTTTGCCGTCACCAATGCGTTCTTCGAGCATCTGGGTTTGGTGGGTGGCCTTGCCCTGGCGGCTGCAATCGCGGCGCAGCGCAAAGGAAACATCGAACTACCGAGGTGATGATATCGGCGGCCCTGCGCACGGTCGCAGATAGGGTGTGGACTCATGAGTGTCACGACAGCGCTAGCTCCGAGGCATTTCGCTGGCCTTCCATTCTCATCCTGGGCGTTTGGCATCCGAGTGTGGATCGCGGTCGTTGTCGCGTTGTACGCGGGCTTCTGGCTCGAGCTCGAATCGCCGCTGTCGGCTGCGATCACCGTCGGAATCTTGGCCGTCCCGACGCGCGGGCAAGCCTTGGAGAAGGCCGGCTTCCGGTTTCTTGGGACAGTCATTGGCGTGGTCGCGTCGATCGTCCTCATTGGAAGCCTCTCCCAGGCGAGGGATCTGTTCCTCCTGGTGTTCGCCGCGTGGGTCGGTCTTTGCGTCTATGTGGCGTGCCTGTCGGACGGCTTCCGCGCCTACGGCGCAGTGCTCTCCGGGTACACCATGGCGCTCGTCGCCATTCAGATGATAGACACGCCCGGACGGGTCTTTGACTTTGGCATGCAGCGCGGGGCCGCCATCGCGCTGGGAATCGCCGCCATCGCCGTCGTCAACGACTTGCTGGTCGCGCCCGACCGGCACCTGGGGTTGGCGACCCAGCTTGCCGCCCTTCATCGCCAGGTGCGCGACCACGCGAAAACCGTCATTCGGGGCGAGGCAACCGATGCCGCGGCTACAGCGAACCTGCTGCGCGAAACCACCGCGTTGCGATCCGAGATCACGAGCCTGGCGGCGGAATCGAGCAGCGGTCCAACCAGAAGAGCCGCTGCCCGCAGCACGGCCGTGGCGCTGGTGGCGGAACTCCATGCGGCGCGCGTCCTGAAAGCACTGCCGGCTGACATGGATTTGGCCATCCGCGCTCGCATGTCGACGGCTCTCGAAGAGGGTGGTGACGAGCGCTCCCTGCCAGACAATGCAACCGCCGCTCTGACCTGGGCCTTTCGAGAGTTGCTGCGATGTGACCAGGACGTGCGTGAGGGTCTTGCGGCCCTGCGATCGGGCGTTCCGCCGGCGCGCATGTGGCGCACACCCTTCTACGTCAGTCATCGCCTCGCGGCCGAGGCGGGCGTGCGGGCTGCCCTGTGGCTTGCACTCGCATCGACATTCTTCGTCCTGGCCGGCTGGTCCGCTGCGGAAGCCTCTCTCGTACAGCTCACTGCCTTCATCGGATTGGGCGTGATTACGCCCAATCCCCGCGCGTTCACGGTAGGGGCGCTCATCGCCGCGCCGATAGCGGCCATCCTTGCCGGCGTGCTCGACTTCGTGATTCTCGACGGTGCCACGGAGTTTCCACTGCTGGCGTTGGCGCTTGCTCCCTTCATGATTGGCGCAGCCGTTCTGACGACCCTGCCGAACCAGGTGTTCGCCGGTATCGGTCGACTGAATCTAATCTTTATTCTAGTCATTGCGGGGTTGAGCAATCCGCAAACCTACAATCCGCAAATGTTCCTGGAGGCGTCTCTGTTCGTCTGCCTCGCCCCTGCGTTGTTGCTGGCGGCGCAGCTGCTCATTCCGCCCATCTCGGATGAGCGTCGGCGACAGCAGCTGATGGCCTCAGCGCGTCGTGAGTTCGATCAGCTGTCGTCCGGCCCGGCTCAGCGTTACGCGCCTGAAGAAGCGATGTTTCGCGATGCCGCGCGGATCGGAAAGCTCACGGGAGCGGGCGTGCCCGGTCCACAGAACCTGGTCATCCTGGAAGATGCCCTTACGCTGTTCGATCAAGCAGCATTGATTCGGATGTGCGATGCGAGCCTCCGCAGATTGATGGGCGGTCCGGTGGCCACTCTGGCAGATCAGGCGCGCAGGGCGCTGGGCAGGCGGGATGTTCAATCCATCCGCCAGGCCGCTTCCGACATCCGACAGGCCGCACCCGAAGACGAGCGCACGCGGGCAACGAGCGACGCACTCGAGGTCGCCAGCCTCATTATGGAGGAGAAGAGACCATGACACATTCCTTTAGCGAGCTGGTGGTCGGTGACGTTCTGCTGGCGCCGTTCGTCGCCTACGCCGTGGCGGCGCTGGTGGTGTTCCTGATTCATCGGCCGATTCTGCGTCTATTGGATTTTGCGAAACTGTTCAGCCATCCGTCGATTGCCGAGCTCAGCGTCTACGTGACGATCCTGGGCGTGCTCACGGTATTTTTCTAGGAGGTTTCTCATGGACGTTTCCGAACCGCGGACTCAGGGTACGCCGCCGCAAGAACCAAGCTGGCAAGCCACTGTGGAAGTGGCCCGGCCCGATCCGCGGTCCGACGCCAGCAGTCGTCGGCCATCGTTGCTCAGAAGTCGAGCGGCGGCCGCGAGACGTCGCCGCGCGATTCAATTGTTGCTGCCGTGGACCAAAAGACTGGCGACGCTGGCAATCTTGATCGTCGCGGGTCTCATGGCTCTCGTGACCTGGGACTACTACGTCTCGGCGCCGTGGACCCGCGACGGACGGGTACGCGTGCAGGTGGCCGGCGTGGCGCCGCAGGTGTCGGGCCAGATCACCGAGCAGCGCGTCGTCGACAACCAGTTCGTTCGCAAAGGCGATGTGCTATACGTGATCGATCCCTTCGATTTCGAGGTCACCGTACGCTCGAACAAGGCAATGCTGGAGCAGAAGGCGGCCGATCTGCAGGTCAAGCAGGTGCAGTCGGAGCGGCGCCAGCACCTGTCGACCCTCGCCACCACGCCGGAGGAGCAGCAGGTCTTTGCCGGCACGGCGCTGCAGGCGAGGGCGGCCTTCGAGCAGGCCCAGCAGCAGCTCGCGCAGGCCGAGATCAATCTGCGACGCACTCAGGTCCGCAGCCCGGTGACGGGCT
>Ga0310811_10009622_pt1 | contig 12489 bp, 10 predicted proteins | sample YCmetagenome_FD_207642 | JGI IMG/M metagenome (GOLD analysis project Ga0310811, IMG submission 207642) | Soil microbial communities from experimental microcosm in Duke University, North Carolina, United States - YC | ecosystem: Engineered > Artificial ecosystem > Soil microcosm > Unclassified ... | reverse complement strand
GAGATCCATCTGTCGGGCACGCGGATCGATCATCTGCCGCCGGAGGAAATCCGCCGCATCCGCGGCAAGCGGATCGGGATGATTTTTCAGGATCCGCTGACGAGCCTCAACCCGCTCTACAGGATCGGCGACCAGATCGTCGAGACCATCCGCACCCATTTGAATCTCTCCGAGGCCGCGGCGCGCAAGCGCGCCATCGATCTCCTGGCCGAAGTCGGCATTCCCGCCCCCGAAAAGCGCATCGACGCCTATCCGCACGAATTCTCCGGCGGCATGCGCCAGCGCGTCGTGATCGCGCTCGCCATCTGCGCCGAACCGGAACTGATCATCGCCGACGAACCCACCACCGCGCTCGACGTTTCCGTGCAGGCCCAGATCATCCAGCTGATCAAGCGCCTCGGCCGCGATCATGGCACCGCCGTGATGCTGGTGACCCACGACATGGGCGTGATCGCGGAGACCTCCGACCGGGTCGCGGTGATGTATTCGGGGCGGATCGCCGAGATCGGCCCGGTGCAGGATGTGGTGCAGAACCCGCTGCATCCCTATGCCAAGGGCCTGATGGGCGCGATCCCCACCCTGGCGGGCGAGGACAAGCGCCTCGTGCAGATCCCGGGTTCGATGCCACGTCTGTCGGCGATCCCTCCGGGCTGTCCGTTCAACCCGCGCTGCGGCTTCGTCTTCGACCGCTGCCGGGTCGAACGGCCCGAGCCGATCGTGCGGGGTACGCAGGCCGTTGCCTGTCATCTCTACGATGACGCGGCCAGCGCGACGGTCAGGGAGACCGCGGCATGAGTGCGGCGGCGCCCTTCGTCGATGTGAAGAACCTGCGCCGCGTATTCGACGTCTCGAAGCCGTGGCTCAACCGGGTGCTCGAAGGCGGGCATCTGGAATTCCTCAAAGCCGTCGACGGCGTCACCTTCGATATCAGGAAGGGTGAAACATTCGCGCTTGTCGGCGAGTCCGGTTCCGGCAAGACCACCGTGGCGCGGATGGTGGTCGGCCTGCTGCCGCCGAGTTCCGGCGAAGTCGTGATCGACGGCGTGTCGATGACGGATGCGAAGCAGGTTCAGGTGCGGCAAAAACTGCGTCGCCGCATCCAGATGATTTTTCAGGACCCTTACGCCAGCCTCAACCCGCGCTTCCGGGTCGATGCCATCGTCTCCGAACCGATCCGCGCCTTCGACCTGATCCAGGGCGAGCGCGACATCGCCGGGCGCGTCGGCGAATTGTTGAATCTCGTCGGCCTGCATCCCGATGACGGCCTGAAGTTCCCGCATGAGTTTTCCGGCGGCCAGCGCCAGCGCATCGCGATTGCCCGCGTGCTGGCCTCGGAGGCCGAATTCATCGTCTGCGACGAGCCGACCTCGGCGCTCGACGTCTCTGTGCAGGCGCAGATCCTCAACCTGATGCGCGACCTGCAGGACAAGTTCGGCCTGACCTATCTCTTCATCAGCCATAACCTCGCCGTGGTGCGTCATATGGCGAGCCGTATCGGCGTGATGTATCTCGGCCGCATCGTCGAAATCGCGGAAGGGCGCGAACTCTTCAACAGCCCGCGGATGCCCTACACCAAGATGCTGCTGGGCGCGGTTCCTGATCTCGCAATGTCCGGCCGCCAGCGGATTCCGGTCAAGGGCGAGATTCCCAATCCGATCAATCCGCCCCCCGGTTGCGCCTTCAACCCGCGCTGCCCGCTGGCCTACGATCTCTGTCGCCAGCAGGCGCCCGCACTGATCGACGGCGTCGCCTGCCATGCCGTCAACAGTCCGGCTGAGGTCGCGCCAGCGTGACCTCGGAGATGGCAGCCATTCCAGTCAACCAAACGGTTGGCAAGAAGCTTGCCCTGTGGTCAAGTGCCGCCGCACCACGGTACCTGCGAAGCATTGGATTCCCATGAGCAACATCAATCCCGATCCGTTCACCACCCGGCCGGAAATCGAAGGCACGTTCGGGGTTGTGACCTCCACCCACTGGGTCGCCACCGCGGTCGGGATGGGGATCCTGGAAAAGGGCGGCAACGCCTTTGACGCCGGCGTCGCCGCCGCCTTCACGCTCCAGGTCGTCGAGCCGCATCTGAACGGCCCGGGCGGCGATGTGCCCATCATCGTGCATGACACCAGGCGCGGCCGCACCGAGGTGATCTGCGGCCAGGGCCCGGCGCCGGCCGGCGCCACCATCGCGCATTACAAGAGCGAGGGACTGGAGATGGTGCCCGGCACCGGGCTGCTCGCGGCCTGCGTACCCGGCACGTTCGAATCCTGGATGCTGCTGTTGCGCGATTACGGTACGATGGGGCTGCGCGACGTGCTGGAACCCGCGATCGCCTACGCCCGCGACGGTTACCCGCTGGTCGAGCGCGCCTGCGCGACCATCAAGGTCGTCGAGCAGTTGTTCCGCAACCACTGGAAGACCTCGGCCGCGGTCTATCTGCCGAACAATGAAGTGCCGAAACCCGGCACGCTCTTCACCAACAAGCAGCTCTCGGAAACCTATGCCCGCATCCTGAAAGAGGCCGAGAGCGCCGGTTCGGACCGGGTCGCGCAGATCGAGCGGGCGCGCCAGGCGTGGTCGAAAGGTTTCGTCGCCGAGGCGATCGACAAATTCTGCCGCACGCAGGATGTCATGGACGTCAGCGGTTCGCCGCATCGCGGCGTGCTCCGCGCCGACGACATGGCGCGCTGGCAGCCGACGATCGAGGCGCCGCTGACCTATGATTACGGTCGCTATACCGTCTGCAAGCCCGGGGTCTGGAGCCAAGGCCCGGTGATGCTGCAGCAACTGGCGCTGCTGAAGGGTTTCGAACTCGACGGGCTCGATCCCGCCGGTCCCGAATTTATCCACCTGCAGATCGAATGCGCCAAGCTCGCGTTTGCCGACCGCGAGAAATTCTATGGCGACCCCAAATTCACCGAGATCCCGATCGCGACATTGCTGTCGGACGCCTACAACGACGAGCGCCGCAAACTGATCGCAAAGGACAAGGCCTCGCTCGATTTCGTGCCCGGTTCGGTCGAAGGTTTTGGCTCGATCGTCAAGCTGCGTCGCGCCGAAGGCCACCGCGAGGCGGTCGGCGCCATGGGCGCGGGCGAGCCGACCGTCGGCCGCTTCGGCGAAGTGCGCGGCGATACCGTGCATTTCGACATCATCGACCACGCCGGCAACATGATCTCGGCGACGCCCTCCGGCGGCTGGCTGCAATCCTCGCCGGTCATTCCCGAACTCGGCTTCTGCCTCGGCAGCCGGGCCCAGATGTTCTGGCTCCAGGAAGACCACCCGGCCGCGCTTGCGCCGGGCAAGCGCCCGCGCACCACGCTCTCGCCGACTATGTGCCACCGCGACGGCGAGCCGTACATGGCCTGGGGTTCGCCCGGCGGCGACCAGCAGGACCAATGGACCACGCAATTCTTCCTGCGACACGTCCACGCCAAGCTAAACCTGCAGGAAGCCATCGACGCGCCGGCGTGGCACTCCGAGCATTTCCCGATCTCGTTCTGGCCGCGCACCGCGCGGCCCGGCGTGCTCGTGGTCGAGAACCGCGTGCCGAAGGCGACCATCGACACCTTGAAGGGCCGCGGCCATGTCGTCGAGATCGGCCCCGACTGGTCGGAAGGCCGCCTCACCGCGGCCTCCAAGGTCGGCCGCCGCCGCCGCGCGGCCGCCAATCCAAGAGGCATGCAGGGCTACGCGGCCGGACGATAAGAGTAAGCCGACATGACATTCGAGGGCCCAAGATGACCTGGTCGATCATCGCCCGCGATTCCGAAACCGGACAGTTCGGCATCGCGGTCGCGACAAAATTTTTCGCGGTCGGCGCCCGCGTGCCGCATATCGCGGCGCGGCTGGGCGGCATCGCGACCCAGGCGCTGGTCAATCCCTATTACGGCATCGACGGCGTGAAGCTGTTGCAGGAAGGGCGCGAGCCCGGCGATATCGTCAAAACCCTGATTGCCGGCGATGGCGGCCGTGAAAGCCGGCAACTGCATGTCATGGACGCCAGGGGCCGCATTGCTGCACATACGGGGCGTGACTGCGTCGACTGGTGCGGGCATATCCGGGGCGAGGGCTTCTCGATTGCCGGCAACATGCTGGCCGGCGCTGCCGTGCTCGACGACACCGCGAAAGCCTATGTCGCCAGCGCCAAATTGCCTTTCGCGCAGCGGCTGATCGCGGCGATGCATGCGGGCGAGGCCGCGGGCGGCGACAAGCGCGGCAAGCAATCGGCAGCACTCCTGATCCATGGTGACGAGGAATGGTCCGCGCTCAACTTGCGCGTCGACGACCATGCCGATCCGCTGCGCGAACTGGAGCGGCTGGAACAGGTCAGCCGCGAACGCTGGGTGCATTTCCGCGCCTTCCTGCCGACCCGCGACAATCCGGCCGGGATCACCGATCGCGCCGCCATCGACGCCGGCGTCGCCGCAGGCATCGCGGCGATGGCAGCCCAGACATGACGCCAGGCCCGCTGATCGAAATCGAGGGTTTGCGCGTCATCTTCCATGGCGACGATGGCCGCACCACGCACGCGGTCGATGCCGTCGATCTCAGCGTCGCCAATGGCGCAACGCTTGGGCTGGTCGGTGAATCCGGCTGCGGCAAGAGCGTTACGTCGCTGGCCATCATGGGACTGTTGTCAAAACACTCCGCCGAAGTTTCCGGTTCGATCCGCTTTGACGGCTTCGACCTGCTCGACGTGCCCGACGAGACGCTGCGCGACCTGCGCGGCAACCGGCTCGCCATGATCTTCCAGGAGCCGATGACCTCGCTCAATCCGAGTTTCACCATCGGCGACCAGATCATCGAAACCATCCTGCGCCATCGCGGCGGATCGCGACGTCAGGCGCGCGAGCGCGCGATCGAATTGTTGCGCCGCGTGCATATCCCCTCGCCGGACAAGCGCATCGACGAATATCCGCACAAGCTGTCGGGCGGCATGCGCCAGCGGGTGATGATTGCGATGGCGCTGGCCTGCGATCCCCGGCTCCTGATCGCCGATGAGCCGACCACGGCGCTCGACGTCACGCTTCAGGCGCAGATCCTCGATCTGATGCGCGAGCTGAAAGCCGCGAGCGGCGCCGCGATCATTCTCATCACGCACGATCTCGGCGTGGTCGCAGAAGTCTGCGACGAGGTCGCGGTGATGTATGCTGGCGAGATCGTCGAGCGCGCGCCGGTCGATGAGCTGTTCGCCAATCCGCAGCATCCCTACACCGTGGGCCTGCTCGGCTCGATTCCGCGGCTCGACCGCCGCGCTTCGCATCTGGCGACCATCGAGGGCATGGTGCCGAACATGGCCAATCCGCCATCCGGCTGCCGTTTCGCGGCGCGCTGTCCGTTCGTGCGCGACATCTGCATCGCAACCCGGCCGCCGCTGGCGATGCTCGGCCCGGGCCACGCCTCGCGCTGCATCAGGGCGCCGCTGGAGCGTCTGGTGTCATGACGGCCAAATTCTCCGTTCCCCGGGCGCGGCGCAGCACAAGCGGAGCGCAGTGGTGCGTCGCTGAACCGGGGTCCATCTCTCCGCTGGCTGGGTCCCGGTTCTGCGGCGCATCGTTGCACGCTGCGCAGCGCCCGGGACACGAGGGGAGAAGCCTGTGACGGCGCTGCTCGAGGTTGAAGGCCTGGTCAAGCATTTCGTCGCCGCGCGTTCGATGCTCGGCCGCGCGACCGCCTTCGTGAAAGCCGTCGACGGCGTCAGCTTCCGCGTCGAGGCCGGCAAGACGCTGGCGCTGGTCGGCGAATCCGGCTGCGGCAAATCCACCGTGAGCCGGCTGGTGCTGCGGCTGATCGAGCCGGATGCGGGCCAAATCCGCTTCGAAGGCCGCGATCTCAGGGCATTCGATGCCAATGCATTGCGTTCCTTCCGCCGCGATGCCCAGATCATCTTCCAGGACCCTTACGCCTCGCTCAATCCACGCATGACCGTCGGTCAGATCCTGACCGAGCCGCTGGCGTTGCATGACCTGGTGCCGGCCCCGCGCCGCCGCGAACGGGTCGAGGAACTGCTGCGCCTGGTCGGCCTCGAGCCGCGCTTTGCGCGCCGCTATCCGCACGAATTTTCCGGCGGCCAGCGCCAGCGCATCGCGATTGCGCGGGCGCTCGCAGTGGAACCGAAGCTGATCATCTGCGACGAACCGGTTTCCGCGCTCGACGTCTCGATCCGCTCGCAAATCCTCAATTTGCTGCGCGACCTGCAGGACCGGCTTGGGCTTGCCTATATCTTCGTCAGCCACGATCTGGCCGTGGTGAAGCACATCGCCGACCGGGTTGCCGTGATGAATCTGGGCGTCATCGTCGAGACCGCGGACGCGCAGGCACTGTTCGCCGCGCCCCGGCACCCCTATAGCCGCGCCTTGCTGTCGGCGATCCCGGTGCCCAAGCCGCAGGCCAAGCGCAGCCGGATCGTGCTGCAGGGCGAGATGCCGAGCGCACTCGATCCGCCCACAGGCTGCCGTTTTCACACCCGCTGCCCCTACGCGATTCCGCGCTGCCGCACCGAGGTGCCGCAACTCGCAACGGATGCCACCGCACACGCCACGGCCTGCCACCGCGTCGCGGAACTGCCGGCGGCGGACGCCATCGTTCCCGCCGATGGCGGCTTTTCGCCGGTACTTGAAAAATTGGTCGCCGCCTTCGGGCGGACGGAAGGTGCAGGCGGCCCCGGGGTTGGTATAATCGGGGCACGCGCGGCCAAAGTGTAATCGTGGATATGGGGATGGATGCGATGAAAATCTTGCGTTTGGCAATGACCGCGGCGGCCTTGTTGCTGTCGTTCGAGGCGACCGTTCAGGCACAGACCACGCTGCGGATCGGGCTCGCCGAAGATCCGGACATTCTCGATCCGACGCTGGGGCGCACCTATGTCGGCCGCATCGTGTTCGCCTCGCTGTGCGACAAGCTGTTCGACATCGACGAGAAGCTGAACATCGTGCCGCAACTGGCGCTGTCGCACGAGATCTCCGACGACGGCAGGGAGGTCTTCATCAAGCTGCGCCCGGGTGTCAAGTTTCACGACGGCGAGCCGCTGGACGCCGAGGCCGTGAAATTCTCGCTTGATCGCCATGTCACGATGCCGACCTCGTTCCGCAAGCCGGAACTGGCCCAGCTCGACCATGTCGACGTCGTCGATCCCCTCACCGTCAAGCTGGTATTGAAGACGCCGTTCTCGCCGCTGATCGCCCAACTCACCGATCGCGCCGGCATGATCATCTCGCCAAAGGCCGCGAAGGCCGAAGGCGACAAGTTCGGGCTGAAGCCGGTCTGCGCCGGTCCCTACAAATTCGTCGAGCGCGTGCAGCAGGATCGCATCGTGTTCGAGAAATTCGCCGACTATTGGGACAAGGACAAGGTCAAGATCGACCGCATCATCTATCTGCCACTGGTCGATGCCACGGTCCGCCTCGCCAATCTGAAATCCGGCGGTCTCGACCTGATCGAGCGGCTGCTCGCCACCGACATCAAGGCGGTGCAGTCGGATCCCAAGCTGAAATTGTCGAGCGCCATCGAGCTAGGCTATCAGGGCATCACGCTCAACGTCGGCAAGGACAAGACCAAGGGACCGCTCAGCCAGTCCGCCAAGGTGCGTCAGGCGCTCAACCTCTCGATCGACCGCGACGCCATCAACCAGGTGGTGTTCAACGGTGAATTCAAGACCGGCAACCAGTGGCTCAATCCCGATCACCCCTACTACCAGAAAGCCTTCCCGGTCCGCGGGCGCGACATCGACAAGGCCAAGGCGCTGCTGAAGGAAGCCGGCGTCACCACGCCCGTGACCGTCGACTTCATGGTGCCGAAGGGGGCGGAAACCGAAGCGGTCGCGCAGGTGGTGCAGTCGATGGCTTCCGAGGCCGGCTTCGACATGAAGATCAGGGTCACCGAATTCGCAACCTCGCTGAAACAGGCCGAGGCCGGTGAATACCAGGCGTATCTGCTGGCATGGAGCGGGCGGATCGATCCGGACGGCAACGCCTATGTGTTCCTGAAGTCCAACGCACCGCAGAATTACAGCGCGTGGGCCAATCCCGAGGCCGACAAGGCGCTCGACGACGCGCGCCTTGTCACCGATCAGGCCAAGCGCAAGGCGATCTATGAGAAGCTGACTAGGCTCGAAATGGATGACAACCCGATCCTCTATATCTATCACCGCAAGATCCTGATTGCGCATACCACCAGGCTCGAAGGCTACCGGCAGATGCCGGACGGGCTGGTGCGCGTGACCGGGTTGACGCTGAAGTGAGAGGCCAACTCATGCTCTCGGGTCCCGGACGTGGTGCAGCGTTCCCGGGATCGCGCTTCGCGCGACTCCGGCGCTGCTCCGCAGAGCCGGTACCTACCGGGCGGCCAGGCTGGGTCCCGGTTCAGCAGCGCAACATTGCATGTTGCGCCGCGCCCGGGACACGAGAAAAACCATGCTGAACTTCCTCGGCAAACGCGTCCTGCAGTTGATCCCGACACTATTCTTCGTGTCGGTCCTGATCTTCTCGCTGCAACATCTCCTGCCGGGCGATCCGGCGCTGGTGATGGCCGGCGAGGAGCGCGATCCCAACGTGATCGCGCAGATCCGCGCGCAGTATCACCTCGATCAGCCGATCCCGGTGCAATACGTCTATTGGGTCAAGGGCGTGCTGTCGGGCGACTTCGGCGAGTCGCTGCGCATCAAGGTGCCGGTGCTGAGCCTGATTGCGCAGAAACTGCCGGTGACGATCCAGCTCGGCTCGATGGCGATCGTGATCGCCTTCCTGATCGGGATTCCCGCCGGCATCGTTTCCGCGGTGAAGAAGGGCACGGCCTGGGATTATGGCGCCAATCTGTTCGCGCTATGGGGTATCTCGACGCCGAATTTCTGGCTCGGCATCATGCTGATCTTCCTGTTCTCGATCGAGCTCGGCTGGCTGCCGGCCTCCGGCTACGTGCCGCTGTCCGAAAACTGGCGCGCCAGCCTCGCCTCCACCATCATGCCCGCCTTCGTGCTCGGCAATGCGATTGCCGCGATCCTGATGCGTCATACCCGCAGCGCCATGCTGCAGGTGCTGGAAAGCGATTACGTCCGCACCGCCCGCGCCAAGGGCCTTTCGGAGCGCTCGGTGATCCTCAAGCACGCCATGCGCAACGCGCTGACGCCGGTGATTACGCTGGGCGCGCTCGAACTCGGCACGCTGCTGTCGGGCGCGGTGCTGACCGAACAGATTTTTTCGATCCCAGGTTTCGGCAAGCTGATCGTCGACGCCGTCTTCAACCGTGACTATGCGGTCGTGCAAGGCGTCGTGCTGACGACGGCCACGATCTACATCACGCTGAACCTGATCGCCGACGTCGCCTACATCCTCGTCAACCCGCGGCTGAGGGCCTGACGATGACCGACACCGCAATCGGCGCCATTGCGATAACCGCTGCCGACGAACTGGAAAGCCCGACGCAGCGCGCGCTGCGGCGCCTGTTCAAGCGCAAGGGCGCGGTCGTGGGCCTGGTCGTGATCGCGCTGTTTTTGCTGCTCGCCTTGTTTGCGCCGCTGATCGTGCCGTATGACCCGATCGCGACGAGCTGGTCGCTGGTCCGCAAACCGCCGACATGGCAGCACTGGTTCGGCACCGACGACCTCGGCCGCGATATTTTGGGCCGCGTGGTCTATGGCGCGCGGGCCTCGCTGATGGCGGGTGCGATTTCGGTCGGGATTGCGCTTGGCATCGGCGTGCCGCTTGGCTTGCTGTCAGGCTATCGCGGCGGCTTCATCGACGCCCTGATCAGCCGCATTACGGATGCGATGCTGGCCTGCCCGTTCCTGATTCTTGCGATCGCGCTTGCGGCGTTTCTCGGCCCGAGCCTCGGCAATGCCATGATCGCGATCGGCATCTCGGCGACGCCGATCTTCGTGCGGCTGACCCGCGGCCAGGTGATGAGCGTGAAGGTCGAGGACTATGTCGAGGCCGCGCGTGCGATGGGCAATCCGCGCTGGCGCATCGCGCTGTTCCATATCCTGCCGAACATCATGCCGGCGCTGCTGGTGCAGGCGACGCTGTCGATTGCGGCCGCCATTATCGCCGAAGCCGCATTGTCGTTTCTCGGCCTCGGCCAGCAGCCGCCCGCGCCGTCCTGGGGCAGCATGCTCAACGCCGCGCAGCGCTTCCTGACCAACGCGCCCTGGATGGCGATCTGGCCGGGGCTGGCGATCTTCCTCGTGGTGCTGTCGTTCAACCTGGTCGGCGACGGCCTGCGCGACGCGCTCGACCCAAGGGAGAGATAGGCTCAGGCGGTTTTGACTGCCGTCATTGCGAGCGAAGCGAAGCAATCCATCGAGCGGCATAACGGATGGATGGATTGCTTCGTCGCAAGAGCTCCTCGCAATGACGACGATTGAGAGCTGCTCTGCCTCGAAGTCGGCTCAAACCACCACCTCCCGCAGCACCCTCCGGCAGTCCATCTCGTATTCGAGGTCGATCACGGGGGGACGCGCGAAATGCCAGGTCAGGCCCGATCGCGCCGCGCCGCGACGAACCAGTTCCTCGGCAAACACCGCATGAAAGTCGTGCACGGTGTAGGTTTGCGCTGCGGTGGCATCCTTCCAGCCAAAGCCGAACTCGCCCATGCGGCGCTCCATGGCGCCGACCACGTAGCGGATCTTCTCCTTTAAGCCGTCGGGACTGAGGTCGCGGTAGCGCACGGTGCGCTCGGCATAGGTGGCGCCGCCTTCCAGCGATTCACCGCTGCCCGCGATCACGAAGCTCGGCGTCGTATTTTGGCTCGGGCGCGTGAACGAGAACGCATAGAACGACGGCTCGGCCGGCGGATCGATCTCCGGGCAGACATTGCTGCGCGCCACCGGATTGGTCTTGCCGTCGTAGATCCCCCACTCGCCAAGTGTCTTGACGTAGTGCAGGTTGAAATTCCTGAACCCCTCATCGGTGAACGCGGCGGGCGAGCGCAGCTCGCAGGCGCAGAACGACGTCAGCGGGCGGCCGGCGGCCTGAACGTATTTTGCGATTCTTCCGAAGCCTTCGGCCAGCGCCACCGGATGATCGAAGCGCACGCGCTCGATTTCAAAACCTGGATCGGCCGCCACCCCGCTCGAATACTGGAACACGGCCGGGATGAACCGGTAGTTGCCGGCCGAAAAATCGCGCGTCATGTCCACTCCCGTTTCTTGTTGCTTATTCCAGCTGCATGCGGACGCCCTTGGCGCCGTTGAGCAGCCGCCTCAGGTGGAAGCCGGCCAGCGCGTCGTCGGCATAGGTACCCACCAGCGCAGCAAAGGCCGGCATCGCCGCCGCATCGCCCGCCTCCAACCTGGCGAAGGCCTCACTATATTGCGACGTGGCCGGGGCGGCGAATGCGGCTTCCGACAGCGGCTCGTAGGCGCGCAGCGGCTCGATTCGCCCGCGCAGCACGAGATCGCCGACCGGCCGCCCGCGGAAATGTTCGGTAGCGCCGGCGACCGCCGCGCTGACGCAAATGCGGGTGCCGAGAATCTTGTTGGCGGCCTCGAGCCTTGATGCGGTGTTGATGATGTCGCCATAAGCGGTGTAATCGAAGAAGCGGTTGCCGCCGAAATTACCCACCATCGCCGGACCGGCGTGAACGCCGATCCGGGTCGTGCCAAAATTCACGCCTTTCGCCTTCCAGCGTTCGCGAAATTGCTGGGCCCAGTTATCGAGATCATGCGCGCATGCGATCGCCCGCGTCGCATAGTCCGGCTGGTCGCCGGGCGCATTGAAAAGAATCTGAATTCCGTCGCCGATGACTTTCGCAACCGTGCCTTCATGCGCGAAGATCACTTCCGTCATGCCGCCGATATATTCGTTGAGCAGCGGGCCGAACACTTCAGGCGCCGCGGTTTCCACCAGCGAGCTGAAACTGGTGACATCGGTGAAGATGACAGCGACCTCGCGCCAATGCACCGTCATGCCGTCGGCCTCGCCGTCGCAAGCAAGCTGGGAGGCGATCTGCGGCGAGAAAAACCGCGACAGCGACGCGTGCGCGCGCTCGGCCTCGGCCTGGCGGCGGCGCGCCTCGCGCATCATCTCGACATGGCGGATGGTCTTGTCGATCGTCATTTCGAGATCGCCGAAATCGATCGGCTTGGTCAGGAAATCGAACGCGCCGCGGTTCATCGCGGTGCGGATGTTGCTCATGTCGCCGTAGGCCGAGACGATGATGGTCGATTTCTTGTCCTCGCCCTCCTGCAGCTTTGCCAGCAGCGACAGCCCGTCCATCCGCGGCATGTTGATATCGGAAACCACCATGTCGACATGCGGGTGCGCCTCGAGCGATGCCAGCGCCTCGATCCCGTCATGGGCGAACACGAACGCAACCACCCCGTCGCGGATCTGGCGGCGGAACTTCTGCAGCACCAGAGCCTCGAGATCGGGCTCGTCATCGACGACGAGGATGGTCGCGGTCATGCAGCCTGCCCAAGCCTGGTATCGATCTCGTGACGCAGCAGTGCGAAGTCGATCGGTTTGGTCAACAGGCCGACCGCGCCGCGCTCGATCGCCT
>Ga0310811_10009621_pt1 | contig 12489 bp, 6 predicted proteins | sample YCmetagenome_FD_207642 | JGI IMG/M metagenome (GOLD analysis project Ga0310811, IMG submission 207642) | Soil microbial communities from experimental microcosm in Duke University, North Carolina, United States - YC | ecosystem: Engineered > Artificial ecosystem > Soil microcosm > Unclassified ... | reverse complement strand
ACGGCCATCGATGGGTGAGATCGCAGTGAGTGAGTTGAGGTGCACGTGGTGATTTTTAAAACATCAAAATTAACAAAAGCAAATTAACAGTCCTTTAACAGCCAACCGCTCAAAATCCTGAAACTCCCCCACCTATTATTCGTAAAGTAATCTATTTTCGACCTCAAACCTCTCCATGAACTACACGAAATACTTTTTCGTCATCACTTTTTTCCTTCCCAATCTTGATGCGGAGGAAGCCTTCGCTCAAGAAAAAAACAAACCTGGAATTGAATTGGGCATTAAGAAAGCCAAAGGCACGATCAAATTGGACGGCATCCTAGATGAACCCGACTGGAGCGAGGCAAAAGTGGCTACCAATTTCTACATGAATTACCCGATCGATACTATCGCACCCAAATACCAATCGGAAGCCCGGCTTACCTTCGATCAGCATTTTTTATATGTATCGTTCATTTGCTATGACGACATGACGAAACCCAACATCGTACAGAGTCTACGAAGGGATTTTGATTTTGGTTCAAACGACAACATTGGAATTTACATTGATCCCTACGACGACCACACCAACGGATTTTATTTTGCCATTACTCCATTCAATGTCCAAGAAGAAGGAATTGTCTACGGTGGTGGCACCAGCGGCGATTCTTTTGTGGCCAGTTGGGACAATAAATGGTATTCTGACGTAAAGCGATATGATGACAAATGGATTGTCGAGATGGCCATCCCATTCAAGTCGTTCAGATACAATCATGTTGAAAACTGGAACATCACTTTTGTGCGCAATGATTTGAAGCACAATCAGGTTTCGAGTTGGATTTTTACTCCCATCCAGTACTCTCCAGCTTCTTTTTCCTATACTGGAAAGTTGCGTTGGACAGAGGATGCGCCCCATGTCGGGCCAAACATCTCCGTCATTCCGTACATGGCAGGCTCGTCGTCGGGAGATTCCGAGAACAAGGTCCCAACAAGTAACTCGATGACGATGGGGCTGGATGCCAAGGTGGCTGTGACTCCGGCGCTCAATCTCGACTTGACGGTCAACCCCGATTTCTCAAATGTTGAAGTGGACAGGCAGGTCATTAACCTCACGCGCTTCGAATATCAATTTCCAGAGCGCAGAACTTTCTTCTTGGAGAACAGCGATTTGTTCTCCACGCCGGGCTACCCTCCTACCCGTCCGTTTTTTTCTCGGCGAATTGGATTGGCTACCGACTCCACGGGAAATTTGCAAAAAGTACCCATTTCCTATGGGGCTCGACTAAGTGGAAAGATTGGATCGAACTGGAGGGTTGGCGTGATGAATATGCAGACGGAGAAAAAAGCATCGCTCGGGTTGCCGGCGCAAAACTACACTGTGGCCGTAGTGCAGCGCCAAATTTTTTCGAGGTCCAACATCGATTTTTTTGTGGTGAACAAGCAATCGCTTGGGTTAGAGAAATATGATTCCACCAAATATTACAATACTGACTTGGTGCGAACGGTATGGACAGGAACGAAGAATGTGAAGAAGCTCAACCTTTACAACCGAGTGATTGGCGCTGACTTCAATCTTTTCACCAAAAGCAACAAATGGAACGGAGACTTCTACTACCATAAGTCCTTCGACGATTTCTCTAATGACAACAACTACTCCTACGGATTGTTTCTTAGTTATTCCACGCGATACATTTATGCTATGGCCGGCCAGTACGGACTTGGAAAGAATTACAACGCCGAGGTGGGATTTGTTCCTCAGCAATCGGTGTACAATGGATACACGTATTCATTCAATCGGGTGGCGTTAACACTATATCCTAAGCGAGGGTCGGTAACAAACATGGGTCCTGGAATCGAATATGATCGCACTCAAAAATTGGATGGCTTTTTTACTGACAAAGTCTACCTCGCCGATTACACGATCAATTATAAGAACACCGGAAAATTCTTTGGTCAAGTGCAACGAATATTCCAATGGCTACCGCAAAGCTTCAATCCGTTGGATCCTAAAACCGATATATCCTTTCCGGCGGGTCAACAATTTGAGTGGACCGAATGGAATGCCCAATACAATTCAGATAGTCGAAAATTATTTACCTATACAGTGAAGGCGTCCGGCGGACAGTTTTATAATGGCGACAAAAAAGGGTTGAGTGGAACCTTGTCATACCGTTATCAGCCTTACGGAAACGTGACCGTGACGTACGATTACAACGATATTCAATTAAGTTATGGCAATGCTAAATTTCTGTTGATCAGCCCGCGGATTGATTTGACGTTCACCAACCGGCTTTTTTTCACGACTATCGTACAGTACAACACGCGCAATGACAACGTAGGTCTCAATGCTCGGTTCCAATGGCGTTTCAGGCCGGCATCCGATTTTTTTGTGGTCTACAGCGAAAATTATTTTCAAGACAATCTCCAGTCACGAAACCGGGCACTGGTGCTAAAACTCACTTATTGGTTTAACCTGTAGACCCGCCTTCTAATCGTTTGGGGCCGTTCCAAAATCTACCTCACTTTTAGATTTTGTTCCTTACCTTTGCCGTCCATCCCGACAAAAAAACTGGGGATATTTTAAACTTGACTTACGATGGCTTTCGGATTATTCAAAAAAAGTGAAAAGAAAGAGAGTACTACCAATACGCACTATCACGAGCTGACGGTAAAACAGATCATTCAGGAAACAAAAGATTCCATATCGCTGGTCTTCGAGCACCCGTCGTCCGGTAAACTCAACTACAAATCAGGGCAATTCCTGACACTCATCGCTACCGTGCAGGGCAAAGAAGTACGGAGGTCATATTCCCTTTGCTCTTCGCCATATGTAGACTCTGATTTAGTGGTGATGGTGAAGCGCGTGGACAACGGTATGATGAGCAACTGGCTCCCCGACCATCTCAAGCCAGGGCAAAAGGTTAAAGTGTTGGAGCCCATGGGCAACTTCACCACCGAATATGCAGCCGACAAAAAGCGTCACTTGATCATGTTTGCCGGTGGAAGCGGCATCACTCCAATGATGTCTATCCTGAAAAGCACGGTAACTCAAGAACCCGATAGCATTTGTTCTTTGATTTATTGCAACCGCGACATCGATAATATTATTTTCAAGAACGAATTGGATAAATGGCAGACTCAGCACGAAGGCCGAGTTCATGTCATCCACGTTCTGGACAATGCGCCGATGAACTGGCAAGGATACTCTGGGTTGCTCAGTAAAGAAATGTTGGAAAAACTTTTTGAAAGAATCCCCAACTGGGGCCTTGAAAAGACAACCTACCTCATGTGCGGGCCAGAGGGAATGATGAAGAACGTAGAAACCCTACTGACCGCCCTTTCCATTCCGAAAGAAAAAGTTTTCAAAGAAAGCTTCGTTTCAGGCACTATTGACAAAGAGAAAAAGGAAGAAACTAAAGCAGCGACGGTCTCAGGGAACACCGCGCATGAAGTGACTATTCGTTATGACGGTCAGGAGTACAAATTTGTGGTTGAGCCCAATCGCACCATCTTGGAAACCGCGCTTGATCAAGGAATAGATTTGCCTTATTCTTGCCAAAGCGGGCTCTGCACCGCATGTCGTGGAAGGGCCCTATCCGGTCAGGTGAAACTGGACGAGGAAGAAGGCTTGTCTCAATCGGAACGAGCGGAGGGTTATGTACTTACTTGTGTAGGTCACCCTATGAGTGATGACGTAGTGATTGAGATCGGCTAATCACTGCTTCGGTTTTTCTTTTGAAAACTCAGCGCCGTCAAAATTCACTTTTGTGATTTTTCCATTGCTGTCGGTAAAAAAAGTGGCATTTGCTTTCCCATACCAACGTTTTTCATACCAGCCGCGGAACGTGTCGTAGTGCCAATGCTCCAGTTTCGCCCGAGCATAAGCATTCATGTTGACCAACAGACTGTTTTCGCTTTGCGTTATTTCAACTTGGCCGTAGAGGGGGTCAGTGTATTTCCCTACATATTCATTTAGATCGAAGGTGGGTTTTGTTCCGTTGACCCGTTTCGCCTCAAAATTCTTTACTTCCTTTTCTTCCTTGTCGGTGATGGTTTTGTAGAGCGATAAAAACTCGGTGCTCCAATCGCGATTGCCCCCCAGCGCAAACAGGTCAAACGCTTTATACATCAGCGCATGTCTGACTTCCGCGTGATCATAATTTCCAAAAACGTAAATACCCAAGTTTGCTTCAGGCAGTTGTCCGTGAATAGCAACCGCACCAGCTAAGCTCCCGGTATGAAAATTGATTTTCTTGCCTTTGTAATCGTGTTGGAACCATCCGAAGCCATACGTCGTCCAGCTAGGTTTGATGATTTGCATTGTCGGGTAAAATCCGTCGGGCACAATCACCTGCGGCTTGAAGAGTTCGCTCCATGTTTTACCTGACAATAATTTTCCATCGACGTATTTGCTGCTGTCGAGCATACAGGCCACCCACTTACTTATGTCGTTTGCGCATGACCACACACTTCCCGCTGGGCCGATCTCGTCGGCGTTGGTATGTTCAATTACTTGTATGGAATTTTCAATGAGGAAATGAGGTGCTGCCTGATTGGCGTCTACTACTTCTCTTCGAACTGGAAATGTTCGGCTCATACCAAGCTTATCAAAAATATTCTGTTTGATAAATTTCTCCCAAGAAAGCCCGCTTACTTTTTCGATCACTTGTCCAGCGGCCAGGTAGAAAATATTTTGATAAATAAAGCTTGATCGCAAGGAGTAGGATGGTTTTACTAACCTCATTTTATCAAGAACTTCCTGTGAGGAAATCTTCATGCTTCCCCAAAGAAAATCGGTATTGCCAACGCCTGAATCATGAAGGAACAAGTCACGGATTTTCAATTCGCGTGTGACGTAGGGGTCGTACAATTGAAATGTGGGTAAATAATTGATTACAGGATCATTCCATTTGATTTTTCCCTGATCCACTAAAATTCCCATGCACGCGGCGGTCATGGCCTTTGTGGTGGACGCACAGACAAAGAGGGTCTGATCATCCACGGGGGTTTTATCTCCAAGTCTGCGTACGCCGTAGCCCTTCTTCAAAATGACTTTGCTGTCTTTCACCAAGACCACTGCTACCCCTGGCATCTGCCACTGTATCCGAGATTTCTCTATGTAAGCGTCAAAGTCTTTTACTTTTTGTTCGATGGTTTGGCCTTTCAAGCCGAAACTTATCAAGCATAGAAGGAGAACGTAAACAGGTGGCCTCATGGGATTGGGTTTTGACCAGTTATTTGGGTGTGTAATGTTTCTGCAATTCCACGCCAAGGATGTCGAATATTCTTTCACGGAAAAGTTCTCTCGGGAAAGGGCGCGAGCTCAGCACTACATAAAACACGCCTTTGTGTGGAACGCTGACATAATCCGCATGAAATCCGCCTTGCGTTCCAGTATGCGAAATCATTTTCGTGCCATCATTGGTTACCCCAACAAACCAGCTGTATCCAATAAAAGGCGGGACACTGTCCTTCCAATTTGCGTACCGCTTCGCTGTTCTAGATTCCTCCAGTAATGTTGTCGCAAGTATCTGACCTTTCTGCAATGCCATTTCATAATTCATCAGCTCTTTTACTGAACTCCACACGCCCCCATTTCCGGCGGCTGCAAAAGTTGGCTCCTCTCCGTAATCTCGTTCGGTAAACTCTCCGAGCACGTCAATGTATCCGTGCGCCACACCTTTTTCGGGATAAGCGCCATCCGTGATTTTGCTCGTCGGCATTCCCGCTGAGTTGAAAATCAATTGTCTCACCACCTGTTGCCACTTTACGCCGGTTGTCTTCTCAATAATGAGGGCAAGACCGTTGAACGCAGGGTTGGAGTATTCAAAATGAGAACCCGGCTCGAACATCAGAGAATCATTCTGTTCGATGGGATTCCAATTGTCTTGATCCCCGGCGGTTATCAAAAAAGGTGCATCCAAAAGTACCCTTCGGTTATCGGGCAATCCTGAGGTGTGCGTGAGCAAATGATGAATTCTGACTTGACTGGCCATTTTGGGGTTCTTAAATCCAGGGAAATACCTGGGAAGGCTGTCGTTCAAAGAAAGTATTCGCGAGTTAGCAAGTAAGAGAATAGTGTTTGCCACAAATGTCTTGGTAATCGACCCCACGTTGAACAGCGTTTCGGTGGTTACTTTTTCTTTTGTGTCAATGTCAGCGATCCCATATCCTTTTTCAAAAATCACTTTCCCATCATTCATTACAAGTACGGCTGCACCTGGCTCGTTGGGTTTGAATTCGCTCGCGAACAGTTCATCAATACGTTCATTTGGTGCTTTTTCCTTTCCGCATGAGCCAGTGAGGAGGGCGAGGAAAATGATTGCAATCGACTTCGTCATCTTTATAAATTTGAACAAATGTTTAGGCCATTCTTATTTACCATGATATGAACGGTCTTCTCCCCGGGCGCGAAGACTTCACTTTCCGGCGACCCAAAAGTAGATTCTGAACCAAGCAAATTGATTGACATATCACCCACCTTCACGGCCTTCGACACAAAAATCGATTTTGACGTCTGGATAGGTTGTATTTTACTTACGTCGCCTTTATCGCTTATCACGGCGACAAATGGGTTAGATTCTTTCACAGAAATCTGAGTCCGGTATTCGCGACCACTCGCGTCTTTCAAGATCATAAAGTTCCCGACCAATAAATTTCCGTCCGTGAGATTTATCAAGTCAGTAAAAGAACCGGCGACTTCAATTGTTCTAGACCACTGCAAATCGCCTAGCGCGTTCAAACTCAACAGCACTAACCCTTCGGACGACTCAAAATTATTTTTGGCTTCCAATCCTTTCAACGCCAGAACAAATGAGTTTGTCTTTTCAACATAATTCAATTTGCGTGGGTATCCATTTTCTTTCAGTTTGTGTTTGATTTTTTCCTCGCCTTTGTCATTGAAATAAATGAATGTGTTGACTTGATATGTTTGCAACGTGTCGCTGGTGCGGACAAGGGCAGCACAACCTTCGCGCGTAAGTTCCACGGCAGCCAGCAGATTGTTGACGTCGGGTATTTTGCTCAAGCTGTCTTTTTTATATTCAAAACTCTTCATCCAGGACGGCTTTCCGTCGGGCCCAATCCTTGCCAAAAACGCAGCAAAAAATTTCACTTTTTTGTCGATCTTATATACTCCCGAGAGAAACGTGCTTCCGTCAGGACTTGCCTTGCTGAAAAGCGTGATGGTTTCGCCTTTGTTCAAAAGTTCACGCGAGAAAGCAGTCGTTTGCGTGGGGATGTTCCATTTTCCGAAGCGCACCGGCTTTCCACCGGCCGCGGCGGGTTCATGGGTCGCGAGGCCAATCACTTCTGATCTCAATTTTGCCGAATAGTCTTTAAATGTGCGATCGAGGGTTTCTTTTTCTTGAGTCACATAGCCCTTCACACCTTCATTGCTGCCATAATATTTTGAAAAGAATTCTTTGTGCTTGCCGATTTTCTCCTTTGTTGTGCGCGCGGTGATTTCCCTTGCCAAGGTATCCGCATTTCGGTTGGCATATATCACCGAACCATACGCCTCAGCATTTCGATCTGAAAAAGCGGTATCTGGATTAAAAGATTTCAATTGACCGAGCCACCCTTGCTTGAACGCCTTGTATTCAAGCAAAGCCAGTGCGAGGGATTGCTTGTCGAAGTTATTGAGATTGAATACGAGCTGCTTGTCTAGCTTGACGGGTGCCTTCGTTGCCCCGGATTTCTCAATCTCCGCCAAAGAGTTATCAAGCTTTTCTTCTGCTAGGTTCAAGTTGTTCCGCAAAGATGAAATCGAGGTGTGCACTGACTTCCGAATGAACTCCACCCACGAGCTATAATCCCAGATTTCTATTTTGTCGGTCAGAAAATTGAGCGTCGTCACCAGGCCATCCATTCGGTACGTGATGATCGGCTTCACTGTGTATTGCTGCTTATGATGCCAAATTGGGTACGCTTTTATCAAAGACAAGTATTGATCGAGGTAGAAACGAGTGGAGTCATAAGAGGTCTTCAACGTCTCCAATTGTTGATCGAGGTCACTGTCAAAGTACAAGTACAAATCGTCCAAACTTGAAAACCGGCTATTGATTTCAGAAAAATTTTTAACCGACTTGTCATAAAAATTTACGCTTTTGGTGAACGCTTTATAAATCGCAGGCATCCTACTGATAAAAAGATCCGCTGAATCGTAGCCATTTTTTATTTTGGTAGCCACCACAGCAAACGGAACTTCCGGCTTTCCTTTGGCGTCCACCATTTTGAATGTAGGCGCATAATATTCGTTATTTCGATTGACCTCACGTTCGTCGACCAATTGCTTGGCTTTCACAAACCGCAATTTTGCTTGCGCTGCATTTGCCATCACATAGTCATAATTGGTTAGGCCATCGGTGGTTCGATAACTTTTTTCATACATCAGAGCTAACTTGAAATTCGCGTTTGGATGATCCAATTCTTCTGCCAAAAACTCCTTCAAAGAATGCTTGATTTCGTTGTCACTCATGGAAGACATGAGCGGAAAAAGCTCTTTGTACTTCATGCGCTGGGCATGCAGCGCCGAAGCGGCCAGTAAAAGCAGTAATAAATAGGTGTAACGCATGTTTCTGAAACTAAATGCTTGTGATCTTTAATTCTACTCTCCGATTCACGGCACGATTCTCTTCGCTATCATTTGGAACCTTAGCTTGAGATTCGCCAAAGCCTCTGGCGCTGAATCGTTCGGGGCTTATTTTTTTCTCCAGCAAGAAATCGGCAACACTCTTGGCCCGCTGTTGCGACAAGAGCTGATTATATTGATCTGTGCCGATGTCATCCGTATGTGCGTCCACCTCAACTTTCAGTGTCGGGTTCTCGTTCATCAATTGAATCACTCGGTTAAGTTCTGTAAATGAAATATCCGAGAGTTTCACGGAGTTGGATTCAAAATTGATGTCACGTAGGGTAAGCTTGGCATTCTGCTCCAGCTTTAAAAGTTTTACGCTGATAGGTGCCACGTTTCCCTGCGTTGCATCAACCACGCCCGAATTGAACGCGTACCCCTGATCGCTGGTCACCTCCATCTCGTAGCGGTCGCCCGCACGTAGCGACACCATTTGATTTCCTTCCACTTCGATCACTTCATCGCGATTCTTATTTTTCAAAAGGACTTTCGATTTTACTTTCGAATTATTGATGAGGTCGTTGACGTTGACCATCACCTGCATTTTGTCCGGAACCAGCTCAACGTACTTTTCGAAATTGCGATACATCACCAAACCCGCCGAGCTAAACTCAAAAACCACGCTTTTAAAATGTGGCGCACTGACGATCACCTCGTATTCGGCGCCAATCGGAAGGTCGGCCACAAGACGGCCATCTTTGGGATTGTTTTTGGCGTCTTTGATGAAAGAAGCTTGTCCTTTCTGCTTGATTTTTACGTCTGCCAAAACGGGTTCAAAAATTTCGTTGTCATTGACGGTGAGGTTCAATCGCACCGTCTTGAAAAGCAGCACATCCAGTGATTTTTCCTGATATTTTTTCACATTTCGTAAGTCGAAAGCATACAAATAGGTGGAGTACCCTTCCTTCACAAACTCAATATTAAAACTCCGACCGACAGGCAACACCAGCGTGTAGCGACCATCCGAAGGGTTATTATCTTGTTCGGTCACTATTTCAGAGGTAAGGGCATCAGTGACTATAATTTTTGCGCTGATGCCTGCTTTGGTGTCCTCGTCCAATACATATCCTTGCACTACGTTGTTCATGAACTGTCTCAACTTCGGAGGGATCACTACTGAATAGATATCTTCATTGTTGTATGTGTAATACATGAGATCACCCTCTGCTGAGATGCATGGAAGCTGGTCATCCTTATCGGTATTCACAAAGTTCAGCGGCTCCGGCATCGACCATTCGCCAAGCACATTCAGTTTTGATTGATACATGTCGTAGCCGCCCTTGCCTCCCACTCTGTTCGATGAAAAAATCAACGTCTTTCCATCGGCCATGATGCGCGGAGCTTTTTCACAGTCTTGGTTGATTGGCCACGGCAATTTCTCGGGCTTGCCCCATTTGCCATTTTCGTTTTTATCGGACTTGTAAATGCACGTGCAAAATGAGTTTTGTTTTCTCAAGTCTCTATCTCTCGGCCCGTCTTGGTTGATTCGAATAAAATACAGCGTCTTGCCGTCTGCGGTTACTGATGGAAATGCTTCATATCCACCCCTCGTGATTTTGTCCTTGTCCACCACAGGTAGTGTATTGATCGGTTCACCAATATTGATGGGGTCGCTCCAACCTTCTTTTGTCCGGTTGCAGTAAAAAATATCGTGATTTCCATCTTTGCCAACCGACCGGAAAAAGTAGAGCGTATTTCCGTCGAAACTGATGCTCGGGCCCCCAAGTAAATCAGTGGAATCGGATGTTGCATTTATTTTTGAGATGGCAATCGGGTCGCCCCAAGCTCCATTTGCCAAGTGCGTTTCGTACAAATTGTATTTTGTCTTTTCACTACGTTGATAGATGATCGTCTTTCCATCCGCTTGTATAGTAGGTGCGTATTCCACGTGAGTGGAAGTCCCAATGGCGGGTTTCTTCGTGTTATTGTAATAGGCCATTGAGTCCGCTGCCACCGGTTGCGCGGGTTGGGTTTGCGCGTTTGCCAAATGCAACGTCATTGCCCCTAAAAGGAAAAATAAGATTCTCATGGTTCAAAAAAATTGATCAATAGCCAACGATCACAAAAGCACCCCAATAAAATGGAGATGAATACTGTTCTTTCATCTTCAGCTGGGCTTCGCGAAAAGCTTTGTGCTTATCCAGCCCATCGGCCCAAAATTTATAAAAAGTATTCATTAATTGTTGTGTTGCTTTATCGTCTACTTGCCAAAGGCTCATCAGCACGTTTTTGGCGCCCGCCACCATGAAAGAACGCTGCAGTCCGTATACCCCCTCCCCGTTGCGCACTTCCCCGAGTCCAGTTTCGCAAGCCGACATGACCACCAAATCCGTCTGGTCCAAATTTAAGTTCATTGCCTCATATGCCGTGAGCACCCCGTCTTCCTCTTGTTTTGAAACCGTGCGATCGAGGGCAGCTCCTGCCAACAAAAGCCCAGAGCGAAACAATGGATTTCCGATATCTTCATCGTCACTGGATATCTCAACGTCGCTCAGGAAAAACCCATGCGTGGCGATGTGTATCAATCGGGGGTTGGTCGTTTTTTTTAAGTTGGCCTCCGTTGCCTCCACCTTTTTAAACGGATGGGTCTCCCACTGCGAATTGGCAAGCAGCGTGTTGATTCCATCTACCTCCTGTTCAGTGGCGGGCAAAAAAGGAATGTCTTCACCTTGAAAACCAAGCGCCGACCCGTTCCTTTTCCCCGAAGCTACCACCTGATCAGGCTGGCCAAAGCTAAAATCAGCCGCGCCGAAAAGATAAGCAATGGGTCTGGCCGTTTGGCCTGCGTTGTGAATCACAATTTCACGTGTGCTACTCAACTGCTTGATCGTGAAATCATCGATGACAAAATTCTTTCGTTTCGCATTATAAAGAGAATTGAAGTTGACTTTGTTGAAAACGCCATCGCAGCTGATATATAGTGTGGAGATATCTCCGAGCACTTTTTGCAACGGCAGAAAATAATTGCGATAGGAGAGCGTGTCTGTTACTTTGAATTTGATCGTGTTACGGTGGTATTTGAAATTCCTACCCTCGAGTCCCTTTCCCATGGGCCAAACAAACATTTCAGGTGCACCTGCAGATTTTCTGATCACCAATCCAAGGTAATAGATCGAATCTTTCACGTATCGCTTTTTAATCCGCAAGATCTCAATCGCTGCTTCGTGGTCTTGAATACCTCGCTGCACCTCCTCCCATGATGGATTTTCTTTATCTGTTTGTGATTTAAAATCGACCGATAAAACAGATAGTTTTTTTTCTAAATCGTTGGCTTTCGATTCAAGTGACGTCAAGTCTATTTTCTGTTGAGCGCGTTCCTCTAAGGAGGAATTGTAGTAGCGCACGATCGATTCCTTCGCGGCAGTCCACTCGGCATACAGATTTTTCAGTCCTTCATCATTGCTCGCCAGAATGCGGGCCCTCACCTTATTACTCGCATTGAATAAAATGGCTTTGGTTGATAGTTGGAGGTCATAAAGGGATTTCAACATTCGGTCTTTCTGATCCGGATAGGCATACAAATAGTCGACGCAGAAATCTTGATAGGAATCAAACACGGGCTTGATCTTCGCATAAAAGGCACCCTTCTCCTTTTCGCTTAAAGAAGGAAAAATATCCTTGATCTGTCGGAGATAATCCGTTACTACAAGGTCGTAAAACTTCTTGGCCTCCTGAAGCCTATGCTGGGCGTGATAAACTCCAGCCAATCCGAAAATCGACCTTGCAAAATCCGGGTGTTGTTCACCCATCACTTTCTTGCGGAGTTCGGCTGACTCTTTCCACAGGTTTTCGGACTTAACAAAATCTCCTTGGTCCTGATAGGACGAAGCAAGGTTACTCACGATCACGATGTAGGTAGGATGTTCCTTGCCCAA
>Ga0310811_10009620_pt1 | contig 12490 bp, 11 predicted proteins | sample YCmetagenome_FD_207642 | JGI IMG/M metagenome (GOLD analysis project Ga0310811, IMG submission 207642) | Soil microbial communities from experimental microcosm in Duke University, North Carolina, United States - YC | ecosystem: Engineered > Artificial ecosystem > Soil microcosm > Unclassified ... | reverse complement strand
CACCGTGACGCGCGGCGCGTCGATGCGGGGCCCGAGCGCGGCGCACGCCGCGAGCATGCAGGCGACGACCGCGAGTGCGAGGCGCGCCATGACCCGCCTAGACGTTGAAGCGGAAGTGCACTACGTCGCCGTCGTGCACGACGTAGTCCTTGCCCTCGAGGCGCATGCGTCCCGCCTCGCGGGCGCCCTGCTCGCCGTTGCGCGCGACGTAATCGTCGTACGCGATCACTTCGGCGCGGATGAAGCCGCGCTCGAAGTCGGTATGGATCGCTCCGGCGGCCTGCGGCGCGGTCGCGCCGACCGCCACCGTCCAGGCGCGCACTTCCTTCTCGCCCGCGGTGAAGTACGTCTGCAGGCCGAGCAGCTCGTACGCGGCACGGATCAGGCGATCGAGCCCCGGCTCGGTCATGCCCATGTCGGCCAGGAAGAGCGCCTTGTCGTCGGCGTCGAGATCGGCGATCTGCGACTCGAGCGCGGCGCAGATGGCCACGACGGGCGCGTGCTCGCGCGCGGCGAACGCCTCGACCTGCTCGAGCAGTGGATTGCCGGCGAACCCGTGCTCTGCGACGTTGGCGACGTACATCGTGGGCTTCATGGTGAGCAGGAAGAATGGGCGCAGCAGCGCCTTCTCCTCCGGATACAGGTCCACGGTACGTGCAGGACGCGCCTCGTTGAGCGCCTCGCGCACCTTCGCGAGCACCTCGTAGGTGCGCTTCGCCTCCTTGTCGCCGCCGGCGCGCGCGAGCTTCTCGACTTTCGCGATCTGCTTGTCCACCGCAGCGAGGTCGGCCAGCGCGAGCTCGGTGTTGATCGTCTCGATGTCGGACACGGGATCGATCGCGCCGGCGACGTGAACCACGTTCGGGTCCTCGAAGCAGCGCACGACATGCGCGATGGCATCGGTCTCGCGGATGTTGGCGAGGAACTGGTTGCCGAGCCCCTCACCCTTCGATGCGCCGGCCACCAGCCCGGCGATGTCGACGAACTCCACCGTGGCCGGGATGACCTTCTGCGGTCGCGCGATCGCGGCGAGCTTCGCGAGGCGCGCGTCCGGTACCTCGACGATGCCGACGTTCGGCTCGATGGTGCAGAACGGATAGTTCTCCGCGGCGATGCCGGCCTTGGTCAGCGCATTGAACAGCGTCGACTTGCCGACGTTGGGCAAGCCGACGATCCCGCATTTGAGGCTCATGTCTTGCTTTCTCGCGTATCCGGTGCGCGCGTGTGCAGGTCCTGCATGGCGCGCTCCATGTCGCCGCGCGCGAGATCGGGCCACGCGTCGAGCGCGCGATCGAGCGCCGCATCGATCGCCGACAGCTCCTCGGGCCGCGGAGGCTTCAGCACGTAGTCGACGACCGCCTGCTGCGGCAGCGCGGAATCGCGCGGATGGCCGATGCCGATGCGAAGGCGCCAGAAGTCGGGCGACCCGAGCTGGGCCTGGATGTCGCGCAGGCCGTTGTGGCCCGCCACGCCGCCGCCGAGCTTCAACTTCGCTTCGCCGGGCTTCAGATCGAGCTCGTCGTGCACGACCAGGATGTCGCCGGGGAGATGACCGAAGAAGCGCGCCAACGCACCGACCGCCCGCCCCGACAGGTTCATGTAGGTGAGCGGCTTGACGATGCGCACGTCGCCCGTCTTCGCGACATCGCTCTGGAAGCGCGACTCGTGCGTGAACGACGCGCCGAGCCGCGAAGCGAGCCGATCCGCGAACCAGAAGCCGGCGTTGTGCCGCGTGGCGAGGTGCTCGCGGCCCGGATTGCCGAGGCCGACGACGAGACGAAGATGGGCTTCTGCGGGCATCGTGCGGGCCGCGCGGCGGCGGGGATGCGCACGCCGCGCCCCGTCGCCGCGGCGCGAGCGCCCTCGCTACTTCTTCTTGTCGTCCTTCTTGTCGCCGCCCTTGTCGGCGCTCTTGGCGTCGCCTGCCTTCGCTTCCGCGGCGGGCGCCGCAACGGCCGCGGCCGCCTCGCCTTCGGCGGGTGCAGCACCTTCCTCGACTTCCTCGACCACAGCCTTCGGCACGACCGCCGTGGCGACGACCGGATCGACGGTGCCATGCGACACCGCGGTTACGCCGGCCGGCAGCTTCACGCCCGACACGTGCAGCGAATGGCTGGTGTCGAGCGGCGACAGGTCGACCTCGATGAACTCGGGCAGGTCCTTCGGCAGGCACGCGATGTCGAGCTCCGTCATCACGTGGCTCACCACGGCGCCCTGCTCCTTCACCGCCGGCGACACGTCCTCGTTCACGAAGTGCAGCGGCACCTTCATGTGAATGCGGCGATTCGGGTCGACGCGCTGGAAGTCGATGTGCAGCACCTCGTTGCGAAACGGGTGCATCTGCACGTCGCGCAGCAGCACCTGTGCCGCGCCGCCGTCGAGCTTCATCGTCAGGATGGACGAATGGAATGCCTCGTTGCGCAACGCATGGATGAGCGCGTTGTGATCGAGCTCGATCGGCGTGGGTTGCGCGGTGCCGCCGTAGACGATGCCGGGGGCCTTGCCGGTGCGGCGCAGCCGCCGCGACGCGGCGCGGCCTTCGGTGCCGCGGGGAAATGCGGTGAATTCGATGGTGGCCATGGTGCGACTCCTTCTTTCGTTGTCTGCGGCCTTCCGGGTGGCGGTCCCGGTCGTCCGCGATGGCCCAGCAGCAGCGGGCAGAAAACCGATGATTATACTAGGAATTAGCGGTGCCGCTCAAGGCATGTACTGGCCGCCGTTGACCTCGAGCACCTGGCCCGTGACATAGCTCGACAGCTCGTCGGAGGCGAGGAACAGGAAGGCGCCGGCGCATTCGTCGGCGGAGCCCAGCCGGTTCATGGGCACCGTCGCTCGCATGGCTTCGAGCATCGCCGGCGTCGAATAGCGCTCGTGGAACGGCGTGGTGATCACGCCCGGCGACACGGCATTGACGCGGATGTTGTCCTTGACGAGCTCCTTGGCAAGCCCGTGCGTGAACGTCGACACGAACCCCTTGGCGGAGGCGTACATCACGGCGCCGTTGCCGCCGCCGGTGCGCGCCGCGATCGAGGTGACGTTGATGATGTTGCCGCGCGCCGCCTTGCGCATGTGCGGGATCGCCGCCGAGCAGCACGTCACGAGCGACCTCACGTTGAGGTCCATCACGGCATCGAAGAACGCGTCGTCGACCTCCGCGATCGGCACGCGCTGGACCAGTCCGCCGGCGTTGTTGATCAGGATGTCGAGGCCGCCGAAGTGATCCGCGGCCGCGTCGACGACCTCGCGGCATTTCGCCGAGGACCGCAGGTCGCCTCCGACGAGGAACGCGTCGGCGCCGTTGAAGCGCACGTCGGCTGCGACTTCCTCGGCGCGATTGAGGCTCGCGTTGTAATGGATACCCACGCGGCATCCCACGCGCGCGAGAAGGCGCGCCACCGCGGCACCGATGCCGGTCGAAGCGCCGGTCACCAGCACCGATTTGCCGGCGAGATCGCCTGCCAATCCGTTGGCCATCGCGTTACTCCGTGAACAGCGAGGAGACCGACTCCTCGTTGCTGATGCGCGTCATGGTCTCGGCGAGGAGCTGCGCGCACGACAGCTGGCGAATGCGCGGGCTCGCGAGCGCCTCCTGCGACAACGGGATCGTGTCGGTGACCACGATCTCGTCCATGTCGGACTGGTTGATGCGCGCGACGGCGCCGCCCGAAAGCACGGGATGCGTGCAATACGCGACGACCTTGGTCGCGCCGTGCTCCTTCAGCGCGGTCGCCGCCTTGCACAGCGTGTTCGCCGTGTCGACGATGTCATCCATGATGACGCACGTGCGGCCCTCGACGTCGCCGATGATGTTCATCACCTCGGCCATGTTCGCCTTCGGCCGGCGCTTGTCGATGATCGCGAGGTCGGAGTCGAGGCGCTTCGCGATGGCACGCGCGCGCACCACGCCGCCGACGTCGGGCGAGACGACCAGGAGGTTGTCGTAGTTGCGCTTCCACACGTCGCCCAGCAGGATCGGCGTGGCGTAGATGTTGTCGACCGGAATGTTGAAGAAGCCCTGGATCTGGTCGGCGTGCAGGTCCATCACCATCACGCGATCGACGCCCACGGTCGTCAGCATGTCGGCGACGACCTTCGCCGAGATCGGCATGCGCGCCGAGCGCGGGCGCCGGTCCTGCCGCGCATAGCCGAAGTACGGAACGGCGGCGGTGACCCGCCCGGCCGATGCGCGCTTCAGGGCATCGACCATGATCAGGAGCTCCATCAGGTTGTCGTTGGTCGGCGCGCACGTCGACTGCAGGATGAACGCGTCGCGGCCGCGCACGTTCTCGAGGAGCTCGACCATGACCTCGCCGTCGGAAAAGCGCCCGACGACCGCGCGGCCGAGGCTCACGTTCAGGTGCCGGCACACCGCCTCCGCGAGCTTGGGATTGGCGTTGCCGGTGAAGATCCTCATGCGCTCGAAGGCCACGGCGTCACCCGAATGCGGTCAGTCGCGACCGGACTGCGATGGGAAGGCAAGCGGCGCCGCGGAGGCGCGGCCCGCCCGAATGCAGAGAAAATGGCTGGGGAGGAAGGATTCGAACCCTCGAATGCCGGAATCAAAATCCGGTGCCTTAACCAGCTTGGCGACTCCCCAGCGGAAATCGTCGGCGCCGCATGCGCCGTCGGGCCCGCCGGGACGGACCCCTTCCGCGACTACGCGAACGATGCCAGCGGGTGCCGCGCCAGCGTGCGCACCACGCGCGACGCGGGCATCCTAGCTGCCGCGTCGAGCGCCTCGCGCTCGCTGCCGTACGCTGCAAACACCGCCGAACCCGAGCCCGACATGCGCGCATGCGGCGCCACGCGCCGCAGTGCGTTCAGTGCGGACGCGACTTCCGGATGGCGTGCCGCGGCGACCGGCTCGAGATCGTTCCGCCCGTAAACTGCGGAAAAGACGTTCATTTTCGCCGACGGCGTGTCGCGTGTCAATTCGGCGGCGGCGAATATCGATGCCGTCGCGACGTGCACCGCGGGGAGCACGAGCACGATCCAAAGCGGCGGCATCGTGACGGGCGTGAGCCGCTCGCCGATGCCGCGCGCGAGCGCGCTGGCGCCGCCGACGAAGAAGGGCACGTCGGCCCCGACCGACCGCGCGATATCCATGAGCGCGGCGCGCGACCATCCGAGCGACCACACGCGATTGAGCGCAAGCAGCGCGCTCGCCGCGTCGGAGCTGCCCCCGCCGAGGCCGGCGCCGGTGGCGATGCGCTTGTCGATCGCGTAATCCATGCCGAAGCGCGTGCCGCTCGCGGACTGCAGCGCGCGTGCGGCGCGCAGGACGAGGTCATCGTCGCGCGGTACGCCGGGCACGTCGCGCACGCGGCGGATCGCGCCGTCGTCGCGCCGAGCAACGGTGAGCGTGTCGGCCAGGTCGACGAGGACGAAGAGCGACTCGATCGCGTGATAACCATCGTCGCGCCGGCCCGTGACGTGAAGGAAGAGATTGACCTTCGCCGGCGCGGGAACGACCAAGGCGTCACTCCCAGCGATCGATCACGATGCGCACTTCCACCGGCTCGCCCTGCGTGTACCGGAGCGTGAGACGCGACGCGCGCGCCTGCGCATCGTCGGGATATGCATAGCCGATCTCCCAGCCGTCCTGGCGCAGGAGTGCCGGCCGCCCCTGCGCGTCGGACTCCATCGACGCCGGCGAGCCCTCGTGCGCATAACCGCGCAGCCACGCCGTGAGGCCCGCCACGGGAACGGGCACGCCGATGACGCGCGCGGTGAGCGCGTCCCAGCCCGGCGCATCGAGCGTGCGGCCGTCGGGAAACTGCGCGTGCACGCCGTCGGCGTCTCCGGCGAGGCGCGCGAGCGTCTGTCCGAGCGGTGTCGCGAGCTCGACGCGATCGCTCGCCGCTCGATGTTCCCAGGTGAAGTTCGCGGCGCCGCCGTCGGTCCCGCGCCGCGCCGACAGACGACCCTGCACGTCGAAGGGCGCGGCCAGGGTCGCGGCGTCGGCCACGCGCGCGGCCTCGCGCGGCGCGATCGTCGCGCAGGCGGCAAGCAGCAGGGCGAGAGCCGCGAGATACGCGCTTGCGCGCATCAATGCGCGAGCCGCCGCACCGTTTCCTTCAGCACCGCGTTGTCGGGATTCGACTCGAGCTGCGGCTGCCACACGGCGCGCGCATTGTCGCGATCGCCTTTGGCCCACAGCACCTCGCCGAGATGCGCGGCGATCTCGGGATCGGTGCGCTGGGCGAGCGCGCGCCGCAGATAGTCCTCGGCTTCCTGCAGGCGACCGAGGCGGAACAGCGCCCAGCCCATGCTGTCGAGGATGAACGGGTCGGCCGGCGACAGCTTGTGCGCCTTCTCGATCAGGTCGAAGCCCTCCTGCGTCCGGCTCGTGCGATCGACCAGCGTGTAGCCGAGCGCGTTGAGCGCCTGCGCATCGTCGGGCTTGAGCTCGACGAGCTTCGACAGCCGCTTTTCCGCTTCGTCGACGCGGTCGAGCTTCTCCGCAACCATGGCGAGGTCGTACATCAGGTCGGTGGAGTCGGGATGCTCGCTGAGACCCTCGGAGAGCACACGGTACGCGCCGGCGTCGTCGCCCGCCTCGCGCAGCATCTGCGCTTCCGCCTGCTTCACCTGCACCCGCTGCTCGATCGTCACGGCGGGTAGATCGGCGAACCAGCGCCGGCCCTCGTCGAGGCGCCCGAGCTTGCCGTAGAGCGCGCCGATGCGCAGCTTCGCGAGCCATGCGCGGTCGCCTTCGGTGACTTCGCGATAGCGCGCGATCGCCTGGTCGTAATGCTTGGTGTCCTCCGCGATCTGCGCGAGATAGAGCTCGATCACGCCGGGCTCGCCGTAGCCGGCGGTCTTCAGCTTCTCGAGCAGCGCCTCGGCGGCGGCGTAGTCCTTGGTCTGGAGCTCGACCGACGCGAGCCCGAACATGACGTCCTTGTTGTCGGGCTCGCGATCGAGCAGCCGCTGCAGCACGTTCTTCGCGTCGGCGAACCGCTTCTGGTCGAGATACATCTGCGCGAGCGCGCCCGCGACGGGCTTCGAATCCGGTTGCGCGGCGAGGAACTTCTCGAGATAGCCGATCGCGTCGCCCGGCATGCGGCGGCCTAGGATCTCGGCCTTCAACAGCGCGGCGCGCTCCCAGTCGGGTCGCAGGGTGAGCGCCTGGTCGATCTCGCGCTGCGCTTCCGTGGCGAGCTCGGCGTCGTCACCGATTGCGTTGTAGGCCGCGAGCGCGACCGCAAAGTGCGCCTCGGGCTGCTTGTCGTAGGGTCGCGCGAGATCGCGGATGAGCGCGAGCACCGCGCGCTTGTCCGATTGCTGCGCGAACGCGCGATTGAGCTGCAGGAAGATCTCGCCGACACCCTGCCCTGACACGGCCGCATCGGCGAGGAGCTTCTCGAGCCGCGTACGCAGGTCCTGGGTAGCCGGATCCGCGAGCGCGCTGCTTCCCGCCTGGCCGGACGCGAGCGCGGCGATGATCTGCTTCGGGCGCTCGGCGCTCGGATCGAGCGTGCTCCAGAGCTGCGCCGCGTCGTTCGCGAGGCCGCGCTGGCGCGAGGCGACCGCGATCTCGGTGGCACGCCGTGCGAGCCGCGCGTCCTGCGCCTCGCGCGCCGCGTCGAGGTACGCGCGCGCGGCGAGCGCGGCGTCGCCGCGCTGAAGCGCGACGTCCCCGAGGAGGATCTTGTAGAAGAGGTCGGGCGACAGCCCGCTGTCGGTGGACGATGACGCCGCAGGCGGAACGCGGCTCTCAGGCGGGTCGTCGGAAGGCAGCGGCGACTGCGCGTGCGCGGCAGCCACGAGAAGCGCCATCAGCGTCGCGGCACGCGCGCCATGGCGAAGAGGAGACGGCATTCGATTCCTTTGCAACGGGACCGCGGTTCGCGGAGCCGATCGCGGGGTAGTAGATTACTATAGCGAACCGACGGCGCGGCACACCGCGCCGTCGCCGTTTCGCCTGCGTTCGTCAGGCATCCTTGCGCCAGCGGTCAAATGCCCGAGCTCCCGGAGGTCGAGACGACGCGACGCGGTGTCGCGCCGCGCGTGGTCGGACGTCGCGTCACTGCGGTGCGGGTATACGACCGCCGCCTGCGCTGGCCGGTTCCGGCCGATCTCGCAAAGCGACTGAAAGGCAGGACGATCGAGCGCGTCGACCGGCGCAGCAAGTACCTGCTGTTCCGGATCGACGGCGGCACGCTGCTCGTGCATCTCGGCATGACGGGCAGCCTGCGCGCCTACTCCGACGCGCCGACGCGCCGCGCGCACGATCACGTCGACCTGGTGCTCGACGACGGCACCACGCTGCGCTATCACGATCCGCGGCGCTTCGGCGCCATGCTGTGGATCGCGCCCGCCGACGAGCCGCATCCGCTGCTGCGCGATCTTGGGCCCGAGCCGCTCGAGGCAGCGTTCACCGACGAACACCTCTGGCACGTCACCCGCGGACGCCGCGCCGCGATCAAGCTCGCGCTCATGGACAACCGCCTCGTCGTCGGCGTGGGCAACATCTACGCGAACGAAGCGCTCTTTCGCGCCGGGATCAGGCCGACCATCGCGGCCGGCAAGCTGTCGCGTGCACGCCTGGCGCGCCTCGCGCAGGCGGTGCGCACGGTTCTCGGCGAGGCGATCGCCAAGGGCGGCAGCACGCTGCGCGACTACGTCGACTCGGAAGGCGCGCGCGGCGCGTTCCAGCTGACGCACTACGTGTATGCGCGCCAAGGGTCGCCCTGCCGGGTATGCGGCACCCCCATCCGTCAGGTGCGCCAAGGGCAGCGCTCGAGCTTCTACTGCCCGACCTGCCAACGCTGAAACGAACAGGGCTTGGGCCCGCCGCCGCGTCGCGGTGATTCGGTGGTCGACAAAACCTCGCCCGTTCGACGGGCAAAGCTGACGCCGAACGTCACCCTGGGCACGCCCGCGACGCCCGCTGGAGACGCTTTTCCCAGCCGTCCGGCGGCTCGCCCTGTCCTGAACCTTCCCTAAAGCCGACTGCAGTCAGAGCATTAGCCGCCCGCCTTGGACGGCCATGCCCCGCCGTATGCTGGCGGCATATGTTGTGCTAGATACGCGATCCACCGGCGCGTTGCTCGCAGCAAGCGCGGTCCGGGAACTCGGGAGGATGGAACGTTGGTTCGGTCGCGCGACCTTGCGGCGCGTTTTGAAGCCTACAGCGATTGGCGCCGACGGCTGTCGGCCGCCATTTCCGGACTGCACGAGTGGCTGGGCGAGCAGGACCTCGCCGACGCGCAGGTCGACCTCAAGGTGCAGCAGCTCCTCGAGCGGCTGCACCAGGACCGCCTGGTGGTCGCCTTCGTCGCGGAGTTCTCGCGCGGCAAATCGGAGCTGATCAACGCCATCTTCTTCGCCGATTTCGGCCAGCGCCTGCTGCCCTCGTCCGCGGGACGCACGACGATGTGCCCGACGGAGCTCCTGTACGAGCCGTCGCGGCCGCCCTCCATCCGGCTGCTGCCGATCGAGACGCGGCAGAAGGACGCGACGGTGTCCGAGTACAAGAATTACGCGGACGAATGGGTGACGTTCCCGCTCGACCTCGCGTCCGCCGAGCGCATGAGCGAGGCGCTCGCGCGCGTGTCGCAGGTGAAGCGTGTGCCGGTCGCCCTCGCACGCAAGTACGGTCTCTACGGCGACGGCGAGGACGACATCCTCGCCGCGCTCGAGCGCGGCGACGAGGGCACGGTCGACATCCCGTCCTGGCGGCACGCGATCATCAACTTCCCGCATCCGCTGCTGCAGCAGGGCCTCGTCATCCTGGACACGCCGGGCCTGAACGCGATCGGCACCGAGCCCGAGCTCACGCTCAACCTGCTTCCGAACGCGCACGCGGTGCTGTTCCTGCTCGCGGCCGACGCGGGCGTGACCAAGACCGACCTCGAGGTGTGGAACCAGCACCTCGCGGGCGAGGATGCGACGACCAAGGCGGCGCGCATCGTCATCCTGAACAAGATCGACGGCCTGTGGGACGACCTCAAGGCCGCGCACGACATCGACGCCGAGATCGACCGGCAGGCGAAGTCGAGCGCGTCGATGCTCGGCATCTCGCCGGCGCAGGTCTTCGCGGTGTCGGCGCAGAAGGCGTTGCTCGCGAAAGTGAACGGCGACGACGCGCTGCTCGCGCGAAGCCGCCTCCCCGTGCTCGAGAACGCGCTTTCGCACAAGCTGATACCGGCCAAGCGCGACATCGTCGGCGCATCGACGCAAGCCGAGGCGCGCGCGCTCGCCGCCGGGGTGCGCGCGATCCTCGAAGCGCGCGGCGCGGGCCTCGCCGACCAGCTCGCCGAGCTCACCGCGCTGCGCGGCAAGAACCTCGACGTGGTCGAGCACATGATGGCGCGCGTGCGCGAGGAGAAGGACCTCTTCGAGCGCGGCCTCGCGCGGTACACCGCGCTGCGCAACGTCTACACGCAGAAGACCAACCAGCTCTTCGACGTGATCGGCATGGACTCGCTGCGCAGGACCGTGCGCGGCACGCGCGAGCGCATGCAGAAGAGCCAGTTCACCAAGGGTGTCCGCGACGCGATGGGCGACTTCTTCGCGCGCATCCGCAAGGACTTCGAGGAAGTGGGCCGCCAGTCGGGCGAGATCCACGACATGATGCGCGCGATGTACGTGCGGTTCGCGAAGGAGCACGGGCTCGACCCGTTCGTGCCGCCGCCGTTCTCGGTGCTGAAGTACCACAAGGAGATCGACCGGCTGGAGCGCGCGTACAACACGCATCTCAACACGCTCTGGAACATGGTCAGCAAGGCGAAGTTTCCGCTGATGAAGCGGTTCTTCGAGACCATCGCGTCGCGCGCCAAGCACGCATACGACGTCGCCAACCGCGACGTCGAGGCATGGCTGAAGGCCGTGATGTCGCCGCTCGAGACGCAGGTGCGCGAGCACCACATCCAGCTGCGCCGCCGGCTCGAGAGCATCCGCCGCATCCATCACGCCAGCGACGAGCTGGAGGAACGCATCGAGGAGCTCGAGCAGTCGCGCGAGGCGCTCCTCGCCCAGTTGCGCGCGCTCGAAGCGGAGCTGCGCGCAATTGACGACGTGGTCGAGGCGCCGGATGCGCTGCCCATGGCCGTCAACGCATGAACACGGAGGCGTCCGGGACCGAAGCAACGAACGGCGAGGGACTTCGGGGGGAGGCCGCGCCACAACCGGACCGCACACGGATCGTCGATGCCTGATCCGCGCGCGGTCGACTGCAATCGCGGCCGCCAACCGCATCGCGCAATCCGGCGGCCCAGGGACGAGTGCCAACCATGAACGTACGACATTTCCTTGCCGCCCTGCTGTTCGCCGCGCTTCCCGCGGCGGCCGCCGTGTCCGCGGACCAGACCACGACGGTGATCGAGTTCTACAACCAGTCGCTCGATCACTACTTCATGACCGCCGACACCGCGGAAGCCGCGGATCTCGACAACGGCGTCCACCCGGGCTGGAAGCGCACGGGACTCACGTTCCTGGCACTCAAGCCGGGCGCCAGCGTCGCAGGAAGCACGCCGATCGGGCGCTTCTACGGAAGCCCCGACGCCGGGCTCGACTCGCACTTCTACACCGCGAGCGCGCAGGAAACCGCGGCCGTGCAGGACAAGTTCGCCGGCATCTGGCTGCTCGAGTCGCCGGAAGTGTTCCGCGCGATGCCGGTCGATCCCAACACCGGCAAGTGTCCGAGCGACTTCGAGCCGATCTACCGCCTCTACAACAAGCGCAGCGACGTCAACCATCGCTACACGGACGACCTGACGGTGTTCCAGTCGATGGTGGCCAAGGGCTACGTCGCGGAAGGCAACGGCAATCCGAACCTGCCGGTGATCTTCTGCATGCCGTCCAAGGACAACAGCGTCGCGCCGGCCGGCACGCCGTCGTGCACGCTGTCGGCGACCAGCACCGCGCCGCTGCTCGGCACGTTCATCACGATCACGGCGACGTGCACGAATGCGCCGACGCAATACGGGTGGACCAACTGCCCGAGCGCGCTCAACACGTGCACGATCGCGTCGGCCACCGCCGGCACGACGACGTACTCGGTGGTCGGCACCAATGCGACGGGCGCCGGCAACACCGCGAAGGTCGACATCAACTGGGGCGCGACCAGCGGGCCGGTGCCGATGTGCACGCTCTCCGCGAGCAACACATCGCCGCAGACCGGCACCAACGTCACGCTGACCGCCAACTGCAGCCAGTCGCCGACGCAGTACGCGTGGATGACCTGCAACTACCTCATCCAGACCGCCTGCAACTTCATCGCGACCTGCTCGAGCACCTCGAGCACCTGCACCACGACGCAATCGGCCTCCGGGCTCGCGCACTATGCGGTCGCGGGCACGAACACGGCGGGCCAGGGCCCGCGCGCGGGCATCGACATCGACTGGTCGGGTAACGGGACTGGCGGCGGCGGCGGTGGCGGCGGCAACACGGCCCCGGTCTGCACGGTGAATCCCAGCAACAGCAGCCCGATGGTCGGCACGACGATCCAGGTCTTCGCGTCGTGCACCGGCAGCCCGACGTC
>Ga0310811_10009619_pt1 | contig 12490 bp, 19 predicted proteins | sample YCmetagenome_FD_207642 | JGI IMG/M metagenome (GOLD analysis project Ga0310811, IMG submission 207642) | Soil microbial communities from experimental microcosm in Duke University, North Carolina, United States - YC | ecosystem: Engineered > Artificial ecosystem > Soil microcosm > Unclassified ... | reverse complement strand
AGTCTTGCAGCATTCTTGTCCTCGCACATTAGTGTTGTAAGGACCCCTTCTCTATCCTTTGGGCCTAGGGATTGATTCCCTAGGCCAGAGCTCTGCTCTTCTGTGTTTCTGGACTTTGTCCATTTCCAGATTCTATCTTAAGCCTAAAGGATTGTATCCTTAGGTCAAAGTCTTGTCTTTCTGATACTCGCACTCCTTCTGATCCTTATCCAACTCCATCTCTACCTAAGGGTAGCCTATATCCATCCGTGTCCGCTCCGGAACCCCTATCCGGAACTCCGGACCACTCTTCCTGCCTTGGACTGTGTCCATTGCAGTATTTCCACCCTATGTCTTTACTAAGGATTGATACGCGCGGTTATTCCACTTTCTATCAAGTAGATGGAACTCCATCCGAGTTTCCGATACTCATCTGGAAGTTTCCCGCACTCATCCGGACGGTTCCCGCGCTCATCCGGAAGTCCTTCGGACGCTCCACCAGAGTTGTCTGCCTCTGGAGTCCTCTGGACTTCATTAGGACCTTATTGGACTTTATCCAAAATTAAGGGCACCATACTCAGGTGAGGGGCACAGCGTACGAGCTGAGGCCAAAGCCCTTCTGAGTCAGTTATACTCACCCCTCCGAGAGATTGTATGCACCCACGTGCCATGGTCTTTAACAGTCATTGATCTCAAGTCTATTCTTAATGTGGTTGGTATGGTCCCACATAAACCAACTCTTCCGTCTGGTGTTACCGAGGATCGTTATTTCATGGTAGAAAAGCCAGGCCTTGATATTGCAATGTTTGGTATGCTGTATGAAGGACCCGCAGCTCAAGATGATCAGCTTGATGAACAAGAAGCAGAGGCTGGTGAGGATGATGGAGGCACTTAGTGGAGAGACTTGTTATTGTTAATTTTACAGAGTCCAGTTTCATGTCCTCAATAATATAGTAATAAAGTATTTCTCATTCATTATCAAACAATGCCTGCAGCTCTCGCTTCCACTGACGCATAACTGAAAAGCTATCATCAACACCTGCACGGTCATACCACTTTGAGTCTTCTTCACATGTGACGTATTTCCAGTAAATTGAATCTGGAGGAGGGGGACTTGGAGTAGCAAAGAACAAGCGTGGATTGAGCTGTTCAAGATGTGGTGGTATAGTGGTGCTTCCTGGGGTTGACGTGGCTGCTGGACTGTTTTCATCAGATTCGGGCTCTGTGATCGAGCCAGTGCTGTCTGCAATCGGGGTCTTTGCTGGTGTGGTGGTCTGTGCAGTGGTCTCTTCATCAGATTTGGGCTCTGTAATTGAGCCAGTGCTGTCTGCCATCAGGGTCTTTGCTGGTGTGGTGGTCTGTGCAGCAGTCTCTTCATCTGATTCGGGCTCCGTAATTGAGCCAGTGCTGTCTGCGATTGGGGTCTTTCCCAGTGTGGTAGCCTGCACATCTTCAACAAAACTTTGATGTGAGGTTAGACAGTATTACAAAGTCATGGAACAGAACAGAGAAAAAAAGCCTACAGGTCTGCAACCCAATCATGGTTCTGAGTGCCCAGGTCAGACTCTAAAGCAGGCAGTAGAGTCGAAATCTGTTGCATCAGATAACGGAATCGAGGAGGATGTTGAATCCAGTATGCAGGATCAAGAAGCATGTTATCAGATGCTGTCAAATAGGGACTGCTACTGCTCTCCATTACACTTGGATCACTGAGGACAACATTATCAAAGTCAATATCACAATTCATCTGCAAAAAGCGCAATAAAGGTAGGCTCATGATGGTACTGGAGTAGACACTGATGTTGTAATTTGCATATTTTTCGTTGAAGTCCAGGTATGTTTTGCTCATGTGAGCAACTCCAAGTCGTTAAACACATCCCAAACACTCACCACATCCCCAACAGATATCTCTCTGCTAACAACATGTCTGTCAGCAACATGGATTTTTCTTTTGGATCCACTACTCGATACTTGCATGATTTCACGATCCCTTCTCTTTGTACACATGAACAATCTTCGAGTAGACTAAGACCACAGGTTCCCATGCCCCTATCTTTATCACTAGCTCAAGCTTCACCAGATTCATTTGATGATTTGCAGTCATTTGCAGGCTCTACTCCTTCTGGATTCTCTCGTGTGAGTTGCTTAAGTTTTTGATACTGTCAGCTCCTACATTATGTTCTAGGGTGCATATATGCACCAGGCCACACCAAATTTCATTACAGCACAGCAGGCACATGCCCTTCAAGAACAGCTCTCTATATACCAAGCACAGCTCGCAGAGACTCAATTTGAGTTAAGCAAGACTATTACCGAACGCGACACTATCAAGTTAGTCTTGTTCACCTATCATGATGATACTTAAATCAAAGCCATATCTTATTCATTCTAGGGCGTCTTTTACTGAACTTATCAGTGTACTACAACTCCTGGATTCCACCGACCCACTGAATTTCAGTCTTGCAGACGACACATTAACAAGACACAACAAAGTTCATCCTTTGAAAGACTCTCACCCGAAAATCGGTTTCTGGAGTCGAGCAGACTATGACAAATACATCGAAAATGCTGAGTCTGGGACTGGAACTTGGGGTAAAGCCCCATGGCTAGAGCTTGAGGATGGTAGACCTGTCATAATTGAGCAACTCAAAGCAATTCATAAGGTTCTGCATGCAGCCTGGGCTGAATTGGTTGTTCAGAAATTGGCTCCACCCACCTGGTCAAGGATCTGTGCTACTGGAAAGAAGCTTGTATTCGACATCGTGGCGAAACAGTTCCCGCTATTCCTATTTGACCACTGCAGCTGGAAACTTGAGCTGCTTTGCATCACTGATTACTCATCCTGGCGGAAGAACAACCTTGGGACTGACAGAGACTGGAAGGACATACCAGAGAAGCTCTCAGCCAAGGAAGAGCATATTGACGACTCGGATGAACTCAAGGTGGACATATTGGAATTGAAACACACTGAAACCCGGGCTAAAAGAAACGGCAAGCAGCGCCTGTCTGACGACAGCAAAAACTTGGTCTGACAAGACTGTTTGAAGAAACCTAAATGTATGCATTTTTTTCTCATATTTCCAATGCTCACATTACCACTAGTTGACTCAGCACTGTCTCCCCTGCTTCCCATCGAACTGAAAGGCATGTATTGTCCTTTCTTTCATTATCTTGCTAATATCAATACTGCTAGTCAACCCTGGTACTATATCACGACCTTTACTCTCAACCAATACTATGCCCCACATCCAGATCAAGATTCTGAGCCTGGCACTAGCGCCAACATCTGTGTCCCTTCGCCTATTGATGATCGTCTTGCCCTTGAAAATACTCGCATCACGCCAACCTACCCACACGATGCATCTGTCCCACCATTTGGAGTCCACTTGCCGCAGCTCACTCCACAAGGCTCTGAGTCATCCCTTCCCAAATCGCCTTTATGCCCAACCATGTCTACTTCTGAAAATAAGACCTTGCCGACATGCCACACACCAGGAACATCTCAGAATATACAATGTGCCGACAAAGAGAATGATATTATATTGCAGGATCCACTGTAAGTACATCATACTGCATACTTGTCCTTGCTAACTCCAATGCTATGAAGGGCTGATATTTTCGGACCTAACGGAATCACCAAGACAGTCCCTGCCCCAGCACTTAGCCCAATCAAGAAGACAAATGACAGCGGACCAAATGCATCTAACAACAAGTCAGCTAGCTTTTCCCACATGACGGCAACAAGGGAGCGATGGTACAGTTCAGTGGCTGGATAGATCCGAGGTCCTGGTGTTTCAGTTGTATGAGCAAAGGGCACCTGGATGGACACCAGCATTCTTTTCCAGCCAGCATCTTCATCTTCCCACTCTTCTCCATCTCCCTCATCAAACTCATTTTCACCTAATTGAGAGTTAATTTGTTTCCACCACGTGGAGCTCACATCTGCAACATTAAAGGTTTCACCACCCAAGATTCCTACCAACTTCATGTAATCCCCTTGTGATTTTTGTATCCCCTGATTCCAGTACCAATCACCAAGTTGAAAGGAGGAATGGTTGGGATAGGAATGATATTGAGAGTTACTGTCCGAAGCAGTGGGTGAATGGTGTTGTTCTTCAGTCACCGGTGCGCTACCAGGAATAAAGGAAAGATCTGCCAGGGTGATATATTCTTCCGGATCGTGAGATGGAGGTGTAGAGGAAAAATATTGGCACACTAGGCTGAAGATGTTTGGACGTGTGCAGAATACATAGTGTGATGACATGACTGGACTTTCATTGGAAGTCACAACTCGACCAACAGATATGGGAGGTAGGGCATGGATGGCCGAGGGCACGGTAGGTGGAGGCTGAGGAAGTATGTCCCTGAATTGTTTGGGCAGCTGGCGATTCTGTCATCTTGATTGACATTGCGCCAAGCTCATATCCTCTTCTTCAATTTCCCCTACTTCATCATCAGGAGGAATGGTCCCTCCTACAGGAGCTAGGAGGGGGTTGAGCAGAGGAGCACCAGCAATTTCAGACTGTTTGGGTGTTGTCTGACAGCTGGCTTCCCCCAAAGACAGGAGATTGGGGGACACATTTGGCGATTGAATAGATGAATCAATGACTCCCACAGGATCATGCTCTTTGGAGAATGTTCCCACCTTTTTCCTGTGGCTGACAAAGTCTTTGAACAAATACATAGCTGATGACAGACGCTTCTTTGTACAAGTGCATGAATGCTGATGTTGGCTGAAGTGATTTTGTGCAGTAAAGGTACACTTGCACATGCAGGTGTAGGCGGATGCCAACATGGCAGAAACAATTTCTGTCTGTGGAGGCTTTATGTGAAGCCCATGCGATGGGGAACTGACAGCTGAATAGCAGGGTTGAGATGGCGAGAATGTTATGATGGCGAGAATGTTATGATGGCGGCATGGCTGCCAAATATGGAGATTGCAATGGCGCAGGGATGATGCAAGACAAGCGTACATGTATATAAACGCTGAACATACAGGATCAGTCATCTTCCATCAAACTCTGAAATGTCCGCACCATCTTCTACATATTCTGAAGACTCGACACTATCCATGGAATTTTAATTCGTGGCCAACCCCAAGGTTGTAAGGATGCTTGTGATGATCCTCATTGCCTGCCACAGTATACTTCACTACCATGGTGAAATGGGAGAGCTAGCAACGTTCCAATGGTATATGGATGGTTTACATGAATAGAAATTTGTCACTCACATGCGCACCTGCTACAGGCCAACTGACCGATATGGTTATAAAAGACACCCATCACGATTTCAAGATTATCATGAGGCGCACAAATTTTGCTACCCGTGTTGCCTCTGCGCAATGGGTGGCCAATATGTTGAGGCATCTATATTGCCACGCCCTGTAGGGGTCTACCGAGGGCAATACATTGCTGAATGTGTGACCAGCACTTGTGGGTACATGTGTCAGTGATGTCATTTAAATATGAAGAACCATGAAAGTACTTACTTTTGGCCAGTGAACATCGAAAAATTCATTGGGAAAGCCTATGTACCTTCAGTATATTATCGTCGCAGAGGTACGCTTGATTGATGCACATATGGAGGCAGACTGCTAACCAATCGGTATATATGCTTAGAAAGCATAAGCATTACATAGGCAATGATATGGCTGATACCTATTTCCTAGCACATCAGTGCTAGTTAAATTAAGTGTATATATATATAATAATATTATACCTGTCATTTTCTTGGTATATGTTGTGCGATATACACCCATCCAGGACAGATTTGGACCCAAAGTGTGCTAAGTCTGTTTATATTCAGTCAAAAAATATTCATCATATGGAGTAGGAGTTGCCCTACCAACACTCTGTCGCACTCATGTGCTGAAATCATGGCATTGAAACTTGTATTTTGGGTTGAGAGTAGACCCTTGGTACTATATTTGAATTTTTACCACTAAATCCCCAATTCCTCTAGAATATGCATTACAACAATGCTACGTCATCTATTTCGACACTTGAGAAAAAATCACTATGAGTTACTATGTCTACGTGGTCAAGAGAAAGATGGAAAGACGTTCAAGTTCAAGTTATGGGGAATATATAGTGACTGACTGTAGAATTAAAACTCAGCCAGCAACACGCGAAACAGTCAACAACGCCAGACTTCTAATTTCATCCAAGGGCAAAATGTGTCATGTGGTGTGGGTTTCGGTGGTATCCATGCTATTGCATCCACTACGTCATGCTGTGTTGTTGTGTGTTGGGGTTCATATTGTATGGCTTGGTACTGTACATGTGCTTTCTTTAGGAATGCATAAATATTGCACAATGATGCATGAATGCACAGCATGATCTTGATGTCAGGTGACCTGACAGATTTCGAGAACATTCACAAGGTAACATAGTTAGAGTACATACTATTTCTGTCCTAATATTCTAGCATGTACTAGTATGTGGGTGTAAAAGACCTGATGCTTGTAGAACACCTGCAGGGATGTTTGTATGCATGGAACACTCCGATATATGTTTTGTGAGCTGGTGGCTGATGGCTACCCCTGTCATTCTCTGCCTGTTGCAAAAAGCTCAATGACTGCTGTGACTGATTGGCATACATCAGCTTAATGTCAGTGCGAGATGGCTGAGTGAAGGAGCATTACTTACCCCTTTCGGGCTGCGGAACTGGAGCACGCTTGGTAAATCATCACTTTGGGAGTCTTGTCGATCAGACAAGGACACTTCTTTGTTGAGACTGGCACCGAGTTTGACTTCCTGGGTAATCAAACTGAGAAATATGAATATGGTGTTTGATGAGGTGTTTGGTGAATGACTTACACTCCCAAGATAGTATTTACATAGACTATGACATGTGATGAGCATGTGCGCAAGGTGAGCAGGTAAAAAAACTCACTCCTGGGTGTGTCCAATCAAACAGACCAGTTCCAAGGACAGGAGCAATCGTCCAGAACGAGTTCCAGAATAACAGATAAGTATACTCAAATATGCTTTTGGAGAAAAGTCAGCAGCTATGCAAGATTGAGACAAAGTGCATATCTCACTAAAATGAACTCCATCCATGATAGATCTGGAAGCACCACACAACACCAATACAGGCAATGTTCTTATAGAAGAAGTTGACAATCCTACAGTCAAAAAGTATCAGTACCAGCATCAAGGACAGATATCAACGAACTCACATAATTCCATCATGAGCATAAGACCAGTGACCATGGACAAGAAGCAATTTCTTGAGGAATCGGAACTGTTCTATTATGAGCAACACGTCCAAGATTGAGTAAAATTACGCACCTGTGCAATAGCATAGTCCAATGAGTTGACAGCTTGGAGACCCTCCTCACCACTAATGCCTATACCAACATCCGCAGCCTGGGTCATGATTACATTGTTTGTGCCATCACCAAAAGCAAGAGTCATAACGCCAAGACTGTCCTTGACCATCTTGACCACGAGCACTTCTGTAGTGGAGAGATACGACAACAGATAACACCCTCGCATTGGGTAGCAAGACGGAGAAGAAGAGCCTTGTGGTCGTCATCTGTAAGGGCGTAGTCCAGCGCAGCACCATCAATGATGGGTACAAATCCCCCAGGTCCATCACCGTTGTCATCTTCAACAATTTCACAAACTCCCGCACTTAGTCGCTGCATAGGGAAAGCACTGGCAGGTTCTGTTGATGGTGATTTAGACACACTAGTGACGAGGCCATGTTCATTGAGTGTGCTGCCGTCCAGGAAGAACTCCTCCACCGCCTGAATCACCTGTTGTTGAACCGGACGGTTGCTACCACGGATGACAATGATATTGGACGACTCTGCAATAAGATTCGTACTGCACCCGATAGTTGCATCAAAGATTTGTGAGACAGACTCATGAAAATGGGAATAAATATGCACCGATGGCAGTCTTGAGCTTGTCACCGGTGAAGGAACTAAGTCTGACTGCGGTGTGCGCAATCAATCTCTAGATGTGAGATCAACAACACTGCTGGTGAGGCAGTATGTCGGGTCTCGCTGCGCCTATGCTGCTATGTCTGAGACAGACGCGTTCGACCCTAAAGGGGACTGCTACCACACACAGAACCAGGAATAAAGAGAACTCAAGTAGACAGGGGATGCGCACAAGGATATAGAAAGGCGCAAAGTGCGTGATGAGAAATGCGCAGCAAGCGGAATGCGGGAAGGCGTGCACCTATGGTGCGCTAGGGCGCGTGAAGGCGCGCAAGTGATGCGGAAGGCAAGGAGCAGTGTAGGGATTCGTAATGAGCGTGAAATGACGTGAGTGAAAGCGAGCGCGATGTAAAGCGAGAGCAAAGGCGAAGCGGACAAAAGGCAAGGCTTGATTAGGCGATCTAATCTAAGCCAAAATGCGATAACCACAGGGCGCGCGCCCTAATGGTGACTACTACTCTAAAGTAAAACCCAAACACTAGGGAAGTACAGTAAAGGGAAGTAATGAATAGTAGCGCTACCATCAGGCTTTATACTAAGTAAGATCTCATCGGATGCAGAAGGGATAGGGAGAACATGTGTGATAGTATGTAATGACATGTAATAGCGCTGCAGTCCTTGTTACACTTGTGCAGCATGTAGTATGACGTACTAGAGGGGTGCTCGGACATGGATTGGTCCTCCTGGTTGATAGGCGATAGAGCGCGGGAACACGCGCTAAGCGCAGGCGCGGGAAAGCGCGCGCCTTTGGCGCGCTATACAGGGAAGTGTCATGCAACTCCATAGTGCGAATGATCAATTGACAGCTCGTGTAAATATGGCCTTTTCATGCCCACAGAATTATGATTCCTTACACCGGTAGCAACCCAGATTTTGATTCCTGCGAGTTTGAGTCTGGCACGCTATCCTGCCAATCTTCAATGGCAGTGGCACTGAGCAGTCGCAGATCGCGCTCCATCTCATTACAAAATGCTTCAATCTTTCCTTCACAATCATCCAGGCCAGTGGAGGCTTCATGATAATGCTCAGACCAGGCCACATATTCATCCTTTGCACAAACCCTTTAGCCGAGTGGGAGTATGAGTCAAATCCAACTTACCTTGTATGCTAGAGTCAGCGTCCTCAACCCAGAATTCGCAAAGTCCTCCAGATGCATCTCAGTCACCCATTTCCAATCATCGCCACCAGCCTTAAGCTGCTCAAAGATGACATTATCCATGCCTCTCATGAGCAACAACAATATGCCGTCTTGTTCATCCAGTTTCTTGACAATGACGCTCATCAGTTTCTGGGCACTCATGAACTCCAGAATATTAAGCAGTTCATACTGCTCAATCTCCCTCTCACATCTGCAAAAGATGAACCCGCAGTGGCTTGGACAAGGGCAGCTTCGTCAGGTGATTGTGCTTTGTACTCGATGGCACCTGTCGCAGGATTGACAGCAGTTAAAATGGTATGACAAAGTGCCAAGATGGAGAAAAAGCCATTAAGTGAGCGTGCTCGTGTAGCATTTTCCGAATCTGGTTCGGCTTCTACCAGATGTGCAAGGTCTTGAGAAAGGTGCTCGTCCCTGACTTGGAAATGCTTAAGGACGCTGCTGGAGAGCTTGTTGACAGCAGCATTTGCAGCAGGCGGAACAGCAGGATCATCCCCACATGCGGAGGTCGAGGCATGGGAGGAGTCGTTGCTGATTTCACAAACGAGTTCCTGACCTGGGGGATCACCATGATACATCGTTCCCACGATGGAACACTCTCTAAAGACCATAGAATTCTACAAAGAACATTAAACAGTGATATAGATAGGCCACAGCAAGCGCACCTGTGTCAGAGTGCTGGTTTTGGCCGACAATATACTCTATCTGCCCAAGGTCATCAGGCAAATGGTAACTCTGGGTGATGGTCGGTTTGTTCTTCTCTGCATAAAAATGTCATGATCGAAGTAGATGAAGAGCACTTGACATGTCTTCACAGACTTTATTGGGATGTACAAGGATATGGGCACAATATTTCGGAACCTGGTATGATTGGTGAGTTGTAGATGAAAGAGAGGATCATGAACACAAATGTGATCAGCACAAATGCCCAAGTAATCAGTCGGTTGATCTTTGGGTTATCACTAGATTCATCATCGTCATATAGCAAGGGGCACCTTCTGGGTATTGTGCTGCTTCGACCTTGGAATTGGCGATACCATACACAACTGCCATAATGGCCAGAAGAGAGCCAGATTTGCTAGGTTGAAAGCGGAGTATTGAGATACAGAAGACCTGAGATGGAAAAGACTTACACCTGTGGGTTGATCTGCCTGTCCACTTGACTCTGCTTACTAGGCATACCACCAGAATTCAGAATGATCTTGGTATTGACACCAGTGAAAAGAACAACACCAATGACCCATATTTTCACCGGTATGCCCAAACATATGATACTCACCCTCCTCCATCAAATCCATGTGATTGTACTCAATATCAGGATCCTGCTTGGTTGTGGCATCTGCCTCTATGTCTTCCTGTTCTGGACGCTGTCTTGGAATGACACCGCTGGCAAAGGTTTGACTCTTTTTACCATTCATGTTTGGGTTAACACAATCGCTGCCCATAAGGATGTGAGCCTGAGAATGATTGACCTGATGGTCTGACCGGTGGCACTTGATGTCCTCATAGCCATCCTTTATAGCTGTAATACTGAGCACAATAAGGATGGGTATGACTACCAGACCCAGAGAGATGGTTGAAAACTTGGGAAAGAACTGTAGGATTGCTATGAATGCAAAGAAGCTGGAAGAAGTGGTTAGTCACTGGAGGCGGTGTAAACAATGAAGACATACATATTCACTGTTTGAATGAACTTGTTCTAGGAGATTTCTAGGCAGAAATGTTATGATCGTGTACTTGGATGAAATGACACAGTGAGTAAACACAAGTGCTGGCCTGTTCATCATTCAAGGTGTACAATACTAAGCACTTGAACACTTTTCTATACTTCAAAAAGGTATTCCTGTCTACCAATTTGTGCAACTTGTCAATCTTTATGGGGTACTGAATCAACACAATAGCTTCATACCATGCAGCACGCCGATCAAACGAGTAGACGAGAGATGCCGCAGAGGGCTAGTTAACCATGCGAGGTGCAGGATGCCCCACATCAGATCCTAGTGCAGAATGCACCAGCCTTTGATGAGTCTCCAGAGACTGGCATGTTATTGTTGATGGAATATTTTGGAGTGACTGCATGTCCTGCTCACAATAAATCGACATCCTATTAACTCATTCCTATGACAGATAATGTTAGTTTGAAATATGCAGAGATAAAAAGACTTACAGCACCAAGGTTTTTGCATGCGTTGAGCAAAGTGTTGGTGAACTGGCTGATTGTCTGATCGCTGACTCTGGTGCAACTAAGGATCCACCAGGACGGTGGACTCTTCGGCTCATGGAAATGACATTCCATGAACCATTTCGTGGTTGCTGTAGGCCAAGAATCAGGTCATTGTGCCCCAAGCAATCTGGTGTTCTGAACTTACCACCAGTCTACTAGAGGTAGTGAATTTTGGTATTGAGAGGACATGCCCATGACTGAGATAGGGTTGGGAGATAGAGTGATCCCAGCGTCACGCGAGAATGGGGAATTTTGATAACCTGATGCCTGTACAAACAGTCAATTAAACGTATGAAATGATGAACGTGGTACATACCAAGCACTGATAAACACCAGGTGATCCGGTGGGTTCTTGAATAAGAATTGACCATTGAGGGCAAGAATACACATCTCCACTAGGATGACCTCATCGCGATCTTTCGATCCAACCCGAATACTTACCGATGATGTTTGGATAGCTTAGTTGGCGCCCCCCAAGTGAACTGATCAGATCAGAGCACATACACCAGCAATAACATTGCCAAATGATTTGATGGCATGGTAGGTCTCAGTGGAGACCAAAGACCATTCTGTGAGCTCAATACTGCATAACTGTCAGTATAAGTCATATTTGATGAATTTATGTCTTGATTTCATCATGACACAGGGTATGTATTGTAAGAATTATGCTAAGGATGATATTCATGCAAAGCAGTGTACATAATGTACTGTGGTATGTTTCGATTGGGTTCCATCAGACATACCTGATTGAAATGAAGAGTTATGGTAACTGTAGGTGTGATTGCAATCTTGACTATGCTGTCCTTAGTAGAGCAAGAGGATATAGGTTGAATAAGCCCGCAATGATCCCCATCCAGAATCAGGACATGCTGATTCTTCTTGCATAGAGGAGCTGGGCTCAGGTCACTGGCAGGGATGTGATAGTGTGTGATTGCAGCACCTGCACTGTTGGATGTGCAAAATGCTGCGACACATCCCTTGGGTACAGGTCCATTCTCACTGCAGAAAGGGTTGGGACAAGCCATGAACACAAAGCACTTGTTCAACCTGCCACCCATGAAACTCGGAGAAACTTTCAACACCACATGGTAATTGAAGAACTTTGATGAAAAGTCCTTGGACATCAACCAAGGAAGTGGGCCTGTCATAAAATAAGTCGACTTTATGATACCACAATCAG
>Ga0310811_10009618_pt1 | contig 12490 bp, 11 predicted proteins | sample YCmetagenome_FD_207642 | JGI IMG/M metagenome (GOLD analysis project Ga0310811, IMG submission 207642) | Soil microbial communities from experimental microcosm in Duke University, North Carolina, United States - YC | ecosystem: Engineered > Artificial ecosystem > Soil microcosm > Unclassified ... | reverse complement strand
GAAATGTTAAGCAATATCTGGAAGGCGAAGTACTGGAGGCAGTATTCCGCAAGGTAAATAACTATAACATCAAACCTAAAACAGCCTAAGCTAATGGATCTGTTTTCGTTAAAAAACAAAACCGCTATTGTTACCGGTGCGGTTGGCCTTATTGGCAAAAAGCACTGCGAGGCGCTGGCGTCCGCAGGAGCTAACGTGATAGTTGCTGATATAGATGAATCAGCCTGTCAGACATTTGCGTCTCAATTAGGCGAACAGCATCTTGGCTTAAAGGTTGATGTTACTGATGAGAATTCTTTAAAAGAGGCTCGTGATAAGGTCATAGAACGATACGGCACCATTGATGTGCTTGTAAATAATGCGGCCATTAATGATATGTTTGAGAACCCGGGTCTGGCCAAAGATCAATCTGCATTTGAGAATTACCCACTGAGCTCGTTCCGTAAATCGCTGGATGTAAACGTAACCGGTGTTTTCCTGGCATCACAGGTTTTCGGTGCCGTAATGGCGGAGAAAGGTAGCGGCAGCATCATCAACCTGGCATCAACCTATGGTATGGTTGGCCCCGATCAAAGCATTTACCGTGACAAAGAAGGTAATCAAACTTTCTTTAAATCAGCAGTATACCCGGTAACCAAAGGCGCGGTGATCAACTTTACACGTTTTTTGGCAGCGTATTGGGGTAACAAGGGCGTGCGGGTAAATACGCTTTCGCCCGGAGGAGTTGAAAATAACCAGGACGAATTTTTTGTACAAAATTATTCAGCTAAAACATTGCTGGGCCGCATGGCAAGCGCCTCTGACTACCAGGGCGCATTGATATTCCTGGCCAGCGATGCATCAGCTTATATGACCGGCGCCAACCTGGTAGTAGATGGCGGCTGGACGGCAATTTAAAAGACAACCCCTAATATTTGAGAGCCATGACATCACAAAAAACATTAAGCATTAAATTATTGCTGACAGATTGCGACGGAGTACTGACTGATGCCGGAGTTTACTATGGCGAATCAGGTGAAGAGCTTAAGAAATTTAACATGCGGGACGGCATGGCCGTTGAACGTATGCGCAACCTTGCCAATATCGATACCGGCATCATTACCGGCGAATTGTCCCCTTCGGTTGCTAAAAGAGCAGAAAAGCTAAAGATCACAGAATTGCATTTAGGTTCAAAAGATAAACCGGCCGTGCTTAGAGAAATAATGGAGCGCAAAGGTCTGCAAGCTTCGGAAATTGCTTACATCGGCGATGACTGTAACGACCTGGGCATTATGAATTTAGTTGGCTTTACTGCTTCGCCATCGGATGCTCTGCCATTCGTAAAAGAAAAGGTTGACTATATATGCTCAGCAAAAGGCGGCGAAGGCGCATTCCGGGAATTGGCCGAAATGCTCATCGAAGCCCGTACAAGGCAGGAAGTTGCAGAGCCACAATTAACCATTAAGGAAAACTATGATGAGATTGGCCAGCATCCACAAATGGTGGATAAAACTTACAAGTTAAGCACTGGTCAGCGTATTGGGCCGGGTGAAGCTTGTTATGTGATTGCGGAGATTGGGATCAATCACAACGGCTCATTAGAGATAGCAAAAAAGCTGATTGATGAAGCAGTTGCAGCGAAGGCAAATGCTGTTAAGTTCCAGAAACGTACGCCAGAAATTTGCGTACCGAAAGACCAGTGGGAAGTAATGCGTGATACACCCTGGGGCCGTATGTCGTACATCGACTATAAGCGTAAAACTGAATTCGGTGTAGTAGAGTACGCTGCCATCGATCAATACTGCCGTGAATTGGGAATCGACTGGTTCGTATCTACCTGGGACGTAGAAGCTGTTGACTTTATGGAACAGTTTGATACGCCGATCTATAAATTGGCCTCTGCATCGCTGACTGATTTTCCACTGATCAAACGCATTTTATTTACCGGCAAACCGTTAATGCTTTCAACTGGCATGTCCAACATGCGCGAAATTGGAGAAGCTGTAAAACTGGTAAGGGATTTTGATGAGGATTATCCGCTTTTCGTTGCTCACTCAACGTCAGCTTATCCATGCAAACCAGAAGAGTTGAACCTGAAAATGATACAAACCCTGGCCAAGAAATTTCCGGGCGTACCGATCGGTTATTCTGGCCACGAAACTGGTTTGGCTACTACGGTTGCTGCTGTTACTTTGGGTGCCACTTTTGTGGAAAGGCATTTTACATTAGATCGTGCGATGTGGGGATCAGATCATGCTGCTTCAGTCGAGCCTCAGGGTTTCCAGCGCTTAGTTCGCGATATCCGCGATGTAGAAACAGCTGCTGGCGATGGCGTTAAAAAAGTTTATGAATCAGAACTTGGCCCAATGAAAAGGTTACGTGTGTATATCAGCGACGAATATAAGCAGGGACAATAATTAGCGGATGGATCAATCGAAATTATTAGCCATAACAACCACTATACTGATCTGCTGGGTGATATTCATCATCGCATGGGAACGGATATCGCCCTACAGAAAAGGATTGCCGTTTTTCAGGGAAGGCTTTTGGGTGGATTTGGTGTGGTACACCATAATCCAGAGCTATTTTCTGAAGATCCTGATATTCGATTATATCATAGCACCGTTACAACATCACTTCGACTGGTCGGGCTTTCAGTTTATCAAAAGCTGGTCGGTAACGGAGCAGGTTTTGTTTTTCCTGGTAACGCATGACCTGTATATCTACTTGTTCCATCGATTGCAACATGCTAATAAAGTTTTATGGCGAACCCATGAAGCGCACCATTCAGGTAAAGAAGTTGATTTCCTGGCTGGATCACGTTCGCATATAGTGGAGATCATTATTAATCAAACCATCGAGTTTGCCCCTATCGTTATTTTGGGTGCTAACCCGATGGTAATTCCAATCAAAGCTTTATTGGATGCGATGTTTGGTATGTTTATCCATGCGAACATTGATGTAAAACTTGGCAAGCTAAAGTACTTCCTCAATTCGCCTGAACTGCATTTGTGGCATCACGCTAACTACCGCGAGGTTTTTCATGCTAACTTTTCGACCAAATTTTCCTTATGGGATCATTTTTTCGGGACAGCTTATGACCCGGGGCACAAACCCGGCGACAAGCGTGAGAACTGGGGATTATACTATGATTATCCAAAAGATTATTTTCTACAGCACGCTTTTTCGGTAAAACGTTTCGATGAGCAGAAATTTCTCCGCTACCGGTGGTTTAGTTGGTATTATAACTCGCGGCCGCGAATGGTTGGCTGGTTAAGCAGCAAATGGAAGTTATTCCGGAAACTTAACCCGGTTACTGAAAAGCTGGAATATAAGACTCCTGATGATCTACCTCGTGAGCCGATTGAGTTGAAGCCCATACAAGAAGATTATATATTTTACGACAAATAATTCAAAAATTGGCCTGGCTATATATCGTCATCGCTGCCGCATTCGAAGCTGCGTGGACCTTCTCGGTGAAGTACATGAAATTCAGCGAGATCAAAAATTTGCAGTTTTCCACTTTTTATAAAATGAGCGGGGGCCTGCCGGTCATCTTACCGATATTGGGATATATCATTTTTGGCATCTGTAATATTTATTTCTTTTCGCTTGCGATTAAACAATTACCGACAGCTACTGCCTATGCTGTGTGGACAGCTGCCACGCTTATCATGATCAAAATTGCCGAGATACTGTTCTTCCAACAACGTTTTTCATTACTCGAATTATTCTTCATTACGCTGATCATGGTGGGGATACTTGGACTTAAGTTTTATGGCACTTCACTAAAGTAACACCATAAAAGAGTTAGATGTTCTTTGTGAACTCTGTGGAAAACTCTGTGCTCTCAGTGGTTAATTTTACCACAAAGAACACTGAGAAAGAGCGCAAAGTACACAGAGTAGATTTAAAACAAGCGGAGAATAATTAATTATAAGTCTGTCGAGCAGGTCACCTCTCCCATCTCGCGGATATTACTATGCAGGGCATCCAGTCTTGTCAAAACACGATTGTAAGCATCACCTCCTAATAAAAGATGTACAGGCGCAATCTTTTGCCCCGCTATTCTAATGATTGCTGCTGCAGCTTTTTCAGGGTCACCAGGTTGTTGGCCATCTCTTTTCATGTATGCTCTACGGGCTTCGGTGATGTCACTGTAATCATCGATCGGATTTTGAGCAACCGCAATCGATTCCCCATTCAGGAAATTGGTGCGGAATGAGCCAGGAGAAACACAGGTAACCTTAACGCCCAAATGTTTTACATCCTCGGCCAATACCTCGCTCAATGTGATTACTGCGGATTTCGCAGCGCAATAAATTGACCAACCCATCCCCGGAGCAAAGCCGCCCGAAGAAGATATATTGATGATATGCCCAGAGCGCTGTTCGCGCAGATATGGCATTACGTTTCTTACCACATTCAAAGTAGCGAACACATTGATATCGAATGCCTTGCGGGTTTCTTCGTCGCTGAGTTCTTCGACCGCGCCGCCAATGCCATAACCTGCATTGTTGATCACTACATCAATCCGGCCAAATTCTTCATAAGTATGTTGAAGCGCCAGCGATACGCTGCTTTCATTAGCCAGATCGACCTGCAATGGTAAAAAGTTACTTTCATCACGGTTTACTGCTTTAGCTAATGCTTCCTTATCGCGGGAAGTAGCAGCCACAAAATGACCGGCACAAAGCAATTGTTTCACAATGCTTAGTCCGAAGCCTTTTGATGCACCGGTGATGAACCATACTTTTTTCTTACTGTCGGTTTCTGTTCTTGTCTTCATAGACAGCAAAATTAAATCAACAGCAAAGGCAAAGCATTACATTATTCAAACCAATGGTTACGAAATTCAAACATTTCTGAAAGTAGTCGGTGTCAGCTGGGTCTGTTTTTTGAAGAAGTTATTGAAGTGGGTAGGCTCTTCAAAGCCCAGGCAATAGCCTATCTCGGATACATTCCAATCGGTATGCTTGAGCAAAGATTTAGCTTCGCGCAGCAGGCGTTCAGCTATATGATCAGTAGTAGTTTTACCAGTAGTTTCACGTATGGCCCGGTTCAAATGATTCACATGAACAGAAAGCTTTTGGGCAAAATCATTGGCCGACCGCATTTCAAAACGTTGCGAAGGCGCCTCAATAGGAAACTGACGTTCAAGTAGTTCTGTAAATACCGAAGTTATTCTGGATTTTGCGTCGATGTGTTTATACAGATTTTCAGATGGCTTGGTTTTTAAAGCATAATAAGCCAATTCGGTGATGTAATTCTTGATCAGCTCATATTTAAAATCGAAATCTGAATTCAATTCATCAAGCATCTTCATAAATAGCGTGGCGACATAATCCTCCTGCTCTTCATTCAATGCATAAATAGGCTTTCCCCCCATCGCAAAAACAGGCAAATCGCTCAATCCGCCGCGAAACCGGCCAGTGAAAAACTCATCGGTAAAAATGCAAAAGAAGCCGGAACGGTGATCAACCAGCGACTCAAAAGTATACGGCACCTGGGGATTAAAGAACATCAGCGAAGTGCCTTTTAGTTGGATGCTCCGGTCGGCATAATGCAATATCCCTTCGCCACGCGTTAAGCTGATCTTATAATAATTACGGCGGCTATAGGTCATCTGTTTACCTGTAGGCACCGTGTGGTTATCCATTTTGAACACATTAAAATGCCCGATGTTCTGCTGAACATTATCCGGCATCCATTCGAATTTGTTCTTATAAAAATCTTCGATAGTCTCTATTGACATACAAACAAAATTACAAAATTCAAACAAATAAGCAAAAAACAATGTCATACTAACGACATAATTTTTTTACATGTATATTGGCATTGCCAATTAATAATCTATGAAAACCTTAAAAATCGCTGCTCTATTACTCTTATTTTCTGCCGCAACAGCGGTCAACGCACAAACTGATTCAGCTGCAAAAGTTAAAGCAGCCAATAAATGGGTAAAAAGCCACGAATGGGCTAAAGACCTGAAAATTAAGCCAGACGCTTCTATCAACAGTGTAGAATTCATGAAGCAATACGAAAGCGATAAGGCGTTATGGGATAAAGTTTTCAGCTTTTTAGGCGATAGCAAACTGGCCACCATGGCTCCGGGAAAATACCCGATTGATGGAGACAATGCCTATGCGATAGTTACTTCAGGACTTTCAAAAAAACTGGAAGATGTGAAATGGGAATCGCACAAGAAATATATCGACCTCCACTATGTGATCTCGGGTAAAGTTAAAATCGGTGTCGCTCCTGTATCGAAAGCCACGGTAACTGAACCATACAATGAAACCCGCGACGCTGCCAATTATAATGTCGATGGCAAATTTCTAACTGCCACACCGAAAGAGTTCTTCTTATTCTTCCCGCAAGACGCTCACCGCCCGGATATTAAGGTAGATGGCGTTGATAGTTTGAGGAAGGTGGTGATCAAGATCAAATACAAGGAATAACAAAAAAGCTCTTTAATAGAACATTAAAGAGCTTTTCCACTATTTAATCAAGTATTATTTCCAGCCGCCGCCAAGAGCTTTATACAGCTCAGATACGGCACTTAATTCTGATCTTTTAATAGAGGCTAATTCCAGTTCGCTTTGCAAAACATTGCCTTGCGCGGTTATCACTTCTAAATAATTAGCCATACCGTTCTGGAAAAGCAAATTAGAGTTGCTGGTCGCTTTTTGAAGTGTCTTCAGACGATCTTCGGCTATAGTCTGTTGTGCTTTCAACTTTTCTATTTTAACCATGGCGTCAGACACTTCGCCAACAGCAACTAATACAGTCTGCCTGAATTGGATCACTGTTTTTTCACGGTTTACTTTGGCTACCTCATAGTTTGTTTTTAGAACCTTATGATCCAGCAACGGCTGTACAAGACTCCCCCCTACTATACCAAATAATGATGCAGGGATATTAAACCAATTACTTGCCTTGAAAGAGTTAACACCACCTTGTGCAGTGATCCTTAAAGCAGGGTACATTTCGGCTTTGTTGATGCCCACATTGGCATTAGCAATGGTCAATGCCAGTTCCTGGCTCCTCACATCTGGCCTGCGGCTCAGAATAGCTGAAGGTACGCCGGTCGAAAGATTATCTGCAAAATGAATATCATTCAACGAAGCTGACCTATCGATCTTACCGGGCAATGAGCCTGCTAAGATCTGCAGTGCGTTTTCCTGCAAAGTAATATCGCGTTCAAACTGAGGCACCAGTTCGGCAGCAGCCTGGCGTTGAGCTTCGGCTTGTTGCACTGCTAAAGATGTCACCTGCCCAGCATCAAACTGCAATTTGATAATGCGAAGGGTGCTGTCATTCAGGTTGACATTCTTTTTGGCGATACCCAACTGATCGTCCAGCATCAGCAGGTTATAATATCCCTGCGAAACACTGGCAACGATATTGGTTTGTACAAGCTTCTTAGCCTCTGCAGTTTGCAGGTAAGTAGCAACGGCAGTTTTATTCTGGTTTTTAATCTTACCCCAGATATCAGCCTCCCATGAAAGGGAAGCATTGGCCGAATAATCTTCGATATGCTTGGTTTTGATACCTGCCTGCGACAGGCTCAGGCCATTCAGGCTATTGTCTGACGGCCGGGTAGTATTGGCAGTCACACCAAGATCGATCTGTGGTACATTGTTCCATTTAACCTGTTTAACCAGCAGATCAGAAGCCTCCAGGTTTTTGATAGCGATCTGCATATCATAGTTCTTTACAATCGCGCTATCAATCAGTTTTTGAAGGGTAGCATCAGTAAAGAAATTTTTCCAGGGTATATCTGCAACACTGCTGGTATCAGTTGTTGCAGCCACATTGCCAAAACTTTCCGGCAACGCAGGTTTGGGTGTTTCGACATTTTTCGAAACTGTACAGGCGCTCAGTACTACCAGAGCCAAAGCTAACCCGCTTATATATGTTTTCATTGTCTTATTCAATTTAAATTATACAGTTTCTGCTTCTTCGATGGCAGGCACATGATTACCGTTCATATCCTGGTCTTTGTCAATTGCTCCACCATTCAATACAGCCACCGGTACGCCGCTTACTCTTTCCTGCAAGCGCTGGAAGATGACAAACAATACAGGTATGATAAACAAACCAAGTATTACTCCTGAAACCATCCCACCTGCGGCACCAATACTGATAGAGTGGTTACCCTGGGCAGATGGGCCTGTTGCTATACTCATCGGGAATAAACCGAAAACGAATGCAAGTGATGTCATTATGATAGGCCGTATCCTTAGCCTTGCCGCTTCAAGAGCCGATTGCACCAAACTAAGGCCCGCCCTTCGGCGTTGCACGGCAAACTCAACAATCAGGATCGCGTTTTTGGCTAACAGACCGATAAGCATGATCAGTGCTACCTGCACATAGATGTTGTTTTCGATACCGGTTAAACCCAATACCACAAACACACCCAGTATACCTGTAGGTATTGACAATATTACCGCCAACGGCAGGATGTAACTTTCGTACTGTGCTGCCAGCAGGAAGTAAACGAATACCAAACACAACATAAATATGACACCTGACTGTCCGCCTGAGGAAATTTCCTCACGTGTTTGACCAGAAAACTCATAAGCAAATCCATTTGGCAGCTGCTCTTTTGCGGTCTCCTCTATTGCCTTGATCGCATCACCAGAGCTGTAGCCGGGTTTTGGAATAGCATTTACTTCGATAGAGTTAAACAGGTTATAACGTGAAGCAGTTTCTGAACCATAAACACGGGTCAGTTTAACCATGCTATTGATAGGGACTGTTTCGCCTGATTTATTCTTAACGAATACGCGGTCAATAGCCGAAGGGTCTGTCCTGTCGGCAATATCAGCCTCCACAATCACACGGTAATATTTACCAAAGCGGTTAAAATCCGAAGCTTGTGCAGTACCAAAGTAAGCCTGCATAGTTGACAGGATGTCTTTGACATTTACGCCCAACTGATTAGCCTTTTCGTCATCAATTTCTAGTTGGTATTGCGGATAATCTGCCTTATAAGAAGTAAAAGCAAAGGCAATTGCAGGTTTCTGCATTAGTTTTCCTATAAAGTTATTGGCTACGCCGCTAAACTTATCCAACCGGCCATTCGTTTTATCCTGCAGCATCACGTCCAGGGCTTCCACGTTACTAAATCCCGGAACAGTTGGAAAACTGAACACGAAGAAAGTACCGCCTGGTATACCGGCTAATTTCCCTCTTATTATATTTTGAATATCATCGATATTCTTAACGGCGCCCCTATCCTTACTAGGTTTTAATAACAGGAATATCTGCCCTGCTGACGGGCTATTGGATAACGTTAAGAAGTTAAACCCTGCCAGGGACATAACAAATCTTTGTGATGGTAAGGTATTCAGCTGTGCCTCGGCCTGTTTTAATATTTTATTGGTATTGCTTAGTGAAGTTCCGGATGGTGTTGAAACTGCAATAGCCACAAATCCCTGGTCCTCAGTAGGAATAAAGCCTGTTTTTGTTCTGTTTACCAGGAAAACTGTAACAGCAACAACCAATGCAAGCCCGGCCATACTGATCCATTTATTACGGATAAGAACTTTCAGCCCCCCAATGTACCTGTTGGTCATATAGTTAAAGCTGCCGTTAAAGCCTGCATAGAATTTCTCTACAAAGCTTTTCTTAGGCGCATCATGCCCACCTTGAGCATGCTTATTCTTTAAAAATAATGCAGCTAAAGCAGGGCTTAACGTCAGAGCGTTCACGGCTGATATAATGATGGCTATAGACATTGTCAACGCAAACTGTCTGTAAAATATCCCCGTTGAACCCGTCATAAAGCTAACCGGCAGGAATACAGCCGCCATAACCAGCGTGATAGATATAATTGCACCGCTTATTTCGTGCATGGCCCCGGTGGTGGCTGCCTTAGGGGTCAGGCTTGGATCACTTTCCATTTTGGCATGCACCGCCTCCACCACCACAATCGCGTCATCCACCACAATACCTATGGCCAATACGAGGGCGAACAGTGTTAGAAGGTTAACAGAGAACCCAAACAGGCTCATGAAGAAGAAGGTACCAATAATGGCAACCGGAACTGCTATGGCCGGGATCAATGTCGACCTGAAATCCTGCAGGAATATCAACACCACGATAAATACCAGCACGAATGCTTCTATCAGTGTATGTTCAACCTGATCAATTGATTCGTCAAGATCTGTTTTGGTACGATAAAACTGATTGTATTTGATGCCAGAAGGGAAATCCTTTGATAGTTTCACCATCAGTTTATCAATAGCGATTTGTATCTCGTTAGCATTTGAGCCCGACAATTGTATCACACCAATCGTAATACCATCGTGACCGTTCAAACGGTTGATACTACCATAGCTGTAAGCACCCAATTCAACACGTGCCACATCTTTTAAACGCAAAACTGAACCGTCCGCATTGGCACGGATAGCAATATTCTGATATTCTTCCGGTGTGGTAAGCTTACCTTTATATTTAATTACATACTCAAATGCTACAGGGCTTTGCTCGCCAAATTTACCGGGCGCTGCTTCCAGGTTTTTGTCCTGTATAGCGGCCATTACTTCGGCAGGAGTAATTTTGTATGCAGCCAGTTGGCCAGGGTTCAACCAAACACGCATGGAGTAGTCCTTAATACCACCAAATACCTGTGCAGAACCTACACCCGGGATACGTTTAAGTTCGGGGATGATATTAATTTGCGCATAGTTATTTACAAAGGTTGCATCATATTTTTTTGTATCATCTGAGTAAACACCAATAGCACCAATAAAGCTATTTTGCTGTTTGGTCGTGGTGATACCGTATTGTACAACCTCTGCAGGTAACTGGCTTGTTGCCTGCGATACGCGGTTCTGAACGTTTACAGCCGCCTGATCGGGGTTAGTACCTTGTTTAAAATAAACCGTGATGCCCAAAGTACCGTCATTACTGGCGGTAGAGGTCATATAGGTCATATTTTCAACACCGTTAATGGCTTCTTCCAATGAGGGTGTCACTGAACGAAGAATAGTCTCGGCGTTAGCGCCCGGGTACACGGCAGAAACCAATACCGACGGAGGGGCGATATTAGGGAACCGCTCTAAGGGCAGTTTTGTTAAGCCAAGAACACCCACTATCACCAATAAAATGGAGATAACAGTTGAGAGTACCGGCCTTTCTATAAATTTTTGAAACATGGCTTTAATTTTTAAATAGAAATTTTAATAAGCCCTCTCCTTTTGTCCGGAGGACTCCTTCGGAGAAGAGGGCTTGGGAAGGGCTTAGTTTTTTGCTACGACAGCTGCTTTATCCGCTGCTTTTTCCGGGTGAATCACCATACCTTCCTGTAAGTGATCGATGCCGCTTAAAACGATCTGGTCGCCAACTTTTACACCGTCTTTAACCAGGTAGTTGGTACCGGTTTTGCCGATAATTGTGATAGCCTGCTTTTTCACCTTGCTGCTATCGCCTACGATAAATACGAATACTTTATCCTGCATATCAACAGTTGCCGATTCAGGCACTATTAAAGCGTCTTTGTGTTGCAGGCTTAAACGAACTTTACCGGTGTTACCTGAACGAAGCAGGCCCTGTGGATTCTCAAAATTTGCTCGCAGTGTGATGGCGCCGGTAGTTTTATCAAACTGACCGTCTATCATATCTACCTTGCCTTGTTTAGCATATACGCTGTTATCGGCTAGTAATAATGATACTGATGGCAATTGTTTCAGTTTATCCTTCAAGGTTTGACCAGGGTATTGTTCTTTAAAATTGACAAAATCCTTTTCGCTCAGTGAGAAGTAAACATGCACATCGTGTACATCTGATAACTGGGTTAAAGCTTGTGTATCAGTTGGACCAACTAAGCTACCTTGCTTTCTTTCAAGTCTACCGATGTAACCATTTACAGGTGCCTTAATTAAAGTATATCCCAGGTTGATTTGCGCTGTTGAAACATTGGCTTTTGCCTGTTCGATATTTGCTTTAGCAACATCAAGGGCTGCTTTTGCGGTTTTCAACTGATATTCAGAAACCACTTTGTTTTGAACCAGTGGAGTCAGTTTATCTACTTCCAGTTGTGCATTGGCAGCAGCACTTTCCGCAGCATGTAAACTTGCTACGGTGTTATTTAAAGCAGCGCGGTAAGGCTGTTCGTTGATTTTAAATATTGGCTGACCGGCGGTTACGTAAGCGCCTTCATCAACAAATACTCTGTCCAACGTGCCGCTTACCTGCGGGCGGACTTCAACATTAACTGTGCCTTCTACCGATGCAGGGTATTCCTGGTAAGTAGTATCAGTACCCGCAGCTATAGTTGCAACAGGCAATGTTGGCGGCGGTGGCGGTGGCGGAGCCGCAGGGCTTGACGAACAGCTATATATGAAGAGTATAATCAAGCCTAAAAGAATAGCCATTGCAATGTTAAAGTATTTAGCATTGCTTGATAAGTGTGACAGTGATCGATTTTCCATTGTATTTATTTATATGTAGTATTAAACTTTTGTTAAATTAACGTTGTTTAATTATTTAACAGCGTTAA
>Ga0310811_10009617_pt1 | contig 12491 bp, 10 predicted proteins | sample YCmetagenome_FD_207642 | JGI IMG/M metagenome (GOLD analysis project Ga0310811, IMG submission 207642) | Soil microbial communities from experimental microcosm in Duke University, North Carolina, United States - YC | ecosystem: Engineered > Artificial ecosystem > Soil microcosm > Unclassified ... | reverse complement strand
AAAAGCCCGGCCGCGACCCGCGGCCCGAGTTCCAGACCGCGACCTTCGCCGAGGGCGTGCAGACCATCGGCGACCTGGAGCCCGGCATGGTCCTCGAAGGCGTCGTCACGAACGTCGCCGCCTTCGGTGCGTTCGTTGACATCGGCGTCCACCAGGACGGCCTCGTCCACGTCTCCGCGATGTCGAACACGTTCGTCGCCGACCCCCGCGACGTCGCCAAGTCCGGCGATGTGGTCAAGGTCAAGGTCCTGTCCATCGACATCCCGCGGCACCGCATCTCCCTGACCATGCGCCTGCAGGACGAGGGTGACGCGAGCGCGGGCGGCGGCAGGCCCTCTCGTGGTGACCGTTCTTCATCCCCCCGAACGGCCGGTGCTGACTCCGGCGGCTCCCGCCCCGCGCCAAGGCAGGGCGACCGCCAGGGCGGGGCGAAGCGCGATCCCCGCTCCGGCGGCCAGGGCAATGACGGCCGGGGTGGAGCGGGCGGCGACCGCAGGGGCGGACCCGGTGGCGACCGCAGGGGTACCCCTGGCGACCGCCGCGGCGGCGGCCAGGGCGCTGACAACCGGGGTGCCGGGGGCGACCGCAGGGGCGCCGGCAACTCCGGTGACCGCCGGGGCGAGGGAGGCCAGGGCGGCGACCGCCGCAACGCGCCGCAAGCCCCGGCCAACGGCGCGATGGCCGAAGCCCTCCGCCGTGCGGGCCTCGTCAACGACAAGGGCACCCAGACCGGCAAGCAGGACCGCCGCTCCAACCGCCCCTAGCTGTTATGCAACCGCTGCCGCCAGGCCCGGCGGTGGCGGCGGCTACGCCATTGGGCGTAGCAGGATCGCGGCCTGCTACGCCCAATCGCGTAGCAGGCCGCGCCACTGAGCGGAGCCTGGCCTGCGGGTAAAACTGTAGGATCACGCCATGGAACACCGCGCGGGCACGTTTCCCCTGCGTGTAGTGGCGCAAGATGTGGTGCTCGCGCTCTTCGTCACCGTGATGGGGGTGCAGGGCACAGCCGCGTTCGTTGCCAACCATGCGGCAGCGCGTCCGCTCACCGACTTCGGAAACCTCGGGTATGTGCTGCTGGTGGTGAGCGGCCTGGTTGTGGCGGTCCGCCGCCGGTGGCCAATCCCCGTGGTCGGCACCGCCGCGCTCGCTAGCTTGGTGTACTACGGCCTGAGCTTCCCAGATGGTTGGGGCTGGCTCGGCCTATTCGTCGCCCTGTACTCGCTCGCCGCCTACGGTGACGGGCGGCGGTCACTGGTGATCGCCGCTGCGGGCATCACGGCGCTCGCTACCGGATGGCTGCTCGCGGCGGCCGACATCCAGCCGCGCGCAGCCATCGGCTGGGTGTTCTTCCGCATCGGTGCGTCGGTCATGTGCGTGGCCCTAGGCGAGTCAGTGCGGTCCCGCCGGGTCATCGCGGCCGAAGCCGTGGAACGTGCCGAGCTGGCAGAACGGACCCGCGAGGAACAAGCGCGGGCTCGGGCCGACGCCGAACGGCTCCGGATCGCGCGCGAAGTCCACGACACCGTCGCGCACGCCATAGCGATCATCAACGTCCAGTCCGGGGTCACCGCGCACGTACTGGACAAGCGACCGGAACGGGCACGTGACGCGCTGCGGGCCATTGAGCAGACCAGTTCCCGGGCGCTGCAAGAGATGCGGGCCATCCTTGGGGTGCTCCGTGATGACGACGACGACCGGAAGCCGTACCCCGGCCTTGAAGCACTCGACGAACTCACCGCCAAGGCACGCGACGCCGGACTCGACGTCACGGTGGAGGCAACCTCGCCCGCGCCGCCGCTGCCGAGCGCCGTGGGCAGCGCCGCCTACCGGATCGTCCAGGAATCGATCACCAACGTGATCCGCCACGTCGGCCCAACCCGGGTGACGGTCGCGCTGCACCCCGGGACCGAAGTCTTGGAAATCCGCGTGACAGACGAGGGCCAGCGTGCCAGCCCGGGTGATGATCCCGCCCGCCCGCGCTCCTCCGCCCGCCATCCAGTCGGCAACCAGGCCGATGGTCCGGCCGAGCACGGCCGCGGGATCCTTGGCATGCGCGAGCGCTGTGAGCTGCTCGGCGGCGAGTTCGACGCTAAGCCGACGCTGGGTGGCGGGTTCGAAGTCACCGCCCGGCTGCCCCTCGTGCCTGCCGGGTCGAGCCTGTGAACAGCCCGTCGGCCATCACTCCGATCAAGGTGCTGCTGGCCGACGACGAGTGGCTCGTACGGTCCGGGTTCAAGCTCCTGCTCGACCTCGAAGACGACATCACCGTAGTTGGAGAAGCGGCCAACGGCGCCGAAGCCGTCAAGCATGCCCGTGCCGCCCGGCCCGACGTGGTCCTCATGGACATTCGCATGCCGAAGCTCGACGGAATCCAGGCCACGGCTCAGATCACCGGGATGCGCGGGCTTGAGGGCGTCCGGATCATCATTCTGACCACCTACGACACCGACGCCTACGTCTTCGAGGCTCTGCAGGCCGGCGCCAGCGGCTTCCTGCTCAAGGACGCCGGGCCGGCCGAACTCCTGCATGCGGTCCGTGTGGTGGCGGCGGGCGAAGCCTTGCTCGCACCGCGCATCACCAGGCGCCTGATCAGCCAGTTCACCGCGCGGCGGACGGCCGCCAAAGCCGCGGAGGACGTGCTCGCGGTGCTCACAGAGCGCGAACGGGAAGTGCTCGCGCTGGTCGGACGAGGCATGAGCAACGACGAGATCGGCGCCGAGCTGTTTCTCAGCCCGGCCACCGCGCGCACCCATGTCAGCCATGCGATGGCGAAACTGGGCGCGCGCGACCGCGCGCAGCTGGTCGTCATCGCCTACCAGACAGGACTGGTCAGCCCGGACGCGTGACCGCGGAGCGCATGCCCGCGGCGCGGCTACGACGACGAGCGCGGCCCGGCACGCGCTGCCTACGCAGATCTGCGTAGGAACTCCCGATCAGCGTCCGAGGACGCGCCCGGCCAGCGATCCGATGATCGTTTCCATGACAGACTGGAAGCAAATCCCCCTGACTGACACGATGGCCGCGCATGACGACCGTCGTGGCTCGCCTGGCGCACTGCGGCCGGGACCGCTGGGCCGGCTAGCGGGCCTGGCCTACCGCCGACGGGGAACCGTGCTGCTCGCCTGGGCGGTGGCGCTCGCCATCGCCTTCGGGCTGTCGGCGGCCTTCAAAGGCGCGTACGTAAACGACGGCAGCGTGCCGGGCTCGGATTCCGCGCAGGCGCAGACCCTGCTGACGGAGCGGTTCCAGGCCCAGTCCGGCGATAGCGTGGGGGTGGTCGCGCGCGCCGGGGACGTCAGAAGCGGCGAGGTGCGGAGCGCGGTCAGCGCGCTGCTCGGTGAGCTGCGACGCATGCCGCATGTCACGTCCGTCGATGATCCGTACGTCACCAAGGGGGCCATCGCGCCGGACGGCCGGACACTCGTCGCGCACGCGTATCTCGATGTGACTAACCCCAACGACATGCCGAAGGCGGATACCCAGCAGATGCTCGCCGCCGCGCATGCGGCCGAGCGCAACGGGCTGACCTTCGCGCTCGGCGGGCGCGAAGTGCAAACCGCCGAGCAGACTCAGCCCACGACCGAGTTGATCGGCTTGATCGCGGCCGCGGTGATCCTCCTCATCATGTTCGGTTCTGTCGTGGCGGCCGGGCTGCCGCTGGCTATGGCGCTCGGTGCGCTGGCGGTCAGTTCCAGCCTGGTCGGCCTCGCGGCGGCGGCAGCGAATGTGCCCTCGTTCGCACCCACGATCGCCATGATGCTGGGCATCGCCCTAGGCATCGACTACGCACTGCTGATGGTGACCCGGTTCCGCGAATGGCGGGCGGCGGGCCTCGGCGCAGAAGCCGCGACCATCGCCACGCTCGACACCGCCGGCCGGGCGGTCCTCGTGGCCGCTGGCACGGTCACGATGAGCATGCTGGGGCTGTGCGTGGCCGGCCTGCCAGTCATGAACGGCACCGCTATCGCCACGATCATCGCCACGCTGGTCGTGATGGCCGCCGCCATCACCCTGTTCCCCGCGCTGCTCGGCTACCTGGGCGGGCGGATCGACCGGCTCAGGCTGCCGCTGGGCCGGAGGCGCTCCGCCCAGGTCACTACCGACGGTCATCTGGTCCCAGCCGCAGGCTGGACGCGGTGGAGCCGGCTGGTGCAGCGGCACAGGGTACTCGCCGCCACGGCGAGCGTCGCGCTGCTGCTGGTGCTGGCCGCGCCGTTCCTCGGCGTGCACTTCGGCCTGCCCGACGAAGGCAACGACCCCGCGAATACATCGAGCCGGCAGGCATACGACATGCTGGCTGAGGGATTCGGCCCCGGTGCCAACGGGCCGTTGCTCGTAGTAGCTGACATGACACACGGCGACGGAGCGGTTCTCCAGCGGCTGGAGGCCGGACTCGGCAACACGGCGGGAGTCGCGGCGGTGTCGCCGCCACGTCTCGATCCCGCTGGTGAGGTGGCGCTGATCACCGTCGTGCCCCGCACGGGACCGCAGGAGACCGCCACCGAAGACCTCGTTCACACGCTCCGCGACCACGTGATCCCGGCCGCGACCCACGGCGCGAGCGCGCAGGTCCACGTGGGCGGTGCGACGGCGGCGAATATCGACATCAACGCGTCGATCGTCAGTCGGCTCCCGCTGATCATCGGGGGCGTGGTCGTCGTCTCGATGCTCCTGCTGCTGGTGGCGTTCCGCAGCCTTGTCGTCGCGTTCACGGCGGCCGTGATGAACTTGCTGTCGGTGGCAGCGTCCTACGGGGTGGTCGCGTTCTTCCTCAACGGCGGCTGGGCCGGCAAGCTCATCGGTATCGACACCCCGACCCCGCTGGCGGCGTACAACCCGGTCATCATGTTCGCCCTGTTGTTCGGCCTGTCCATGGACTACGAGGTCTTCCTGGTCAGCCGGATACGCGAGGCGTGGTTGCGCACCCGGAGCAACAGCCAGGCCATCACCACCGGACTGGCCAGCACCGGACGGGTCATCACGGCCGCCGCGGGCATCATGATCGTGGTCTTCGCGTCACTGATTCCCAGCGACCAGGTCTTCATCAAGGTCGCCGGCGTGGGCATGGTCGCAGCCATCCTCGTCGACGCGGCCATCATCCGGATGCTGCTGGTCCCAGCGCTCATGCACCTGCTCGGCCGCGGTAACTGGTGGCTGCCCCGCGGCATGGAGCGCCACCTCCCTCACTTGCACATCGAAGGCCCATCCAGCACGTCCGCCGCCGCAGTCCGCTCCTAAAGGAGAAACAGCAATGTCAGCAGCCGACCAGTACGCCAGCGTCCGCTATGTCGTCGACGATGTCCAAGCGGCCGTCGACTTCTACACCGCCCATTTCGGCTTCACGGTCAACATCTCCTCGCCCGCCTTCGCCGACGTAGTCCGCGGCCCGCTGCGGCTGCTGCTGTCGGGGCCAGCCAGCTCCGGCGCCCGCGCCACCCCCGCCAGCGCCGCCACCCCGGGCCGAAACCGCATCCACCTGATCGTCGGCGACCTCGACGCGGAGATAGCTCGCCTGCGCGGCGAGGGAGTGTCGTTCTGCGGTGACCTGGTATCCGGCCCCGGCGGACGGCAGATCCTGCTCACCGATCCAGCCGGCAACCTCATCGAACTGTTCCAGCCCGCTCACGGCGCATCCACCCCGTGACCAAGCCACTCCACCTTCACCACGGCGGTCCCCGCTGTAATCGCGGATCAAGCGACGACATTCGTCACGGCGGTATTCAGCGTGGATGACCCAATGCCGTTTAACGCCAGTTGATCTTGGCCGACGGCGGCGCTCGCGGGAAAGGTATACCGACTTAGGGTGAGAAACCCGCCCGGTTCGCGGCGATCTGTCCCACCCAAATTCGGTATACCTCTCGCGGGAGATTAGGTCACGCTGGTCGCCTGGTCGCCCGTCTGCTGCCTGAGGGCGGTGAGCATCTCTGATACCGACGCGGCTGGATCGGTGATTGGCATCTGGCTGAAGCGGACGGTCCCGGCCGGGTCTACGAGAAGGGACTGGCGCTTGAAACGGTCAGTCCCCGCCGCGCGGAACATCGGCAGGCGGAGCGCTGCCGCCAGTCGGCCGTGCTGGTCGGAGGCAAGGCGGAACGGCAGCTTCGCGTAAGTGGCGAAGGCAGCGAGCTGGTCCGGGTGCTGGGTGCTCACCCCCAGCACCCCGCCGCCAGCCTCGGTGAACTTCGCATAGTGCGCCGCGTAGGTGACGGACTCAAGGGTGCAGCCGGCCGCGCCGGGAATCTCTTGACTCCGGCGGCTCCCGCCCCGCGCCAAGGCAGGGCGACCGCCAGGGCGGGCGAAGCGCGATCCCCGCTCCGGCGGCCAGGGCAATGACGGCCGGGGCGGAGCGGGCGGCGACCGCCGCAACGCGCCGCAAGCCCCGGCCAACGGCGCGATGGCCGAAGCCCTCCGCCGTGCGAGCCTCGTCAACGACAAGGGCACCCAGACCGGCAAGCAGGACCGCCGCTCCAACCGCCCGTAAGCCCCGCAAGCGCGCAGCGGGTTTCCCCAGCCGGCGGCAGGGCGTTTGTTCGCCTCGGTATGGGATGATGCCGCCGTGGCGGTGGGCGGGGTGCGGTTTACGACTGCGTCTGGCGATGTTGTCGTTCCCGGGCGGCGGTTGGCGGCCGGCGGGCAGGGCGAGGTCTTCACGGTCTCGGCCGGGCAGGTGTTCAAGCGCTACTTCCCGGCGACACTGGACAGCGACCCGTCGCTGGAGCGACGGCTGCGGGCGGTGGCCGGGCACGCCCCGGCCGGGTGGCGCGAACCGGGCGGGCACCTCGCGCTGGCCTGGCCGGCCAAGGTGGTGCTGGGCGACGGCCGGTTCGCGGGGTTCTTGATGCCGGCGGTGGACATGGCGCAGACCGTCGGGCTGCACCGCATCACCAACCCGACCGACCGGCGAGCCGCCACCGGGATGACCGCGTGGGCGCGCGGGTTCACCTGGGAGTACCTGGTGCGGACGGCGATCAACCTGGCCGGGGCCGTGCGGGTGCTGCACCAGGGCGGGGTGGTAATCGGGGACTTCAACGAGGCCAACGTGCGGGTCTGGCGTCACGCCCGGGTCACCTTGCTGGACTGCGACTCGATGCAGGTGACCGACCCGGCCAGCGGGGAGCGGTTCTTCTGCCCGGTGGGGCGGCCGGAGTTTACCCCGCCGGAACTGCTGCACGCCGACTGGCGCACGACGGTCCGCCAGCCCTCCAGCGACCTGTTCGCGCTGGCCGTCCATGTCCACCAGCTGCTGCTGGAGGGCGAGCACCCGTTCCGGGGACTCTGGCGCGGCACTGGGGACAAGCCCCCGGTGCCGGAGTTGGCCCGCGCCGGGACGTGGGCACAGCGGGAGGGCGGGCTGCTGTCGCCGCGGCCGGCCGCGGTCAGCCCGGCGCTGCTGCCACCCGCGATCACGGGCATGTTCCGCCGTGCCTTCGAGGACGGTGCCATCGACCCCGGTGCCAGGCCCACCGCTCTCCAGTGGCAGAACGCCCTCACCGTTCTCGCGGGCCAGCTCCGCCGCTGCGACGCCAGCCGCGCCCACTTTTACCCCGTCCCTCATGCCGCCTGCCCCTGGTGCCGTCACGAGGCCGCCCGCAAGCCCGTGCCAGCCGCCAGTCCAAGGATCCGGCCCCTGGGTGCTAGCCCGGCACCAATCCATTTCACGGTGCTGCACCCCATGACCCAGTCAGCCTTGGCCCCGGCGCTCCATCTCACCCCCGCACCCAAGCGGGCCGCGTCGACCTGGCGCAGGCACCGGACGGCCATCGAGGTCGGCTTCGTCGCACTTGCCCTGATCGGGCTGGTCGTTGGCCTGATCGTGGCTCAGGGGCCAGGCACGTCACCGGCCCGAACGCTCACACAGCCGGATGCCGGACAATCGAATGAGGCAACGTTCAGCCGCGATGGGACGACGCTCGCCACCGCCGACTCCTCCGCCTACGTGTGGAACACGGCGACCGGGCATCTTGCCGTCACCCTCGGAGCCACTTCTGCTGGCCCCTTCGATTCCGACGCTTTGGCTCTCAGCCCGGACGGCAAGACGCTAGCAACCAGTGATCAGACCGCTCAGGCCCCTGCTGTCACGCTCTGGGACCTCACCGCCGGCCGCGCTGCGACCTTCACTCCGCACCTGGCAATAGCCGGTGACGCGATGGCGTTTAGCCCGGACGGCACAATACTGGCCCTCGGTGACGACGACGGCCGCGTCGACCTGTGGAGCGTGCGCGGCAAGCAGCTGATCGCAACGCTCAGCGACGGCTCGCCGGCCTCCCCCGTTACCGCGCTTGCGTTCAGTCCCGGCGGGCAGTCTGTCGCCGCCGCCCGCCGGGACGGCAGCACCTGCGTGTGGGATCTGGCGACTAGGCACCCGTTGCGCGTCTTCACGGTTGGCCAGCCGGATGCGGTGGCGTTCAGCCCGGACGGCAAGATGCTCGCCATCGGCGATTTTCGCGGCGGAGCCGCCGTGTGGGACCTGGGTAGCGGCAAACCAGCGGGCGATTTCCGTGCCCCGGCCGACAACGGGGTCCTTGGGGTTACCGCGGTGACGTTTAGCCCGGACAGCGCGACCGTCGCCGTGGGTGACAGCGGCGCCGGTGACACCAGCGTGTGGAATGTGAAGACCAAGCGACTCATCGCCACCGAGCACGACCCCGGGGGCAGCGAGATCCTCGCGGTGGCGTTCAGCCCGGACGGCAAGACCCTGGCCACCGCCGACCTCGACGGCAGCACCTACGTGTGGGACACCACCCCATGGCAATCTCAGTAACCCGAAAGGAACATGACCGTGTCGGAGTTCAGCCCCCGTGTCAATGACGCGAACCCGGACCCGCGGATCGCGTGCGCGCTGCTGCTTGACACCTCTAGCTCCATGGCGGGCAAACCGATCGAGGAGCTGAACCGAGGGTTCAGGCTGTTTTGCGAGGAGATCAAGAACGACGACCTGGCGCGGAAGCGGGCGGAGATCACGGTCATCACCTTCGGCGGCACAGCGCGGGTCGAGATCCCGTTCACCGAGGGCCGGGACCTGGTGCCGCGGCAGCTGCCGACGAGCGGCGGGACGCCGCTGGGCGCTGCGCTGGACCTGGCTCTTGACCTGCTGACCCGGCAGAAGCAGGCATACCGGGAGGCGGGCCTGGAGTACTACCGGCCCTGGCTGTTCGTGCTGACCGACGGCGCGCCGACCGACGGCCCTGCCTTCACCGCCGCTGCCGCGCGGGTCAGGGAGGTCGAGGCCGCCCGGGGCGTGTCCGTCTTCGGCATCGGCATCGGCACCGACGCCAACATGGAGACGCTGCACGCCCTGTCCGCCCAGCGCGTGCCGGTCACGCTGAACGGGCTCAGCTTCGCCGGATTCTTCAGCTGGCTGTCGGCCTCGCTGAGCGCTGCCTCGGCGTCGAACGCCTACGCCAGCAGCGACAGCGGCATCGCCGACGTCGAGGCGGCCCAGCAGATCCCGCTGCCCCCGGTCGGCTGGGCGACCGCCTGACCGCCATGTGGAAGGTCATTGGATCCTCGGTCACCGGGACCTCGCATCTGGCTGCGGGCCGCGACTGCGAGGACGCCTCGGCCTGGTGTGCCCGCGACGGCCACGTGTTCATCGCTGTCGCCGACGGGGCCGGATCGCGGCCGATGTCCCGCCACGGCGCGGCGCTCGCGGTCAGGGAGGCCATCCGGCTCACCGCCGAAGCCGTCGGCGACAGGGGGGCCGATGACCCGGCCGCGCTGCTCGCGCTGGTCGTCGGCCAGGTCCGCGAGCAGGTCACGGCGCTGGCCAGCACCGAGGGCCAGGACCCGGGGGACTATGCCAGCACGCTAGCCGTCGCGGTGCTAGCCCCGGAGTCCATCGCCATCGCCCAGGTCGGCGACACCATCGCCGTGCTCGGCCGAGCTGGCCACTACGAGACGCTGACGCCCGAGCCGCACGGCGAGTACGTCAACGAGACCACGTTCCTGACCGGCCCCGGTCCGCTAGCCGAGGCGCGGATCGCAGTGCGTCCCGCGGCCGGGGTAGACGGCGTGTACCTCGCCACCGACGGGCTCCGCTTCAAGATCCTCGCCGACCTCGCGGTCAGCACGCCCTTCACCCCGTTCTTCGACGACCTCACGGCCTACGCCCGGTCCCCGGCCGCCAGCGACGACGCGCTGACGCGCTTCCTAGCCGGACTCGACGACCAGAGCGGCGACGACAAGACGCTCGTCGCCGCGGTGCGCGGTTAAATAGGCGTTGTGGCGAACATTGAGGACTTCAGGAAGCTGGTTGGCGGCGATCACGGGCTGGTGACCGTGTCGGCGCTCAGGAACGACGGGACGATCTCGTCGTCGGTCGTGAACGCGGGCGTGCTCGCGCACCCGGTCACCGGCGAGACCGTCGTCGGCATGGTGGCCAGGGGCGGCACGAAGAAGCTCGCCAACTGGCGCGAGCGCCCCTACGCGAACGTGGTCATCCGGGTCGGCTGGCAGTGGGCGGCGGTCGAGGGCCGCGTCGACCTCATCGGCCCCGATGACCCGGAACCCAGCATCGACCCGGAGCGCCTCCGGTTGCTGCTGCGCGAGATCTTCACTGCGGCGGGCGGCACTCACGAGGACTTCGACACCTACGACCGGGTAATGCGCGAGGAGCGCCGCACGGCAGTCTTCGTCCACCCCGACCGCGTGTACGCGAACCCAGGCCAGTAGGACTCGGGATAACAGCAAGAGGCGCTTGCCCGGCGATGCTGCCCGGGGCGCGTAAGCTGCGGCGCGCCGCTAGCATCAGAAGCGTGAGCGCTCCATCGTCGCCTGAACCCGCCGGCCCCAGCCAGGACCTGCCGACCCCGGACACCGGGGTCCCTGACGCGTTCGAGCGCTTGTGGACGCCGCACCGGATGGCCTACATCAAAGGTGAGGGCAGGCCGACGGGGCCTGGGGCGCACGAGGGCTGCCCGTTCTGCATCGCGCCCACGCTCACCGACGAGGACGGGCTGATCGTCGCCCGCGGCGAGCTCGTCTACGCGATCATGAACCTGTACCCGTACACCAGCGGGCACGTGCTGGTCTGCCCGTACCGCCACCTGGCCGATTTCACGGAGCTGACCGAAGCCGAGGCCGCCGAGTTCAGCGACTACACGCGGCGCGCGATTACGGCGCTGCGCGCCGTCTCGGGGCCGCACGGCTTCAACATCGGGATGAACCTCGGTACCGTGGCCGGCGCGGGGATCGCCGCCCACCTGCACCAGCACGTGGTACCGCGCTGGGGCGGCGACAGCAACTTCATGCCGGTGGTCGGCATGACCCGGGTCCTTCCGCAGCTCCTCGCCGACACCCGCAAGCTCCTCGCGGACGCCTGGCCGGAGGCGTAACCGCCTCCGGCCAGGCGACTAACGCGGCAAAACCCGGCTAAGCGGGCCGCGAGTCGGCGGCCACCTTCGCCGCCAGGTGCGACGGCAGCGGCTCGTGCCGCACGTAGCCGCGCGTGAACGACCCGGTGCCCTGCGTCAGTGACCGCAGGTCGATCGAGTACCTGGTGATCTCGAGTTCCGGCACTTCGGCGCGGATCTGCGTCCGGCCGACGCCCACTGGCACGGTCCCGACTACCCGCCCGCGCCTGCCCGACAAGTCGGACATGATCGCGCCGACGTACTCGTCGGGGACCAGGATCGACACCTCGTCGACTGGTTCGAGCAGCATCGGCGCCGCCTTGTCGCAGGCGTCCTTCAACGCGGCCCGGCCGGCCTTCTGGAAGGCCATGTCCGAGGAGTCCACGGGATGCGCCTTTCCATCGAACAGCGTCACCCGGACTCCGGTCATGGGGTAGCCGGCGAGCACGCCGGCCTCCATCTGGGACCGGACGCCCTTCTCGACCGACGGGATGAACTGCCTGGGCACCACGCCGCCGACGATCTTGTCGACGAACTCGAACTCGCCGGCCCCGTCAGGCAGCGGTTCCACCTCGATGTGGCAGATCCCGTACTCGCCGTGGCCGCCGGTCTGCTTCACGTTCCGGCCGAGTCCGCGCGCGGGCAGCGACACCGTCTCGCGCAGCGGCACCCGCAGCGTCACCGTGTCCACCATGACGCCGTACCGCGCGGACAGCCGGTCGAGCAGCACGTCCGCATGCGCCTCGCCGATGCACCACAGCACGAGCTGGTGCGTTTCCGCGTTGATCTCGAGCCGCATCGTGGGGTCCTCGGCGACAAGCCGCTGCAGCGCGGCGGACAGCTTGTCCTCGTCCGCCTTCGACCGGGCCACGATCGCGACCGGCAGCAGGGGGTCGGGCATCGACCACGGCTCCATCAGCAGCGGTTGCTCCCGCGACGACAGGGTGTCGCCCGTCTCGGCGGTCGACAGCTTCGCCACGGCGCAGATCGAGCCGGCCGGGCACACGGTGACTGGCCGCTGCTGCTTGCCGAGCGGTGAGGTGAGCGCGCCCACGCGCTCGTCGTCATCGTGATCGGGGTGCCCGCGCTCCGCGCGCCCGTGCCCGGAGACATGGACCGACATGTCGGGCCGCAACGTCC